>Ga0316189_10000966_pt1 | contig 28584 bp, 18 predicted proteins | sample LowCovwburrow_MG_FD_204930 | JGI IMG/M metagenome (GOLD analysis project Ga0316189, IMG submission 204930) | Coastal sediment microbial communities from Maine, United States - Lowes Cove worm burrow | ecosystem: Environmental > Aquatic > Marine > Coastal > Sediment | place: USA: Maine...
CTCGGTCTTGCTCTCGGTCTGGCCGGCTTCGCGCGCCGAGCCGACGCGCGAGGGCGAGACGCAAGCGCCTCGCCCTCGGCGTTCGTGGTCGTCTGCTCAGCTACGCGAGGGCGGAGTGATCACCCCAAAGGCGCCGCCGGTCGGGTCGGCGACGACCGCCATGCGGCCGACGTTGTCGACGTCAAAGGTCGGCGTGATGGCCTCGCCGCCGTAGCGTTTCACCCGCTCGATCGTCGCGTCGACATCTGCGACGTCGACCCACGAGAGCCAGAAGGAGGGGGCCCCAGGGGCGCGCTGGGTCATCGCTCCGCCGAGCTGTCCGCTGTCGCCGGAGAGGATGTAGTAGTCGCCGTCCGGCATCGGCATCTCGGCGCTCTCAAGGCCGAGGGTCGAGCGCAACCACTCGAGGTCGGCGGCGACGTCGGTGCTGTGGAGCTCGGTCCAGTGGATCCCGCCCTCCCCAGCCGGCGCGTTCTCGGCGCTCGGATCGGCCTCGTGGAAGAGGCTGAGGGCGGCGCCGCTGGGGCTCGTGACGACGCTGAAGCGACCCGGCGGGATGTCGGTCGGCGGGACCAGGATCTGACCGCCGTTGCCCTTCGCCGCCTCGGTACAGGCGTCGACGTCCTTCACCCGCAAGTAGTTGTCCCAGTGGCTCGGGACGCCGGGCATCGGCGGCTCGGAGAGGTGTGCGATCGGCACGCCAGCGGCGACGAACATGGTCGCGTCGCCACCGCCCATCGGCACCGTCCTCGTCTTCCATCCCAGCGCCTCGGAGTAGAACGCCTTGGCCTTCTCGGTGTCGGTGCTAATGATCCCGAACCAGCAGAACTTGTGATTTTGATAGGGCATCTCTTGAAAACTCTTCCTCGTTTGTGGAGCTGAGCTGAACTGTCGCGATAGAAGCACATTGGCGGATGTTCCGGCGATGCCCACGAGGGGCTCTGAGCAGCTCTTGAGGGGGTCCACGACGAGTTCGCTTGGAACGATGGTCGGCGCGTGCTCATGCCGCTTTATTGAGAGCAAGGTCGTGATAACAGTTGTTCCAATTGCTGATATTACATAGGTGCAACATCGGGGCTATGGAGATGCAATTCACTTTTGTCCGAGCTGTCGTGATGATCTCGCCGGGTGCCCTCGGAGGGGTGAGCCGGTGATGGACCCGCTGGCTGCGGCGCTCGTCGCTGCGGCGGTCGCTGAGGTCCGCCCCGCGAGCCCGCTGCGGGTGGCCTCGCTGGTCGAGCGGAGCATGCCCGCGCTCCTCGATCCCTATCTCCGGGCGGGCGCCCTGGCGCGGCGAGTCGAGCTCTCCTCGGAGGGGGCGACGCGGCTCAGGCGGACGCCAGCGCGGCCCTACCACGATGTCTGCAGGCTGGTCCTTGGAGCATCTTTGGAGTCCGCGGGCGTGATCGAGGAGAGCCTCGAGCTCGTGCTCGTCGGCTCTCCGGGGATCCCTTGGTTGGGCGAGGTCGTCGCGGCGCTCGCCCCCGGCGGCGTCGCGATCGTCGGCGATGAGCCGGCGGCTCGATCTGTCCTCGAGGAGCTCGGCGTCGAAGCTTCGTCTGTCGAGGTCGACGGGACCTCGCTGATCGTGGTCCGGCGGGGTCGGGTAGAGCTCGGCGAGGGGGGCTCGACCTTGGCGCCGCCGTGGTCGACCCTCGACCGTTGCGCCTGCGTGGATCGTCGACGGGTCGCCGCTGCGATCGCTCAGGAGCCTAGGATGCCGTCGCAGAAGTCCAGCGCGCTCTCGTTTGCCCTCGCCGGGGCTTTGTCGGAGCCAAGAGAACCAAGGATTGCGGCGCGAGAGCACCCGGGACTTTCACCGCAGCCTCCTCGTGCCGGCCGGGTCGGGGAGGTGCGGAGCTGGGCGGTGATCGAGCGACGTCTCGCCCAGTCGGTGGCGGAGCGACGGGGCGACCCGGAGCTCGGCGTGGCGCTGCTCGAAGACGTGGCGACGCTCGCCGCGACGCTCGAGCGTGCGGGGCCCGACGCTGTGTCCCGTGTCCTGAGTCGAGGCGCCTCCGATCCTGCCGAGGTGGATCTCCTCCTCTTGGTCCCCCATCCGGACGACGAGACCGTCTACTTTGGCGGATTGGTGGCCGCGGCGAGCCGGGCTGGGCTCCGGCTCCATGTCGCGACCCTCACCGGCGGTGAGGGGGGGCTGGATCTCCGCGCTGGTCCTGGTCCGGCGGATGGCCGGGTGGATGGCCCGGTGAGCGCTGGGGTCGGGCCTGGGGTGGCTCGCCGAGGGTCGGCCGATTCTGCCCGGCCGATCGGCCTCGCTGAGGTGCGGGCCTCGGAGCAGAGCGCTGCTCTAGAGGCGCTGGGGGCAGGATCCTGCGGCCGGTCGGGCTTGGGATTTGCCGACACCGGCAAGTACGTCGACGGACGCCGGTCTCGGCCGATGTCGGCCTCGGAGGCGCTCGCCCGCTGGGACCTGGGCGTGATCGTCGATCGCCTGGAGAAACTCCTCAGAGATGTGCGACCGCGGGCGATCGTGACGATGGATTCGATCCGCGACCCGAACTACTCGCTGCACGCCCATCACCTCGCCTGCGGGGCGGCAGCGCTGGTCGCCGCGGGGCTCGCGGCCTCCGGCGACGGCGCCGGGTGGCCGCTGGCGGGGCTTTGGACCGTGCAGCCGAGCCATGTCGGCGCGGATATGCGCGCCGCGAGCGACGGAGTGCCCCTGGGGTTGGCGCAGATCCCGGTCGACATCGACCGCAAGCTGGCGGCGCTCGCGGCCTATCCTTCACAGGGCTACTCAACACAGCGGCTGATCGCCGACCTGGAGGCCTCTCAGGCCGCAGAGGGGGAGACCTTCGAGGTGCTCCTGCGGCGGGCTCGTTTTTCTTCTGCGGTCGATCCGATCCAGTTACATCTCGGGCTAGACGGGCGTTGTGCCTAGTCCCGTTCTGGCCAGCTCGTCGCCCATCGTGCCGCAGCCCCCACTCATCACCGCGAAGGCGCCCGCATTGGATCCTCAGGCGCCGCTGCTGCGGGCGCTCCGCTCCTGGGACGACGACGCTGCTGCCCTCTTTGACCTGCCTGCGTCGCCGCCTGGGGCCGAGATGGCGCAGTGGCGGCTCTCGGGGCTCCTCGCCTGCGCGGCGAGGGTCCAGGGGCGCAAACTCCCGCGGGCTGAGCTCGCCGAGCTGCTCGTCCGCCAAGCGGAGCGCCGAGGCGCTGGGGCGGAGAGTGTCACCGCAGCCCGGCGCCTCGCGGATCCCGAGACCGTCGCGGTGCTCACCGGGCAGCAGGTGGGGCTCTTCGGCGGACCGGCGCTGACCCTCTACAAAGCGCTGGGGGCGATCGCCACGGCCCGCGCCCTGTGCGAGGCCGGCACTCCGGCGGTGCCGATCTTCTGGATGGCGACGTTTGACCACGATCTCGACGAGGTCGCTCAGGTCGAGGTGCTCGCCGGCGGCCATGATCGCCGTCGACTCCGCCTTGGAGGCTGTCGGCGCGGCCCTCCTGTCGGCGAGATTCCCCTCGGACCCGGTGTCGACCAGCTCCGTCGGGACTTCATCGACGGCCTGCGCGGGGTCTCAGCACTGCGGGGCGGCCTGGAGCGCGTCGATGACCAGCTCGCCGCGCTCTACGCCGGGCCCGCGACCTTCGGGGGGGCCTTCGCCGGCCTCTTGGGGGGGCTGACGGACCGTCTCGGCCTCGTTCTCCTCGACCCTGGCGACCGGGAATTCGCCGGTCTTGGGCCGGCGCGGGCGTTGCTCGCCCGGGAGATCGAGGGTCGCGGCCGATGGTCGGCCCGCGCCCTGGCCAAGACCCGGGCGGAGCTCGCCCGCCGGGGCTTCGACGCGCCGATTCTGGAGCGTCGTGGGGGTCGACTCGGGGTCTTTTTCACGGACGACGAGGGGCGCCGGGTCGCCCTGGTCGGAGCCGCGGACCGTGTCGGGCCGGTCGACGGGTCGTGGCGTCTCTCCTGGGCCGAGATCACCGCTCTAGCCGAGCGGAGCCCCGGTCGATTCACCCCCGACGTGCTCCTGAGGCCGCTTCTCCAGGACGCCTGCTTGCCGACCGTGGCCTACATCGGCGGTCCCAGCGAGCTCCAGTACCACGCCCAGCTCGGGGCGCTCTACGCCGAGCTCGGGATCCCACGTCCGTTGCCCCTATGCCGGCCCTCCTTCACCCTGGTCGACACCGGGGACCGTGAAATCCTCCGCGAGCTCGGGTCGACGAGCGGCGGGCGCGAGGAGGGCGGGGCCTCCGAGGGGTGGGGGTGCCTCGCTGGGGTGGTCGATGACGGGACGGGGACGGAGCCGGAGCAGGATCTCGCCGCCTTGGCGGGGCTCCTGCGGGCTCCGTGGGGCGAGGCTCGGGCCAGGATCGTCGCCGCGGCGATGTCGGCGGTCGAAGCCTCTCTGGTCGAGGCTCTCGAACACCTTCAGGATGATGCATGCGCGGCCCTCGCTGGGGGGCTTCGCGGTGCTGCTCCGATCTTCAGCGGTCCGCGGGGACTGCGGGCGCAGGTGGATGTGCTGCAGGCTCAGGTCGAGGGGCTCTTGGGTCGGCTCGGGCCGAGCTCTCTGCCCGCAGCTACGGCTGGGGGCGAGCGGGCCAGCGCGGTGCCCCCCGGTCGCGCGGTGCGGGGGTCGCTAAGGCTGCTGGTCGAGGGGGTCGTCGCCGATGTACGCCGCGAGCTGGACCGTCAGCGGGCTGCGCTCACGGTCGCCGAAGGGGCGGGGCAGATCCCCTCAGGACGGGGGCTCGTCCAGACACGGAGACGGCTTCGCTGGTTGCGCACTCAGCTTCGAAAGCGTGCGCGGCGCCGCGCATCGGCAGCGCTAGCAGCGCTAGCGAGGCTACGACCGCAGGGGCGGCCGCAGGAGCGGTCGCTCTCCCTCGCGCAACTCGCAGCATGGCTCGGAGGGCGCGCCGCGGATAGGCTGCTGCCGGTGTCAGTGCCGGCCGACCCGCATACGCTCGTGGCGATCCCACGAAACAATAGCTCGCTTCGTCCGGTCGGAGAATCTGCGGTGCTGATGCGGTCCCGGACGACGCAGGGGGGGGAGACAGCGAGCGGAGACCTCGTCGTGGCCCCCTCGGAGGCTCGGAGCTGTGGCCGCCTGCGGATCGGCGTGATCTGTCTCGGCGGACTCGGCGGCAGCACCAAGGTCGCGGTCGAGATCGCGGGGGGGTTGGCCGAGTCCGGCCACGACATTCACCTCTTCCACGGCTCGAAGCCGGAGGCGCTCGCCGCGTGGCTGCCGGACTCGCACCACGGGTCGATCACCCTCCACAGGTTGCCGCTGCGGTCGACGCCGGGGCCGACGTTGCGGTCAGCGCTCGACCGGGCGAGCGCACGTCTGCGTGAGGTGAGCGCCGCGGAGCGGCTCGACTGTCTTCACGTCCACTATGCGGCGGACCTGCTGGGATGTTCGCTGCGGGCGGTGCAGGGGCTCGACATTCCGGTGGTCGCAACCCTCCACGGCACGGACGTCACGCCCTGGCGTCGAGGTTCAGGATCGCGGGGGGTGCTCGCTGCGGACCTTCGCCGCTGCGCCGCGGTCACGGCTGTGTCGACCTGGCTCTCAGAGCAGGCGCAAAAGATCCTCGACCTCGACTCTGCCCCGGACGTCGTCAGCAATAGCGTCGACTCCATGATCTTCCGACCGCAGCCGGATCCTGACCTACGGCGACGCCTAGTCGGCGGGGACGAGCTCCTGCTCATCCACGTCTCGAACCTGCGGCCGGTCAAGCGAGCTGGCGACGCGGTCCGGATCCTCGCGGGCCTCCGGGCGCAGGGGCTGCGCGCCCGCCTGCTCATCGTCGGCGTCGGGCCTGGGCTCGACGAGCTCGGCGCTGCGGCTGCGGCGCTCGGGGTCGGCGACGCCGTGACCTGCGTCGGCCGCCTCGCTCCCGCTGAGCTCGCCCGCTATCTCAGCGTCAGCGATGTCGCCCTGATGCCCTCGGCGAGCGAGAGCTTCGGCCTCGCCGCCCTCGAGGCGATGGCCTGCGGAACGCCGGTCGTCGGCAGCCGCTGCGGAGGCCTCGAGGAGGTCGTCGCGGCGGTCGAAGACGCGATCGAGGCTGAGAAGGATGCCGGGTGCGATGAGGGCCGCGGTCCGCTCTCGCGGCTCCTCTCCGAGGTCGGGGATGTCGCCGGGATGGTCGAGGCGATCCGCACCCTCGCCCTCGCGGCCGAGGACTCGCCGGCGGAGCATCGCGCCTTCTGCAATGAACTAGTCTTTGGGGCAGGTAAGGCGTTCCCGCAGGGGGCGCAGCTCTCAGCCTACAGCGCGCTCCTCTCGCGGGCGGTCGCGCGGCGAGCCGGCGACGATGGGGTAAGGGCCGCGGGATGAGCGACTCTCCCCGCGAGGGGGGGGGGCAGGGCAGTCGGAGCGAAGAGCTACGCGTGCTCATCGCCCTCTGGCTATTGGTCTTCGCCTCGAGCGCTCAGGTGCTCATCATCGCGCCGATCCTGCCGCGGATCGGCGAGGAGCTGGCGATCGACGAGTCCCTGCTCGGGACCCTGATCACCGCCTACACGGCCGCTCAGGCGATCTTCGCCCTGATCATCGGTCCTATCTCCGATCGGATCGGCCGACGCCCGGTGCTCCTCCTCGGCACGTCGGCGATGTTCGTCGCGCTCCTCCTCCACGCGCTCCCCGGCGACTACCTGTCGATGGTCGCCGTGCGGGCGTTGGCGGGCGCGGCCGGCGGTCTCCTGACCGGCGTGGCGGTCTCGTACATCGGCGACTACTTCCCCTATCGCCGTCGCGGCTGGGCTTCGGGTTGGGTGATGAGCGGCTTCGCCTTCGGTCAGATCCTGGCGATCCCGGCGGGCACGCTCCTCGCCGCGGCCTATGGTTTTCGTGCGCCCTTCCTCCTCTTCGCCCTGCCGATGGTCGCCTCCTTCCTGTTGATCATCGGCGGCGTACCGCAGCCGGCGGTCATCCGCGAGGTCAGCCCGGGCGGGCTCGTCGAGGCCCTGCGGACCTACGCCGAGATGCTCCGGACCCCGGCGATCGCGGCGGCCTCGCTCGCCTTCGGTCTGATGTTCATGGCGATGGCGGGCTTTCTCCTCTACATGCCGACCTGGCTCGAGGCGGAGCTGAGCGCGACCCCGGGGGATGTGGCGGCGATGTTCCTCGTCGGCGGTATCGCCTCGGTCGTCGCCGGCCCGCGGATGGGGAAGCTCTCAGACAGGGTCGGTCGTCGGCCGATGATCATCGCCTCCTGCCTCGGCATGGCCGGCCTCGTGCCGGTACTGCCGTGGCTCATCACCGAGGTCTGGATCGCCTACCCGGCGTTCTTCCTGATCATGGTTCTCTTGGCGATGCGACTGGCGCCGATGCAGGCGTTGCTCACTGGCCTGACCCCCTCATCGAGGCGGGGGTCGCTCCTCAGCATCACCGTCGCCTGCGGTCAGCTGGGGTCTGGGGCTGGCGGCGCCGCGGCGGGCCTGCTCTACGCCGGGTACGGCTACATGGCCAACGCGATGCTCGCCGCCGGAGCGATGGTCCTCGCCGCCGTGGTGGTCTTCTTCGGCCTCCCCGAGCCGGACGAAGGCTGAGGTCGCGCTCGGAGGTCGGGGAGTCGCCCGACCTTGGGTCGGACTCGGGCTCTCAAGGAAGACGCGTGTCCTGACCTGCCCAGACGCAGACGCGTGTCCTGACCTGCCCAGACGCGTGCCCAGACGCGTGCCCTGGGGCAGGCTCGGACGCACTCTCAGGGGCAGGGGCTCAGACGCGTGCAGGGGCAGGGGCTCAGACGCGTGCCCAGGGGCAGGGGCTCGGACGCACTCTCAGGGGCGGGGGCTCGGACGCGTGCAGAGGCAGGGGCTCAGACGCACTCGTAGACGGAGGGGCTCAGGGGCGGGGGCTCAGACGCACTCTCAGACGCACTCTCGGACGCACTCTCGGATGCACTCTCGGACGCACTCTCGGACGCACTCTCGGACGCACTCTCGGACGCACTCTCAGACGCACTCTCAGACGCACTCTCAGACGCACTCTCAGACGCACTCTCAGACGCACTCTCAGACATAGTCCGTCAGGTGCCTGCGGCTGCGTCCTGCGGTGACCTCGCTCTCCTCCTCGGCCTGGCAGTCAGCGCAGAGGCGGACGTGCGGCAGGAGGAGGAGGCGCCCCGCGGGGATAGGCTCGTCGCAGCTCTCGCAGAGGCCAAAGGACTCGGGATCGTCAGAGATCCTGTGGAGGGCGTCGGAGATCCGGTTGAGCGAGGCGACCCGCTCGCGGTTGCGCCGCGAGGCGATCACTTGGTTCATCTCGGTCAGCGGCGCCGCGTCCTCGTCGACCTTGGAGACCGCGTCGTCGCGCAGCGACTGGAAGGGTACGTCCCCGGCGGCGATCAGCTCAGCGCGGAGCGCGAGGAGGCGGTCGCGGAAGGCCGCGATCTCGGCGGGTTTCATGGGATCAACCTAGCAGAGGGCCGCTGTCTTCGACCAGGAGCGCGGCCGCCGGAGACTAGGACGGCGGCGTTTCGGCGTCGAGGAGGTGACCGCGGACCTCGGCGGCCCAGCGGTCGAGGCCTGAGATCGTGCTCTCGATGATCTCTCGCGAGGTGCCGATCGCCTGCATCGCGTCCTCGAGGAGCTGCTTGGCCCGGCGGATTCGGGTCCTGATCGTCCCCTCGGGCATGCTCAGGATCGCCGCGATCTCGCGCGCCTTCATCCGCTCCCAGAAGTAGAGCTCGAGGATCTCCTGGTGCTCTAGCGGGATCCGTCGAAGGGCTGCGAGGAGCGCTCGCTCTTCATCACGGCGGGCGAGGATCGCCGTCGGCGAGGGGCCGAGGTCGCTCACCGAGACGGTCGCGAAGTCGAGGTGTTCGCCGCCCCGGCGCTTGCTTCGGTAGTGACGGCCGAGGACGTTGTGGGCGACGGCGAAGATGAAGGTGCGAAAGCTCGACTCGCCGCGGAAGCGGGCCCGGCTCTCGACGAGGGCGAGGAAGGTCCGCTGGATCAGATCGGGCGCGGTGTCGTGGCCGACCTTGTTGCGGAAGAAGCGGGCGATCGACTCGTAGTGGCGCTCAAAGAGGGCCTCGCCGGCGCTCGGATCACCGCCGCACCAGGCGGTGAGGAGGTGTTCATCGCTGAGGGTCGCCGAGGTCAACGAAGGGAGCATAGCGGAAGCTGTAGGCCGCGGGCGATCGGGCTGGGCGCTTGACGAGCGAGGTCGCTCCGAGTCCCATGCCTGCTCGCGACGGCCCCCTCAGAGCCGCTCGTCGATGAGTTTGTCGGCGATCTCCCGGCGGCGCGAGAGCACACCATCACCGCGGGCTCCTAGGCGTCCTTGATGCAGTTGTTGTGGGCCCAACACCAGGTCCGCAGGTCCAGCGGGCGTCCGGGGGTGGACGACGGTACCTAGGTGTTCGTCCGTGTCGGCAGCCTGCCACGGCACCTGGGGATGCGGCCAGTCAGCCCTCCTGCTCGGCGCCCTTCTTGAGCAGGCTGAAGTTGGCGACAACCGCGGCGAGGTTCTCAGCTGAGGTGGGATCGTCCGCGAGGCTATAGCCGGGCTCGCGCATTGACGGCGGGAGGAGGGGGCGGAGGAGCTTGTTGACCTGGGACTCGACGGTGTCGGCGACGACCCCGGTGAAGAGGCTGGCGAGGACGCCGTCATCGTCGAGGATGAGCGAGAAGCGGGCGCGGGCGAAGGAGTAGGTGAAGCCGCGCAGCTCGTAGTTGAGCACGGCGGGGCCGTCGACCTCGAGCGGCGGGGTCGCGGTGAAGTCGATGCCTGCGGCGCTGAGCGCCAGGGTGAAGCGCGCGCCGCTGCGCATGCGGATGCCGACAGTGTTGTTGGCGAAGAGCTGCCGCCGTCCCTTGTCATCGACGGGCAGGCGCTCGATCAGCTCTGCGACCGGTGCGCCCCCGGGAGCCGGTCGTGTCAGGTTCTTGCGGATGACCGACTCGATGATCGCGTTCTCTAGCTGGCCGAGCCCGCCGACCTGAACCTCGCCGGTCGGGATGTGATAGCGGGCGGTCATCACCCGGACGCTGAGGCGGAGCGCCGGCAGGGCGACCTTGAGGCCGCGGTCGCAGCGGAGCTCGACCTCGGCCTCGCTGGCGGTGACGACGATCGTCTCGTCGGGATCCATAGCCAGCTGCGCCTCTCCGTAGCCTGGGACCAGGGGGACGCTGAAGAGCTCGATAGCGTCGGTCTGTGGCGGGAGGAGCGGTGGCGGCGGGACCCGGCGGAAGCCGAGGGGCTCGATCGCGGCGGGGAAGCGCGGGGTCACCAGGACCCGCAGGAGGTCGCTGAGGATCGACTCGGTGATCGTGCTGACGCTCTCCGCTTCGCGGTAGTGACGCTCTTCGATCCCGCCAAAGCGGAGGTCGAGCGCCCCGTCGGCGAGGGTGTAGCTGAGCTTCTCCAAGTGGATCATCGGCAGCCAGGAGGCGCCGGCGAGATCGATGAGGAGGCCGGCCTCGCACTCGACCTCGAGCATCTGCCGGTCGAGGGCGACGCGGAGGCTCGCGCCGGGCGGTAGGGAGAGGGTCGCCGGGCCCTGGGGGGAGTCGCGGGCGAGGATCGCGAGGACGCCTCGGTCCGCGTCGTCGGGCCAGAGATGACCGCGGACGAGGTCGAGCAGACGGCGGGCGATGGTCGCGAGGAGAGCGCTCTCGAGCTCGCCGAGGGCCGGGGTGCTGGTGACCAAGAGCTGCTTGGAGTCGGCGGAGTACTCGATCTCCTCGAGGATGACCTGGAGGCCGAGCTTGCGGACGCGCCCGCGCAGGCCGCCCTCGATCGTGAGCGAGAGCTGACGATCGGCGTCGGCCGTCAGCATCACGAAGTAGCTTCGCCCGAGGGCGAGCTCGAAGTCGCCGAGCCCCGGCACCGGGCGGCGCAGGAGCAGCGCTCCGGGGGGGGCGGGGGTCGGCGGCGGTAGGGCGGGGCCTGGGGGGAGCGCGAGCGCGTCGCGGACCCGGTCGAGGGTGGGCCGACCGATCTGGCGGAGGAGGTGCTCGGCGACCTCATGGAGCAGGTCTCCCGCCTCCGGGAGGGTGGCGAAGCCGAGCGAGTCGGTCGCCGCCGCCCAGGTGATCGACCGAAGAGTGATGGGGGAGTTCGCGCGGAGGAGCGGGTCACGGAGGAGCAGCCCCTCGCGGGTGCTCAGGGTGATGCTGTCGGCGTCACGGCGCAGGCCGATCGCATCCCCTTGGCGGAGCACGACGTCGAGCTCGAGATCGCCGATCGAGCGGCTGTGGAGCGTCCAGGGGCCCTCGGGGCTCGCTGGGGGTCCCCAGGCGCCGAGGCGTGGGGCGAGCTTGTCGCGATAGAGCGTCTCTAGGGCGGTGATGATGGCGGGGCCGGGCGCGGGCTCGGCCGCGACCTCGATAGCCCCGTCAAAGCCGAGCGAGACCGTCTGGAGGTCGATCTGGAGGTCGATGCCGTCGACGTTGAGGAGGAGGCCGCGCTCGCTGCGGACGACGATCCCCGCGTGGTCGAGCTCGACGGTGAGCGTGTCCGCCGGGTCGAGGAGCGCCTGGATCTTGCCGACCTCGGGGAGCTCTAGAGAGAAGGCCTCGTGGGTCCGTTCGCCGACCGTCACGCCGGTGGTCGGAGCCTCTCCCGGGGCGGGAATGCGGAGCGTCGACCGCAGCGCCGGGCTCAGGCGAGGGGGCAGGCGATGGTGGAGGAGGTGGCGGAGCGTCGCGTGCTCCAGGGGGCCGAGCGCCGGCTCGGAGGAGAGCTCAACGTCGCCGTCCTCGCGCCCATAGCGGAGGCGCGTGAGGGTCATCGCCGGCAGCACGACGCCCTCCCAGAGCAGCTCGACGCCCGGGTCCAAGGAGAGCTCCGTCGCGGCCTCGCTGTGTTCGATGCTGACGACGAGCTCGGCGGCGGCGCGCAGGGTCATCGAGCCCCCCTCGCCGAGCTCACGGCGCCAGAGCAGCGGCTCTAGGGGCCGCTCACGTCCGGCGCGGAGCAGCCCCTGGAGGTCTTGCGGGATCTTGCCCAGGTTCTCCCGCCAGAGGTCGCGTGCGAGCTGGGCGAGGGTCGCCTGCGGCAGGGAGCCGAGCGCCGGATCGGTCGTCACCTCGAGGGTCTCGCTGGCGAGGGAGAAGCTGGCCTCGAGGACACGAAGCCGCTCGAGCGTCGGCTCTCCGTCGGCGTAGATGAAGAGGCCACCGTCAGCGCTGAGGTTGAGCTGGGCGGCGTTGAGCTCGGCGCAGATCGAACCGCCGCGGCGGACACCGACGCCGAGCGTGGGCAGCCCGCCGGATGGGCTGCCGGTGTGGTCGGTTTGGCTGCCGGTGTCGCCAGCTTGGCTGCCGGTGTGGTCGTCGGATGGAGCTTCGGAGCTGCCGATCGGGAGGCGAGCGACGATCCAGATCCCGGGGCCGGGAGCGTCGGCGCGGAGCTTGGCGGTGAGGGTCGCCAACGACGGGAGAGAGCGCTCGCTCGCCGGCTCAGGGCTGGTCGCTGGAGCGGCTCCGGGCCCGCCGGGGCGCAACGCTCTCAAGGCCTCCTGGAGGTGCTGGAGGCGCTCTTCGTCGGACCAGGGGTCGTAGCCCTCGGTCCCGACAGGGGCGGGGAGCCGTCGCCGGAGCCAGCGGCTGGCGATCCAGGCGACGAGCGCGAGGATCGGCGCGGAGAGGAGGCCGCGGAGGCCGGGGCCGCGGTCGAGCTCGATCCGGCGGGCGGCGAAGATGTAGCGGGCTGCGGCGACGCCGATCCCGACGCCGAAGACGACCACCCGCAGGGCCTCGGAGAGGGAGAGCTCCGCGGCCCGTCGATCGATGCGGAGGCGGAGGTCGACGTCGGGGTCGAGCCACAGGGAGGTCCGGGCGCCGCTCACCTCGAGGACTCGGCGGCGGCCGCTGGGATCCCCCGCTTGGAGGGTCAGCCAATGATCGACGAGCGTATGCTGCGGGCTCGGAGCAAAGCCGAAGCGGTGGAGCGCGAGCTCATTGCCGGCGACTCCGAGCGCGAACCCGACGGCGCCGCCGAGCCCGTCGGCGTCGAGGTCGAGGTCGAGGGTGCCGAGGTCGAGGTCGAGGGAGCGGACGACGACCTCCGGCAGCTGTCGGCTGTTGGCGACATGGAGACCGCCGCCGGCGTCGACCCGCAGGGCCCGGCGGTTGACCGACACCTCGAGGTGGACGCCGAGATCGAGGCTGACGTCGAGACTGCCGAGCGGACCGCCCGGGAAGATGCCGAGCGGCTGCCGAGGCGTGCCGCTCTCTTCTTGCTCCGCGCTCGGCTCCGCGGCAGGTCGGCGATACGAGCCGAGCTCCCGCTCCCCCCCGTCGACATCGGCGAGCTCGTCGCTGGACCTCTCCTGCGTGGGCTCCTTCGGCGTGGGTTTGTTGGCGTCGTCCATAGTGCGCTCGAAGACCTCATGCCGGTGTAGCGCAGACTCGCGGCGTACGACAGCGGCGGCCCGCGGAGACGCGCGGGAAGGGGGCGCGCTGTACGCTCGGGGGCATGGGCGCTCCGACCCGCGAGGACGTGGATGGCCTTCGCGTGCCCGAGAGAGCGCCACAATGCCGGGATCTACCGCACGCTGTGGCGGAGTCTAGAAGGTCCGCGAGGGCAAGAGCGTGCGGGATTGTTGCCGTAGGCGGACTGCTACGGGACGTTCTCGAGGATCACCGAGCGGAGCTTGGAGGCGATCATGTCGAGCGCGACTCGGTTCTCGCCGCCCTCGGGGATGATCAGATCAGCCCATCGCTTGGACGGCTCGACGTACTCGACGTGCATCGGTCGGACGCTCCGGTAGTACTGCTCGCGGATCGACTCGAAGGTCCGGCCGCGCTGCTCGATGTCACGGCGTATCCTGCGGAACGCCCGGATGTCGGCGTCGGTGTCGACGTAGATCTTCGCGTCGAGTTGGGCCCGAAGCTGGGCCTCGACGAGGGTCAGGATCCCCTCGACGATGATCACCGGGGTGGTCTCGACCCGGCGATGCTCGGCCTGGCGGCGGTGGGTCTTGAAGTCGTAGACCGGGACCATGCACGGCGTCCGCTCGCGGAGCTGCCGGAGGTGTTCGATCAGCAGCTCCGTCTCGAGCGATTCGGGGTGATCGAAGTTGAGCTGCGACCGCTCTTCGAAGGTGAGGTCAGGCCGGTCGCGATAGTAGGCGTCGTGCTCGATGATCGAGACGGCCTCGCTCGGGACCGCAGCCGCGATCTTCTGGGCGATCGTCGTTTTTCCAGAGCCGCTTCCGCCTGCGATACCGATGATCAGTGGACCCATGGGCTGGCCTGTTACCACGGCGCGACACCGAGTCGAAAGCGCGAACCCGCCATCTGCATGCGCTCCTTCTGCGCTTCTGGGGGAGGTCTGCTGCGGCGCTACGGGCACCGCGGCGGCGGCCTGTGGGCCGCTCGATGTGGTCGTCAGGACCGGGAATCCTGCGGAGGCGGTGAGACGCGCGGCTTGCGGTCTCTGCGCGTCTCCGGGATACCGCTATCATCCGCGGATGCTCCCCCAGGCGATCCTCCTCATCGAAGACGATGACTCCGGTCGCGAGCTCGGGCTCTTTAATCTACGCCGCGCCGGCTATCGGGCCGACGGAGCTGCCAGCGGCGAAGAGGGGCTTGGGCGCTTCACGCCGGAGCGCTACGACCTGGTGATCACCGACGTGAGAATGCCCGGGATCGACGGTCTCGGGGTGCTCGTCCGGATCCGCGAGGTGGCCGGCGAGGCCTTTCCGGTGATCGTCATCACCGCCTACGGCGACGTCGAGCTCGCGGTCACTGCGATGAAGGCCGGCGCCACCGACTTCATCGGCAAGCCCTTCAACCGCGATCACCTGCTCCTCTCGGTCGGCCGCGCCCTCGAGCGCCGTCGCCTCGAGCAGGAGGTCGCCCGCCTGCGGATCCGGGCGGCGGGGATCGAGCGGCCGATCATCCACGCGTCGGCGGCGATGACCCAGGTGCTCGAGATCGCCGACCGCCTCGCGGCCTCGTCGGCGCCAGCGTTGATCACCGGCGAGAGCGGCACCGGCAAGGAGCTTATCGCCCGGCGGATCCACGTTCGCAGCGAGCGGGCGGCGGGGCCCTTCGTCGTCGTCCACGGCCCGGCGATCGCCGGCGAGGGGGCAGAGCTCGAACTCTTCGGCGATCATCGCCGGAGCGGCCGGATCCGCCAAGCGGAGGGCGGCACGCTCCTCCTCGACGGTCTCGGCGAGCTCAGCCCGGCGATCCAAGGCAAGCTCCTGCGGGTGGTCGAGGAGGGGATCGTCTGCCCGACCGGGGGGGCCGACGAGGTCGCGGTCGACTGTCGGATCCTCGCGTCGATCCGGCCCGAGGCGCGCTCGGGGCTGCGCGACGATCTGCTCTATCGCCTCGCCGTCGTCGACGTCGAGGTCCCGCCTCTGCGCGAGCGACCGGCGGATATCCTCCCGCTCTGTGCCCACTTCGTCGGCACCTTCAGCGGCGAGCGGGAGCTCGAGCTGAGCCCTGAGCTGGTCGAAGAGATGATGCGACGACCGTGGCCGGGGAACGTCCGCGAGCTCGAGAACGCCTGTGAGCGGCTGGTTCTCCTCAGCCGAGGGCCTCGCCTGGAGCGCTCGGATCTGCCGGCCAGCGCCGGCGCGGGGGAGGAGGCGACGGGGGGCCCGGCGGCGGTCGACGGCCTCGAGGGGTTCTTGGCCGAACTTCCGCCGGAGGGGCTCTCGCTCGTCGATCTCGAGCGCCGGGTGATCCGGCGAGTGCTCGGGCTCAAGCGCTGGAACGTCTCGCAGGCGGCCCTCTACCTCCAGATCCCTCGCCACGTTCTCGCCTACCGGATGGAGAAGTATGGGATCCGCCGCCCCGGATGAGGCGCGCTCGCCCGCCGAGCCGGAGCGTCAGCTCTTCGGCCCGCGGATGTTGGCGTTCGTCTGGCTGCCGATCGCGGTGATCACGACGCTCCACTACAGCACCGGGATGGAGCAGCAGTGGGTGCACGACGTCCTGCGTCGCTGCTACTACCTGCCGATCGTCATCGCCGCCTTCGTCTGCGGGCTCAAGGGGGCCCTCGCCGCGGCCTTGACGACCTCGGCGCTCTACGTGCCCCACGCCTTCCTCGGGCATGTGCTCGGCCATCATCACCACGACCCGGCGGGGACCCTGGAGAAGGTGCTGGAGATCGTCCTCTACAACGGTGTCGGCGCGGCGGCGGGGACCCTCGCGGAGCTCGAGCGGCGGCGGCGGGTCGAGCTGGTCCGGGCCCTCGACGAGCAGCAGGCGCTGGTGGGGCAGCTGGTCCGGGCCGGCCGTCTGAGCGCCCTCGGTCAGGTCGTCGCCGGGATCACCCACGAGATCAAAAACCCGCTCCACGCCCTCGCCGGGACCGCGGAGCTGATCGACCCGCTGATCCCCGCAGAGGCCGAGGAGCGGGGCATGTGGGAGATCCACGTCCGCGAGATCCGTCGCCTCCAGCGGATCGCCGAGCGCTTCCTGTCCTTCGCCCGGCCGGGCCCGAGCGAGCTGCGCGAGCTCGACCTGCGCGACGTCGCGGGGCGCCTGCGAGAGCTCATCGACGCTGACGCCCGCGGCAAGGGGATTCGCGTCGAGGTCGATCTTCCCGGGGAGTCGGTGCCGGTGCTCGGCGATCGCGACCAGCTCGCCAGCGTCGCCCTCAACATCGCGGTCAACGCCTTCGAGGCGCTCGCCGAGGGCGGCGGGGTGCTGCGGATCGGGGTCGCGATCGCGAGGGCGGGGGAGGGCGGACGGGCGATGGCGGTCCTCCGCCTCGAGAACGATGGTCCACCCTTGGCCGAGGGGGAGCGGGCGCGGCTCTTCGATCCCTTCGTCAGCGGGCGAGCCCAGGGGACGGGCCTCGGCCTGGCGATCGCCGCTCGTATCGCCGACCAGCATGGCGGTGAGATCTCGGCGGAGAACGGCGGTCTCGGGGTGATCTTCAGCTTCCGTGTGCCGCTTCTTCGCGGCTAGCGGCGAAGGAGCCGCGCCTCAGGCAAGGGGCCGTACGAGCTGTCCGTGCGGCCTCATTCGGTCGGCCCTCGGGGTGCGCTGCGGGGCGCCCGCGCGGGAGCGAACGAACGAACGGAGAGCTCCTAGAGCTTCCTGACGTAGGCGGCGATGGCCTGAATCTCGTCTTCGCTGAGCTTCTTGGCGAAGGACTTCATCTTGGTGTCAGGGACGCCGTCCTTGATGACCTTGGCGATCTTGGCGACCGACTGCTTGGTCTTGCTGATGTCGGAGACCTCGTGCTTCTCAGCGAACTTGGTCTTGCCCTTGCCGTCGGCACCGTGACAGCTCTTGCACTTGGCGAGGTAGAGGGGCTTGCCGTCGATCTTCGGCGAGGTGTCGGCGGGCTTGCTCGCCTTCTTGGTCTTGGCCTTGGGCTTGGCCTCGTCGGGCTTGGCCTCGTCGGGCTTGGCCTCGTCGGGCTTGGCCTCGTCGGGCTTGGCCTCGTCGGGCTTGGCCTCGTCGGGCTTGGCCTCGTCGGGCTTGGCCTCGTCGGGCTTGGCCTCGTCGGGCTTGGCCTCGGCGGGCTTGGCCTCGTCGGGCTTGGCCTCGTCGGGCTTGGCCTCGGCGGGCTTGGCCTCGTCGGGCTTGGCCTCGCCGCCGTCACAGCCGGCGAGGCTGAGGCCCATGACCATGGCGGACGCGCTTACGAGATGAACGATCCAAGTCTGCATTCTTCCCCGAGGCTAGCGGAAAGCGAGGCGCCGGGACAGAACGCGGTCGGGGAGGGGAGTGGGGGAGGCGGCTGCCCAGGATCGAGCTTTGGCGCACGTCTGGGCGTGTTCGGAGGGGGCCGGGAGGGCCCACAATTGGAGCGACCCGCGCTCCGTGAGACGGAGGCGGGTCGCGGATCGTAGCGCCTTGAGGGGGCTACTGAACGAGGATCGTGAACTCGATCCGGCGGTTCTTGGCACGTCCGGCGGCCGACTTGTTGGTGTCGATCGGCTCGTCCGGTCCGGCGCCGCGGTTTGTGATCCGCGACTCGTCGATACCGTGCTCGACCATGTACTGCTTGACCGAACCGGCGCGGCGGTTGGAGAGGTCGAGGTTGTACTCGCGAGTACCGGTGCTGTCGGTGTGACCGCTGATCTCGATGTTGATCGAGGGGAACTCCTTGAGCACGTCGACGGCGCGGTCGAGGACTGGCTTCGACTTGTCCTTGATGGTGTCCTTGTTGAGATCGAAGTAGATCCCGCGGATGACACCGGTGAACTGCTGGACGTTCTCGGGGATCTCGTCTGGGCAGCCGTCCTCGTCCTCGTACCCGTTGCGGGTCTCGGGCTCGGTGATGCACTGATCGTCCGGGTCGAGGATGCCGTCGCCGTCAGTGTCCGGGATCGGGCAGCCATCGGGCGGGACTCCCGGGGTGTCGGGACAGGCGTCCTGACTGTCGAGGATGCCGTCGCCGTCGCGGTCCTTCTCGGGGCAGCCGTCGGGGGCGATGCCGGGGGTGTCCGGGCATGCGTCCTGGCTGTCGAGGAAGCCGTCGCCGTCGCGGTCCTTCTCGGGGCAGCCGTCGGGGGCGATGCCCGGGGTGTACGGGCATGCGTCCTCTTCGTCGAGGAAGCCGTCGCCGTCGGAGTCCTTCTTGGGCTCCTCAAGGTCCTTCTTGCGGTTGAGCGTGAAGGATAGGCCGAGGAGGACCTCGGGGTAGTTGGTGGCGCCACCGTCGACCCGGAGCCGCGCTCCGACGACATCGCGGATGTCGAGGCGGAGCATCATGAGGTCGTTGATGAAGAACTTCACACCACCGCCGAAGTGGGTCGACTCGTCAACATCGTTGCCGAGCGCGCCGGAGGTGCCGATGAGTCCACCGCCCCAGACGATGAAGGGGACGAGCCGCCAGAAGGGGATCTGACCGACGAGGTGAGCGCGGAAGTTGAAGAGCATCGCCCGCTCATCACTCTCGGCGGTCCGGGTCGGCATGATGCCGCCCTCGATCTCGCCACCGATGAACGCGAAGGGGTACCAGCCGAGGCGAGCGCCGAACTCTGGCGCGACGACCTTGTACTCCTGGAAGAACGTGTCCTGGCTGTCCAACTGCATCTGAGCGTTGAAGAGCTCGTGGCGTTTGGAGGGGAACATGACGCCGCCGAAGACGCCGAGCTCGAACATGTTGTTCGTCGGCCGATACTTGCGCATCGGCTTCTCGCCGTCGTTCGACTTCTTCTTCTTTTTGGAGGAGCGGTCATCCTTGGGACCGGCATCGGCGTTCCCGTCCGCGGAAGCGTCCCCGGTCGGCGACGCGCCGAGGCTCACAGAGCCGCCCGCCGAGGCGGAGCCCTCTGCGGGGGTCGAGGCGGGGGCGCCTGCAGTTGCGGGGGCCTCACCGTCGGCGGCTTGGAAAGACGCCGCAGGGTACGCGACACCGGGGATTCCGGCCTGGGCTTGCGGCATCGCGACAAAACCAGCCAGCAGGGATGCGCCAAATCCAACACCAATTTTCTTCATCGTGGTCACTCCTCAGAGGGATCAGGGGTCTCGAGTGCAATCCATGAACACACAGCGATCGGCCGCGTTGGCCGGAGCTTGAGCCGTCTCTGGGCTGGGTTGGGCTGTGTTGGTCACGGCGAGGATTGCTTCGCAGATTCGCGTGGAGAGGTTGTCTCGTGAACGACGGCCACTTATGGCACACGTCGGCTTCAATTGGAACGAAGCGGTCTGCTTGCGAGTGTAAGCAGGGATACAAAAGTTGTGATAGGTGAAGGCCTGGCGGGCAAGAAAGTCGCTGTGAGCTTGGATTTGCCAGCCTAGGGGCTTGATCACGAAGTAAGCGAGCCACGCAACTCGATCATCTTTGGGTGCGTTGACCCGGCCCGCCGGAGCTGTCGCGATGGGACCCCAGCAGAGGTGTCTACGCCCCCCATGTGTCGCTCGAGGTAGCGCACAGGGTCTCATGGTGGGGGTTGTCGACGTCTGGTCTGGCGCAAAGGGTTCGTGATAGTTGGTCGACCATGCGCCGAATCTTCGCTCTGTCTATCCCTACGCTTGCGCTGCTGCTGGCCCCGATGCAGACACAGGCCGCCCCTTGGATCCTCGCTCCACAGTCGACCTTCAGCGACGCCCCGCCTGGATATTGGTCGACCAAGGTTGAACTCGCGGACATCAACGGTGACGGGTGGGTGGATATCCTCTTCGCCAACGTCGGTGGTTACCAGGCGGGGACTCCGGACTCGATCCTCGCGAACCAGGCGTTCCTCAACAACGAGGGGATGGGCTTTTCGGACGAGAGCCTCGCTGTCTTCGGTCCGAACCCGAACGACCCGATGAGCCCGGATATCGACACGGCGCGGGTGATCAAGGCCTACGACTTTGACAGCGACGGGGATCTCGACATCCTCGTCGGCAGCACGTGGCAGTCGAAGAGCCGCTACTACATGAACGAGGGCGGCGGCGTGTTCACCGAGGTGCCGGAGAACGTCCCCGAGCTGCTCGCGAGCATCGGCGACTTTGAGGTCGGTGACGTCGACTACGACGGCGACCTCGACGTGATCTTCACCAACTGGGGCGCGGCGCCGGTCGGCTTCGTCAACTCCCCCGGGGGGATCACCGGCCTGTGGCTCAACGACGGCCTCGGCGTCTTCACTGACGCGACGGCGGAGGCGATGCCGCAGATCTCGGTGAACTGGTCCTGGGAGCTCGAGCTCCTCGACATCGACAACGACTGGGATCTCGACATCGCAGTCTCCTGTCGTGCTTGCCCGAGCGGCGGCTTCCTCTTTGAGAATGACGGCGGCGTGTTCAGCAACGCGACCCCCGGAAACCTTCCGCAGAAGGCCGGCAGCGTCGATTTCGAGGTCATGGACCTCAACGGCGACGACTTTGTCGACATGGTCACCCTCCAGGACGGCGACGGTGGCGGTGAGGGCTTCCGGAACCGCGTCCTCATCAACAACAAGAACGGCGGCTTCAACGACGAGAGCAGCACGTACTGGCCGCCGCTCGAGAACGCGCTCTCCTTCGACTACATGGTCGCGTTCCTCGACGCGAACGCCGATCGCAACCCTGACATGGTCACGGGGGCCTTCGCGGACTTCTCGGATCGTCTTATCGAGAACGTCGGCGGCAAGTTCAAGTCGAACATGGATCCCTGGGGCCCGATCAAGACCGACGGCACCTACGCCCTCGCGGTCGGCGATCTCAACAACGACACGAAGATCGACCTGGTCTTGGCCGAGGGGGAGAACACCTTCCGCAACCGGGTCTTCCTCGGCGATGAGATCTCGATCGACAACGCCAAGCCGGTGATCCAAAACCACGTTTTCGAAGGCCTGTGGACCATCGGCGAGGTCATCTCGATCAACGCCCGCGCCCACGACAACAAGAGCCCGAGCAAGGATCACGACTGGAACGAGGTCGTTTTCGAGTACGCGCTCAACGACGATGACATCGAGACCAACGCGATGGAGACGCCGCTCGAGTGGTACGGCGAGTACCTCTGGCGTGGCACCTTCGACGTCCCCGACGCCAAGAAGATCCAGTACCGGATCTGTGCCGAGGACGCCGCCGGGAACCGTGAGTGCACACCGATCCAGGAGACGCCGATCGAGGATCCGAACGGGACCGACACGGACACCGACTCGGATACGATGACGGACTCGAACACGGACTCGATGACGGACTCGAACACGGACTCGATGACGGACTCGATGACGGACTCGAACACGGACTCGATGTCGGACTCGAACTCGGCGACCGAGAGCGAGTCGAACAGCGCTTCGGCGACCGACTCGATGACCGCGAGCGACTCGGCGTCGGCGAGCGATTCGGTCACCGCGAGCGATTCGGTCACCGCGAGCGACTCGGCGACCGTCACCGACTCGATGACCGCGTCGGACTCGAACACCGACAGCGACTCGGCGACGACCAGCGGCTTTGAGCTCGACGATGATGGTTGTGGCTGCAATGCGGCCGATCCCCGCAATGGGGCGATGACAGGTCTCGCGCTCCTCGCGCTCCTCGGCCTCCGTCGCCGTCGCCGCTAGGCGGTTCGGGCCGTGACGGAGAGGGCTGGCGACCTGGGGTCGCCGGCCCTCTTTGTGTTTGTCGTCGCTGAAAGTGGCGAAGCTCCCGATCATCCTCTTCCTGGTCGAAACCGCGTTGACTACGCGGGGTCTTTTTTTCTTCGGGAGATCTCGCGCATCGGTTGAGCGAGCCGCGACCTGGGTCGGCCTGGGGTCCTCCGAGGTCTGGGAGCGCCGGCGCGGGTGAGCGGACATGGCCGCCACACTGCCGGCCCCCCCGGCCTGAGGTGGATCGGGGAGGGCCTGCGGGAGGTCCCTGTCGACCCTCACGAGCGCGTCTAGGGTCTACGCTGCTGCCTTCACAGGCGCTCGCGAGTCGGCGGGCGGTGGGTTGAGACTGGCGGCGGCGAGTAGACGATCGCGCTCGCCTGTGTTGTCGCGGAGCCAGGCGATCGCCGACGTGCGGCCCTGGCCGATCCTGAGCTCGCCGCAGGAGTACCAGCTGCCGGACTTGCTCATCGATCCCTCGGCGAGCGCCCAGTCGAGCAGCTCCGCCTCGCGGTCGATGCCGCGGCCGAAGGCGATCTCAAACTCCGCCTGGGAGAAGGGCGGGGCGCACTTGTTCTTGACCACCTTGACCCGGGCCCGCGCCGCGACAGGGTTGTCGCCGTCGCGGACGGTCGCGATCCGGCGGATGTCGAGGCGGACGCTGGCGAAGTACTTGAGGGCGTTGCCGCCGGTGGTGGTCTCCGGGGAGCCGAAGGTGACGCCGATCTTGTGCCGGAGCTGGTTGATGAAGACGACGGTGGTGTTGGTCTGATGGGCGATGCCGGCGATCTTGCGCATCGCCTGGCTCATCAGCCGCGCTTGGAGGCCGAGGTGTTGGTCGCCCATCTCCCCCTCGAGCTCGGCGCGCGGGATCAGGGCGGCGACCGAGTCGACGACGATCATGCCGATGCCGCCGGTGCGGGCGAGGGTGTCGACGATGTCGAGCGCCTGCTCGCCGTAGTCAGGCTGGGCGATCAGGAGGTCCTCGCGTTGGACGCCGATCTTCTCGGCGTAGTTCGCGTCGAGGGCGTGCTCGGCGTCGATGAAGGCGCAGACCAGGCCTTGACGCTGGGCCTCGGCGATCCCGTGCAGGGTCAGGGTGGTCTTGCCGGAGGATTCGGGTCCGTAGATCTCGACGATGCGACCGCGCGGAAGCCCGCCGATCCCGAGCGCGCGGTCGAGGTTGAGGGAGCCGGTCGAGATCGTCTCGAAGGATGCGATCGGCCTTGGATCACCGCCTAGGGCCATGATTGCGCCCTTTCCGAAGCGCTGGACGATGGTCTCGATCGCCTTGCTGATGATGGTCCGGACCTCGCCAGTGGCGCGGGTCGGTGACTCGAGGGGCTTGAGCTTGGACTTGGACTTGGACTTGGAAGATGCCATGGCAGCCCTTCAATGCGCGCGCCGTGCCGCTCTTGTCTCTCCGCCAAGCCCTCGTGATCACGAGGATCCTCCGCACTGAGGTGAGTCGGCTGCGACCCGGGGATGAGCCGCGGTCCGGCGATGCGGCCACGACCCTCCCGGGGAGCGCCTCGTCCCTGCCCGTCGCCGATGTCATCGGAGCTCGTAGGGTCGCTCGGGCGCCTCTCAGCGCGGGTCGCAGGCCCAGAGCAGAGATCGAGGCAGGGCAGGGAAGGGATCAGGGGGTCGGAGGCTCGACGATCGAGCCATGACCGAGGAGGTCGACCTCGATCGACGCCGGAGCGCAGAGCAGGACGAGGTCGCCCGAGCCGGTGATCGAGCCGCTGATCGTCCCGCTCGCGCAGAGCCGGACGTTCTCGGAGCTGCCGTGCTCGAGTGTCACATCGCCGGCTGTGAGGGCGCTGGCGTCGACGGTCGCCGCGTCCGCGGTGACGAGCGCGACGGTCGCGACGGCGCCCTCGAGGGTGAGGGCGGAGCCGTCCCGGAGGTCGGCGTTGATCGTCTCGAGCGCTCCGAGCGCCTCGATCGTCGACCGGTCGCGGCCGTCAAGGGTCAGGTCGCCGCTGATGAGGCCCTGGAGCGTCAAGGTGGAGGCGCCGCTGACATAGGCCTCCGCGACGCTGGCTGTCGCGACGCTGACCTCAGGAGCTGTCGACGGGCGCGTCTCCGAGGTCGCCGTGAGGCCGAGGCCGAGGACGTCCGTGGAGTGGAGCTCGGTGATGATCCGCTCCATGAGGTTGGCGTCACCGCGGACCTCGAGGTGCACCCCTTGCGCGAGCTCAGGATCGAGGGCGACATCGACCGCGAGGCCGTCGAAGACCTCGATCCTGCGGATCGGATCGTCGATCGTCCGGGTCTCGATCGTCAGGTCGCCATCGCCGACGATCGGACAGCCGCCCGCGCAGAGCAGTCCGAGGCCGAATACGAGCGGGCGGTGCACCTCGGAGAGGATACCGCGAGGGGCCTGGTGTGGGGTCGCCCACCGGGCTCGACCACGAGCATGACCACGACCACGCCCTCGTGGGGCCGCCCGGCTCCGCCGAGACGTGCGCTACGGCGTCGGTAGAGCGGCGCTTCGTCAGAGCCAAGGCCTGTTTGTTGTAGGGCCTCTTCGGCGGAGTGGGCGGTCGGCGGGTCCGAGCTCGTGACGCTGGCTCTGTGGTCCCCTAGCCGGCGATCGCGTCGCGGAGCTCGGCGGCGGTGAACACTCCGCGCTCAGTCACGTAGCCGTCGACCAGCTCCGCGGGGGTCACGTCAAAGGCGGGGTTGCGGGCGCCGACGCCGATCGGGGTCATCCGCCGATCGCCGTGGACGTGGATCTCGAGGGCATTGCGCTCCTCGATCGGGATCGCCGCGCCGTCGGCGAGGGAGGGGTCGATCGTCGTCCAGGGGGCGGCGACGTAGAAGGGGATCCGGTGGTGACGGCAGAGCACGGCGACGGTGTAGGTGCCGATCTTGTTGGCGACATCGCCGTTTCGGGCGATCCGATCGGCGCCGACGATCGCCGCCTTGATCTCGCCGCGCGACATCAGGTAACCGGCCATGCTGTCGGCGATCACCTCGACCGGGATCCCGTCGCGGTGGAGCTCCCAGGCGGTGAGGCGGGCGCCCTGGAGGACAGGTCGGGTCTCGTCGGCGAAGACCTGGATCCGCTTGCCCATGGCGTAGGCCCGGCGGATCACGCCGAGGGCGGTCCCGACACCGGCCGTCGCCAGGGCGCCGGTGTTGCAGTGGGTGAGCACACCGCCGGCGTCGGGGAGGAGCGGGGCGCCGTGGGCCGACATCGCTAGGCAGCTCTCGAGCTCGCGTTGGGTGTGGCTCACGGCGATCTCGCGGATCGTGCTGCGGAGCGCCGCGGCTGTGGCCTCCGGCGGCTGGCCGGCGATCGCCTCGCGGAGCTCGCGGAGGGCGACGAAGAGGTTGACCGCGGTCGGCCGGGTGTGGGCGAGGCGGTCGAGGGCCGCGGCCACACCCGCGCGAAAGCCCGCGGGATCCTCGGGGAAGCTCCAGGCGCAGGCGGCGAGGCCGAGGGCGGCCGCGCAGGCGATCGCCGGGGCGCCGCGGACCGCCAGCGACTCGATCGCGTGGGCGAGCGCCTCGAGCTCGCGGATCTCGAGCCAGCGCTCCTCGCCAGGGAGGGCGCGCTGATCGAGGAGGTGGAGGGTCTTGCCGTCGTCGGAGAGGCGGAAGGCGCGGACGCCGAGGAGCTGCTCATCGGTAGGCATGGGGGATCCTCTCGGGCGGCCATCGGGCTCGCCGACGGCCGCACCCTAGCAGCCTGCGGCGGGGTTCGTCAGGCCCTTGGGGGGGAAGAGCTGGTCGGCCACCGGCGGGGGTCGTCGGCGAAGGGGTACGGGGGGGGGGCGCATCGCCGGCCGTTCACGCGGCGGCTGCCGAGCCGCGCTTGGGGGCGGGGCGAAGCGCGCGTCGGTCCTGTCTACTGAGCCGGACATCAGGTGCGCTCTGCTCTGTCCGCTCCATCGCCGCCTTTGGTGACAGCGCAGCCCGCTCGCGGTACACCTGTTTCGATGGTGCCGAAGAACGCGGCATGCGCGGGTCTCCGGCTGGCCTTCGCGTTTGGAGCGCTCGGGGCGGTCTCCTGCTCGGCGGTCGAGGAGGACGGGCGTGTGATCCGCGAGCTCGACGACGAGGGGGGCTCCCGCCTGGCTCAGGTTCACGTCGTTCTTCAGCCGCAGCCCGATCCGATCGGCGTTGAGCCCCAGCTCGACATCTCGGCCCACTTCGTCCACTACCGCGGCTTCGACGAGGACGCGGTCCGCAGCCGGGTCGGCCTCGGAGCGCTCCCCTTTGAGCGCCTGGAGATCGGCGCATGTGTCGCCAGTGAGTCCCTCGAGGGCATTGAGCTCGGCGACCTGCCGGCGCCCGCCGAGCGCGAACTCCAGCTCATCGACGCGGGAAACGTTCAACTGCGGCTCGGCGACATGCTCAGCGACGTCCCGCTGGTGCTCCTCCCGGACCTCCTGCCCTACATGTCCGGTGTCGAGTACGAGCAGGTGATCGACGCGTTGCCCTCGGTCTTCATCTACGACGCTGTCCGCGAGCTGAGCGTCGAGATCGAGGGCTCTGGCGATGATGAGATCCCGCCGACGACCCTGCGGGCGCCCCTGCCGGTTCAGCTCGGCCTGGAGGCTCGCAGGGGCCTCGACGCCTCGGTGGTGGAGCTGCGTTGGCGGGCCAATCGCCGCAGCGACGCGCCCTTGATCATCCGGATCGCTGGCTATGTCGGCTCCGAGCCCTTGGGCGCGGAGGTCACCTGCGTGACGCTCGACCGCGGCTTCTTCCGCCTCGACCTCGCCGAGCTTCGCGAGCTTGGCCTTGGTGTCGCCGGCGAAGGCCTGCACCTGCGGGCGAGCCGCTACCAGTCGTCGACGTTCGACGCGGGCGAGTTTGTCGGCGGCGACTTCATCGTTGAGGTCCGTGACAGCCAGTTCATCGTCCTCCGGTAGCGGCCGGCGGTCGACCGCGGGGCCCCGGCGCTCTTTGTCGCCAGCCCTCGTCGAGGGTCGGCTTGTCTGCGCGGCTTGTCAGGGAGGCCTGCCGGGGTTGGAGTGTGGCTCGGGGCCAAACACCGGCCGAAGATCGGCTATGGTCTGGCGATGTCGCGTGCGCTCGTTCTCTCCCTCGGTCTGGTCACCGCCGCAGCGTCGGCGCTCGCGGGCGCCTGTCAGCCAGTGCAGCGGCCTGACGGCGGCGAAGGGCCGCTCGCGATCGGGGCGATGGCGCCGAGCCTGACGGAGACGGATCATCGCGGTGAGACGGTCGACCTGGCGGCGCTCCGCGGTCAGCCCGTGCTGGTCTACTTCTATCCCAAGGACGGGACCCCAGGCTGCACCAAGGAGGCCTGTGCGATCCGCGACGTCTGGGGCTACTACGTCGTCGCCGGGGTCGCGGTGATCGGCGTCTCGACCGACGACGCTGCCTCCCACGCGGCGTTCGCCGAGGAGCACAAGCTGCCCTTCGCCCTGGTCTCCGATCCTGAGCTGGTCTGGGCCAAGGCGTTCGGCGTGACCTCGTCCTTCAGGATCCTCCACCGCACGAGCTTCCTGATCGACGAAGAGGGCCGGGTCGACAAGATCTATCTCGACGTCGATCCGGGGGTCCACGCCGAGGAGGTGCTCGCCGACGTCAAGGCGCTCTATCGCAAAGACAGGGGCGCGGGGGCGAGTGCGGTGGGGGGGGCTGCTGCGCCGCAGGGGGAGGGGGCGGATACGCCCGACGAGGCTGCCAAGGGCGCCTCCTGACCGGATGGTCGTCCTTCGCGGGCTGGTAGGCTCGCACGGTCATGCTTCCTCGGCTCGTCTCCCGTCTCCGCCCCCGCACGCTCTCTGTCGCCTCGCTCTCGCTCGCGCTCGCGGTTGGCGGTCTCGCCTTCGCCGCGCCGACGATCGCCGACGCCTTCTGCGGCTTCTATGTCAGCGGTGCGGACGCCGAGCTCTTCAACAACGCGACGATGGTCGTGATGATGCGGGAGGGCACGCGGACGGTGCTGTCGATGCGCAACAACTATCAGGGTCCGCCCGCCGACTTCGCGATGGTCGTGCCGGTGCCGGTCGTGCTCCAGGAGGAGAACGTCAAGACCCTCAGCGACGAGGTGTTCACCCACGTCGATCAGCTCGCAGCGCCTCGCCTGGTCGAGTATTGGGAGCAAGATCCCTGCTCGCCGATGCCACCGCCGATGCCGATGATGGCGACGCGGAGGATGAAGGCATCCGGTGGGGTCCGTATGGAGTCCGAGTCGGATGACCTCGGGGTGACGGTCGAGGCGAAGTTCACCGTCGGCGAGTACGAGGTCGTCGTTCTCTCGGCCAAGGACTCGAGCGGGCTCGACACCTGGCTGCACCAGGAGAAGTACAACATCCCGGCCGGCGCCGAGCCGCTGCTGCGCCCCTACGTCGAGGAGGGGATGAAGTTCTTCGTCGCCAAGGTCGACGTCTCCAAGGTCAAGTTCGACGCGAAGGGGCAGGCCCAGCTCTCACCGCTGCGCTTTCACTACGACACCCCCGAGCTCCGCCTGCCGGTGCGTCTTGGGCTCATCAACTCCGCCGGGACCCAGGATCTTCTGGTCCACATCCTCGCCCGGGGGAAGCGCTACGAGCTGGCGAATCGGCCGAACGTGACGATCCCGACCAACCTCGACGTCGACGATTCGGCGCGCTCGCGCTTTGGCGAGCTCTACGCGGCGCTCTTCGACGCGACGCTGGGAAAGAACGAGGGGGCGGCGGTGACCGA
>Ga0316189_10000967_pt1 | contig 28583 bp, 19 predicted proteins | sample LowCovwburrow_MG_FD_204930 | JGI IMG/M metagenome (GOLD analysis project Ga0316189, IMG submission 204930) | Coastal sediment microbial communities from Maine, United States - Lowes Cove worm burrow | ecosystem: Environmental > Aquatic > Marine > Coastal > Sediment | place: USA: Maine...
ATTATTGAAGGAGCCGTATACGTTGAGCGGCCGATAGTCATCGACCTCCAGGGACGCGTCGATGGTTTGCGGCTGATCGCTTTCATGAAACGTTAACGCCAGTGATTTGGAAGGATGGTCATTCGCCAGCATAAGCTGCCGGGACAGCTCTTTGGTGTCGGGACTCTTCCCCGTTTCGAGTGCCGGCAGGCTTGCCCGGATGTTTTCAGTCGAGAAATACTGATTGCCCTCGATCTGTATATCACCGAGCCTGAAGATAATCACCCTTAATGTGACCATACCGCCCCGCAGGGTTTGTTCCGGGATGATTACCCGATGAGAGGTATAACCTTGCTTGTACAAGCGCTCCTGCAACGCCTGGCTCGCGGCCTTGAGATCCTGGAAACCTTCCAGTTCACCCAAATAGGGTGCAAGCGTGTCATCCGTGTCGGTCGCAGACAGCGGATTGTCGCCTTCAACAACGAACTGTGATACTGAAAAACCCGAGTCCGGCGCTAACTGAGCGACGCAGATTGATGCGAACAAGAGTCCGACAACAAACACAAGGGCGGTTTTCTGCATGGCATCTCCCTACCTGATATTCATCCAGTTACTGATGTGACATTTGTTTGACACATGTAAGCGGATTCGAAAATCCGCTTACATCAAATTGCAGAGGTCACAAAAACCGCAACCTGTGGAATGTCTTGAACGACTTAACGGTAATACAACGTGATCAATATTTCGTACTAGCGAGCACTCGCGTAATTATTATCCTGTGCAGTTAGTGAGGGTTGCTCGACCTGCTATGCATAAAACATAGGCAACAAAATGACATTTATCCAGTTATCTGAATAATTATTTATAACTGCCAAAATATTAACGCAGCAGCCGGGTGACGGCTGCGAGTCTGTAGCAGGTTGTAGTGAGTTGTGACAGCAGTGAGATTGCCGGCTAAAGCCGGTATTTATTGCAATGCCTCACTGACCGCACCGCTAAAGCTTGTAGGGACCGGGAGTCCTTTCTTTTTTGCTTTTTCAATGGCTCGGCTGTGATTCATATCGGCGGGAAAATAGCGTACCTCTTTGTTGAGGTGCTTTGCTGCGAGCATTTCATCCCGGCCAACGCTACCGCCTCCGATCGCGATCATGATGTCACTGTTTTCCACCATTGCGGTCGAGGTTGGTGACAGCTGTCCGCTTGCCTTGTTTATGCCGCCCCAGGTCTCATCCTCGACAAAGAACACCTGGTCCACGTGGGGGGACAGTTCGACAGCGTGCTGTCGGGCCTGGGTAGAGACGATCCCGGTGGTGATGAAGCCCCGTTTCTTTGCCAGTTCATAGACTGCGCCGATCCCCTGCAGCGTGGCGCCGATATTGACGATTGTGTTTGCAGGGTCGAATCCGTTCAGAACGGAAGCGGCAATCCGGATCATGGCCTCCGGGTCCTGATAGCCGGCACCCGAATAGCCGACGAATGTCAGCACGGTCTTGTTCTGTTGCTCGAAAAAGTGCCTGATTTCAGCAGGCGTGGTCACTTTATCATGCTGCATAGAGGTCATCCCGCTGCCCGCATACAGAACACAGAGGGTTGTTAACAAAAAGTGAATTAGTCTGGACATAGCTCCGATCCTTGTAAATATTTACTGTGGGAGATGCTGGGCACGGTGGATTACCCAACAATCTGGATGCAGGCACCGCGGGAACATATGAACTTGCACCGGGACGGTAATAACCGTCGTGTGCAGGTCATTCTGTGTCACTCCGGAGTTTGTTAACGAGTATGTCGATATTGCGCCTGTCATGTTCCAGGCCATAGGCGCTCATCATCGCTTTAAGAAAATCAAGGTGCTCGATGACAGAATTAAACTGTCTGGGCGATGAGGCTGCTTTGCGTATCCTGGTGTACTTCAGGACATATTCGTCTACTTTTTCATCCAGCTCAACCCGCTTCAGGGCATGTAACAGCTTGCAATCCGTTTCTGCAATAGCATCCCAGAAATGTTCATGGCTGATGCTGGTATCAGCGACCTCAGCCTGCTTGATGGCCTGATCCAGCAGGCTCTCGAAATCGTCCAGGGTGTCAGATTTATCGATGCCGGCTTCCTTCAGCAACCAGCGGGCGGTGAGCCAGTTGGTCATCGGATAGAGGGCAATGCGCTCTTTTCTGACCAGCGCCTCATTGTGGGAATACTGGTAGGCTTTACACATATTTTTAAGTGAAGACTTCAGTAATCCCTTTCTGTTCCTGTGGATCATGGCTTGACGTTTATACGCGCTGCCTGTCAGAGACAGTCGTTCAAAGGATATACCAAACAGGGTGTCCAATCCACTTATACGAGCGAGGGCATCATCAATCAGCTGTGTTGCCTGCTTTTGCAATAGTTGTGCCTCTTTCCTGTCACTATGCTGTTTTTTTGTATCTGGTGCCGATGCCAGCAGTTGCTGACTTTGTTCGAACAGTTCAACGGCATGACGGGCCTCGAAGTTGGCGAGTTGTTCCACGCAATGTATCGATACCGAGGATGTGCTGGCGTCCATTGCTTTCTTGCAGGCATTAATGGCTTTCTCGAATTCACCAATTTCCCCCCAGGCCCGTCCCAGGGATTCCTGCAAGCCTGCATCGGCCTTCCAATTAGGCTGTAGTGAATTGGCCATATGATTCAATTCATCGAGTAAGCTGCGGATACGCACAGGTGTTGCGGTTTTAGCTTGCTCGGCAATATTGTTGGCTGTTGTTACACACTCGGACAGTGACACGAATTTTGTTTCTTCCCTGTTGCTGCCTGTACCATCAAGACCCTTGAGCGAAAAGCCGGGATCGCCGTAGCACTGATAGGCTCCCCAGGTGTTAACATTACTGTGTTTCTTATAGGTATCTGCTCGGGCTTTCTTGACGGCCTCACCGAAGGCGGTTCCTGACAGAAACGCCTGGTAGAACGATTCTGCAAATGTCTGTGCCGCATCGTCATCCACAGCCCAGCCAGCGGCGATCACTGCACGCACGCCCTGACGAATCAGCTGGGTAGCAAGATTGGCAGCCAGCTTGTTGGGCTGGTCCTGGTACTTCCGGCCCTTGACGTCGGTGCTGCCCAGATGGCAGCAATTGATAAAGACAAATGCTGGCGTTGCCGGCATTTGTCTTATTTCGATCGGGGTCAGGAAATGATCCTTACCGATCACCATGCCGGTAACCAGCGTGGGCTCCTGTTCCTCGATGCAATTGCACTCCTTGTTTAGTACTCTTTCAGCCGCTAACGGGTAGTCCACTACGCCATGACCAGCCAGGTGGAGAATCTGGTATGTGTCTGTCATCAATGCAGTGAGGATTTCAGACCCGGTTGGCTCAATCATTGGGCTTTCTTGTGGCAGGATATAGCCGCTGTCCACAAGTAGTTTATTGACTGCGTTCGCTTCGTTCCGTGCGCTGGGGAGTTTGATGAAATCCCTGTCATCGACCAGTGGATCGCCGATCACCAGTGCCCGCCGGTTGTTGCAGATATTGGTCAGGTCGCTTTCGTGTGAGGCCAGTTGTCTGATCAATCCGGACTTTCCGGCCATTGGCTCATCCCCGTCGTGCCCGGCGTATTCAAGTAACTCCCAGGGATAAATGGCGCTACCTTCATCAACAATCAATACCAGGTCTTCATTGTCTGGCGCATGGACCTTGAACTCCCTGGGCAGAAGCAGTTCGAACAAAGTGCGACCCACCCTGGCATCCACCGAGGTATCGCGCGTCATTGCCTTGAGAAACGGTTCTACCGATTGTCTCTGGATGGGCTGTGTGCGTATATCCACTCGCGCACCACCGGACGTCAGCGCTGTAATTTTCATACTGCCATCCTTAAGGCTTTCAATGCGCAGGCGCTGCCACCAGTCCGGGTCTTCGTGGAAGTACACGCGCTTAAGTCCACCGTCACCGGTGAGAACATGGGGTCCGACTTTAACTATTCCCTTGAATTCCGGTAGCTCTGCAATCTTGAGCAGTGAATGCTGCGCATTGACCACGACATCTTCATACAATTCGATGAAGGTGATGGCCTCGATGGTGTGGTCGATATTGTATGCGGGACCCGCGAGTAACCGGTTGGCCTGGGTCACGGCGCGGAGCATCGACGTAATTGCATCCCGTGTTGCGATACCTCCTGCGCCGGTGCCGATTAATAAGGATGACAGCTTTATGGAATTATTCTTGAAACTGTTGTACTCCATTCCAGTGATAACAAAACGCAGCATTGCTTCCCGGAAGGTATCTGTCAGACTGCCGGGAGTCAGTGCTCCGACCTCACCCAGGCCGACAATGACGGCACCGGGAAATACATCATCTTCAAGGCCGAAAAGTATTTCGTTGGTCTGTAGCGGGCCAGGATAAAGATTGAGTTGCTGGCGCTTGCTCAGTCGCTTGTTAAGGCGGGTATCGAGAGCGGCTTCTGCACTGACGATGGTGTCTCCCTGGTAATGTCCAACGGCCAGTGGATAGTGGGTGAAACACAGGTTGCCATGTGTTACGGAAACCTTCAGTGGACGTATCTTTTTACGAGGTGCACGGCTCTCATACGCGGCCTTGCCCATTGATGCAGCGTAGATCGCTTCCTCTCCCGGGTAGACCTCTATCTGGTCCGGCAGCATCTCTTGCAACACGGCTTTACCTCGGGAAATCGAGGGCCGGGTAGCGAGTTGTTGGGTGTTGCCGGTTTCAAGTATTTCTTTCATGGCTTTGAAGGCTGGCTCGTGATCAGGAATGTCACCGTGCACGGCATCGATGTACCAGTGTTTGCTGCCTTCTGGTATACCCGTATTCCAGGGGACCTGGCCATCACCCTGCGCGGTGGAAAAAAAGCGAATCTTTTTTTCTGTACCGTTATCGATCTTTACTTCTGCCGGGGTTTCGTCGGCTTGACCTGCGATATAAAACACATGCGTTGGTTCCAGCCCCTTGTCTTGCAGCGTTTTCCATGTTTGCTGAACCTTGTTCAGAATGACTTTTGTTGGGCGTTTCCATGTCCCCTGCAAAGAATCCTTGAAATCGGTCCACATTTTATCTTCGGGAATCCGATCATCCGCATCAATCGGTAGCAGCCCGAGTACCCCGGGAAATTCGCGTAACACATTGAGCAGTTCATTCTGATCGTGGCGCAGATCGGCTGCGGCAAGCATTTTGATCAGGCGATCCTGGCGGGCAAAAATACGTGGTATGGACCAGGAACCCCGATTCGGTGTGCCAAGCATCAATACCCGAGAACCCTCGCGTGCCTTCATGCGTTCCCAGACCTCGGGATTCTCGGCAGCCATACCTCTGAACACGATACCGCCCATGGAGTGCGCGATAATGCGCACTGGCTGGTTGGTATTGCGCAGGCGTTCGTCTACCAGCCCGGCCAGTGTGCGGCCGTGTTCAAGTACCGACCGTCGCCAGTCATAGGGGAAGGGGATGACTTCGTGAGTGTCTGACAGATAATCGGCCAGATCGCCATAGGTGCCGGCCACGACCTCCAGGGCGGTCACGTTGGCGGCGTCGATTTCAAGCCGGGTAAACCTGCCACGAACGAGGTCAAACGGGTCGACCCAGATCTTGTTAGCATCCACGGCAAGATGGCTGCCACTCAAGCCCGGCAGTATAAACACCGTCGGCACTTCGCCGGATGCGCGGCCACGCGGTACTGAGCGGGCAATGGCCCGTGGCTTCTGGGTACGCAATTGAAAACCTGAAGGAGGGCTGGTGCTCTCGGTGAGTGCGGCCAGCATCCCCTGACGGGTGCGCTTGTTGGAAAAGTACTGGAAGTGATTGACGTCTTTTCCCTGGTCGAACAATACAGGAACCGCAGCCGGCCGACGGGCACCACCGTCCATGGACGGTGTATTGACAACCAGGTCATGGTCGCTTTCATAGAATTGATCAAGAAAGAACAGGGCGATCTTTTTCAGAATTCCGGTCGGTACGATATCACCCTCGATGACGGCCAATGGTGCCCGGCTGCTGACCGGTGCGGTATTCAGCATGGCGATCAGTGGTGATCCGGGCATCATCGCTTCCAGCCCCGGCAGTTGCTCGGGACGGGTACGTTCCCTGGCAACGGCCAGTGTAAAGGTCTTCAGAAATCCATAGACCGGGCTGGCCTTCAGAAAAGGAAGCAGACCGATAACATTAAGTATCCCGGACAGGTAAATATCGAGTTTGCCACTGGCGAGGGTCGTGCCTCGTGCAGGGCAGGCAACACGCACAAAGCGTTGTACGTCTGGCTGTTTCTCGATTAACAGCGTGTTCAGTCGCTGCAGTTGTGACTTGTGGTGCCGGTAATCCTTCTCTACTTCTTTAAACAACTTCGCCAGGCCGGAGAGCCCGTCAGTATCAAACAGCTCGATATCTTCCTCGCTGAATGCTTCGCGAGAACCGCTGAACTGGCCACGGCATAATAGTTCTCCGATCAGCCCGCCACGGGAGTGACTCACCAGATGCAGCGTGGCTTTTTCAGGCAGCATTTCCAGCAGCCTGACCGCATTATCAATCGGGCTTTCGGTCAGTGAGCGATGCTGGAGGGCCAGGATATTAGCGCCATAATGTTCATTAATCTTTTTCCAGGTATCATCATTGGTCCGTTTCCAGAGTTCGGAAAAGCTGCCAGAGGTACTCGATGCCGTGCCGTGCAGAAACAGGAGGACAGGTCGGGATGTGTCGATGTCTTCAAGTGTGACCTCCGGGAAGGCTGAATCATCTGTGTTTTCATGGTTCGCGTTGCTGATGCGGATAAGTGATCCATCACCTACCAGTTTATCTTCCATCCTTTCTGCCAGCTTCCGGGCAGTCAAGGCGGCCGCCTTCCCGGTTACGTGGTCAACGAGCTTGCCTTTGATATCAAGCAGTCTGAAGGCTTCCACCGTTAAACCGCCCTGACCACGCGAACGCTGATTGGTAAAGACGAGCTGCCGTGGGATGGTCAGTTCGTTACTATCACCGCCGCGCTGCTGGTCTTGCGGGATAATCTCCCTTTGCAAGCGTTCCATGGACGTATACAGCTTCAGGCCATCTTCCAGCATTAGCTCAACCACATCATCGTCGGTCGCCGTGAGGGTTATTTTCTCGGCATCACCCGATCGGGTGGGTGAAAGTTTGACCGCGGTATCCTCATGTACCTCGACTTGCAGGAATTCGGAAAATTCTCCGACGAGGGGGGCGTTGGCATCGGTCGAATCCATTTTGTGACCGTGAGCAACGAGCTTGTTCTTCAAATTCTTGTCTACCATGATTGTTTACTCGCTATTGTGTCGTTGCAGTTAAGTTCAAGTTCTTGCGAAGTGCCCTTCGCATGCGCAGTTGTGCGGGAGGCAAGCTGACTTCAGCAACGGTAGTGGTGAGGAAGCCCTGTACGGTTTCCTTCTCCGCGTGCATGATATCGATGTGGCTAGTGATCTTGATCCAACCTTTTGCAACTTTGACTGCCAGGCCAGCAGCATCCGTAGACAGCATTGTTCCACTCCCTGAACTTGCAAATAATTAGCCGCTTTATTTTAATTTGGTGTCAAGTGTAGTTGTGGCCATTCAAAAGTCAAAAAACAGAAATTGCAGGAATCCGTGTTGCAGGGGCGTCACAATAATGACGGCCGTCGTTTGCTGGTCAGTCATCAGTCGGTACAGGCACGAAACTTGTGCCAGTCTTGAGGACAAGCTGCAAGCACTGTGGGGTCAGGTTCCTGTTGATTCACCGAATCGAGGTCACCAGGTGCAGCTGTTTGTGGCGCCGTCCTCAATGTCCCGGGCGGCAGACTCGCTGGCGAAACGGTTGTTCGATATTTACATACCATCTACTGTGTAGGATGCTTGCCTGCAGGGTAGTGCCCCGACTGGCAGCTGGATGGTATTGAACTGGAATGGGCATTTAATGACACGCAACGGGAGAAGCAATATGGCTGGCACGATCAAATATGAAAATGATTTCATTGTCGAGGGGAACGCAAATACCCGGCTTTCAGCAAATTTCAAGGTCAAGGAATTTCTAGACAAAAACGGAAAACTTCATGTGCATCGGGAACTGGTTGCCGGGTTGCAAATATTGAGAAACAGATTCGGATCAGGGATCGATATCATCAGTATAAAAGCACCGGCTTCGATGGATCAGGGGCCGACCGGACTGGGCGTGACGATCAAGTCTGAAGATATGTTGATACTCGAAAAAGCAGCGAAAAAACTCAAGACAGAAGGCTACTTCTCAAGGGTCGAACCTCACTCTTCAGGGCTTTATCTGGAAATCCCGGTGCCTGACGCAATGCCGGCAATCAACGCTGAAACTGCCTTTGACTGCGGTATGCAGGTGACTGCGGCCTTCGAGACCAGTGGTGATCCCTACCAGCAGGTGACCGGTAATTTTGATGGCGCCGGCCTGTCCTATGGACCGATTCAATGTAACCTGCTGTCGGGGACCCTGCAGGAACTTTTCCGCCGTTTTCGTGGTGAGGATGAAGGCAAACTCATGGCCTGCTTCGATAACAATGAAGCGGACTACAAGGCTTTCTGGAAGATGCTGGATGGCTCGCGAAAAAAAGCGGTTGCCTGGGGCGATGCCCAGAGCACGGGTAGAGGCAAGCATGGATTCAGTCAGCCCTGGAAAGGCTATCTGCAGGCAGTAGGCCGGGAGCCGGTATTCCGGCGCGTTATGCTGGTGTATGCGTATGACACGTATGGCAAAAGGGTGCTTGCAGCATTGTCTTTCCTGCGAGGTATCTCGCCTGTCAGGATTACGGGATTGCGATGTCTTGCAGCACTCTATGACATGTGCGTTCAGCAAGGCAGCCTGAACAAGGCCGCGGATGAAATACGTACCCGGGTTTTCAACGAAATGCCCGGTGATGAATTTGCCCTGACGCGCATCGTCGTTGAGGAGCGGGCAAAAAAGGCTTCACCGCGCTGGCGAGCTGATTGTCTGAGTCGCCGGCTGTCGATTCTGGAAAGGCAGCCAGTCCCGGTGTCGATGAATGGCCACCGGTCGAAGCGAGCCAACCCGGGTTATTACCTGCTGCGAAACAGCCCGATCAAGGACCTGGATGATTACCTGGAGGGGTGATTTATATTTACGGGGGGATTGATCTGGCGTATTTTGGGATCGGTTCTTGCAGCAGACCGGGAGGGTCTGAGTAAAAAACATCGTGGTCTGGTTGACGGAACTCCATGTGGGGAACAGGACAGGAAAAGTGTTGCTATGCACACGATAATCTGGAATTTGCCGGAGACAGCATGAGTCGAGCAAAATTTGTATGACAGCAGAACTGACAATCTTTGATACACCACCGAGCCAGGTCCAGGCCGAACTCGATCGGCTCGAAGCTGCGCTGGATAGCGAGCTACCCAGAAAAGAACTGGACCGCAATCTTTTGATTGCGACCTGGAATATTCGCGCCTTCGGGTCAGTGACCAAAAAGTGGACCGCCTCAGGTTCGGATTCACCAAAACGGGATTACCGTGGTCTGCGGGCAATTATTGAGATCGTATCCCGTTTCGATGTGATTGCCATACAGGAAGTGAGCGGCAACCTGCGGTCCCTCCGCTATATGATGAAATGTCTCGGTCCCGATTGGGGCTTTCTGATGACCGATGTGACGCTGGGCGCCGCGGGCCACCATGAGCGTATGGCGTTTGTGTTTGATCGCAGACGTGTCCAGCCTTCCGGTTTGGCAGCTGAACTGGTGGTCCAGCCCGAGTGGCTCGATGAAATTGCAGTGGATGCCCTGACACGGCAATTTGTCCGAACACCCTATGCGGTCAGTTTCAAGAGCGGTTCGCAGACGTTTATTCTTGCCTCACTGCACGTTGACTACGGTGACTCCAGTGGCCGCGTACCGGAACTGAAAGCCATCGCCCGCTGGATGGAGGACTGGGCCACGCGTCTCAATCGCTGGCACCAGAACTTCCTTGTTCTGGGAGACTTCAACATTGATCGGCAGGGTGATGCCCTGTGGGATGCCTTTACATCGACGGGTCTTACTGTGCCGGCTGAGTTGCATGAGGTACGTCGGTCTATCTTCGACGTGACAGCTGACCCGCTTGACAAGTACTACGACCAGATTGCCTGGTTCGAGGCCGGCAGCGGCACTAAACAGCTTAATATGGAATATTCCAATGCGGGTGGTTTTGATTTTCTGCCATATATGTACACCGATTTGAACTTGAGCAAGTCATCACTCTCGTTCAGACTTTCTGACCACTACCCGCTGTGGGTGGAATTCCTTCTCTGAGTGTCTGCACTAGGAGGCTTGGCTAATAGATTCTCAGTGTATATTTCTTGTACCTTTGCAAACTGTTTGTCTGTGAGAAGGAAAGTGACCCTTATGAATCGCCGTACCATCATTACGTCTGTGTTGCTTGGGATCGTTGTATTCCTCAATGGATAAATGGGATCCAATTGTGGAGGATAATCCGGCCTTCGACTCCGCACTTCAGCACGAAGGTGTGATCTGCCTCGCTTGTCATTACCGCGATGGGTAAGTTGTCGGGGTACTCTGTACTTCCAGCGGCCCCCATCCTGTGAACAAGCTTGAGGATCCGAATCAGGTCTGCATCCGCGTATTCCGTGAGCAGGTCGAGCTCCAGTAGGACATTAAATGCGTGGCTAATGCGCAAACGTGGTTTTGTGATTGGTGTCGTCAGACGCTCCGGTATTCAGCATAAATGACGCATTGGATCGTTTCAGGACGTGTTTCTGCCCCTTATAATAACTGTGCTTTCTCTTATAGTTCACGTCAAGAGGCCTGCAAGAGCAGTGTGAGATTGCGATATTCACTTGCTTTGATTAAGGTCAACTGCCACTGTCATTTGTCCTGTTAGTGTTGGCTGGACTGGATTTTTACACTAGACTTATTATGGTAATAACCGGACAGGCTCACCAATGCACTTTAGTAAACGTTACGCCCTGATACTTCTGTCAAGTCTGTTGCTGACCGGCTTCGATTTTAAGTGCTCGGACGACGAATCCAGTAGCGGGACTACGGACACCAGGATTAGGGTGGACGACGAACAGAAGATCTCCGCGAACAGCGGAGATTTTGATGGAAATCTTGCCAACGGGGATCAGTTCGGCAGTGCCGTCGCAGATCTCGGTGACCTGGAATCTGATGGTGTCAGGGACCTGGCCGTAGGCGCCCCCTTTGATGATGACGATGGCAACGACAGGGGCGCCGTCTGGATTCTGTTCATGGATGACAATGGTCGTGTGGATCTGGAACAAAAGATATCCAGTAGTGCAGGCAGCTTTGATGGGGACCTCGATGACGATGACCAGTTTGGCAGTGCGCTTGCGGGTATTGGTGATCTCAACGGCGATGGCACAATTGATCTGGCTGTGGGGGTCCCCGGGGCTGACGACGGCGGTGCGGATCGGGGTGGTGTCTGGATATTGTTTCTCGATATCGAGGGTGAGGTGCTGCAGGAGCAAAAGATAGCGGACGGCACTGGCGGCTTTGATGGGGACCTCGATAATGGTGACCGCTTTGGCAGTGCGATTGCCGATATTGGAGACGTGAACGGTGACGGGATTACGGACCTGGCAGTCGGTGCGCCGAATGATGATGATGGCTCCGATAATGCGGGCGCGGTCTGGATCCTGTTCATGAAGAATGACGGCAGTATAGAAACAGCGCAGAAAATTTCCAGTGACGAAGGAGACTTTGACGGCAAGCTGAATGACGATTATCAATTCGGCGCCGCTGTGGCCGGCATTGGTGACCTTGACAATGACGGGATCCCGGATTTGGCTGTCGGGGCGCCCGGGGGTGACGATGACAGTGCGGACCGGGGGGAGATCTGGATATTGTTTCTTGATACCGGAGGCAAGGTCCGGCAGGAGCAGAGAGTGGCAGAAGGTGACGGCGACTTTAACGGAAGCCTCGGTGACGATGTCCGCTTTGGTAGCGCGATTGCCAATATCGGCGATCTGAACGACGACGGGGTCACGGATCTGGCAGTCGGTGCGCCGAATGACGATGATGGCGGCGATAATGCGGGCGCTATTTGGATACTGTTAATGAAAACGGATGGCAGGGTTGATGGCTGGCAAAAGGTGTCCGATAACGCAGGGGACTTTGGCGGCAACCTGAATACCGATGATCACTTTGGCGCCGCGGCGGCCGGTATTGGTGATCTTAATGATGACGGAGACCCTGATCTGGTGGCCGGAGCACCCGGCGATGACGATGGTGGTGTGGATCAGGGTGCGGTATGGGTCCTGTTCATGGACATCAGTAACTAGATTTTAATTGTCGCGTAGCGACTATCTTTCGCCGAGTGGGAGATAAAAACATCACCGTGTGGCTCTTTGCTTATTATTGCTACCCATTCAACAATAACACGCTGCGTTAGCGCGCGTACTTCACCGCCAGCCGTTGCGCAAGATCCGCGCGATCTGCATCACCCACGTAACCGAACAGCACAGAGAGATTACCAAGAACATCCGTGTTGCGAGGGTCGTATTGGGAGGCTTTCGCCAGGGGTGAGGCAATACGTTTGACGTTTTCGGGTGACAACTTGATTGAGTCGTAGATCTGTTGTTCCATCGAATCTGGTACTGGTTCGCCGCCGCGAACATTTACTTTGAAATCGCGTTCGGCAACTTCCACGAAGGCCTCTTTCAGACCAAGCCCCAGTACAGCCAGTGCTTCAAGGTTGGCGAATGCCGCACCGCCTGGTGGAACTGTTTCCGGCCTCTGCCAGGAGTGCGCCTGGTTTGCTGCCTCGTGCAACTCTTCGATCGATTTCGAGTTCAGCAGTGCGAGGATCTCCAGCTGGTCGGCTACCGCCTGCGATTCGAGGCTCAGGCGCTGGTTGGAGGTCGGCAAAGAGCCGTATGCCATGTAGCGCAGTACCTGACCGGTGAAGGTGGCTGCTTCCAGGAATGGTTTGCATTCTCCCTGACAATGTCCCGCTGTAGGTGCCCAGCCATTTACCCCACTGTGTGTCTCCAGACGCACCCACCCGGCCTGCCTCTCAGTCAGGTAATACACCTCACTCAAAGGCAGATCGGCGGTGATCTCGGCATCGGCCCGAGGGTCTGCGCGAACACGGCCTATTGCTGCGGCGGCACTTCGCAGTTGCTCTATACCGTCAGCCGTGAAGACGCGTCGCTGCAACAATACTCTGTCAGGACGCAGCCGTGCGCTGAGCTCCCAGGCCCCCATGGTCTGCGGTAATTTGAGTGTCCAGCTGAAGTACGTATCCAGTGAGGGTGCTGGTATCTGCAGATAGGTATCAATCTGCACGCCTTTGGCCGTTTCCCGGATGATTCCCCACGCGGCTAGCGTAACCTCCTGGGCCGCGGTGACTCTCTCTACCTTGTCGAAGTAACTTAGCCCTGAGTCAGCCGAAGGCGCCAGGCCGCCTTCGAAGAAAATAACACCGATAGAACTCACCTTGCTGTTGGTCAATATCTCGCGCGCGACGAGCGCAGCGGCCGCATCGCCGAGCCCCGTTCCGTCGGCATCCTCGAAGGTGAAAACGGCGATCCGGTGCTTCGCCCCGGGGATGAGACGTGCTGGTATCCTACCCTGATTGAGTATGCGCAGCTGGTCGTCCAGTGGCACAGAGATTTCTGCCCATGCCGAGCCGGTCAGTAATGCACCAAGCAGTAAGGAAAACACGATGATGCCTTTGATTCTCATGGAACCAGCCCCGCGTTTTCGGTGCGTTCCTGACAGAATTCACGCTGCCGTGCGATATCGGGAATCGTCGCTCCCAGCACCTGCTCTGCGGCCACACACACGTCGACACACTCGGCGAACTTGTTCTGCTCAGCATAGCCATTGGCCAGCGCAATCAGCATGTAAGCATGTGTTTCGATATCCAGCTCGGCAGCAGCCGGATCCGTGATGGCGACGTTCTCGTTGACGACAGTCTTGGGCGGGTCGAAGATACCATGACGATCGCCGACATAAGTGCGAACCCTGTAAAGTGGTCCCGTCTCGAGCACGTCTCCGAAAACGAACACATCTGCCCCGAGTGTCCGGGCATAGTTGGGCAAGTAACTCAGTGAGGTTGGCCGCGCATTCGGACACGCGTCAAAAACGGGTTGAAAATCCGCAGGCAGATGACGTTTCTGGAGTTCCGGAAGGAGGTTGCTACTCAAGCCGGTGACCAGAGTGTAGGGTAACTGGCTGACGTCGGCACCACTTGCGGGGCCGCTGAAATAGCCAACCATGACCAGGTGTGGCTTCTGACGCCGACACCGTGTCAGCTCTTTTGGCGTTAACTCGATACGGTAGGCATCGCTGTCGGGTCTGCCAGAGGTGATGACTATGCTGATCGAGGTCGGCGCGAACTCGTCGTGTTCCACGCCAAGATTCATGGTCCGCTGCTCGGATACGATGTCCATCGGAAAGGTCAGCTCGAAATAGCCGTCGAGATCGGTATTGCCCAAAGCCAGATCGCTTGCCCCCCGGCGCAGCTGCAGGCGTGCACCGACCACACCGGATTCCGTAGTGGGATCTGTGACGCGCCCCTTCACGATGGTATCTGCCGCCACGGGCGATATCGTAGTGACGAACCCCAATAATACGGCGATGCCCAGTGCGAAATCAGGAGCGCGGAACAACTTCAAGCGAGATCCCCCCGTTGAGATTGTAGCTTGCCCCCGATGTCGGGCAACCGTCAAGTGCGATGTTTCCAAGTATAGCGCCATCCCGGTCGATGATCGTGAGGTGCCAGTTCGGTATCTGGCTCGGGATGATGTCTATGTTCGATTTTCCGGAGCGGGTGACAGAGAAGTCTTTTGCCCCATTGTCGCCGCTGACCCTCAAGGTCAAGGCAGGCGGCAATGCAGGAGACGCCGTCAGCTGTACGCTCAATAAGCAGGTCGCCACGACCTTAGGCCCATTGTCCTGATGGGGTAACCACTTCCAGATCGCACCCGCGACAGCTACAGCAAGCACGAATCCCGCAATCAATGCGATATGCTTTCTGTGTCTCTTGCTCGAAATAACGGCAACCTCGGCTGCAACTTCGGCAACCGGATTGCCCCTGGGCTGTAGCACAGTAACGGCACTGGCATAAGCCGGGACGGTGTCCATCGGCGTGGGCGCAATCATCACCGGAAACAGCCGTCCGGAGGGATTTGGCCAACGTTTCTGCGCCAGTCCGAGCTCACTCAATGCATAGGTTCCTTGCGCCACGGACTCCGGGCTAATCAGATAGATGAACAGATCACAGCGGCTGATCTCACGACGTATGGCTCGGTCGAATTCCTCGCCGGGAGGCAGTTTCTGGCTGTCGAAGAAGACACCGTGATCATCCTGCTTCAGCCGTATAGCGATGCTTTCGGCCAGCTTGCGATGTTCACCCGCGTAGGAAACAAAAATCCGCATTGTGTTCAGTCACTCTGGCCGTCCGGGGTGATTCAGCTATATCCACGATCCTGATTCCGGCCAATTGTAGGCCAGGAGGCTGTCCGAGAACAGACTGATCTATTGCGGCCAAGCCTGTTTGGTCAGAAACTAAAACCGACGGCCTTCCTGCATTTCTTTCATCCTGCTGTGTCGGATATTGCGCAGCGGGTCATTCATGGGGAGGTAGCCTTCGGTATCAAGGCAGGCTAAGTGTCGGTGTATCAGAGGGTACTTTGTATTACGCCAGGGACACTCATTGCAATCCATATCAGGGATAAAGATAATTAGTGGGGTGATAAAGATATTAAATCGGGCAGCCTGTACTGGCTGTTGATCAATCGAGTTGGGTACTAATTCTGCCATGGATTGCATTGCGCAATTAAAACAGTCCGGGATCCATGCCTATGGTTCGCCAGAGTCACTGCGCTACGAGGAACACCTGGTACGCTACTTCACTCGCGAGTACCAACAGTTGGGGGGCAGTCACAACGGTTGCCTGGGAGATTATGGTTTTTCTACCAGCAATGGCCCGATGTGGCAGGAGACGGAGGCCCTCATGTCACAACACTACAATGAGCGCCCCGAGTTCTTTCGTACCTTTCTCGACAACAAATACAGGGCCTATTCCATGGCCTGGTATGGTGTGACCCCGGATGAGATCATGGCAAGCACGTATACGCTGGAGGAGGCGCAGCGCGCAAAATTCGAACTCATATGCGAGCGGGCACAAGTCCGTGGCGATGAACGGATATTCAGTATCGGTTGCGGTTTTGGTCCCATGGAAACCTACCTGTTGGAAAACTACCCTGGTATTGAAGTGACCGGTATTACACCCAGCGAGGTACAGGCAGACTATATCCGCCAGCACATGCAGGATCCCGCACATCCACTGGGATGCGGCCGAATGAAGCTGATCCATGGAGATTTTGCAGCGGCAAGCACTGTGGAGCTTGGTGAAGCCAGCTATGATCTGGTATTTGCCATCGGCATGTTTGAGCATATCAATAACCTGCAGAGCGCATTCCGGCATATTGCAGCGCTGCTGCCGGCCGCTGGTCGTTGCTTTCTGCACCTGATCGTGTCCAGGCCCCTGTTTCCACAGCACATGGACTCCAGCAACACACTGATCGGCAAATACTTCCCGGGAGGACGTATCTGGCCGTTCAGCGAACTGCAGCTGCAGACAGACTTTTTTGATCCTGTGGACAGCTGGTATGTCAATGGATTGAATTACTGGCGTACGCTCGATGAATGGCATCGCCGCTTCTGGGACAATATGGATGATCTCTGCGGGCAGGTGTTATCGGTAGAGGATATACGTCACTGGAATGATTATTTCATGTTATGCAAAACTGTTTTGTTCGCACCTCTTGAGGGCAGCGTCTATGGTAACGGGCATTATCTCTTCCGTAACAAGAGGGTATAGCAGGAACCATTGTCTATCTCATTCCTGCCAGGCGCGTACTGCCAATACTGCATTGAGGCCACCGAAGGCGAACGAGTTGGAGAGGGCGACATGCAGGTCCGCTTCCCTTGAATGATTCGGTACATAATCAAGATCGCAGCCATCGCCGGCTGCGGTGAAATTTGCCGTGGGAGGTACAACGCCGTTTTTAAGCGCGAGAACGGTGGCCACCAGTTCATGGGCGCCCGCCGCACCCAGGCTGTGACCGTGCATCGATTTCGTCGCAGACACCAGCAGCCGGTCGGCATGGTCCTCGAAAACCTCGCGCAATGCACGGCTCTCCATCACGTCATTGGCAAGTGTACCCGTGCCGTGAGCATTGACATAATCCACTTCGGAGGGTGACAGTGCTGCGTCGGTCAGTGCTGCCAGCATGGCCTTTGTTGCGCCCTCTGATGACGGCCTGGTAATGTGGCCGGCATCGGCGGACATGCCGCAACCGGCAAGTTCGGCATGGATCACTGCACCACGCCGCTGTGCATGCTCAAGTGATTCCAGTACCACGACACCGGCGCCCTCGCCAAGCACCAGCCCGGAACGGTCCAGAGAAAACGGACGGCAAGTATCCTTGGAAAGCACCCGCAGGGCTTCCCATGACTTCATCAGGCCATAGGTAAACGGCGCATCGGTACCTCCCGTTATGGCCACGTTGACCATGCCGCTGCGGATCATGCTCATGGCTACCGAGGTTGCATGTGCAGCGGATGCGCAGGCACTGGTGACGGAGAAAACCGGGCCGGTGATTCCCAGTTGCATGCTGACCTGGCTGGCCGCCGCACTGGGCATGCCTTTTGGAATCGTCAGCGGGGTTACGCGCGATTTTCCCTGCTTATAGAGGCACTGATACGTTTCCTCCTCGGTCACTTTGCCGCCGCAGCCGGTGCCGATAACAGCGGCCGCGGTACGCATCGTCGCCTCATCGAGACCGGCATCCGTCACTGCTTCACGGGCGGCAAGCAGGGCAAATTGTGAGAAACGATCCAGCAGCGGGAGATCCCGTGGGGCAAAATGATCCACGGGCCGATAATCGGGCACTGCAGCGCCAATATGGATTCTGAGTCGGTCGGTTGGCAGGCAGGAGAGCGTTTGAATTCCCGTACGGCCATGCTTCAGGGCATCCCAAAACTGACCGGTAGTTTGACCAAGTGCCGAGATGGTGCCCAGCCCGGTAATAACCACGCGTTTGTTCAAGTCAGGCCGGGGCAGGGATCAGGGTGGATAGTTTGTCGACAATATCACGGACCGAGGCAAGCTCCGCAAGCATTTCATTTGGCACCTCGATGTCAAAGCGGTCCTCGATGTCATACACGATCGAGATGGCATCGAGCGAGTTGACGCCAAGTTCGGGCAGGGAGGAGTTCAGGTCGATGCCGGAGGAATCCAGGCCCTTCTGTTTCGAGATCGCCATTATCACAGCGTCTACAAGATCTTGGTTCATGATTCTGGGCATGTTCGCATACACAACACCGGGTAAACCGGGGCATTAGCCTAACATTTATTTCGCCTGCTTCCAATGATTTGAGCATGCAAGGCCCAGAATGCGGGTATTCACTACTTTATTCTATGCGGGTATTACGTTAGCCTTATGTGCTTGCCTGAAACCTGGAAAAATTCAGCACACTCATTTAATTCATCATGCAGCAGCATTCTGAACAGCAGATTATCAGTCCCTGGCGGTCTTTGCTGGAAATCCTCCGGAATAGACCGGATTTGGAGCACGAGCAAGCGCTGATCCGGATCATCTTTATCCTGTGTGTGCTTGCCTATTTGCTGATATTCCGTGAAGCAAGTTCCGGAACCCTGTCGAACGGGGCGCTGACGGCGGTCTTTGGCAGCTTGCTGGTGTTTTCACTCGCTCTGCTGACTGCCATTCAGCACCAATCGGGGAAATCATCTACCCGCCGTGTCGTTGCCATGGTGATCGATCTTGGTGCGACTACCTACTGGCTAACGACGACCGGGGAACTCGGTGCGCCATGGTATCCCATGTATCTCTGGGTTACCTTTGGCTATGGCTTCCGCTATGGAGTGAAGTACCTCTACCTTTCCGCGGCCCTGTCAGTTGCCGGTTTCAGTTTTGTTCTGGTGATGACGCCTTTCTGGGCGCGTCATCCCGGCCTCTCCATAGGGCTCTTAATTGCGTTGATTATATTGCCCGGATACGTGGCCCAACTGCTGAAACGGGTCACTCTGGAACGCAAGCGCGCCGAGAAGGCTAACCGCTCCAAGAGCGAATTCCTCGCCAGGATGAGCCATGAAATCCGTACCCCGCTGAACGGCATTATCGGGTCGGGCGAATTGCTCAGGTCCTGCAATCTTGTTAGTGAGGAGCGGGAATATGTGGATACCATCAACGCATCGGGACAGACTCTGCTGCGCGTGATCGAGGACATCCTGGATATTTCCAAGATCGAGTCAGGAAAGCTTACGCTTGAGCAAGTGGACTTTGATCTGCATGACCTCATCCACTCCACGGTGCAGATGTTTCAGCAGCAGGCGAAGGTAAAAGGAATACATCTAGGCAGCTCTATTGGTCTGGACACACCCTTCAGCCTGCACGGTGATGTACTGCATTTGCGGCAGGTACTGACCAACCTGGTTGGGAATGCCATCAAGTTTACCGGCGAGGGCAGTGTTGTTCTGCGTTGCAATACGATCCGGCGGGGGAACAATCGTAGCCTGATACATTTCGAAGTGGTGGATACTGGTATAGGTATTCCGGAAGCGGCACAGCATCATATTTTCGAGAAATTTTCGCAGGGGGACGAAAGCACAACACGTCGCTATGGTGGAACCGGTTTGGGCACCGCCATAGCCAGGCAATTGGTCGAATTGATGGGCGGGCGTATCGGCTTTCGCAGTACCCCGGGTATTGGTACCGAGTTTTGGTTCGATATCGAGTTCGCACATCAGGCTGTGGATGAAACGGTTTTGCACAAGCTCCAGGATTGTCGTGTGCTGCGTCTCAGTCCGACTGTCGGGGATGATACGGAAGTTGCCCGCTACCTGGCTGGCTGGGGAGTGCCATACCATAACATCCGCAGCGGTCAGGAGACACTCCACCTGTTGGGCGATGAACAGCATACTAATCCTTTGTTTGAGGTGTTGATTCTGGACCTTATGCCGATAGACGAAAGTATTCAGAATCTGTTACGGGCACTGCATACCGGTGCCGGGTTGCACAATTTGACCGTGTTGATCGTTAGCGGGGAAGGGCAGGTTATTCCGGCACAGGATGCCGGAGCCAATACCGTTTATACCCTGCCAAGCCCGGTAGACAAGTCTCTCCTGTTCAATGCCCTGCATGCCTCACATGCGTCCCACCACGAGAATGCAGATGTTATTAGTCTGACTGAACACATTACGCGCGAGTACGCCATACCTCGCAAACTGAAGATCCTGGTCGCCGAAGACAACGCCACCAGTCGTATGGTGGTCGGCCGCTTACTTGAACGTGCAGGTCATGATTGCCGCCTGGTTAAAGATGGTCAGGAAGCACTTGATGCACTGCAGCAGGATGAATTTGATCTGGCGATTGTCGACATGCACATGCCGGCTGTCGATGGCATTGAGGTATTCAGGTTATACCGCTTCGCACATGCGGGAAAACCGGGTATTCCCTTTATTATGCTGACGGCGAATGCCACTGTTGAAGCAAGGCAGGCCTGCACAGAGGCAGGTATTCAATATTTCCTGACCAAGCCCGTCTCCTCGTCACAATTGTTGAAGCTTGTTGCCAGGGCTGCCGGTGATACCCCGTCGGAGGAATGCCTGGGCACCAGGAGTCGGATCAAACCTGCAGGGAGTTGTGCAAAATCTCTGGCGGTTATTGATCGGGATGTGCTGGCCGATATCGCCAGTATTGGTACCAGCAGCGATTTTGTACAAAAACTGACGCAGCAATTCCTCCATGATGGACAGCAACTGCTGCAGGGGATGACGGATGCACTGAACGGGAATGATATGCTGCATTTCACCGAACTGGCTCATGCGCTGAAAGGAACGGCTGCCTATCTGGGGCTTCTGGAACTGGCTGACCATGCGAGCAGCGCGAATGCTCTGATTGACGGCGAACCGGCGCAGGGCAGAGACTGCCTCCATCATCTGGAAGCTGCCTTTGTCCGTGCAAAGGCAGCCCTTGAAGCAGAGTTGGAACATGCCAAGCCTGCCTTGCATTGAACCACTGCGGTACCGCTAACACCACAGCAGGTGATCCTGCCGCTTAGCAGCAGATCACCCTCCTGTGATGCGGCTTCGCTTCAGCCAGATGTCGCCATCCAGTGTCAGTTGCTAGAGTCTGTCGGGCTCCTAGGCGGCAGCACTGCTGACATGTGCGTCGGACACGGCTGGAGCCTGTCGTGGCAGTTCTACAAGCGCTTTCTCGGCTACCGTATGCCAGCGTTTGTTCTGGACATCCAGCAGATACTTCATCAGCCGCATATTCTTGTTACTTAATTGCAGGGCGGTATCGACCCAGATATTGACGATATCTGACAGCTCCTCGTATGAAACCGGATTAACTTCGGCCATGGCACGTTCCAGACCCCGAAATCCCGTTATGCGATTCCGGCGTTCCCTGATCAAATGATGTACCGCCCTGGTACCTTCACCGTCGGCTGCGACTTTGTCGATAACGCCCAGTTCGTACAACTCATCCGCGGTATAGACATTGCCGCTTTCGATTAATCGTTTCGCCATGGAAGGCGCAATTCGCCTGGCCAGGAGGCTGTAGGCTCCCATGCCTGGAAACATGCCGAACAGCGTTTCGGGAAAGCCAAATGTTGCACTGCGTTCGGCAATAATTACATTACATGAAAGCGCTGCCTCGAAGCCACCACCCAGCGCCTCACCCTGTACGAGTGCAATTGTCGTCAGGTCGGTCCCGTAACCACAGGCAGATTTATACAGGATGTCGATGCAGGCCGTTGCATAGTGTCGCAGAGCGGGACGGTCCTGCTTCCTTATGGCGTCCAGGAAATATTCAAGATCGCCACCCAGACTGAAAACCCCCGGTGTCGCACAACTCAAAATCTGATATCGCAGGCAGTCATCGGGACGGGTTTCTTCATTACTCCTGCACAACGCCGCGATCTCATCCTGGGCTGTGGTCAAGGAATTCAGTATATCCATGTTCATGCATGGTCGGCCGGTAAAAGACATCTCTGCCCATACCGCCTGGTGCTCATGATCGTGACGGATATTCAACTGCTGTGGATGGCTGTTCTGGCTGCTGGCGTAAATTGCCTGTTTCATCGTGTACTCCCCCATTGGTGGTCCATATATGGTGAATGGCTATACATTCAGGTACACAGCTTTAGACTGGATAAATCCTGAAGCCATGACTTCATGATAACCATTCGGTGATATAACCGCTGTAGGGTGCATAAACTGACTGGCTGAGTCAACAATACATGCCTGTGCGTAGTGCAATGGGGCGTTTTTTTATTTTACGGGCACACCGATGGCCGTGGATAAGATTCAAATATGGAATGTTGGCCATTCGCCGGGAGTGGAGGAGGCCAGTGCAGCAGCCTGTAACAGTAAACCTGTCAGTAAAAAACTATGCCTCACTGAGATTTTGCTTGTAGTGTTCCAGGTAGGCATTCAGGCTGGCACGCGTCGATTTGGTGGCATCCTCGATTTCATGAAGCAGTGACAGAACCTCCGACCCCCAGTCAGTCGGCGCAGGCTGGCAGGCGCGGGCACATAAGTCGTACAGCACATTCGCCCCGATGCTTGCGGCGCTGCTTTTCAGTGCCTGGGCACAATCAATAAAGCGTGCATGGTTCTGTTGTGCAAAAGCATGGGTCATCTGCTGCAGGAGCTGATCCATATCGCCCAGAAAGCTCTCACTGAGGTGTCCCAGAAAAGCATAATTGCGTCCCAGTTCTTCGAGTTCCTTCAACAGGGAGAGATCCAGCACGGGCAGGTTCTGATACATTGATCTGACGGTTGCATTTCTCAGTGCTGTCTTGCCGTTAGCATCCGTCAGGCCGAATCCGTTTTGCTGGCAGACCTCAGCCAGCGCATCGAGTAGTGCTCTGGGTTTGACTGGTCGTGTCAGTATCGCATCAACACCGGCTTCCCCGATATCCGTGGCGGCAGTGTCTGCCAGCATAATAAATGGCATGTCAAGACGGTTGATATGTGTGATGCGATAGGTGCTGACTACTTCGCTAGCGGTTATCACGGGTATATCCATGCCGATGATGGCCAGGTCGAATGCATGGTTTTCCAGTGCCTGCAATGCCTGTTCTCCATCGCTTACCTGAAAAACCTTGTGATGCTCGCGTTCCAGCAGCCGCGTTATCATGCGGCGGTTGATCTGATCCGGTTCGCAGACGAGTATCTCCATGGGTGAGACGGGGGGGGGGGACGGCTGATAACGATCGATGATCTGGGGTATGCCCGTCAGGGAACCGGGTAGACACGGCTTGTCATGTAGCGCATTGAACAGCAGGGTTTTATCCACAGGGGTATCCAGCAGACTCGAGTAGCCGGCATGCTTGAGTCGAATGCGCTCATGTTCCCCGACTGCCGGGGTGATCAGGACAAGGCGGACCCCGTCCAGCTGATAGTCAAAGCGGATGGTATGCGCAAAATATGCCGGATTGAAATCCAGTCGTGTCGCGTCCATGACCACAATCGGTAGCGGACTCCCCGCATCAGCCGCATTGATCAGCCGCGCAAATGCCCTGGCGCAGGATGAAACCTGTTCCAGTTCAATTTCCCAGCTCGCCAAGTGACGGGTGACAGGATTGTGGTCACCTGACTCGCGTGATATGTACAGCAGTTTTTGCATAGCCTGATATCCGTATCAGTTAAAAACAGTACCGGTTTGTAGATGCTTTATCCGTATTTATCGGCGAACATATCCTGGATGTTATCGATCTGACTGATCTGGGCCAGGAAGGCGTCAACACAATCAGGGTCGAACTGTTCGTCTTTTTGTTCCACAAGGTAATCAAGTGCGCGTTGCATTGACCATGATGATTTGTACGGCCGCGTGGATACCAGGGCATCAAATACATCGGCGACCGCCACAATGCGTGCGGCCAGCGGTATCTCCTGCCCCTTCATGCCCTGCGGGTAACCTTTGCCATTGAACCGCTCATGATGCGACTGCGCGATAATGGCACCTGTCTGCAGGTAACAGGAGGGACTGTCATGGAGTATCTTGTAGCCTATCGTGGCATGGCTTTGCATGATGTCCCACTCCCGGGGTGTCAGCTTTCCTGATTTTAGCAGAATATTATCCGGAATCCCTATTTTTCCGATATCGTGCATGGGTGCTGCATGTTCGATAAGCTTGCACTCTTCAGGTGGCAGGCCCAGGGCCTCTGCTATGAGGTGCGAATAGTGTGCCATGCGGATGACATGACCGCCGGTATTCTCATCCCGATATTCACCTGCCTTGGCGAGTTTTAACAGGGTCTCCTGTTCGCGTAATGTGATTCTTCGGGCCGTGTCCTCTACCTCACGTTCCAGCCACCGTGCCTTGTCCTTGATGATTTGCTGTTGCTGACGCATCATCAGCAGGTTGCTACAGCGTGCCCTGCACTCATGATGGTCAATCGGTTTGTTGAGAAAATCTGTGGCGCCTGCCTCCAGTGCCCGGTAGCGGACAGCCTTGTCATCCACGCAAGTGATAATAATCACCGGGACATCCATGCATGACGGGATGCGGCGTACCCACAGCGTGAATTCTACCCCATCCATGCCCGGCATCTTGTAGTCGGTCAATACCAGGTCAGGCGTATGCTGCTTTGCCCATTCGAGGGCCTTGATGGGGTCGGAGAATGGCTCGACCTGAATGTTTTCGTCCAGAGACCAGATGATTTCCTGTAGAATCATGCGACTGATCGACTGATCGTCGATTATCATAACCGTCGACATAGGTGTTTCCGCCTCTTAGCCCGGAGTATTGAGTTGGTGATTCGTCGCCACACTATCTTGTGCGGTCAATCCCCACATACTTATACCATATAATCCTACCAAATAGTGCCCCTGTCACGGGGTTTTTGTGATCCCCCCACCCGGAGCGGGTTTTTCTCTGGCGTTGAGCTAATGTGGGTCGGGAGGGTTGTTATCCGTAACAAGACTGTCCAGAGTGGCGATTTCAGGAGATAATTGTGACTTCACCATTCGGTTTACGCTCCGATCAGGGTGGCGTATTGACTTTTCTGCACTTACTCACCGTTTACCGTTTAGCTATCCCCGGGTTCTGACCACACCCGCCAGGGAGCGGCTGATTTGCGTCACCTTATAGCGACAGAAGTTATATTGTCCATTCAGTCAGATAGCCGCTACCATGGATTAACTGTCGGGTAACGGCGACTGAATGCGTGGTCCCGGCCCCATTAGAGCACTCTGCTCAAATCCTGTTACTGCTTCAAATTGTTGGATTTTTCCCTCCCTGCGGCAGAAAGGCACAGCTTATGCATCAGGTTTTTTATCGTGTTACCAGGACGACGACGAGCCATGAATGCAGGTCTTTTTTTATCGGTAAGGAAACCACCTGACATGCACTGCGATGGTATCGGAGGAATCGTCAATCGCAAGGACACAGGTACATGGAGAAATACACGGTGCTTCCCTACCAGATAACTGGCAATTATTTGATTAGACTAATTAAAGGGGGTGAACAATGAATCAGGCAGTACAACATATGCCTGTGCTCGATGAGGCAAGGAATGCGGTTGAAATTGTTGTGCATGTTGCCGAGGACCTGAAGGAAAGGCAACGCAACTATCTGGCCGTCATACTGGAAGAAGAAGATGGCATTATTGCGGCTGAATTTTGCCCTTTGCACTTCCACATGATGTTGGTGAGGTACGACAGGGATATGTATTGCTCACAGGATGTGCTAGCCAGTATCAGATCACTGAATATAAATGCCAGGCTGATTGGCTCGGTGTAATTGATGATCGTGATAATGCCCGGGAGTCCATTCCCCGGCACTGGCTTTTAAACAGAAGAAAGAAAGCGGCTTAACAAATTAACTTTCCTCACCGGGCGGTCTTGCGAGCGGTCTGGTTCTTCGACCCTTTCAAGACCTCCGCACTTCCCCTGTCGGGGACAATCAATCAGCTGATCAATTTTCTTTCAGGGGGTCTGTTGACGATCCGACTGAGGCTGCAGCGGACGGTGCTGAGCGCGTCTGCTCGGGAGGCACATCCTTGCGGACATCCGAGTCAGGTGCCAGGTTGATTCGGCCATCGAGCTCAATGGTTGCCACCTTGTCGCCTTCAGGGCTGATGATTCTCGGTACAGGCGCCTGGAATAACGGGCGGCGTACATAATACAGTTGCCAACCGAATGATTCGATCTGGCGCAATGCGCGCATTTGATGCTGATTCAGCAGTTCGTCAAGATTGTCAGGGATGGGCGCTATGTCCTTGCGTTTTTCTTTCCAGGATGCTGCTACTTGCGGCGGCTTTTCCTGTTCGGGCTCACTTGACCGGATCTCGATGTCCGATTCCAGACTGATATTGCCATCCGGGTCCAGGATGCCGATTTGGTCAAATTTGGCATTATAAACGACAGGGACTGCTTCCAGAAACATGGGCATGCGGACAAACTTCAGTTCCCAGCCGAGGCGCTGGATTTGACCTAATATGGCCATCTGTTTGCTGTTCAGAACTTTTTCCAGATCATCCGGGATCGATTTCTGGTCGGTACGCTTATCTTCAGTCATGCCGTGTATCCTTACTATATCATTCCGATGTCGAACAAAATGGGCATTGTTGCTTGTTCATCTTTCCCTCGCGCGCTTCAATAACCTCGGCTGGATCCGGAAAGACTTTAGGGTGTTAGGGTCACCTCAGGGAGGCCTGCAACTCCATGCCGACGTTCTCTTCACGCTCCCCCAGCGGAACGACAAGAAGCTTGCCGGCGAAAATCCGGGTGCTCTCCAGGTGATTGATCTGGCGCAACCGGGCGACTGTCGTCCGGCTGTTCTGTGCGATGGCGCTTAATGTGTCACCCTGGCGAACCCGGTACTTGACCGACTGTACGCGCTGGTTCGCGGGCAGCCATGCGAGCTGTTCGCGGAAGCGCAGTTCACTTGCCCTGGGAATGAGCAGGGTGTGCGGACTGGCGGGCGGTGTGATCGACCGGGTGAGGCCCGGGTTGAGGCGTTGTAACTCGTCCATGGAGGTCCCGATCAGCTGTGCAGCGACCTGTAGATCGAGTTGACCGCCGGTGTCGACGGCGGTGAAGTAAGGGGTGTTGGGCAGGTTCGGCAGGGTGATGTTGTGGGCCTCGGGGTTGGAGATGATGGCACGCAATGCGATCAGTTTTGGCACATAACCCCGGGTCTCCTCGGGCAGCGGCAAGTGCCAGAAATCGACCGGTTTGCCCTGGCTGCGATTGAGGCGGATGGCCTTGTTAACCCGTGCGCTGCCTGCGTTGTATGCCGCCAGGGCCAGGAGCCAGTCGCCGTCGAAGCGTTGCTGGAGCTTGCTCAGGTAGTCCAGGGCAGCGTCGGTTGCCGCGACGATGTCACGGCGGTCGTCAACCCACCAGTCCTGGCGCAGTCCGACATATTTGGCTGTGGCCGGCATGAACTGCCAGATACCGGCCGCCCCGGCGGGTGAGCTGGCAAATGGATCAAAGGCGCTTTCAATGACCGGCAGCAAGGCGAGCTCCGCGGGCAAACCGCGTTCTTCCACGCGACTGAGGATATAAAATAGGTAGGGTTCACCACGCTGTAGTATTTGTTCAATATGACGGGGGTGGTTGTGGAAGGTGTCGATATGGGCTTGTACGGACGGAGTGGCCTGTTGCGGGAAGTTGAACCCGGCGCGCAGTCGTCCCCAGATATCAATGGTCTCGGCCGTTCCGGCAAGGGTCTGTTCCGCTGGTATGTTGTTCCGGACGGTTTCCGGCGGAGCGAACTCCGGCTGCAGGACGGCGGGTGCAAGGACTGTATCCCGCGTATTCTCCCACTCGTTATCGATCACGCGGCTGTCCGGTGAGAAATCAGGGTGTGTGGTCAGCGTAGAGGCGGCCAGTGCAAGCGCCGGGAGCCAGAGCGTATAGGTTAGTGTCATTGTTGTGTAACCCCAGGATATTTATTGTTGTTTCACTCTGCCTCCATGGCAACCATCGTTCTTGGTGGTTCTTTGTTGGTCTGTGGAGGCTTTCTTTTCCTTCTTTGTCTGATTAAATATAGATGCTATATGAGGGGGCGACAGGGATAAATTGTACTTAGGTTCCAGGAGGCTACCCGCAAGCCCCTGTGTCAGGATGGGGTGAAGTGTGAAAAACAAAGTATTGACAAGGACTTGTTAAAAGGACTTGGTAAATAGCTTTACCGCAGAATTTGTGGGCATCCCAAGGTAATTTATTCGCTCGCCAAACTACCAGGCGCGCGAATGAATCGATGGTCTTCCTGTGGGTGACGAATTCCTGTTTGCGTGGCTACAGGGATCTTTCAGAGGACACTTGGACGGCGCTGCTAATCCGCTGATTATTAGTGACAGTGATGCTGTAATAGATTGAATAATATATATATAAGACGTTGTCACAAAACTGTAACACGATCGTAATACAAATCTAATAATGTCGTAATGTAAACCAGTGATAATTACCGGGAATGTTAATCTACGAGGAGGGTATTGCATGCTACAATCAACCACTGATGCGGAAACATTACCGATACTGGTGCCGATTGATTTATCTGCTACTTCGAGCGAGGCGATTCTGATTGCAGCGCAACTGGCGGGGCATTCGTCTCAGCCATTGGTCATCCTGCACGTTGCTCACGATGACATACACCA
>Ga0316189_10000968_pt1 | contig 28582 bp, 24 predicted proteins | sample LowCovwburrow_MG_FD_204930 | JGI IMG/M metagenome (GOLD analysis project Ga0316189, IMG submission 204930) | Coastal sediment microbial communities from Maine, United States - Lowes Cove worm burrow | ecosystem: Environmental > Aquatic > Marine > Coastal > Sediment | place: USA: Maine...
GGCCGCTGACGCGTTCGCGCTCAATCCCCTGCCCAACCTCATGTTCATGCGCGACCCGTGCATGGCGGTTTTTGACCGTGTGGTCGTGGGCCGCATGGCAACCACCGCACGCGCACGCGAGTCACTGCTGGTCAGCTTCGCGCTGCAGCACGCCGCGGGCCCCAAAGCGTCACTGTGCTTCGACAGCGTCAACGACAAGGCGGGCGCGCCCGCCCGCCTCGAAGGCGGTGACGTGCTGGTCTTGTCGCCCGAGGCGCTGATGATCGGCTGCTCGATGCGCACATCGGCGCAAACGCTCGAACGCTTGGCCAACGAGGCGCTGTTCGACGCGCATCCCTCCCTGCAGCGCGTGCTGGTCGTGTTCATGCCCGAAGCGCGATCGGTGATGCACCTGGACACGATCCTCACCCAGGTGGACCGCTCGCTGTTCTTGGCCCACCGACCCCTGATCTTGGGGGACGAGGGCCGCGAACCTCTGGTCGTGGCTGAGGTCCGGCGGGGGGCGCCGCCACGCGCGCTGGTCGGCGCCACCGTGCTCGACGCCCTGCGCGATACCTTGGGGGAGAGCGTGGCCATCGCCCCCTGCGGAGGCGAGGACCCATTGCACCAAGAGCGCGAGCAGTGGACCGACGGTGCCAATGCCGTCGCCGTCGCGCCCGGCCATATCATCTTGTACTCCCGTAACACACGCACCAAGCTCGCTTTGGCTGAGCACGGGTTCTCCGAAGTGCGCCTGTCTACGGTCCAGTCCCCGGAAGAACGGGCGGCCTTGATCGCCGAGGGCGCCTCGCTGCCCCGGGCGCTGTACAGCTTCACGGGCAGCGAGCTATCACGCGCACGTGGCGGGGGCCGCTGCCTCACGATGCCCCTGCTCCGCGAGTCCCTGGGCACGCCGGGCTCGCCATGAACCGGGACCGACCGGTACGATCACCCGCGATGGCTCCCGAAGCTCCCCCATCATCCGCGACCGACTCCAAGCCCCCCACGGTCGTCGTCGCCATGGGCGGGCACGCGTTTGTTCGTGAGGGCCAGGTCGCCGACGACGCGGCGCACACCGAGAACGCTCGAAAGATGTGCCGCGAGCTGATGACGTTCTTGGATCGCGGCTACAACGTGGTGATCACCCACGGCAACGGTCCGCAGGTGGGGTTCATGCTCGAGCGGGCCGAGGCCGCACCCAAGCACCTGCCGCGGAAACCCCTCGACGTGCTCGTCGCCCAAACCGAGGGCATGCTCGGGTACTACCTGCAGCGCGCCATGCTCAACGAGCTTCGGCTCAACGGGCATGAGCGGTTCGTCGTCACCATGGTCACCCAGGTCTTGGTCAACGCCGACGACCCAGCGCTCTCGTCGCCCACCAAACCGGTGGGGCCGTTCTACGACAAGGCGTCGGCGCAGTGGCACGAGGACGAGCACGGCTGGACGGTCGTGGAGGACGGCTCCAGGGGCTGGCGGCGGGTCGTGCCCAGCCCGCGCCCGCAGCAGATCCTACAGAGCGGAATCGTCGTCGACGCGATTGCCTCGGGCAACATCGTCATCGCAGGCGGGGGCGGCGGGGTGCCGGTCACAATCGCCCGCGACGGCTCGCAGGACCTCATCGGGATCGAGGCCGTCATCGACAAGGATCTAACCTCGGGCGTGCTGGCGACCGACGTGGGCGCGGACCTCCTGGTCATTCTGACCGCGGTCGACGCCGTGTATATCGACTGGGGAAAACCGACGGAGCGTCGCCTAGGCGCCGTCACCATGGCCGAATGCGAGTCGTATATGCGCGGGGGGCACTTTCCTGTGGGCTCCATGGGCCCCAAAGTCGAATCGATTCATGGGTTCTTGCAGCGCGGCGGTCGACGGGGTCTCATCACCGACCCGGAGCACCTCCGGGACGCGCTCGACGGCAAAGCCGGCACGCACTTTATCGGCAGAATCTAAGCGGCAGTATCGAAGATGTCCGAGTCCGACGCCCCCACCCCGCCCCGACAATCCCGACTGGTGCTCGCCGCGGTGGTGTTCGCCGTGGGGCTTGCCGCTGATCTGTGGTCCAAGGCCTGGGCCTGGAACAACCTCAAGCCGCCCGGTGAGTCCGTCACCGTCATCGATCCGTTGTTCGAGTTGTCCTACTCGTTCAACACAGGGGCCGCGTTTGGGTTTCTCAACCGTTTTTCGTGGGCCCGGGAGTTCTTCATCGTCGTCACGCTGCTGGCGCTGGTCTACATGTTGTGGCTCGCGCTCAAGATGCCGACCACCAAGGCCTACGGGTTCATCGCGGTGGCGTTGGTGGCATCAGGCGCCGCCGGAAACCTTCACGATCGCATCGTTCGCGCCGACGGCCTCGGTCGCCACGGCGTCGTGGATTTTTTGAAGCTCAACTATCCCTGGGGCGGAAGCTGGCCCACGTTCAACATCGCCGACGTCGCGCTGCTCGTTGGGGTCGGCCTGCTGTTCCTGTACATCCGCTACCACGTCGACGCCCCCGCCAAGGAGGCCGCCGAAAAGGACGCTGCTGAGACGGCCGCCGCCGAGGGTGACGACAACGACCAAGACGACGACCAAGGCAACGATGGTTTGCGTCCCGCCGAATCGGCGTCACCGGCAGATCCCGGCAGCGAAGACGACGCGGTGCAAGCTTCTGACAAGACCGACGACGCCCGAGCCTGACGCGGGCTATCGCCGGGCGAGCGTGGGCGCGTCGGCCTTCCCCACGTCCGCGGGCGCATTCGGGATCGAGATCGCCGCCAGGACTGCCGCCGCCAACAAGGCCAGGCCCGCGACCCCGCGTCGGGCGGTCGCACGCCGCCGGACTCGCTGCGGTGCCAGGGCGGCCAGCAGATCGTTCATCGACGCGAACCGAAGCGACGCCCGGGCCGAGAGGCCACGCAGGACGGCGGCCACAATGCCCGGTGGCACGCCGTGGTCCCTGGGAAGCTGACGCGTGCGCCCGTGCCGCTTGTTCTCCAACAGGGCGTCAAGACTGCCGCCTGCAAACGGGCGCATCCCAAACAACGCCTCGAACAGCGCCACGCAGAACGAGAACTGATCGCTCGCTGCCGCCGCCGACTCCCCCAAGTGCTGCTCGGGCGCCATATAGGCCGGCGTCCCCACCGCGCAGCCCGTGTGGGTAAGCGTCGTGTCGCAGTCTGCGGACAGCGGCACCGTGGTGGGCTCGTCGTCATCGTCGACCTCAGCGACGAGCCCGAAGTCCATCACCCGCGTACGATCGTCACTGCCGAGCACCACGTTGCTGGGCTTGAAGTCCCGATGGACCAAGCCGGCGTCATGGGCCGCGGCCAGTCCGCGCCCCGCTTCGAGATACACGCCGAGCACCTCGCGCCATCCCCGTGGCTCGTCCAGCCAAACATCCAGCGGCGTGCCCTCCACGATCTCCATCGCAATCGCGCAGGCGCCGTCGACGAGCCCGGGGACGGTGCGGAAGTGCTCGACCGAGAACACCTGGACCACGTTTGGATGGGACAGCTGCGCGAGACCACGAGCCTCCTTGATGAGACGAGCCCGCGTCTGGGCCGCCGATCGCCCGCGTCGGAGCGTGGCGGCGCGGGTGCTCGTGCCGCCGTGCTCGAGCAAGGGGACCTTGAGCGCAACACGGCGATCGAGCCGCTCGTCGTACGCCTCGTACACGACCCCCATCGCCCCGCGGCCCAGGACACCGACGATGCGGTAGCGCCCTGTGCGAGAGCCATCGTGCAAGTCGACGCGGGCGCCCCGCGGGTTCGCTGCCACTGCCCGTGTCCCCGCGCCGCCCACCCAGGTCGTGTCCAGCGCCTGCGTTGAGGGCAGCTCAGCACGGGCAGGGTTGGGGGCAGGTGCGAACGAGACCGCCATCGGCGCCCTAGGTACGGCGCTGTATGGCGGTCGGATCGCTTCGACCCCAATGTCGGAGCAACTTCTCCGCCCGCTCGGGGACTGCGGCTACGGCGCAGGCTTGGCGTCGCCGCCCGCGCCTGTCCCGTCCGAACCAGCGGGCTTGTTGCCAGCGCCGCCGCTTTCACCAGCGCCGCCGCTTCCGCCAGCATCGCCGCTTCCGCCAGCTTCGCCCGTGTCACCCGCCACCGCAGCGTCGTCCGGCTTGCTGCTCGTGTCGGTGGGATCGGCGGGTGCCTCCCCTGGCACGGCCAGGATCGTCTCGAGGTACTCACACTCCCACTCACTCTTGAGCAGCGCCGTCGCCTCTTTGGCGATCGCGGGATACGAGCCAGCCGTACCCGCTATCGCGGGTGCCATCACGCGGAGCACGTCCGCATTGGTGACCTCCTCCTCTTCGAGCTCCGTCTTGAACGCAGCGATGCGGCCAGCGAAATCGTCGGCATCGTCCACCGCAGTCTCGGCGGCATCGCAGGCCGAGAACATCTGATCGCCGATCTCCGTCATCTCTTGCATCGACAACACGCGCGTCTCTCCGTCGTCCGATTTCTCCCCCGGCTTGAGGATCTTCTTCTTGCCATCGTCGACCTGGGGACGAATGACCTTGCCGTCGGCATCGAGCTTGGGCAGCCCGACATAGAACGGCTTGTCCCGCAGGAACACATTGACCATGCCAAGCGAGACGGTGGGCACGTAGGTCACGATCCCCAAGCCCACAAACATGAGCAGGATGAACGGGATCACGGACTTGATCACCTCGCCCATCGACTTTTTGAACACACTCGAGGCGACAAACAGATTGATGCCAATCGGTGGGGTCAGGTAGCCGATCTCGAGGTTGACGATGAAGATCACGCCGAGATGGACCGGGTCGATGCCCAGCTGATCGCTGATCGGCTTGAGCAGCGGCGCGATGATCATGATCGCGCTGATGGAGTCCATCATCGCGCCCACGACCAGCAACAGCAGGTTCATGATGAGCAGGAACTCAACCGGGCTGAGATCCATCTCGCGAATCATCTCGACGGCCTGGTCGGGAATCTTCTCTTCAACGAGGAAGTCGTTGAGGCCGAATGCCAGCGCCATGATGATGAGAAGCGTCCCCATCATGACCGCCGCGTCCGACACGATCTGGGGCACGTGCACGGGCCCTATCTGGCGGTGAATCGCCAGCTCGACGACCAGGGCGTAGATGACGCTGACCGCAGCGGCCTCGGTTGCCGTGAAGAGACCCGAGTAGATGCCGCCCAGGATGATGACCGGCAGCATGATCGCCCAAAATCCCTCGCGGAACTTCTCGAGAACCTCCGAGAATGAGAAGCGGGCTCGGGGTGCGGACTCACCGGTACGCATCGCAACGACCACCGCGTAGATCGACAGGAGGCCACCGATCATCAGCCCGGGAACGATGCCGGCCATGAACAGCTCACCAACATCGAGCGGAACGCGACCGCCAGCGACGATCGCGAACACGAGCATCGGGATCGACGGCGGGATGAGGATGCCGAGCGACCCGGCCGTCGTCACCAGGCCCATCGAGAAGCGCTCGGAGTAGCCCGCCTTGACGAGGGCGGGGAACATCATTGAGCCGATCGCGATGACCGTGACCGGGCTACTGCCGCTGATGGCTGCAAAGAAGATGCAGCCCCCGACGGTGGCGATCGCCAGGCCGCCTGGCAGAAAGCCGACCAGCGCCTTGGCAAAGGCGACCAAGCGGTTGGCGATGTCGCCCTCGGACATGATCGAGCCCGACAGCACGAAAAACGGGATCGCCAGCAATACGTTCTTCGACGTCAGGTCGGCCATCTTGGCCGGGAAGATGTCGTAGCCGCAGATGGCGTCCGTGCTGAGCGTCATGCAGACGCCCAGGTCGTAGCCCTCGCCGTACAGCGAAAAGCACATCGCTGCCAGCACGCCGATGATCACGAACAGCGGCGATCCGAGCATGATCATCGCTGCCAGAGCAGCGACCAGGAGCAGCCCGGAGCCGCCCCCGCCCTCGCTGGCCTCGGCCGCTTCGGGCGCCGAAGCGGCGAACAGGTCGCTGCCACCGAACGCGGTGAAGACGACCAGGCACAGGATGCCTAGCCATACGCCCTTGGAGAACGCGGTGGGCTTGCGCAGCTTGAACATCATCGCGAGCCCTCCTTGGCGTCGTCGTCGTAATCGGAGGCAGGGACGGCCTCGGTCGCGATGTCGCTAGGCGGGACGTCGTCGTCGTCAGGCGGCGCGAATTCTTCGAGGTCGGGAAGCTTGCCCTGCAACGCGAGCACCGAGCGGGCAAAGAACCGCACGCTCATGATCGCGAAGGACACGGGCAAGACCGCGAAGCCCTTGTATTTGGCGACGGCCCATCCCTGAAACAGACCGCCTCGCCCGCCCGTTTCTTGGAACTCCTCGAGGTTGAACATGACGTAGCGCAGAGAGACCCAGAACAAGAAGAGGGTGGCCAGCGTGGTCATGATCCCAGAGACAAAACCGATCCCGGGCTTGTACTTTTCTGGGAGAAAGCGCTGCACGGCCTCGACCTTGAGGTGCTTGCGCTCGTAGGTGCACATCGAGGCGCCCACGAATCCAACCCACAGGGTCAAGACAAGCGCCATCGGCTGCGACCAGATGAGACCGTTGGGCATGGTCCACAGCAGAAGCTTCACGCAGCCATAGGCGAGGGCAACGCCGGCCACGGCCGCGCCCGCTGCTATCGCGGGCGCCACGGGGGTCGTCCGTTTCGCCGAACGGATCCCGAAGTACGTCAGTGTCGTGAACACGATGCTCAGCACGTAGGGGGACGCGGCAGCGAGCGAGTTTCTGAGTTTGATAACCGCTTCGGCGTAGCTGGCGTCCGTCTTGTCGGGCAGCACCCCAAACAAGCCCGCAACCTTGAGCCCCACGGCGGCGAACTTGCTGGTTTCCGGCGTGTCGCCTGCGAAGCCGCGGTGCACGACATCAAGAAAGACCACAACCGCCATCAGAATCAGCGCTGCGACCACGATGAACCGCTCTGTGCGGTAAACAAGGTCGTCTAGTTTTTTGAGATGCTTGGACAACGCTCCCCCTTTGGCTCGGCCGAAGAGTAGCAAAGTTAAATTGCGAAACGGCCGGTTCCCAGGAGGAACCGACCGTTGTCGCAGGGGGCCAGGGACTACGCCGAGCGAATCTTGTCGAACAACGCCTTGCCCTCAGCGCTGGTCGTGTCGCGAAACTTCTCCCAGACGGGCTTGGCGTCTGCCTTGAACGCAGCCATCTCGCCGTCGGTCGGCTCGATAACCTCGATCCCAGCGCCTCGGAAGTTCTCGATGAGCATCGGACCGATTGCGCGAACGCCACGGCGGCCCTTCTTGCTGAGGTTCGCGGGGTCGCCCATCATGATCTTCTTGATGTCGTCGGGCAGCGGCTCCCAGAACTTGCGCGACGCGACGACAATCCCAGCCTGGTAGATGTGCCGGCTCAGGGTGAAATGCGTGATGGCCTGGTACCAGCTCGCTGCGAACGAGAAGAGGGGCGTGTTGTCAAAACCGTCCACGACGCCGGTCTGCAGCGCAGACAGGACCTCGGTCACCGCCATCGGCACGGGCGACGCTCCCAGAGCACGCCACGTGTTGAGGTGCACGTCGGACTGCTGCGACCGCATCTTCAGGCCCGCAAGGTCGGCCTTGGAACGCACGGCTCGGTTGGAGCCGATCGAGCGGTAGCCGTTCTCGGAGTAGAACATCAGGTGGTAGCCGCGTTCCCAGAGCAGGCGCGCCAGATCCTCGCGGATGACGTCGTCGAGCACGTGGTCGGCGTGCTTGAGGCTCTTGAAGGAGTACGGGAGCTCCAAGACGTCGAGCTCGGGTACCGCAGCCGCCAAAGCACCCGCGGTGCCGGCAAAGATCTGGATCGTGCCGCGCTTGCACGCCTCCGCGGTCGAGATCTCGTCACCGAGCGCACCGCCCAGGTAGGTCTTGATCTTGATCCGTCCTTCGGATGCCTTCTTGACCTTCTTCTTGAAGCCCCGATTGAGGAGGGTCGCCCAAGGCGTTCCCGGAGGGGCCACGGTCGCGACCTTGACGACGTAGGGGTTCTCGGCCGTTCCTTCCTCGCCGTCGGCCGCGTGGGCCTGACCGCCGAGGGAAAGCGTCGTCGCTGCGGCTGCGGCTGCGGTTGAGCCTTGGACGAACGTGCGACGGGATGTGGAAAAGGGCTTGTTGGCGGTCATAGGAAGCTCGGGTACGTCGGCGGCTCGAGTGTAGGTTGCTGTAGGTAACGCAACCCGTCAAGTACTAGCTTTTGGACGCAGGAGCCCCCAAAGAGCTTCAAGGTCGAATCACGCGGGTCCGTGGGAAAGGTACTAAAGACGTACAGAACCGTGTTTATGTGCCAATTGGCGGGCCTTGGCGTGATCACACATTCGATGCACAAAAGCCGAACAACTGGAGATCCCAGCCGCTCGGCTCGTTGTGACCGTCAGTGCTGGTGCACTAAAAGATGTCGTCGCGGTTGGCCAGCAACTCGCGGGCCTTCTGCTTTTCGGCGATGGTCTCGGGCGTCAGCTCCGGGATGATGTCGTCTGGCGTCGCAATGACCTCGTTGAGCAGCTTGTCGAAGGTCTCTTCGTCTTGCTCCTTGCCCGCGAGCTCCTGTGCCCACAGCACCTTGGTGCCGACGTAGTTGGGCTCGATCTCAAGCGACTTGCTGAAGTGCTCCGCGGACTTCTTGAGGTCGCCGCCAGCGAAGCCAGGTGCGATCGCATAGAACGCGCCGAAGTAGCGCCACGGGCCCGCGTAGAAGAAGTCCGGGTGCAAGGACAAGCAGCGATCCATGGTCGCCTTGACGTTGTCTTTTTGGCCCACAAGGACCGCGAAACCCTTCTTCTTGGCCCATTTGCCCAGCGCGCTGGCGTACCAGTACATGGCGGGGACGCCAGGCTTGCCGACGAGCGCGACCGCCTCGGGGTACTTGCCACCATCACGCATCATGGTGCCGAACTCGGGCGAGGCCGCGGCCATGGCCAGCTCGCCCCAGTGGACGGCCCGATCCATGAGCGCGAGGTACTCCTTGTCGTCGCCACGGGTGTAGGCGTCGGCGAGGAAGTAGTTCGCGCGGGTCAGCGAGATCAGCGATTCAAGATCGCTCGGGTCGGCCTCGACGGCTTTCTCCCAATCGGCGATCGCCAGCTTGATCTCTTCGGGGGTGGTCCGCTTTTCCCAGTGCTGTGCGGCGCTCGTTTTGAGCGCAGCGCCAGCGGTGGCATCGCCCTTCACGGGGGCGGAGTACTCAGCCTTGCGGCCGGCGCAGCCCGGGAGGGCAACCGAAAGTGCGAGCGCGATCAGAAGGTGCTGCTTGTGTGCCATCGGAATTCGTCCTGCAAATAACACATCCTGCGACACTCCCGCACCATTGTTCGCTGCCACGTGCGGGCAAATTCTCACGTGACGACGCCGGCCGGCTTGCACCGCCCTACACGGGTGCACGAAGCTCCCGTCTGTGCCCGGCAACCGCGTCGTCGCGCGTTGGCTTGCGCGAGCCAGCCCAACGGCGTTCTCCACGTACGCCATCGCGGCCGCATTCACGGCGTACTTCTGCATGTATGCGGTCCGCAAGCCGTGGGCAGCAGCGGACTGGGACGGCGCGGACGTGGGGCCACTGCAGCTCAAGATCGCGCTCGGGACCGCGCAGCTGTTGGGCTACGCGCTGTCGAAGTTCTTGGGGATCAAGTTCGTCGCAGAGATAACCCCCAACCGCCGCGCGATGGCTCTCATCGCGCTCATCGGCGCCGCCGAGGCAGCGCTCATCGTGTTTGGCGCCGTGGGCCCGACCGGCAAGGTCATCGCGATCTTCTTCAACGGGCTCCCGCTCGGTGCGATTTGGGGGCTGGTGTTTGGGTTCTTGGAAGGCCGGAGGACGTCGGAGATTCTCGGCGCGGGGCTGTCGGTCTCGTACATCGTGGCCTCGGGTGCCGTGAAATCTGTGGGGGCGGCGACCATGGACTGGGGCGTGCCCGAGACCTGGATGCCCGCGGCGACGGGCCTGCTGTTCATGCCGTTGTTCGGCGTGGCGGTCTGGGCGCTGGGCCAGCTGCCGCCCCCCAACGCCGAGGATATCGCCGCCCGAACACGCCGCGAGCCCATGAACGGCGCACAGCGCCGCGCGTTTGTCCGACGCTTTGGCTTTGGCCTCGTCGCGCTGACCGGCTTGTACACGTTCCTCACCGCGTACCGGAACTTCCGCGACGACTTCGCCAAGGAGATCTGGAGCGCGCTTGGGCATGGCGACGAGCCGGCCATTTTCACAGTCTCTGAGGTCCCCGTCGCACTGGCGGTCCTCGTCGCGTTGGCGTTGATCTATCGGATCAAGAACAACCGACGCGCCTTCTTTGCCGTGCACTGGCTGATGATGTCGGGGACGGCGCTCATGGGTTTGGCGACCGCCGCCTTCGATGCTCAGCTGATCGAAGGCGTCACGTGGATGATCCTGTTGGGCGTGGGCCTGTACCTGGCGTACGTCCCGTACGGCTGCGTCCTGTTCGACCGCCTCATCGCAACGACAGGTGCGGCGGGGACCGCAGTCTTCATGATCTACGTGACCGACGCGTTTGGATACGTCGGCGCCATCACGACCAACCTCATCAAGAACTTCGGCGGCGCAGAGCTGTCGTGGCTCCTGTTCTTTCGGATCTTCTCGTACGTGACGGCGGCGGTGTGCACGATCGCATTTGCTGCAAGCGCGGGATACTTCGCGCGCAAGACCCAAGCTGCCCCCGCGGGACCCACGTCGGGGTCGGCCGCGTGACGAGCGGCCGCGCAAGACAGTGGCTCAATGGCAAGAGCCTCAGCACGCGTTGGCACCTTGTCGTGGGCCTGCTGCTGCCGCTGTGCCTGTTGGCGTGGAACATGTGGGTTGTGCGGCTGTACACGGTCGACGACGCGTACATCAGCTTCCGCTACGCCCGGAATCTGGCCGCCGGCCATGGCCTTGTCTACAACGTCGGCGAGGCCATCGAGGGCTACACGAACTTCTCGCTCACGATCGCGTTGGCCGCGGGTATGGCCGTCGGCATCGATCCACATCCGCTGTCCAAGGCACTGGGCGCCGCGGCTGCGCTCGGCACTCTTGTCGTCGTGTACTGCATTGCTGGCAGGCTGCAGCCCCGCAAAGCCCTGCCCTGCGTCGCGACCTGGTTGCTGGCCGGGTCCGCCCCGTTTGCGCACTGGGCCGTGTTTGGCCTCGAAACCACAATCTTCGCGTTCCTCGTTTCGCTGGGAACGCTCTTGATGTTTCGCGAGACGGATGCCGGCACTGGGTTTTGGGGCTCCGGCCTCGTTTTTGCTGCCGCTGCACTGACCCGCCCCGAAGCGCCGATGTACATGGGGCTCGCGATGCTGCTGCTGGGGCGGCGGATCGTGTCGCGACAAAACATGATGCGCGCCCTCGTGTTTGCCGTCCCCGTCGTGGCCCACCTGCTGTGGCGTCGCGCCTACTACGGGGCCTGGTTACCATCGACACTCGGTGCCAAGACCGGCGACCTCGCGCTCCAATTCGAAGCCGGCAACAAGTACCTGGGACGCTGGCTCCGGCACGCCGGACCCGTGGCGTGGCTGAGCTTGTATGGCGTTGGCATCGCCCTCACGCGCCGCAAAGACCGCGAGACGGCAACCTTGGCGGCGGTCGCAGTGGTCGGGATGGGCTACATCATCCTTGTCGGCGGCGATTGGATGACCTACTCGCGGTTCGTCGTGCCGCTGGAGCCCTTTGTGTTCCTGCTCGCAGGCATGACGATCCGCAAGGTCGGGCAGACGCGCGACCGAGCGGCTCTGCTCGCGCTCGCCCTGTTCAGCGCGTGGACCGTGCGCGGGCGCATCCACACGATCAATAAGTCGCGCAAGCAGTTCCGCGAGGAGCGCCGACATTGGAACATCTCGGCGGGAAGGGTCGCCGCGTGGGTCCGCGACAACCTCCCGCCCGGCCGCGTGGCGCTGGGCGACATCGGCTACTTCGGCTACCACACCAACCTCCCCGTGCTCGACCTGCTGGGGCTCGTGGATCCGGTGATTCACGCACTTCCAGGCGGGTATACGAAGAAGATCGGCGTGGGCTACGTCGAGCGCTTTTACGATGTCGCGCCACGCTATGCAGTCCTGGTCATGAGCTCGGAGGCGTGCACCAAGACACCCCTGGAGGGCGTGCGCGTGCTGACCTCCGACGAGCGCTTTTCGATGTATCGACCCGTACACACCGTGCCGATGGCCGCCGACATTACGTGGTGTGTGTTCACGCGCACCGATCCGATCCCCTGACGCGCAGCCGTGGGTCAGGCTGCGTGCTAGCGTCCGAAGCGATGCGACCTTTGCTGATCCGTGCATTGATCCCTGCGCTGCTTCCTTGCCTTGTTGTTGTGACTGCTTGCGGCGGCGACGACAGTGATGGCGGAGGCGATACCGCCGCAGCCACCGGCTCGACTTCGGGCGCCACCGCGACTCCGACCGATGGCGTGGACGACGGCGGCAGCACCGCTGCGACACCGACCGCCGACACTGGCATGGTCGACACCGGCGGAAGCACGGCAGCCGACGGAAGCACCGGCGACGTCGACTCCACCGGGAGCGAGGAGACCGCCGCCGACAGCACCGGCTTTGTCGAGTTCACGGTCACCAGCCCCTCGTTCAAAGAGGGCGGCGGCATCCCAGGCATCCATCATATCTCTGGCGGCAACGTGCACCCGCAGTTGGACTGGGTCGGCGTGCCCGCGGAGGCGATGAGCATCGGCGTGTTCTTCCACGACGACAGCATCAACAACCCGCACTCCGGCATTTGGAACATCCCCGCCGACGCCGACGGCCTGCCCGAAGACGTCGACCACGGCGCGATGCCGGCCAACGTACCCGGTGCGGTGCAGAGTCGCAGCTGGGCGTCGGGGATGCCCGGATACCCCGCGATGTTTGAGTACGGGTACGGCGGCATGGGCTCGCCATCCAACACATACTCGTTCACGGTCTACGCGCTCGACGTCGGCGACCTGAGCGGCGAGATCGATGAGAACACCCCCCGGGGCATGGTGCGGACAGTGCTCATGGCCCACTCGATAGGCGAGGCCGTGCTCACCGGCCAGAGCACCGGACCCTAAGCGCCCAGGCGACCCGCGCGGAGACAGACTCATGCACACGGCGACCGAACAACACCCCGCGTCCTATGCCCAGCCCGATGCTGGCGACAGCCCCTTGGTGGCGCTCGCAGACGCGGTCTTCGCCAGCACGAGTCCGTACCCCGGGCCTGGGTTTCGCAACCATTGCCGCCGCCTGTTCCACTTCGCCACAATGCTGATGGAGCAGGAGGGCCTGGCGATGCCCCACGACCTGGCCTACTTGGTCGCCATGGTTCACGACCTCGGCATCGTGAGCGAGCAAGACCAGGGCGTGAACTACCTACAGCGCAGTCGGGCGCTGTTTCACCGCATCACGGCCGACCAAACGCTCCCAGACATCGACGCCGACGTCATCGACGAGTGCCTGGTTTACAACCACCGCGTGCTCAAGGTCCCCAACCTCTCTCGGCACGCCGACTGCTTCCGTCGCGCCGTGCAGATTGAGCACACGCACGGGATGCTCCGCTTCGGTCTCGACAAGGCGCCCGTGCGTGCCTGGTTCGACAAGTACCCGCGCGCCGACTTTGACCGAGTGCTGGTCGATTTCACATGGCGGACACTCCGCCGCGAGCCCAAGACGCTCATCGACGGCATCTTTCACTGATCCCGTTCGACCCCCGCCCCGACCTTCGGTGCCCGTGCTCATGCGTGGGCATTTTCCTTTACGATGGCCGATATGGATGAGGCGACTCGGACTCAAGTGGAAGCTGCGGCGTTTCGGCGGTTGGTCGACCACCTCCAGGGGCGGAAGGACGTCCAAAATATCGACCTGATGAACCTCTCTGGGTTCTGTCGGAACTGCCTGAGCAAGTGGTATCTCGCCGCGGCCGAAGAACAGGGGCAGGCGATGGACATCGATGAGGCCAAAGAGGTCGTGTACGGGATGCCGTACGCGCGTTGGAAGGCGGAGTTCCAAAAGTAAGATGGGAGCGCTGAGCCACCACGCCGAGAGTTTCTTTGTCGAGACACCGGGTCGAGGGACAACCTCGATCACGGGTCAGGTGCAGGCCGTGGTGCAGCGAGCCGACGTCTCGCTGGGGCAGTGCACCGTGTTTGTGCACCACACCTCGGCATCGCTCATCATCACCGAGAACGCCGACCCCACGGTGCGCAGCGATCTCGAAGCATTTGCGCAGCGGCTGGCCCCCGACGGCGATCCGATGTTCCGCCATACTGCCGAGGGGCCCGACGACATGCCCGCGCACGCGCGGTCGGTCGTTACGCCGTGCTCTTTGGGAATCCCGATTGCCGCCGGTCGAGCAGACCTCGGGGTCTGGCAGGGCGTCTACTTGTGGGAGCACCGAACCGCGCCCCATCGGCGGCGTATCACCGTCAGTATCGTGGGCCAAAGCGATGGCTGAACCCAGCAAGTCTCGCGCGGTCGCCCAGCGACTCGCCAAAACGATGACCCGCACCAGCGCCGCCTGGAAGCTCATCGAGCCCGGCGACCACATCATGGTGTGCGTCTCGGGCGGCAAGGACTCGTACACGATGCTGGACCTGCTGTGGCAGGCTCGGGCCAAGGCTCCGTTTGCGTTTGATGTCACCGCCGTACATCTGGACCAAGGGCAGCCCGGCTACGACGGTGAGCCGCTGCGCGCATGGCTGCACGACCACGCCGCGCCCTTTCGGATCATCGCCCAAGACACCTACTCCACCGTCGTCCGCGTCACGAACGAGGGCAAGAGCTACTGCGGGGCGTGCTCGAGGCTCCGGCGTGGGATCCTGTACACCACGGCGGCTGAGCTCGGGTGCAACAAGATAGCGCTCGGCCACCACCGCGACGACGCGCTAGAGACCCTGCTGCTCAATCTGTTCTACGGCGGGAAGATGCAGGCCATGCCCGCGCGGTACACCACCGATGACGGCCGGTTCGTCGTGATCCGTCCGCTTGTCGAGTGCGCCGAGGCCGACATCATCGCGTACGCCCAGACCGCGGCGTACCCGATCCTGCCCTGCAATCTATGCGGCTCCCAAGACGGGCTGCGCCGCGTGAAGATGGGTGAGCTGCTCGCATCGCTCGAGGCCGACAGCCCGAACGTTCGCGCCGTCATGCTCAACGCGCTGCGCAACATCAACCCGTCGCATCTGCTCGATCCGACTGTGCAACGCGTAGCCGGGGATGCCCCGCAACTACGCGTGCTGCCCAACGACCGCGCTTGACCGCGCGGCCGCCTGGCGTGGCGCGCCTAGACGGGCAGGTACATGAGCCACAGGCCGTCGACCAAGTCTGGCGTATTGCACGAGAACTGGACTGCGGTCGTACCGTCCTGGATGCCGGCCGTCGCCTGCGCCCCGTTGTCACCGCCGTTGCCCGCGCTGAGGGTGTCGACGTAGCAAACATCGATGTTCCCGGCCTCGTGCAAGACGGTCTGGACTCGGATCAGGTCCGACGTGTCGCCGGCAAAGTGTGCCGTCTCGAACTGGACGACAAAGCGCTGGTTGCCCGGCGCACCCAGCGTCTCGTAGAACACCCCGCCGTTCATCGCGTTGCTCGGGTTCAGGTCGTCCCAGAACACGGAGATCATCCTGTCGGTCGCGGGGCTCGGCAGACACACGTTGCCGAGACTGCTGAACGCGGCATCGAAGTTCAGCGTCCCGTTGGAGTTGACGTTGACCACGTTGAAGTCCGCGCCGTAGAACGGGAAGTTGAACCCCATGTTCGCGACGGCACTGGAGTCGTCGGTCAGCATCAGCTGGGTGCCCGTGGCGAGGATGTCGTCGCAGGGGAGCACGCCGTTGAGCGAAAGGCCCTGGTACGCCACGTCGCTGCCAAAGGGCATGCCTTGAAGGTCGCAGCCCGCAAAGTCGAACTGACAGCTGACCGGGTCACACGCCAGATCGCCGCCCTGCAGGCCCAGACCCGCGCAAGTTTCTCCGCCCAACAGCGCACCGTCGCAGGCCTCGGAGCCGTCGATGATGGCATTGCCGCACACGCCACAGTTTTCGTTGGTGACCGTGTCGCACGCTGCGTTGCAGGTCAGGCTGCCGCTGTCGAAGCCCTCGGTGATGCAGCTGTCGGCGCCGAAGTCAGGTCCGTCGCACAGCTCGTCACCATCGCGGAGGTCGTTGCCACACGTGCCGCAGGCCGCGAAGTCGTACTGACAGTTGTCCTGACAGGACAGCGTGCCGCTGTCGAACCCTTCGCCCGCGCAGGTCTTGCCCGGCACATCGACGCCGTCGCAGTCCTCGTTGCCCTCCTGCATGTCGTTGCCGCAGGTGGAGCAGCCGTCTGTGTTGTACAGGCAATCGTCGCCGCACTGCAGGTTGCCGGTCATGAATCCGAGGCTGAAGCAGCTTGCCTCGAGGTCGGCCTTGATGTCGCAGTCCTCCTCGGGGTCGATGAGGCTGTTCCCGCACGTGCCGCACTGATCGTAGTTGTACTCGCAGTCCGGCTGACAAAAGAGCGTCCCGTTGTCGAAGCCCTCGCTGGCACACGTCGCGCTGCCCACGGTGCCGTCGCAGTCCTCGTCGCCTTCGGCCTTCCCGTTGCCGCACTCGAAGAATCCGCAGCCGGTCAGGTCGTAGCCGCCGCAGTTGGCCGTGCAGCCGAGCGTGCCGATCTCAAAACCGAGGCTCTCGCAGGTTTCGACCCCCACATCGGTGCCGTCACAGACGTCGTTGCCGTCGATGATGTCGTTGCCACACACCGGCTCGCCGGTCGGTTGGCCCGACTCGCTGTCGACCATGCCGTCGTCGTCGCTCTCGCCCGGCCCGGCAGTGTCTGCGTCGCCGTCGTCCGCAACGCCGTCGGTCAGGCTTGGCGCTCCGGTGGAGCCGCCTAGGCTCTCCGTGGCTTCAACCGGCTCCGCGGCACACGCGGCAACGCCGCACAGCGACAAAACAAGGGGATTCAAGCGCATGCCAATCTCTAACACGATGGTGCAACGCTGCACCGTGAGGTTGGCCGGGGCTCGATCGCGGCCAACCTCCAGAGATCCCCGTATTTGGAGCGCGGCCGGGAACGCTCCTGCGGTGGCGTGGTCCGAACGCGCGGTATCAGACCGGCGAGAGCCGTCCGCAAGCGCTCATGCATTCATGCATCCTGCACTGCATTTCCTCTGATGCTACGGTCCGCGAACTGTGAGACTGACGGACCTAAAGGGCGAGAAACTCGGCATCTGCGTATCGGGCGGATTGGATAGTCGGACAGTCGCACGCCGACTGATCGAGGCCGGCGCCGACATCATGTGCTTCACCGCGGACCTCGGCCAGCCCGACGAGAAGGACATCAACGACGTGGTCGAACGCATGCGTCCGACGGGCGCCGAGACACGGGTTGTCGACCTCAAAGACACGATGGCCGAGGCGTGCTTCATGATGTTGCGCGCCCAGGCGACGTACGACGGCGGCTACTGGAACACGACCGGAATCGCCCGCGCCGTCACCGTCGACGGGCTCACCCGCGCGATGCAGGAACAAGGCTGCACCGTCCTTGTGCACGGCGCGACCGGCCGTGGCAACGATCAGATTCGATTTGAGCGCTACACCAACACGCTGGCGCCGAACATGCGGGTCTACGCGCCGTGGCGCGACCCGATCATGCTCGAGCAGTTTCCGGGCCGCAAGCAAATGGCGGAGTACCTGCAAGAGCAGGGCATGGAGGCCAAGGTCGCCAAGAAGCGCTACTCGACCGACGCCAACCTCGCCGGGTTGTCGCATGAGGCCGAAGACCTTGAAGACCTCGAAACCGGGGCGCTCATCGTTGACCCGCTGATGGGTGTCTGGCCACACGATGCGCCCGATACCAAAGAGGAGTTCACCGCACGCTTTGAGTCCGGGCGGTGCGTGGCGATCAATGGCAACGCAGTCAATCCACTGCAGGCCATGCTCGCCGCCAACGAGATCGGTGGGCGCAACGGCGTGGGCCTTCGCAACGCGCTCGAGAACCGGGTCATCGGTACCAAGAGTCGGGGCGTGTACGAGGCACCCGGGTTGGAGCTGCTCGGCGCGTGCCTGCGGGCGGTGTACCAAACCACGATGGACCGACGGAGTACTGGCCTGTTCCACGCGATGTCGCGGCTCATCGCCGAGCAAGTCTACGACGCGCGATTGTTCGACCCGGGCGCGCGGGCGGCGTTGGCAGGCATTGATCTGCTGGCCAACTACGCGACGGCAACGGTCAAGGTCAGTCTGTACCGCGGCAACATCTACTTCGAGTCACTCACCGAGTGCCCGCACAGCCTCTACAACCCGGCCGACGCCTCGATGGAGGCCAGCGATGGGCTCGACCCGACCAGCGCCCAAGGGTTCGTCGAGGTGCTGCAATGCGAGGCATCGGCCCTCGCCAGCGCCGACCAGATAGCCAACCCTTTTTGGTCGATCTAGCGGCCGCCGCCGAGCGTCGTGACCTCATCGCCCGCGATGAGGAGCGCTTGGGGGGTGCCACCGTAGTGGGCGGACATGCCCACGTCGATCCGCCACAGTCGGCCCGAGCAACCGCTCGTCACCCCCTGCTTTTGGACGGTGTGGCCCACGACCATGCGATCGGCGTCCAACAGGTTGAGGGTAGCGACCAACGTCTCGCAGACATCGGGAGTCTCGTCCGCGTACAGCCGGGTCCACACCACGCTGTCGGTGGCCATGATCTGCTTGGCCACCGAGCGGGCATCGGCCGTGGACTTTGCACCCGACAGCCACGCGCGCGTATCGGCGTTGAGGCGCTCGAGGTCCGGGACGCCACCCGGAACGTGCTGGGGGAGCACGCCGCCGTGCACAAAGACCGAGCGGCCTACGATGACGACCGTATTCCGCTTGCTGAGGATCTTCGCGTAGGGCGCCCCCGGCAGGAACGCGGCAAGACGGGCGCGCTCGGCCGGCGGACGTCCAGCCAACCGCGGGTCCGCAACATTGAACGTCGGGTCTTTTTCGAACTGCGCCAGTCCACCGGGCGTCACGTAGCGCAGGTCGCCCAGTGTGTTCATGAACTCGTGGTTGCCGTTGAGGATGTGCAGGGCCCCACCCGCCTCAGCGGCTTGCGCCGACAGCCGTTCAAGCAGCGCAAAGATCTCCATCTCGCCGTCACCGCGGTCGAGCTGGTCGCCCGTCTGCACGATGACGAGTTTGCCGCCCGCCCAGTCATCGGAGGACTCCGTGATGGCCCCTGCCAGGCGCAACGCCGCGCGCGTCGCTTGGAGGTCTCCGTGCACATCGCCGATCGCGACGACCCGCGGCGCGGCTGGGTAGCGCGTCGGGATTTCGGCTGCGGTCGCAGTCGCGGGAGGTGGTGCCACCTCGGACGGTTTGTGGGCCCCCACGCCGTCTCTCGCGGCCTTGGGAGCGGGTTTGGGTTTCGCTGCTGGTTGATGCGGAGCGGGCTTGGCCGCCTCGGTCTTGGGATTCGACTGACACGCGAGGGTGAGCACCGCGGCGATGCTGCCGACACGCAACCACACCGCGCTCGCCGACCATGCCCGAACTCGTCCGACCACCGTGCACGCGCAGTGTGCGTCTGTCCCGCAGTCTGGCCCGATCTCGGCCCGGCTGCGTGCATTTGAGCCGGGATTCATGGGTTCCGTGAGCACGGGCCGCACGGTACTCTACGACCGCGTGATGAAACCCGCACTCCGAGTTTGTCCGGGCCTGGAGCCTCTCGGAGCGGTTTCAGACCTCCCCTTGAGGCGTGCCGAGAACACCGGGGCTTCATCACAATCGCACGAGGACTAGTCATGGGGCCGCTCGCAGCAACGGAAAAACCCGACGCACCGACCATTCTCGTTGTCGACGACGAACCAGCGATGCGGCGCGTATTGGCCCGCATGCTGGTCGCGGAAGGCTTCGAGGTCGTCGAGGCCGCCAACGGGCAGGAAGCCATCAGCCTGTTGGGCAGCCTGTGTGTCGACACGATCCTCTTGGACGTGATGATGCCCGAGATGAGCGGCCTGGAGCTCTGCCGGCACATTCGAGCCGATGAGCGGACGATGCATACGCCGGTCGTGTTCGTCACCGCGGCAGTCGACCGAGAGTTCCGGCGAGAGGCCCGCGCGGCCGGGGCGGACGACTTCCTCAGCAAACCGTTCGACGAGTTCGAGCTCCTGGCTCGGGTGCAAAACACGGTCCGCGTGAAGCTTTACTACGATGGCCTCGCCCGCGAGCGCGAGGACCTTCAGGTGCAGGTCGACACCCGCGCCAAGGAACTCGAGGCCGCCTCACAGCGTCTGGAGCGACTGCAAGCCGACCTCGACTTGGCCCGGAGCGAGACGATCCTCCGCTTGGTCAAGGCCGCGGAGTTCAGAGACGATGAAACCGCGGCCCACTTGCAGCGGATGAGCCACTACTGCCGACTGCTCGGGCTGCGTGCGGGTCTCGACCCCGACCGCTGCGAAATGTTGCAGGTCGCCAGCCCCATGCACGACGTCGGGAAGATCGGGATCCCCGACAACATCCTGCTCAAGCCGGGTCGACTCACCCCCGACGAGTTTCAGATCATGAAGCAGCACGCGGAGATCGGCTACCGCATCTTGTCTGGGTCCGAATCACCGCTCGTCGAGCTGGCCGCGCTCATCGCCCACACGCACCACGAGAAATTCGACGGCTCCGGATATCCCAACGGCTTGGTGGGCGAGGCTATCCCGATCGAGGGCCGAGTCGCCGCCGTGGCCGATGTGTTCGATGCGCTCACCTCCAAGCGGCCGTATAAGCCCGCATGGCCGGTCGAGGATGCAGTCGCGCTCCTCGAAAAAGGCAAAGGCGCGCACTTCGATCCGAGGCTCGTGGACCTGTTCCTTGGGTCCATGGACGACATTCTCGAGATTCGCGACCGATTCCGCGACGAGCACTAAGTCGCGCGCGAGCGATCCGCCTACCCCTCGAGCTTCTCGACGACGAGCGCGACGAACTCGCGTGCGCGTAGATCACGATAGGCGTACGCGTCTTCGAACCACTCGACGATGGAGTCGGATTCGCCCTCTTTCACCTTCCGCGTGACCGCAGGATACCGATCGCACAGCGCGACCATGCGCCCCATCACGGCCTCGGAGGCCGGGTGGCTCGGTGGGTACCACTTCCGGATCCACGTGAAGATGAAATACACGAGAGTGGGGTCGGCCGCCTCGATCAAGTCGAAAGAATCGGCAGGATTCATCGAGCCTTCCTCGATGCCCTCGAGGATGCGCAGTGCCTGCTTTTGCTCGTATTCGAATGCCATGGTCAGTCAGTTCAAGTGGGTGAAACCGGAGGTCGGCACAGGTCGAAGTACGCGGCCGCTGGTTGGTCCGCCAAAGCGCGGGCCTGGGCACGACGGGCAAAGTCGATAGTCTCGTCTCCCGCGAACACGAACAGCAGGTGCAACCCGTTGGGCACCGAGACGTTGCTGCGCAGGCGCGGGTTCGCTTCGATACGTGCCGCGACCAAGTCGAGCATGACCGCGAGCAGGCTCTGCGGCCCAAACGCGTCCGGCTCAGGCCACTGAGAGACAAGCGGCTCGCCGAGTGCCTCATCGTGAGCGGTGGCGAACGCCAATGGGACCCCGTGATGCCAGTCGGGAGCGCTTTGGACCACCGATTGAAGCTCGGCGCCATCCTTGCCCGCAAGCGCAGGCGGGTTGCAGACGGCGGGCTTGATGAGGCCGTCGGTCACGACGAGCACGACGTGCTCCAAAGCGATCTCCGCGGCGCCCAGCGCCCGGTTGAGCTCGCGCCGAATCCGGGTCACCAGGGCGGTCACAAGCGCTTCGACCGGCTCGTCCGCCACCACCGGTTCCTGCTCCCAGTCGTGACCGCAGGCGAGCAGCTCGGCTTCAAGCGCGCCCAGGTCGGCCACTGGCGTAGCCGCATCCCCACGATCGACGTCCATCCAGCGATCGTCCGCCATCGCGGGTGCGATGCGCTCGTCGTACGCCGCCTGCAGCTGCGCAAGGGAGTCGCATTGCTCGTCGACGGTCGCGCCTTCGACATCGTTGCCCCGCAGGTGCAGCGTGTCGAAGTCGATCGAAACCATCACCGGCTCCGACCGCGTCATGTCCAGCCCGTACTGCTCAAACTTCATGGCGCGGCTCGCTCTAGTTGAGCTGAATCTTGCTGCCCTTGATCGTGACGGCGCCAGAGCCCTTCACGTTGATCTTCTTGCCCTCGACCGTGATGTCACCGTTCTTCTTCAGCACCATCTTGGCCTTCCCAACGTGAATCGTCAGCTGGTCGGCGGCATTGATCGTCATCTTCTTCTTGCTGACGACCGTCGCATTGTCAGCGGCCTCCAGACTCATCTTGTCGCCGGTCGTCATCTTGAGCGCCTTGCCAGCCTCGAGGGTCATCTCGGTCTGGGCCTTCACGGTCGCGGCCTTGGCCGACTGAAACTTCGCCGAGAGTCCGGCGGTAAACGACATGGCGCCGACGGCCGTGATGGACTTGCTCGCCCCCACACTCTCGCTGAACAATCCGCCCACCTTGATGGTCTTCATCAGGCCCACCACCTCGTCAGATTTCAGCAGCACGTTGACCTTGCTGGTCTTGGCTATCGACTGGCTGTAGGCGCCCGTGATCGTCTCGTCACAGTCCTTGACGATCGTAGAGCTCTGGTTGCCCTGCACCGTCAGCGTCATGTCCTTGACGATCGTCTCCTTGTGGAACCCTTCCACACGAATCGTCTTGTCGTTCTTGATGAGCTCCGACTGATCGTGATCGACCTGCTTGCTGCGGTCGTTGCCGATGAACAACGTCTCGTCGTGCATCGTCTGTTGGTTCTTGTCGTTCTCCGTGAGGATCGTGAAGTCTTTTTGGCAGTGCATGTAGACCTCCTCACTGCCGCTCATGTCCTCGAACCGCAGCTCGTTGCTGCCGTCACCCGAAACGCTGTCGGTCTTGATCCCGCTTTGCGTCTTGTTATCGGGAAGCGGGTACGGATACGAGTTGTCACCGTTGTAGACGGTGCCGGTGACGATTGGGCGGCTCGGGTCTCCGCCCAAGAACTCGACCAAGACTTCCATCCCGATCCGTGGAATGAACTGAAAACCCCAGCCCGGGCCGGACCATTGCTGGCGCACACGCATCCAGCACGATGACGTGTCGTCGTAGGTCGTCTCTTCCTCCCAGTGGAACTGCACCTTGATCCGACCGTGCTCGTCGACGTGGATCTCCTCTCCCGAGGGGCCGGTGACGATCGCCGTTTCGGGGCCGTAGGCCCGCGGTTTGGGCGTGACGTGTCGTGGACGCATCGGCACGTCCTCCGGGATGCACTGGAACGAGTTGCGGTACCGAGGGCGGTCGCCGCCGCCAGCGTCACCGAGCAACACGTCGGGACAGTGCCCCGTGTGGGTGACCCGGGTGATCAAGAACCGTGTCTCGAGGTCCTCGCGCGCATGGCGTTCGAGTTCGAAGACCTTGCCAGGGATGAAATCGATCGCATTGGCGACACCCCGCGCGACGCGGCCACGCACGTTGGCGGCCTCGAGGTGGTCAAGGCCCCGGTCGCTGACGTCATCGGTAATAAATCGGCGGTCCGTGTGATGGTAGGCCCGGCGCGTGTAGCCCTTTTGATCGGCCCCATCATTGTCGTCCTCGAGGAGCTCGAGCGGCGTGATGAAGTCGTAGTCGCGGCGCTTGACCGACGTCGTCGATAGCGTCTGCAGATAGTTGATGTGGCGGATGGACTCGAGATCTGCCGAGTCGGGCCGGTCGACGATGATCGGAATGATGGCCGAGCCGTCGACGTTGGTGATGTCGCCGAAGTCTGCGTTGTCGTACGTCAGCGTGAGGACCTCGTGCTGAACGTCGTCGGTATGGGCGAAGTGGTAGGAGATGCCCTCTTCCTCCATGAGCCGTACACAAAAGTCGCGGTCTGTTTCGCGGTACTGCACGCAGTAGTCCCGCGCCGCGGTGCCGCGTGCCCCCGAGCCCGTATCGAGCGTGCGGCCGTATTGGCCCAGCTCCTGGCCCAGTACCTCCTCAAGGATGTCCAGGACCGACATCTCTTGGAAGATGCGCGAGTGCGTCTGCTGCCCGAGCAGTTGAAACGCGGGAACAACCCTCACGTTGACAAGCAGATCGTCACTGGAGCGCCCGACGTAGTCGACCGCGATCACAATCCCGTAGACCGTGCGCAGATGGTCGCCCCGACAGATGTCGACACTGCACGTCGCGCCCATCAGCAGGTCGGTGTCGATGTCGAGGTCGCGCGTGGCCAGGTCGAGGTCCAGGTCGTAGCAACCGTTGACCTCTTCCATGAGGCGGAGGCGATACACCCGGAGATCCGCCTCCGGCCCGTCGGGGCACTCGAAGTCGTAGCTCGTCCTGATCAGGGTTCCGTTCTCGACGCCTGGATTGCTCATGCGATGCCTCTGGTGGGTGAAACGGCCGCCAAGCCGCCGCCCAATCATACACGAACCTACCCCCGGACCGGGCGGCCGTCGTACGCTTTTGGCCTACCAAAACGGGGCATCGCGGAGACCGGCGCCCCAACCGCGTGCTTCGTCTCGACCCGCGCGCCTGGGCCGGTCGTGCACTAGTAGGCGTCGTCCGACTCGTCTTGCGCGACCAACCTGGCCCGCGCGGCATCTTGCTCGCGCTGCTCGAGTGCCTCCACCGTGAACCGTGCGGTCGGCTGAAGCTTGAGGCGCCCAAACGGGATCGGCTCGCCCGTTTCCTCGCACAACCCGTACAGCCCATCCTCAATCCGGCCCAGTGCAGCTTTGACCTCGGCCAAACGCGCGGTGTGATGCCCTTGCCGCAGGCGAGCGGTGCTGCGGCGGTGTTCCTCAGCCGCCTTGTCCTCGATGTCGCCCACCTCGAAGTCAGGGATGGCCGTCGCCTCTTCATCGTCCACGGACCCGTGCAACCTGTCGCGCTCGGTCAAGAGCAGCGCGCGCAACGCCTCTACCCTGGCCGGCGACAGTCCCGATTCTTGCTCTGGCTCCGCGGTGCCCATGCAGGAGAGACATTAGCAGCAGGATGCTGAACTGCCCCCACGGACCGTAGCGATGGTGGTAAGACCGCAACCCGATGGCCGACGACGACTCTGGTGCCGATTCTACCGAGTTCGACCACGACTTCATCATCGTGGGGTCGGGCTTCGGCGGCAGCGCGATGGCGCTGCGGATGTGTGAAAAGGGCTACAGCGTCCGCGTGCTCGAAAAGGGCAGCCATCGCACATCGGGCCAGTTTCCCAAGACAAACTGGAACCTGCCCAAGTGGATGTGGGCGCCGTGGGCGGGCTTCCGCGGGATCTTCAAGATGACGTTCTTCCCGCACGTCACGATCCTGTCCGGGGTCGGCGTGGGCGGCGGCTCGCTCGGATACGCCAGCACGCATCCGGTGCCAAAAAAGACCTTCTTCAGCAGCGGAAGCTGGGCGGGGCTTGCCGACTGGGAGGGCGAGCTTGGGCCACATTACGACGTCGCCAAGCGCATGCTCGGCGTCAACCCGGTCCCGTTCAAGACCCCACCCGACCGAATCCTTCAGCAGGTTGCCGACGACCGCGGCCTCAACGACGCCGTGCACCCCACCGATGTCGCCATCTACTTCGGCGACGCGGGCAAGAAGGTCGATGACCCCTACTTCGACGGCCGCGGGCCCGAGCGCCAGGGTTGCATTCGTTGCGGCGGGTGCATGCTCGGGTGCCGTCACGGGGCCAAGAACACCCTCGACAAGAACTACCTGCATCTCGCAGCACAGCTCGGCATGCAGCTGGACGCAGACACCGAGGTCACCGCCGTGCGGGCTCTGCCGGGCGGTGGCTACCGAGTCGAGGCCAAGCAGGGCAAGAACATGGTGTGGCGCAAGCGCGTCACGTTCACCGCGCGCAAGGTAGTGCTCGCTGGCGGCGTGCTGGGCACCGTCGACCTGCTCCTAAAAATGAAGGCAGACCCCGACGGGCTCCCGAAGCTGTCCGATGCGGTCGGCGGTCAGATCCGAACAAACTCCGAGGTGCTCATCGGCGTGAGCGCCCCCGACCACAAGGAGGACCTCTCCAAGGGGGTCGCGATCGGCTCCATCTTCGAGACCGATGAAATCTCGCACCTCGAGGTCGTGCGGTACCCCGAGGGCTCCGGGTTCTTCCGACTGCTGTCGGCTCCGCTCGTAACCGGGGATAGCAAGCTGACCCGAATCGGTCGCACGATTGGCACCATGTTCCGCGAGCCGGTCCGGACGTTCAAAGGCTACTTCGTCGGCGACATGGCCAAGACCAGCTCCATCTTGCTGTACATGCGCACGGGCGCGGGCACCCTACGCCTCAAGCGCGGCTGGCATGGCGGCCTCACGACCACAACCGAAACAGGCGCCGCACCCACGGCTGAGATCCCCGAGGCGATTCAGCTCGCGCACGACTTCGCCGCCAAAATCGGCGGCCTCCCCACGACGCTCATCACCGAGACGATCATGAGCATCCCGACCACCGCCCATATTTTGGGTGGTGCCGTCATCGGCGACAGTCCAGCGACCGGGGTCATCAATGCCGACCACGAGGTCTTTGGCTACGACGGCCTGTACGTGGTCGATGGCGCCTCGGTCTCGGCCAACCCAGGGGTCAACCCATCCCTGACCATTTTGGCGATGGCGGAGCGGGCGGCGTCGAAGATCCCCGTCCACGCCGAGATCGACGACGCGCTGGCACTTCCGTCCGGAGCCGCCCGCGCGCTGACAGCCTGACCCCGGCTGAGGGCTTGGTATGGACTCGATTACGCAGGGCCTGCTCGGAGCTGCCGTCGCGCAGGTCATCGTGCGCAACGGTGGCCCGCGTGTGTGGCTGTACGGGGCGGTCGGCGGGATGGCAGCCGACCTCGACATCCTGATCCGTAGTGCAGACCCGCTGGTCGCCCTCACATACCATCGGCATTTCACCCACAGCCTGCTTTTTGTCCCCGTGGGGGGTGTCCTGTCGGCGCTGCCTTGGGTGGCCCGAGCCAAGCACCGCGCCCAGGCAAAAACGATCGTCGCTGCGACCACGGTCGGGTACGCCACACACGCTTTGCTCGACGCGTTCACCAGCTACGGCACGCAGCTTTGGTGGCCACTGGCGAACACGCGCGTGGCGTGGGATTGGATAGCGATCGTCGACCCGCTGTTTTCCGTGCCGTTGGCGATTGGGGTCGTGCTTGCTGCACGTCGACTCCGCGCTCGCCCGGCTGCGCTCGCGCTGGCGTGGTGTGCTGTCTACATGGGCCTCGGCGGGCTTCAACATGCCCGCGCCGTGAACGCAGCGAAGCAGCTGGCGACGGATCGCGGCCATGCCTCGGGGCCGATCGAGATCGAGGCGTTCCCCCACGTGCTGTCCAACGTGGTCTGGCGGACGACCTACCGCCACGACGGGAGAATCTACGCCGACTGGGTGCGCACCCCGTGGTTTTCCGCGGTCCAGCCGCATGAAGGTGAATCGGTCGCCCGCGCAACCGAAGCGTCCCTGCCCGCCTCGGTCCGGGACAACCCAGCGACCCTGCACGCCTTCCGAACGTTTCGCTGGTTTGCGCGCGGCTGGATAGCGTTCGACCCAAACGACCCGTCAGCACTGGGGGACCTACGCTACGGCGCAGGGCTGGGCTCCGCGTCGTCGATGTGGACGCTGACACTCGCGCCGGACTCGGAGGAGCCAGTGGCGTTTTCGCGGCACACCAACTCGGGCCAGCTCAAAGAGCGGTGGAACGCTATCTGGGCGGAGTAGTCCGCGGGGGATTCGCGTCGTCGGAGCGGCGGGGTCATACAGCATCGCTCGGTCGGTGCTCCTGTAAGACGATTACGCACGCCCGCACGTAGATCTCGCCCAGCGAGTCGTGCCCATCTCCTCCCCCCTTTTTGTCAACGGCCAGCTATCGTGGCCTAACTGTGGAGGACGGCCATCCGGCGAGGGCGGACACGACGCCCACAGCAACGGTCAGCAGCGCACCGACTCCCCAGCTGCCCACCACAGGCCCAGTCGTCACGCGGCTCGAGATCGGCGACCAACTTGGGCGCTATGTCGTACTCGCCCACCTCGGCCGCGGGGGCATGGGCTACGTGGTCGCCGCCTACGACCCCGAACTCGACCGCAAAGTCGCGCTGAAGCTGCTCAAGAGCGACCGCGCTACGGCGACGGCAAAGCAGCGTCTGCGGCGTGAAGCGCAGGCCCTGGCGCGTCTCAACCATACCAACGTGATCACTATCTACGAGGTCGGGACCCACCAGGCACAGACATTCCTGGCCATGGAATACGTCCGGGGTATGACGCTGCGGGACTGGCTACATGCGGATCGTCCCACATGCGATGCGATTCGCGCGCGATTCGTGGAGGCGGGACGTGGGCTCGCGGCCGCCCACGGCGCGGGCCTCATTCATCGCGACTTCAAACCCGACAACGTCATGCTCGGCGATGACGGGAGAGTTCGTGTCATGGACTTCGGGCTCGCCCGCCGCAAAGCCGAGGAGTTCGACGCCTCGCTGGAGCCGCCCAGTCCCAAGAGCGAATCGAGCGTTCCAACCGGCTGGGGCAGCTCCAAGCTGACCGCGACGGGTGCCTGCCTCGGCACCCGGGGGTACATCGCGCCCGAGGTCAGTGCGGGCGGTACGATCGACTGGCGCGTCGATCAGTTCGCTTTTTGCGTCGCCCTGTTCGAGGCCGTTCACGGCCACCGGCCGTACCGCGGAGGGCCCAAGGCGATCCTTGCGGACCTCGAGGACAGCC
>Ga0316189_10000969_pt1 | contig 28558 bp, 23 predicted proteins | sample LowCovwburrow_MG_FD_204930 | JGI IMG/M metagenome (GOLD analysis project Ga0316189, IMG submission 204930) | Coastal sediment microbial communities from Maine, United States - Lowes Cove worm burrow | ecosystem: Environmental > Aquatic > Marine > Coastal > Sediment | place: USA: Maine...
TACTGCGGCGTGCCGAAGACTTCGCCTGCCTGGGTCAGTCGTGTCGCGTCGACGCCGCCCGCGATGCCAAAGTCCAATACCTTGACCACCTTGGAGACGCCGACCGTCTCGATGAAGATGTTGTCGGGCTTGAGGTCGCGGTGGAAGACCCCGTGCTCGTGGGCCTCGCTGAGGCTCTCGGCGAGCTGGCGGGCGATTTGAATCGCCTCCATCTCCGGGATCGAGCCGCGCTCCAGCCGCTCTGCCAGGCTCTCGCCCGTGAGCAGCTCCATCACCATGTAGGGGCGGCCGTCGGCGGTCTCGCCGTGCTCGAACACGCGAATCGTGGACGGGTGCCGCAGCTGGCTGGTGATCTCGAGCTCGCGACGGAAGCGAGTCAGGAACTTTTGGTCGCTCGTGTCCGAGCGGACCAGCTTGATGGCGACCTTGCGCTCGACCTGGGAATCCCAGGCTTCGTACACCACGCCCATGCCGCCTTCACCGATGATCTCGGTGATCTGGTAGCGGCCGCTGATGGTCTTTCCGATATCGTCGCCGGTCATCACGGGGTGCCGTGCTGCTGAGTAAATATCGGTGGGAGCGACACTGCCGCGCCGAGGTGAGGCGCGTTGCTCGGGATTGGTGGAAGACGGTGCGTCCGCACGCTGCGCCGAGAGGCGCGTCGTCTTCGGAATCCCTGTGGGTCTGTCGGCCATCGGGGGGGCATGCCGGTGCGGCACCTAGCGGAGCGGGATGGGCGGGTCCCACTGGGCGGGAAACAGCTCATTGTCGCGGCCGTGAGCCTGCAGCATACCTTTGACGGCAAGGAACCCCAAACGTCATTCGTAGATGCAAGGCCTCGCCGTCAATCCCGCCGACCGGCGAAGCTGACGAAGGGGTCCACGGGATGGCGCATATCGGGCTTGATGTCGAGATGGAGGTGGTTTGCGTGCGCACGGTCGTGGTCGGGGGTCAGGAGGGTGTGGACAAGACGCAGCCCGTAGGCCTCACAAACGAGGTTCATGAACAGGCGCTCCGGTTGGGTGAGCCCTCTGCGCGCCCGGCTTTCTCCCACTGGACACCGGGTTAGTTTGCGGCGCGGGTAGTGGTCCTCGACGTCGATCCGGTCCGCTTGTCCGATGACCAGGCCCAGAACATCCAATGCCAAGCCGCGGTTGTGCTGGCTGCGGGGTTTTTTTCTCGCGCTGGCGCCAGCGCGTAGCGCCGAAAAGTAGTGAACCTCATCCACGCCTCGGCGCCGCAACCATTGCGCCAATGGGAGCATGGCCACCGCCAGCCGGCAGTCCCAGATCGCGTGTCGGTCGCTGGAGAGATCCTTCGACCAGGGGATCTCGAATCGGACGCCGCCCAGCACGAGCGGCCGGATGGGTTGTGCGACCTCAGGCGCTCGGTCGGCCATCACCCGCGTGTACTCCACGTTGGCCGCATCCAGCCTCGCGAGGCACTCCGCCGGGGCCAGCCGCATGATGGCGTTGGCGTCGAGGGTCGCAGGGGGGCGCGGCGCGCTGGGGGGTGGGTTGGCTCTTGGTGCGGGCCGCCCGAGGTCGTTTCCGCGCCCGAGAATCGCCCACGGCGGCAGCTGTTCCCGCTTGGCGCCGACCTCGGGCGCTGTCGGGGCAGCGGGATCCGGGCAGCGCACGCGATCCGCGGCTCGCAGGGTACGCGGGCCCAAGCGCTGCCCCGGACAGTCCTGCTGGGGAGTGCGGGGCAGTTGCCAGCGCGGACGACCGGACCAGCCCAGCGCCCAAACCCCGGCTCGTCGCCCCGAAAATGTCCGCGCGTCTCGCGCGTCGGCGTGGACGCCCGGAGTGGGCCCAGCGCCGTGGCTGGGTGTGGGCGCCGCGGCGGTGAGCAAGCCGAGGGCGATGGAGGCGAACAACCGCATCTGCGAGGTCCAAGCATCGCGCCCAAGCCGGGCCGTACCAACTAATCGGTTGTTTGCCGCCGAGCCTTCGGTGCTGTCGCTGTGCCAACGCCCGACCAGCCCCAGAGATTCCGTTGAACTCGCTACTGGGATCCGAAGACAGTATGACGTGCCCGTGACTCGGCTCCTTGTCGGCTTGGCTGCGATGTTCACCGCCACCGGTTGCGCCAAGGGCACGCCGGGCACGCCCGCGGAGTCCTCGGCGGCGGACGGGGCGGGCAGTCCCAGCGCAGCCCCCGAGCCCACGCCTGGCGAGCCCCCGCCTGGCGAGCCCCCGCCACCGAAGCCCGACGCCCCGATCGAGCCCGACGCGGATACGAAGTCGCCCGCAGCTCCCCCAGCGCCCGCGCCGACGTTGTCCGACGGCACCCCGATCGAGCCGTGCGCGACGACTCTGCCCGCTGGGATGAAGTGCATTCCTGGTGGCCCATTTATCCGCGGCACCGATGATGGCGCCACCAACACCCAGCCCGCCGCAACGGTGGAGCTACAGACGTACTACATGGACACGTACGAGGTGACGTACGCCGAGTACAAAGCCTGTCAGAAGGCCAAGGAGTGTCCGCGGTCCGGCCCGCAGTACACCGACTTCAATCACCCCAAGATGCCGATCCAAGGCGTCAGTTGGTTTGACGCGGTGGCGTACTGCGAGGCCAACGGCAAGGCGCTCCCGACCGAGGCGCAATGGGAAAAGGCGGCCCGCGGCCCCGATGGTGCGCTGCATCCCTGGGGGGAGGCTCCGGCGACGTGCGAGCTTGCGATCATCAAAGACGCAACCGGGCGCAGCTGCGGCCTCAAAAAAGCGATCAGCAAGCCCGAGACCGGGCGGCCGTGGGACGTGGGCTCGCGGCCGGCCGGCGTGTACGGACTTCACGACATGGCGGGCAACTCATGGGAGTGGGTCGCCGACTGGTACGGAAAATCCTACGGCCAGTGCGGGGACTCTTGTGTGGGCATTGACCCCAAGGGGCCGTGCGACGGGGCTGAAAAGTGCCCAGGGCACTGGCTCAAGATCGTGCGGGGCGGGTCTTGGTACTGGGAAGCCGAGCGAGCGACGTCGGTCTGGCGACGCACGCACAAGCCGAGCAACGAGCCGTTCCACCACTTCGGCTTTCGATGCGCGGCGTCCGTCGCCCAAGCGGCGTCGATGGGTGGGTGAGCTGCGCTAGGGGCTCGTCGGCCCGTGCTCGATGGTTCGCGCGTACACATCGGCCCGGGAGACCCCCGAGGCGACCAGCGCCTTGGCTTTGGTGAGCTCCTCGTCGATCAGCTTTTCGAACGCCGCGGCGGGCTGGGCTCCCGACAAAAAGCGGCCGTTGACAAAGAACGCAGGCGTCCCGCGAGCGCCCAACGTCACGCCCTGCGCCTGCTGGTCCTTGATCAAACGCTCCACGGCGCTGCTCTTGAGGTCGGCCCGAAACGTCTTCATGTCGAGTCCCAACTTCTTGCCCCACTTGATGAAGTTGTCGTCGCTGAGATCCCTGTAGTTTTCAAACAGCAGGTCGTGCATCTTCCAAAACTTGCCCTGGTTTCCGGCGGCCTCGGCCGCTCTCGCGGCGGGCATGGCTCGGTTGTGGAACGCGAGCGGATTGTGCTTGAACGCGATGCGTAGGTCGCTGCCGTACTTGGCGCGGAGGGACTTGAGGGTCGGACCGACCCTATTGCAGAAGGGTCATTGGAAATCAGACCACTCCACGATGGTGACGAGCGCCGTCTTGGAGCCCTGCGTTTGCGCGTCACCCAGGGCAACCTTGTAGGTCACCGCTGGATCCGGGCGGCCAGGTTTCGGCCCCGCTGGCGTGGGCGGCGGCGGCGTGGGGGCAGGTACCGCCGTCTTCGTCAGCTTGCCATCCAGCGCGTCGAGCTGGGTTCCTAGCGCGGCGAGCTGCTCGGCATTCGCCGTCAGCTGGGCTTGGAGCGCAGTGTGCGAGGCGGTGAGGGACGCATGGGCCGTCGCGACCGTCTTGTTGTTGTCTTTGAGCGCTGTGGCGACCGCCGTCTTGATCGCGGCCTCGGTATCGCGCGGCGTCTGCTCGGCGGAGGGGCTGTCACAGGCCAGCGAGCCTGCGAGGGCGATGAGAGCGAAGCGGCGCATACCCAAGGGTAGGCGCCATCGTCGTCAAATGCGAAGCCCTGCCTTCGGCTGAGGCCACGGTACGCCTACGGCGTGGTCTTGCCGTGCTCGATGGTCTTTTCGTACACGCGCGCCTGCGGGACGCCCGATGCGATCAGCTTGTTGGCCTTGCTCAGCTCCTCGTCGATCACCGCCTTGAACGCCGCGACCGGCTGCGCCCCCGACAAGAAGCGGCCGTTGACGAAGAACGCTGGCGTTCCGCGGGCGCCCAGCGTCATGCCCTGCGTCTGCTGTTGCTTGACGCGCTCTTCGAGCTTCTTGTCGGCGAGGTCCTTGTTGAAGGTGCTGACGTTGAGCCCGATCTCGCCGGCCCAAGTGACGAAGTTTTCGTCGGTCAGTGCCTTGTTGTTCTCGAACGCCTTGTCGTGCATCTCCCAGAACTTGCCCTGCCTACCCGCGGCCTCGGTGGCCAGTGCAGCCGGCATCGCGCGGTTGTGGAACGACAAGGGATTTTGCTTGAAGACGATCCGCAGGTCGTCGCCGTAGTCTTTTTGGAGCTCGGTGAGAGTCGGACCGACTCTCTTGCAGTAGGGTCATTGGAAGTCGGACCACTCGACGATGGTGACCTTGGCGTCTTTGGGGCCCTTGTAGTGCGCGTCGCCCACGGCGACCTTGTAGGTCTCTTTCGGATCGGGACGGCCGGGTTTGACGGGGCGGTCGGGCACCTTGGGTGCGGCAAGCTTGTCGTCGAGCTTCTTGTCGATGGCGTCCAGCTGGGTGCCGAGCTGAGCGAGCTGCTCGGCGCTCGCGCTCAGCTGCTGGGTGAGCTTTGCGTGCGACGCAGCGAGCTTTTTGTGCGTTTCGGCGACCGTCTTGTTGTTGGCCTCGAGTGCGCTGGCGACCGCTACCTTCACGGCTTCGGTGTCGACGGGAGGCTGTTCGCTGGGGCCGCTGTCGCAGGCCATGGTCAGGCAGGCGAAGGCAAGGATGGGGGCGCGCATACCGACCAGGTTAGGCCGCTGGGAACCAAAAGCGAAGCCGCGCCGTCCCTGGGGACGTGCGCGGCTTGCCAAGTACCAACCGAGGTTGGTCCTAGGGCTTGGTTTTGCCCTTTTCGATGACCTTCTCGTAGACCTTCGCCTTGGGCACGCCCGAAGCGATGAGCTTGTCGACCTTCTTCATCTCTTCGTCGATGACGCTCTTGAAGGCGGCGACCGGCTGCGCGCCGGACAGGAAGCGACCGTTGACGAAGAACGCCGGGGTGCCGCGTGCACCGAGCGTCATGCCCTGTGCTTGCTGCTGCTTGATGCGCGCTTCGAGCTTCTTGTCGGCCATGTCCGTCTTGAACTTGGCAACATCGATGCCGATTTCCCCCGCCCACTTGGCGAAGTTCTCGTCGGTCAAGGCCTTGTTGTTCTCGAAGACCTTGTCGTGCATCTCCCAGAATTTGCCCTGCCTACCGGCAGCTTCGGTGGCCTTAGCGGCCGGCATTGCCCGGTCGTGGAACGACAGCGGGTTTTGCTTGAAGACGATCCGAAGGTCGTCCCCGTATGACTTCTTGAGTTCCGTGAGAGTCGGACCGACTCTCTTACAGTAGGGTCATTGGAAGTCCGACCACTCAACGATGGTGATCTTGGCGTCCTTGGGACCCTTAGCGTGTGCATCGCCGACGGCGACTTTGTACGTCTCTTTGGGGTCAGGGCGACCCGGCTTCGGACCGGCCGGCTTAGCCGGGGCCTTAGCGCCTGCAGCAGCGGGAGCAGCGGCGGGAGCCGGCTTGGCTTCGATCGCGGCGATCGATTTCTCGATCCCCTCAACCTTTTCCAAGATCGACTTTTGCTGGTCCTGAAGTTGCTGGAGGGTTTGCTGCAAATTCGCAAACGCTCCGGATCCCTGACATCCGACGGACATCGTCAGCGCGGCGGCGCCCAGAGCCGCAAGGCCCATGCGTCGCATGCGTTGGTTCATGAGTGTCGTACTCCTAAAGTGCTTTCTTTGATGGCGACATTGACGCCGCCGGTGGTCAAACGACTCGGAAATCGAGCCTTTGTTCGGTCGTGGTGATCGAACGGTGCGCGTGTATATCGCATATCGCGGCCAGGGGTGATTTGATCTTGGCGTATTGTGCGCACCCCGCGGAAGACGGCTGCGTGCCCATTTGGAGCACAACGGCCTTCAGGGCGCCCCCAAAGGCGGTTGTGTGCGACCCCCCGTCCGCCCAGCGCGGAGCGGGATCTACGCCTACGTGAGCCAAGCCCGGTGCGCGCCTGCGCCGCGATCTCGGATCTGGGGCGTATTCTCCGGGCGGCGTGGAAGAGACCGACAAGACCACGTTGATCCCGTCCACCGATCCCGAGGTTGAGCGGGTCGGAGACACCGACCGATTGCCTGTCGTGGCCCGACTCGTCGTCGAGATCCGGTCCGACGGCAGCCGCACGGTGGCCCGGGGGGCGCTCGAGGATCGGGCGTCGGGCAACGATGTCGCGATCCGAGCCGAGGGGGCATCACCGCTGGCCCTCGCCATGGCGCTGGCCCGCTCGCTCGTTCGGTTGCCCGCGCTGGCTTCGCAAACCGACACACCACCGCGCAGACGTCCGAGCCTGCGACGAGCGATCCGCGGGGCGCTCCGAGGGCGCAAGCCGGGTCGCCGCATCGACTAGCGCGGGGTCAGCCGACGATGTCGGCGAACATCGCGTGCAGCAGCACTGCGGTCGACTGCAGGTACGCCAGATCGACCGTTGGGTAGGTGTCGGACGGCTGGTGGTAGTGCGGCGTGGTGTCGCCCGAGACGAACTCCTCGGTCAGGCCAACCGCGTCGAACCCGTAGGCGCGGAACGACACGTGGTCGGTAAAGCCGGTGTTGGTCGGCGTGAGCGGGACCGAGAGGTCGTAGGCCTGCACGGCTTGGGCGTAGCCTTCGAACAGGCCCTCGTCCGCCCGCTCGAGCTCGACGGTTCGGTCGCCGTCCGCGTCCCAGCCCATCTGGTCGATGGTGTGCACGCTTGCGATCGGCAGCTGCTGCGCGTCGAGGAACGCCGCAAATGCATCGCTGCCGACCAGGCCAATCTCCTCTTCGTCGAACAGCACGAAGATCACGTTGGCGCTCCGGCAGGGGACGTCGCGGAGGTAGCGGGCCGTCGCGAGCACCAGCGCTACCCCGGTTGCGTTGTCGTTGGCGCCCGGGCTCTGGGGCACGGTGTCAAAGTGGGCGCCCAGAACATGGATCGCCTCGCCGCCATCCGTCGCCGCGAGTGTCGCGTACACGTTGCGGCCGGTCGCGGAGTAGGCGTGCTCGGTCGCGTCCAGACCCAGCGCGGCAAACTCGGCCAACAGGTAGTCGCCCGTCGCGGTCCGCTCCGCGAGGGACTCGCGCACGCCGAGCGTGACGCCCGGGAGCGCCTCCTCCATGCCGGTAAGGCGGCGGACGACCTCATCGGTGTAGTCCGCCAGCCAGGGCTGGTCGGGGTCGATCGTCTCGCACCCGTCGACCGCGGTGCCCTCCGCGTCGTCCTCGGTTGCCCCCCCGCTGCTGGACTCGGAGTCCTCCTCGGTCGCCGCATCGGCGGATGTTGTGTCGTCCGCCCCGTCGTCCGACATCGTTTCGGCCGACGGTATGCCCGTCTCACCGTCGGATGTCGCCGCGGACGCTGCCATCGTCGTGGTGGACTCGTCGTCGCCCGCGCACGCCACGGTGAGCAGCGCGAGCGCGAGCAGATGCCGTGATCCAAACACGTCGGGCCAGGCTATGGTCGCGTCGGCAGCCGGTCAACTCCGTGTCCACCCCGTTTGCTCGCCGCGGTCCACCTTGTCTCAATCCACTGCAATCCTGCTCACCCTTGTCGCATACAAGGTGGTCCTCATCGCGATCGGCGTTGCGGCGAGTCGCAAGACGTCCGACGCGTCGGACTTCTTCTTGGGGGGCCGGCGCCTCGGCGCTGGCGTCGCAGCGCTATCAGCCAGCGCGAGCTCTTCGTCGGCGTGGACGCTATTGGGCGTGAGCGGTGCGGCCTACGCATGGGGCGTCGCTTCGGCGTGGATCGTCGTCGCGTGCGTCGGTGGGTTTGCCCTCAACTGGTTTGTGCTCGCACCGCGCCTGCGACGGCACAGCGCAGAGGAGGGCTCGCTGACCGTCACCGAGATCCTCGCGGGGCCCGTGGGGCAGCCGTGGGCGAGGGCCATCCGTGTGGTCGCGTCCACGATCGTGCTTGTCAGCTTGCTGACGTACGTGGCGTCGCAGTTCCAGGGCGCGGGCAAGACGTTTGCTGAGACGTTCTCGATGTCGATGGAGTCCGCGGTCCTGCTCGGCGCGGGCATCGTGGTGCTGTACACAATGCTCGGCGGCTTTTGGGCCGTGAGCATCACCGACACACTGCAGGGGGTGATGATGGCGATTGCGGCCGTTGCGTTGCCCATCGGCGCCCTTGCGCAAGTCGGAGGGCTGAGCGGGTTGGCCGACGGCCTCGCTGCGGTCGATGTCGCGGGCTACGACAGCGGAGTCCGCGGCTTGGGCGGGGCGTCCGCGGTCGGATTTGTGGTCGGGCTGCTCGGCATCGGGCTGGGCTACCCCGGTCAGCCGCACGTCGCGACTCGGTTCATGGCGCTGCGCGACGAGCAGGCGGTCATCACGGGGCGACGCATCGCGATGGGATGGGCGCTGGTGATGTACATCGGCATGATCACCGTCGGGCTGTGCGCGCGCGTCTTGCTGCCCGAACTGGCGGACAAAGAGGTCGCGTTCATCTCGACGACGCGCGCCGTGTTTCCGCCCGTCGTGGCCGGAGTGATGATCGCCGCGGTGCTTTCGGCGGTGATGTCGACCGCGGACAGTCAGCTGCTCGTCGCGGCGTCCGCCGTGGTGCACGACCTGGCGCCGCGTACGGAGGCGAGCCGAGGCGCGATGGTCTGGCGCTCTCGGGCGGTGGTCTTGCTGCTGTCGGTGCTTGCGGTCGGCGCGGCGCTGTGGGGGAGCAAAGAGATTTTCTCTCGCGTGTTGTTTGCCTGGTCGGCCATGGGCAACGCGTTTGGCCCGCTGCTGTTGGTGCTGGTCGTGCTCGGCCCCGTGCGCCCCGCCATGCGCATGGCATCGATCGTCGTTGGGTTTGCGCTCAGCGTGGGGGCGTACTGGCACCCGGATCTGTCGGGTACGGCATGGGAGCGCGTGTTTCCGTTTGTCGTCGCGCTGCTCATCGCGTGGCGCGGATCCGTGCGGAAGCGCTAGCCCCCCTGGTCGGCCAGCGCTGCCGCGAGCGCGTTGGCCACGGCTGTCGGCGCACGTACGGCGGCGGGTGCAGCGGCGACGACCGCCGCGATCGTCGTCGGCGTCAGCGCTATCGTGGGTCGCATCCGGGCCAAGAGCACCGCGGCCAACCCCACCACCTCGGACTGGGGGGCAGGTTCGTGCGCCTCTTGGCCCGCATCGGCCTGTGCCAGGTAGCGACCCGCGGTTTGGATCAATGCGTCGCTGTCGATCTCGACCCACGGGGTGTCCGAGGCGCACACGGGCGCGGTGGAGCGCGGCTTGTCTCCCGCTCGCGCGGGCATGGGCGCACGCTGTTTAGGCTCGGCACCGCCGTCGTGCTCGGCCTCCCAGGCCGCGACGAAGTCCTCATACGGCTCCGCGGGCACAACCGTCAGCACGTCAACCTCGGGGTCGCCGACCCGCCGCCCGTGCTCATCGACGCACAACCGTACGCCGCGACCGATCTCTTGGCGGCGCCGGATCCGTGACGTGCGGGGGGCCAACGTGCAGACCTGGAAGATGTTGGGGTTGTCCCAGCCCTCGCGAAGCGCCGAGTGGGAGAACACAAACGCGACGGGCTCCTCGCGTGAGAGCAGCCGAGCCTTGTCGCGCATGATGAGTTGGTAGGCCGACTCGTCCGCGGCCGAATCGCCCGACGTCTCGACCGCCTCGGCGACCGGGGCCCCGCGCCGTCGCTTGGTCGCGAAGTACGCCGCACGCACGTGTTCGGCGGGCAGGGCGGCCAGCGCTTCACATCCTCCCTTGAGCGCCTCGAAATGCTTGTCGAACAGGGTGCGCACCAAGCCATCGGGCGCGCAGTAGCTCGCGACGCGGTCGACGAACAACAGCGACAGCACCTTGATCCCCCGCGGCGCCAGGAGAGCCTGCCGCTGCACATGCAGTCGCACCGTCTCGTGAATCTGCGCCGACAGTCGGGCCGTCGCATCGTCGGTAGCGGGGACAGAGGCAACCTGCACACGCTTGACCAACCCGCGGTCGGCGGCCGCCGCAGCGCTCAGTCGATGGATGAGCGCGCGTGGACGACGGTGGGTTGCGCCGTACCGCAGCGCAAAGAGCGGGCGCAGCCGCGACAGCGAGCGCTTGGACAGCGGACTGTCATAGTGGTGCGGCTCGTCCAAAATGACGCACGGGCGCGTGTGGGCCACCCACGCCAGCGGGGTCTGTCCGCCAAACCGATCGTCCTCGGTCCGTAGACGGTTGGTGATCTTGTTGAAGGCGGCAATCGTCAGCACGCCCAGCTCGGTCGACGTTGCCGTCGCAAAGCTACGGACCCGAAGCGGCCGTCCGTCGTAGGCCCAAAACCGGTAGGGGACCTCGGGCAGCAACGTCAAAAAGTGCTCGCGGGTATCTCGCAGCGTGGAGAGGACGGCCTCCCGGGTGGCAACCGATGGGACGATGATCAGCCACTTGTGCAGCTGATGGCGGGCCGCAAGCTCAAGGATGGTGCGGACGTACGTGTACGTCTTTCCGGTTCCCGTCTCCATCTCGAGCGAGAACTCGACGCTGTGGTCGCCGTCGGCGTCGGGGCGTGCCAGGGCATCGTCGGTGTCCAGGCCGGCCTGCGCTTGAATCGCGCGCATGTTGTGCAGCAACGTCGCGTCGGAGCACGGGGCTGCGTTGGCGACCACACCCGGGAGCGTGGTGGGGGCTGGGGCGCCTGGCTGGGCCTCAGCGCCATCGAACAATCCGAGCACGGCGTCCATGGCCGCCCGCTGGTGGGCGAGACCGGGATCGAACTGCAAGCGCATCGGCGCGCTAGCCGTACCACGGACTGAAGCGGACGGTCACGTCCGCGACAGCGTGTATCGGCGTGCCAGGTATAGGGTCGTGGCGTCGTCCAGCGCGTCGGCCCGGCACGAGACGCGGGCGTGCGGGGGCAGGTCCCAGCCTTGCACGACATCGCGGGTCAGCTGGCGACCGGTAAACACCACGTGGGGGTGGGTGCCGGTTTCAAAGCGCCAGGTGTCGGGGGCAGGCTTGCGCGGGGTGGCATCCAGCGCCGTGCCGCCCGCAAGAGCCGCATGCCAGGGGCAGGGCGGCGCAGCGTCGTCCTCGGGGCCGACGCTGAACGTGCGCAGGTGCTCGGGCGCGGTCACGACGCGCGCTATCCGGGCGCGCGCGATGGCATCGATGGTGTCGAATCCCTCCGCGGCGGCGGTCGAATCGGCGGGCACGGCCTCGGCAAGATTGATGCTCAATGTGCGCCGTGTTCCGTTGTCGGCTGCGTTGAGCTGCGTCGCTGCGTGCGCGGTGGTCCCCGCTCCTGCGAAGAAGTCGAGCGCGAGTCCGTCGGCGGGCATGCCCAGCTGTAGACATCGGGCGACCAGGTCGACCGGCTTGGGATGATCGAACACCGCCGCACCCATCAAGGCGCGTAGCGTCTGCGTGCCCCGCTCGGAGCGCATCGCGGGGTCGTCCCAGATCGATCTCGCCTTGGTTGTGTTCTTGCGGCTCTTCTCGAAGATCCGCCATCCGCCGCCGCGGACCGAGCGCGCCACAACCTCGCTGGCCGCAGGATCTCCGGGGACAATGGCCGCCGCGAGCTTGGGTTGACCCCAACGCCACACGCTCCCGCTGCCCGACTTGGCACGCGGCACGACCTCGATGGCCCCGGCAGACGGCGCAGGGCTGACCGCGCAGGTTCCGTTGGCCTCGTCGACGGTCTGTGGATCGACCCAGATCGAGTAGGCGAGATTGGGGCGATTGGCGGGGGTGAACTTCGGGTTGCGGTTGCGGAGCTCGCGGAGCTCGTAGGTGCCCCGATCGTCGGTTTTGGCTGCGGCTGCGGGCGCGCGCGGCAGCTCCGCCACGGGCGCGTCGGCGTTCTTGCCGTAGCACAGCACGTACTCGTGGGTGGTCGCGATGCGCAGGTAGTCGCGGCCGCCACGGTTGGAGACGACGACGACCTGCGCAATGAAACAGTCGGCGCCGAAAATCTCGTCCAAGAGCAGGCGCAAGTTGGAGACCTCGTGGTCGTCGATGCTGACAAACACGACGCCCGTGTCCGCCAACAGCTCGCGGGCGACCGCCAGACGCGGGAGCATCATCGACAGCCATGCCGAGTGGTAGCGACCCGACGTGACGGGGTTGGCGACAAGCACGTTGCCGTCGGTGTCGCGTTGCCCCGACCGCAGCAGGAACGCATCGCTCCCGTCCGCCCACCTATCGCGATACACGAAGTCGCGTCCGGTATTGTAGGGCGGGTCGATGTAGATGCAGTCCACGCGGCCGGCGTACGCGGGGCGAAGCAGCTTGAGCACCTCGAGGTTGTCGCCCGCCACGAACGCGTGATGCGGGGGCTCCTGGTGACTCCAGCCCTCGTGGGCGACCAACCGCCCCTGCGGCGCAGTACGGATCTGAGCCGTGGCTGCGGCCTTGCCTGCAAATGTGAGCCCGTACCCTTCCATCGCGCCCATCGTGCTCGGTCAGGCTGCACAGACCGATGCGGCGCGACCGCAGGCACCGACGGTGACCTGGATTCGACGCCCAGCCCAGCGCTTGCCGTCGGCCAGTGGAAGCTGGACCTCGAGGTAGTTCGAGGCGAGCGCGGGCCACGTCTCGGCGCGCGGGTTGACGTGGGCGTTCACCACGACATCCAGGCGCTTGCCCGCGTGCGCCGCTGCAAACGCGGCCGCCTTTTGGGCGGAAAGCTCCCGGAGGATTCGGCTGCGGCGCGCAATCTCGGCTGGGCCCACGTGGTTGGGCATCGACTCGGCGGCGGTCCCTCGCCGCACGGAGTAGGAGAAAACGTGCAGGTAGCTCAGCGGGAGGTCTCGGAGCGTCTCGACCGTGCGGTCGAACGCGGCTTCGTCCTCGCCCGGAAACCCGACAATGACATCGGTGCCGATCCCGGGCCGACCGAGGATGTCGGCGGCGCGGCGGACGGTAGTGACGAACTCCGTGCAGTTGTGCCCGCGTCGCATTCGCACCAAGGTGGCATCGTCGGCACTTTGTACCGGTAGGTGCAGGTGGTGGCACAGTGACTCCGGGTTCTCGGCGAGGAGAGCGAGCAGGTCGTCGTCGATTTCATGCGGGTCGATCGACGAAAGCCGCAAGCGCGATGCACCCAGGCGGGGCAAGGCCTCGCGGACAAGCTCGGTCATCCTCCGTCGTGGGCGGAGGTCACGGCCCCAGGTGCCCAGGTGAATCCCAGTGAGCACCACCTCGGGGCTGCCCGCCTCGACCAATGCGTCGAGCTGATCCAACACAGCGGGCAGGGTGAGGCTGCGCGAACCACCGCGGACCGACGGTACGATGCAGAAGGCACACGCGTAGTTGCAGCCGTCCTGGATCTTGAGCAGTGCGCGAGCCCGGGTGCCCCGCGCGGCTCGCAAGCCGGTCATGGGCATGTTGCGCGTGAGCGCGGTGACCGAGACCAAGGGCGATGTGTCCGCGGGAGGTGGCGACGCATCACCGTTCGGCAGGGCAGGGGCTGCGGGTGAACCTGCACCCCCTGCGTGCGCGACCGCGGCCGCGATGTCGGCCTTGTCGGCGTTGCCCAGCACGGACGCAACGCCCTCCATGCCGGCCGCACGTTGGGCGTCGGCGTCCACAAAGCAGCCCGTCAGCACGACGGACGCGCCGTGGCGCGTGAGCCGTCGGACAGCTCGTCGTGCATCTGCGTCGGCGCGGTGCGTGATCGTGCACGTGTTGAGCACGACGACATCGGCGTCCTGGGGGTTGGGCACGACCTCGTGTCCCGCGGCGCGCAGGAGCGCGGCCATGGCGTCGGACTCCGATTGGTTGAGTCGGCAGCCATGCGTGGACAGAGCGACCTGCACGTCGCTACGGTTAGCACGGCTTGCCGGCCTCGTCGCGTGCTCACACCACGCGGCCCGGACGGCGCAGCATCGCGTCCAGCGGGAACAGCAGCAGCGCGAGCAGGGCAAACCAGCCCCACAGGCGCTGGATCTCGGTCGTCACGCTCGCAGCCAGCTCGGGTGTGACCGTCTTGGGGTCGCGCTCACCGCCCGTTTGCGCCGAGACGGCGCTGACCCAAGCCTCGTCGGCGGTGCGGTGGCGCAGCTCAGCCGATGGCGGCGGTGCCACGGTCTGCTCGGCCAGGATGACGCCCGCATCGTTGAGGATCTCGATCTGGTAGCTCGTGTCCGAGCGGGTACGGAACTCGCCCTGCCAAAGCCCTGGGTCGTCCGACGACAGGGGTAACTCGGTGGCTTCCTCGTCGGCGGTCACCCGTGCACGCAACCCGCCCTCGTCCAACGTCAGGCCGTTCTCTCCACGTCGGGCGACATTGAGCTTGGCACGACCGCCCTGGAACTCGACCTCGAGCGCTGTCTCGTCTCCGGCACGGCTGCGAAGAGCCCAGCGCGCGATCTGCGTCCACTGCGTGCCAAACCCGTCCCATGTGAGCCACTCCTCCGACCAGCGCGGGCCCGCGTCCGACGCCCAAGCCACGACCTGCCCGAGGCCGTAGCGCCAGGTGGACAAGATGGGGTCGTCGTTGGGCCCGGTGAGCAGGACCTCGGCGGTGGGGCGTGAGCTCAGCTCTTGGTAGCCGCGCAGCTGGGGCCCGCCTGCGTAGTCGATGCCCGTGGTGGCGGCGTGGGTCACCTGCACGGCGGGTCGGAACTTGGCCTCATGCAAGGAGCTGTCGACCAACCGCTCGGTCTCCTCGACGAAGAGCGCGCGGAGCTTGGCCGCATCTGCGGTGAGGTAAAACCGCCCGCCGCCGGCCTCGGCGACCTCGCGCAGGAACTCGGTGTCGGAGTCGGCGTCCGTGCCGATGCCGATGACCGATGTCGTGATGCCCTCGGCGCGCATCTGCTTGGCCAGGTCTTGGGTGCTGTGCCCCGTGCCGGATCCGAACGGCACGCCTTTGACCTTCTCCTCGGAGTCGGCTGCATCCGAGAACAAAATGACGTGCCTCAGCGGAGTGTCCGTCCGCTTCATCGCGGCGCGCGCGGCCTCGATCGCGGTGTAGCAGTAGATGCCGCCGCCTTCGGCACGGATTGACAGGACCTTGCGCTCGATGGCGGCGGGGTTGTGCACGGGCTGCATGGGGACCTCCCAGTGCACCGTCTCGGTCACGCTCATGACGCCGACCTTGTCGAAGGACCGGAGCAGGCGGATGGAGGCGACCGCACCTTCGTCGGCCAGCTGCATCTTTGTCTTGGACAACCCCGCGAAGGCCGACATGGATCCCGACTTGTCCAATACGATGATGATCGTCGCTGCAGACTCCACCTCGGGGTCGACCTGGTCCAGACGCACGGGGAGGATCCGGGCCAGATCGGTGTTGTTGTAGCCGCCCATGTCGTAGGACATCGGGCCGCCCAAGACGACAAGTCCGCCGCCAGCGTCGACCCATCGCGCGAGGGACTCGATGAACTCAGGGCTCATTGAGCCGCCACCCGGAACGGGCAGCGCGGGCGCGTTCGCCAGCACGACGAGATCGACGTCGGACAGGTCGTTGTGCTCCGCCGCCATCTCGCCGACGGCAACGATCTCGACATCCATGCGTTCGGCCCGGAGGGCGCGCGCCATGGAATCGGCGTCGTGGGCTTCGCCTGCGATCACCCGCACACGGGGTGGATTGCCCACGATGAGGGTTGCCAGCCCAGTGTTGTTGTCGGTGTTTGTGTCGGCCGCGGCGTTGTCGGGGACAAACTGTGCGGTCACTTCGGCCGTGCCGGGCTCGGCGCGCGCGTCCATCTGATGTGAAAACGGGACCTTCGTGGTCTCGCCCGCTGGGATGCTGACCGCCTCGGTACTGACGACCTTGCTGCCGATCTTGACGATGACCTGCCCCTTGACGGCCTTGGCAGATCCGTCGACCTCAACGTGGCCTTGCACGGTCGCGCCGGGCCGCACGTCGCGTTGCTCGAGGACCACAGCCGTCACGGCGGCGTCGTCGCGGTCGGGGCGCAGGACGACAGTATGCACCTTGATCCCGTGCTCAGCGGCGGTTGCGACCGCAGTATTGTTGCCGCCGGCGGTGGGCCGGCCGTCCGTGAACAAGACGATCTCACCCGCCTCATCCGCGGGGATCAGTCCCAGCGCCAGCTGGAGGGCCTCGTCGATGTCGCTGATCTCGACCTGTTCTTCGCGCGCTGGGCCGCTGACGTCCCACGCTCGCCCGGGGAACACGACGACTTCAGGCTCGTCGTCGAACATCACCAAGCCCACCCGAACGTGCTCGCCCGCGCCATCGTGGATCGCGGTGGCTTGCTCAACCGCGTCGGACAGGGCGCCGTCGGGAATCGACGCCGAGCGGTCGACGACGACGATGACGTGGGCGACCGGTTCTTGCTTGTGCCAGCGAGGGTCTGCGAGTGCGCCGACCAGCGCGCAGAACATCAGCGCCCGCACGAGGCCGGCCCCGATCCTTCGGCCGAGCCCCGCGGTGCCCCAGCCGCGCACGGCGTCGAGGCCCACAAATACGGGCAACGCGGTGAGCAGCCAGAGCCACTGCGGCGCCGCAAACAGCGTGTTAACAAAGGTGACGATCGGGTCGAACATCAGGCTTTGTCCTTGGTTTGCGAACGACGGCGGCGCCACGCGGGCCCGCGGTTGCCTCGCAGTTTGGCCCACAGCGGCCGTGCGCCCATGACGACGCCGGGCAAGAGCCACTCGGCGAGCATCAGGCCGGCGGCAGCCCACAGGAGCCACTGCCACAACGGCAGGTCTTTGCGCACTGGGCCGGAGAACTCGCCGCGTGTGGTGCCGCGTACCTGGGCCGGCGGCGTCACGCGAGACTCCGTCGACGCCATGACAAACGACTCGGCGGCCTCCTCGCTGAGGTCGGGGGCTGGCGCCGCCCACTCCACCGCGTTGGCGATAAGGTTGACGAAGCCGACCCGCAGGACAAAATCGGATGCGTGCGGCGCAAAGCCGAAGGCGACGACCTGCCGGCCGTCCCACTCGGTTGCGACCGCGACCGGCCCGGTCTCGGTGTCGACCAGCGGCGTCTGCCCCTCGCTGGGCGCGAACACTCGCGACGCGGGGATCTGGATCTGGTCGAAGCTGACAAAGCGAAACAGCGCGTTGTCGAAGTCCCACCGCACGATCTCAGGCTCCTCGACGGCATCGCGGCTGCCGATGCCCAAGGCCTTCGGGTCGACGCCCATCGAGATGATGTGCGTGGCGGCAGGCAGTTCGGCGACGGGCCGATCGGCCTCAAGCACGATGAGGTCATACGCCGGGTCCGGGAACTCATCGTTGGGCCCGACGACCGTGAGGTCGACACGGGGGTGCAGGCGAAGCGCCTGTGCGGTGAACGAGACGCGCGTCGTCGAGACCAGTACGACCGAGACTCGCTGGCCGATGCGGCGAGGTGTCCACGCGACGTTGTCGGCGGCGAGCGTGTCGGCGCCCAGATCCTCAAACCGTGCCGACACTCGTGTGCCCGGGGGCAGGGCGAGTCGGTGCAGCTTCTTGGCCTCGCCGCTGGCGGGTACATCGACGGCGACGACATCGACGAGGTGCCCGTCCAGTAGGATCCCCACGTCGACCTGGCCCTCCGCGTCACGGTCGGCCGTGACGGCGAGATAGATTTCCGCGAGCCCGAGCGCATCGGCCTCGCGGACCGACAGGGCCGAGATTCCGACATTGGGGCCTACGCGCCCAACGGCGACGTGCTCGATGGGGCAGCGGGTCGATGGGGCAGCCACGCCGACGCCGTCGGAGATCAGCACCACGGCGGCATCGTCGGTCGCGCGGCACATCGCATCGGCGATGCGGAGTGCGGACCCGGACTCCTCGCTTGTTCCTCCTGGGGTGAGGCCGCGGGCAATTTCGAGGACCCGCGCGTGGTCTTCGGTGAATCCCACCTTGACCTGGGTTGCGCCACCTGTGGTGACCAACGCGACACGGTCGCGGGGCCCCAGCCGAGCGATCGAGTTTTCGAGGTGTGCGACGCCTTGCTGCAGTCGGGTCTCGTCGTCGCCGATAGCTTGCGTGCCCATGCTCGCCGAGGTGTCCAGGACGATGACGTAGGCTCGCGGCTGCTCGCCTTCGCGCTGCAGGTCGGTCAGCGCAGCGATTAGACACGCGAACGCGATCAACGCCAGCAGCAGGGAGAGCAGATGGCGGGGTTTGGCGATGGACCGCGAGGTTGGCTTTTGAGGCCCCGCGATCTTGCGAAACAAGATGGCGCTGGGGACCCGCTTTGGGGTCTTGCGGCGCGAGTGGAGGTACGCGGCGACCAATGGGATGGCCAGGGCCGCCAGCGCAAGGGCGAGAGGTTGGGCGGGGTTCACCTACGCACCTCCAAAGGCGTGCTCAACCACGCGGCTCCGACGAAGCTCGTTTTCGATGAGGTCGGGGACGGGCGTCTCGGTGAACGTGGGAACGTAGACGATGCCGAGCCCGCGGCAGCGCTTCTCGATGGCCGCGAGCCACTCTCCCAGTCCCTCGGCATACTCGCGGGCCGCAGAGCTGTCGTCTCGGACGACAAACGCCTCGCCGGTCTCGCTGTCGACAACTTTGGCCCAGTCGGCGAAGTTGGGCGAAAGCTCCTCGTTGGAGAGCACATGCAGGACCACGGGGTAGCGGCTCTGTCCCGCGATGAGACGCAGGATCCTGTCGCGGTCCTCGTCCTCCATCAGCAGGTCGGAGATCAAGACAATGCGATCGGACCGCCCCTCGCCGAGCTGACGCGTGAGCTGATGGTGAGGGTCGCCGTGGCCGCCGGGCTCGAGTCGCTCGAGCACGTGCAGCATCTCGGTGAGCCCGTCGAGGTTCGTACCCTTGGTGGGGGGGACTATCTTGTCGCCGCCAAATGGGCACAGCCCCACCGGGTCGCGATGCATCAAGGACAGCATCGACAGCGCCGCGGCCAGCTGTGCTCCGTGGTCGGCCTTGCGTGGCTCTCCGAAGCCCATCGACTCGGAGGTGTCCAAGCAGATCCGCATCGCGAGGCTGCGCTCCTCGTTGAACTGTCGGACGACGCTCACGCCGAGGCGCAGGTAGACATTCCAGTCGACCAGGCGCACGTCGTCACCAGGGTCGTACGGACGGTAGTCTGCAAACTCGACCCCGCGCCCCCGAAACGGAGACCGACGATCGCCCTGCTGCAGTGCAGTTGCCGCACCTGGGGTCGCCAACCGCAGCGAGCCGAAGCGGGTCAAAGTGGAGCGGTCGACCCGCATATCAGCCCGTTGCCCGGACCTCCGCCACCGTGGACAGCAACGTGTCGACGAGATCGTTGTTGGTGATGTTCTCCAGCTTGGCGTCGAAGCTGGGGATCATGCGGTGGCGCAGGACGGGGTGGGCGACCTGACGGAGATCGTCCTCGCCGACCCAGGCGCGTCCGCACAGCAACGCGTAGGCGCGGCCCGCAAGAATCAGTGCCTGCATCGCGCGCGGGCTGGCGCCGTAGCGCACGTACTTGCGGATCGACTCTGGCGCGTCGGGCGAGTCTGGGTGGGTCGCCATGACCATCTTGGCGGCGTACTCGGCCACGTGCGGGGCGACGGTGATATCGCGGACGAGCATCTGGAGATCGATCAGCGTCTGGCGATCCATCACCTGGGTGGTGGTCGCCTCGGACTTGCCCGTGGTGTGCAGGCCGATGTCTCGGAGCGTCTCGAACGCGGGGAAGGTGACCTCCAGCTTGACCAGGAAGCGGTCGAGCTGCGCCTCGGGCAGGGGGTAGGTGCCCTCCATCTCGATCGGGTTTTGCGTGGCGGCGACGATGAACGGCGCAGGGAGTCCGCGACGCTCGCCCCCGATCGTCACCGAGTGCTCCTGCATCGCCTCCAGCAGGGCGGACTGTGTCTTGGGCGTGGCGCGGTTGATCTCGTCGGCGAGCACCATGTTCGCGAACACTGGGCCCTTGCGAAACTCCAGCCGTGCAGACCCGGTTTCGTCGTGCACCAGCGTCTGGCTACCTGTGATGTCGGCGGGCATCAGGTCGGGCGTGAACTGGATCCTCGAGAACTCGAGATCCAGGGCCTCGGACATGACGCGAACCAAGAGCGTCTTGCCCAGTCCGGGGGGCCCCTCGATGAGAATGTTGCCGCGTGCGAGCAAGCCGATGATCGCTTGCACGACCAGGGCGCTCTGGCCAAATACGCGCTGTTCGACCTCGGCCTTGAGCTTGCCGAGGGAGTCTTGCGCGGCGACGAGCCGCTGTTCGGTGATGGGCGCTTGTGTGTGCTGCACAGGGCTGCTGCCAGAAGAGGTCGAGGGGGGAGTCGCCGCGCCGAGATGCGGCGTTTCGGAGCATACGTGGGAACGGAGAGCGGGGGACAGGCGACTACTGCGGCCGCACGGCCTCGAAGTATTCGCGGATGTACTTGCGGCGCGTCAGGGGGATCTGTTCGCGCCGAACGGCGGCCTCAGCGACCTCCTCGTACTGCTGGTGAAGGTCGCGGTATTGGCCGACCGCGTCGCGGCGGCCAGCACTGATGCGCTGGATGATGCGGATGGCGCCTGCATCCGGGCCGGCCTTCGGAGTATCGATCTTCTCGGTTGTGCCTGCGCCCGCGGGTAGGAATCCCATGCTGCCGTGCGCGAAGCTGCCCGAGCCGCCGCCTGGGCCAGGCTTGCCGCCAGGGGGGCCCTCGCCGCTTCCCTCACCGGGCTTGCCGCCCTCGCCGGGCTTGCCGCCTGGTTTCCCCGAGCCGGCCCCTTCACCGGGTTTGCCCGCGCCTTCGCCAGGCTTGCCGCCCTCGCCTGGCTTGGAGCCTTCACCCTCGCCGGGCTTGCCTTCGCCAGGCTTGCCCTCGCCAGGTTTGCCCTCACCCATGTCGCCGAGTCGGTCCTCGCGGGCCTTGCCGATGTCCGACAGCGCCTCGTCGAGCGAGCGCTCCATGCTGCTACCGCCCGCGCGCCGCATCTCCTCGGCCAGGGAGCGCATGTCCGAACTGGACATCCCGGATTCGCCGCGACGCATGGACTCTGCCATCTCCTCGAGTGACTTTTTCCACCGCTCCGACCGCTCCGCGGCCGATTCACCCGGTTTGGGGCCCGCGGGGTCGCTCCCGGGACGCGGGCTGGAGTCGGTGGGCTTGAAGTTGCGCTCGAACGCACGGGACATCGAGCGAAGCTCGCTCTGCGAGGCCTCCTCCATCCGGCGGGCCAGCTCCTTGCCCATCTCGGAGGCGGTCTGGTTGTCCTGCTCCTCCATCGCCTTGCTCATCTGCTCGGCGAGGTCCTCGGTGCTCATCTGCTCGACCTGCTCCTGGTCGAACAGGCCGTTGTCGCGCGCCTGCTTGGCGAGGCGCCGCAGCGCCTGCTCGGCACGGGACAGCGAACCCATCGTGCGCTTCGGATCGCTGAGCGCTTTGCGGAGGTGGTCGCGTGCCTCGGCGAGCGTTTCTTGCGCCTCGCGCTTGAGGGCCGGCTTGCTCTCGAAGTGTTCGAGCCGAGCGAGTGCCTCCTTGAGACGCTCCTTGGTCGCATCCGAAAGCGGCACCGCTTCTTCTTCGTCCGACGCCTCGGTGGCGTCGTCAGCATCAGCGGCCGCGGCAGCGTCCGGTTGGCCAAACGCATTGTCCCCCGACAGCAAGACGAGACCGGCGACGCTCGCAGCCACCGCAACGCCGGCTCCGGCCATCAGACGGGTCGGCGGGGTGACGCCGCGAACCGGTGCCTTGATGAGGCCTGCGGCCTGCTCTGCCCGGCCCTGGACGATCGCTTGTAGATCGCTGCTGCCCGCGGCGGTCCCGGCCTTCACCGACAACGCGGTCGACAGCAGGCACGCGTTGCCGTTGGCGGCGTCGATCTCTCGGGCCATCTGCAGCGTGTCGAGTCGGCGCCGTCGATAGCGGAGCACACTGCGAGTCACGACGGCGATGCCTGCCCCGCCGACCGCGATCGCAGCCGCGATGGCGAGTGTGCCGTCGGTCGGGAACCAGGCGGGGAGCTCGAGTCCAACGCGCCTGGCCGCCCAGCCCAATCGGTGCACAACCAAGCCGCCCGCGGCGACGAGCGCGAACGATGCGAACCCCGACAAGGCTTCTTCGACGAGGCGGCGGCGGTTGTTGCCGCGGGTCCATTCAGTGACCAGGGAGACGACGTCGGACATGGCGGGTACGGGTGACTGTAGCGTGACTTGGTTGGGCGTTTGGGTCCGGGCCGAACGTCCGGAACTGTGGTCCACTACGCATCAAGGCGCGGCTGGGTCTGGATGGGTTGGCTGTAGGAGAGGTGGGAGCCCGCGACGGTCTCCCCGTGACGCTCCCAACAACGGGTTGCGGGCCGCGCCTTATTCCCGGGCTAGAGCCAACGCGGAGGGCTCTGTGCCACCTGCGGCTCGTTTTGCACCTTGGTAGGCGGGTCCGCGGCGGGCGATCCAAACGACGAGGCAGACCGACACCACGGCCAGGCCCATCGCCAGACCCCACCACAGTCCCGCGACACCCACGTCGGTGGTAAGCGCGAGTGCCGCTCCGACGGGCAGGGCGAGCACGTAGTACCCGACCAGATTGAACACCGCGACGGGCCTCGTGGAGCCAAGACCGCGGAGGATCCCGCCGCCCACCACCTGAACGCCGTCAAACAGCTGAAACGCCGCGGCTATCGGAAGCAGACTGGCCGCCAAGGCCAAGACTCCGGGGTCGCTGGTGAACAAGCGGGGCAGCAGGTGCTGCGCGCTAATGAAGATCACCGCCGACCCCGTCATGACAGATCCTCCCAGTGCTAGCGCGATCCACGCTGAGCGCTGCGCCGCGCGGAACTTGCCCGCCCCGACCAGGTTTCCGACTCGGGTCGCGGCCGCAATTGAGACGCCCAACGGGAGCATGAAGGAAACAGAGGCAAGGTTGAGGACGATGATGTGGGCCGCCAGCGGCGTCTCGCCCAGCAGCCCCGCGAGCAGGGAGGCGCCCTGAAACGCCCACATCTCGAGGCCGAATTGCAGGCCGACCGGGATGCCGTGGGCCAAGATCTCCCGCAACCCGCGAAGCTCAAACGCCGCGGCCGACCATGGCACCCAGGCGCCGCGGTGGAGACCACGCCATCGGATCCAAAGCGCCAGCCCAATGCACTGCACGACCCGGCTCAACCCGGTGGCCCACGCGGCGCCTTCGAGCCCCATGGCGGGGAAGCCCAGGTGGCCAAAGATCAGCGCCCAGTTCGCGACGATGTTGAAGACGTTCGCCGCGAGCACAACCCACAGCGCGGGCGCCACGATGCCGCGGGCCTGCAGGTACTGACGCTGTGCCTGAAACACCAAGAACGGCGCGACGGAAAACACCTGCAGCGAGAGATACCGACCGGCCTCGCCCGACAGCTCCGGGTCTTGGCCGAGCGCGCGAAGGGCCTCGGCCGCCACGCCCCAGCTCGCCATGATCGGCAGCGCGCACAGCACCGCCAGGACGATCCCCCGCTGGAGTGTTCGTCCCACGCGATCGCCATTGCCCGCGCCCTCGGCTTGGGTCGCGACGGGGTCCATCCCGAACACGCACCCCATGCCGAAGATCATGGTGCCCATCCCAATGAGATTGCCCAGCGCCGCGGCATCGAGCTCGGCGACGCCGACGCGCCCCACCATGACGGCGTCCACGATGCCCAGCATCATGGCGCCGACCTGGGTCAGTGCTGCCGGGATAGCCAGCCGCAGGACCGCTCGGAGTTCTGTGCGCAGCAAGGTGTTGAGTCCTAACTCAACGGAGGCCTACTGCCCCTTGCACTCAAACACCAGCCCCTCGTCCTCACTGATGCAGGGGTAGGGGATCTCCACGGGCGATTGCCACTCGGCAAACTCCTCACAGGTCAGCGAACCCAGGCACAGGGCCAGTTCCTCCCACGCCGAGCGGCAGAACGGGGCGAAGAGCTCGGCCTCTACCAGGTTGGCCTCACAGGGCTCCGCGCAGGCCCGGACGGACTTCCAGTCCTCGCCGCACATCAGCTCGACCTCGCATTGCTCGGTGCACGGCATGATTGGCTCGCCGGTTGTGCCAGAGCTGCCCGAGTCCGAGGAGCCCCCGTCGGTTGAGCCTTCGCCTCCCGTCGTGTCGCCCGTCGTGTCGCCCGAGCCGCTGCCGGTTGCCCCGGTGTCTGTGCCGCCGTCGCTCGAGCCCGCGCCCGTGCTGGAATCGGTTGTCGCCGGTGGAGGCGTCGCACCCGTGGTCGGGGTGGGGCCGTCGTCCGCGACGGTCGCGGGCACCGTGGTGGTCCCGTCTGTGGCCGCGCTCGTTCCCGTGTCGCCGCTGTTTGCCGCGTCGTCCGCGGAAGGGCACCCCAGCCCGACCACGCAAACCGCACCGATCACCCAAGCATCCAATCCAAAGCCGCGCAGAGCCGTCATTTCGCTATGGTAGCTTGACTGGATAATGTTGCTGGGGCGGATGGGATTGAGAGTTGTGAGGAGGCGCCGGACCGGCGCGAGCGGCGTCGCGACGGGCTGGGTGGCGTTGACCCTCGGGCTGGGCGTGCCGTGCGGCTGCGGTGGCGATGGTGAGGGTGCCAGCGATGCCGCAGACGACGAGGATGGGGCGGCGCCATCCAGTGGCGGCGGTACCGCAACTTCGACGACGTCCCAAACCGCAGCGCCCACCACGGGCGGCGCCGACGGTATGGAGTCGGGCACTGACGACGACGCGTCAGGGACCGAGTCGGAGGACGCATGGGTCGTGGCCCACTCGGTTGGGGAAGACGTCGGTCGGTTCTTGTCGGTGTGGGGCACGAGCGTCGAGACGCTCTACGTCGTGGGCGGGCAGCGCGATCCGGACGCTGGGATCAACACGGGTGCCTTGCTGCGTTACAACGGAAGCACGTGGTCGGACGCGCCGCTGCCCGACGATGTGCCGACGATCAACTGGGTCTACGGCGTGCAAGACAGGCGCGTGCTCGTCGGCGATCAAGGCACGGTCTTGTGGCGCGACGGCGACGAGGGCGAGTGGACGGCGGGGAGCTGCGCGACCGTCGTGCCCCTTTGGGGCGTGTGGGGGGCCGCGCCCGATGACCTGTGGGTCGTGGGCGGCGATGGGTTCAACAAGGACGCGGTCTTGTGCCACTTCGACGGCGTCGCGTGGGCCCAGACGCCGCTGCCCAAGGCAAGCCTGGAGACGCACGCGCTGTTCAAGGTGTGGGGAACGTCGGCCGACAATGTGTTCGCCGTTGGCGACAACGGCTGGATCGTTCACTACGATGGCGAGCAATGGGAGGAGCAAGCGTCGGGGACGCCTGCGGACCTCATCTCGCTGTGGGGGACAGGCCCCGACGAGATCCTGGCTGTAGGCGGGCGTGCCACCGCCACGCTGGCCCGCTGGGACGGGACGGCGTGGACATCGGAGACCGTGAATGATGTCCCCGGTCTCAACGGGATCTGGATGGACCCGCAGGGCGACGCCGTCGTCGCGGGGACATTTGGTGTCATGGGTCGGGTCGCCGCGGGCTCCATGGATCTCACGTTGGACGATTCTGGAGTCCTCTTGGCGCTTCACGCCGTATTTGGGCTGACCGACGTTGTCGACGAAGGCCCGCTGTTCGCCGTGGGCGGCAGTTTGGACATGCCGCCGCCGTACGTCGGCACGATTTTGTCTTGGCCGAACTAGGCCGCCTGCGTAAAGCGCGCGGGCTGTTGGGTGGCGTCCGGGTGCGCAACGGATAGCCCGTATCGCGCCGCGGCCGTGCCCGTGCGAGCATGGGCGGTACCGAGATGGAAGACGCCAACCTATCGGGCGTGGCCGATATCCCCAACCTGAGCGCGGACAATCTGTCCCGCGTGCCCGTGATGGCGGATTGGACCGCGGGCCAGGAAGAAGGCGCGAGGGCGGCGTCGCGCCGCGTTTCCTCGGTGATGGCCAAGCTGCGGTGGCGCCTGGTGCTGCCTGCGATCGCCTTCTCGTGCGGCGTCGTGGGGTTTTGGGCGGGAGTCGGGGTCACCGAGCGGCCGGAGATTGTCGCCGACGCTCCGCTGGCGAAGATCTACTACGCGCTCGGCCTGTTCATCTTCGGCGGCATGGACTTGGGCACGCCTGTCGGCGGCCCGGTCGTCGCCCGCATGCTGCTGTGGGTTGCGTACTTCATGGCCCCCGCGCTGACGGCGTCCGCCGTCATCGAGGCGACGCTACGCATGATCGCGCCCGAGCATCGCTGGATGCGGCGCCTGAACGGGCACGTCATCATCGCCGGAGGCGGGCGGCTGACCGTTCTGTACCTGTCGCGGTTGCGCGAGGCCGGGTCGAAAGCCCAGATCGTCGTGGTCGTCCCGCGCGACGAGCCGACGCTCGAGTTCCCACCCGCGATGCGGGTGCGCGTGGTCTCGGCCGATATCCGTACCGACGGCATCCTCGAGCAGCTGCGCATTCATCTCGCCCACCGCGTGCTGCTGCTGACCGCCGACGATTTTACCAACCTCGATGCCGCCCAGAAGATCCTGGAGCGGGCGCCTGGGCTCGACGGCAAGGTGGTCGCGCACGTCGGTGACCTTCGGTTCCTCCGCACGATGGGATCCACGAGCCTCGCCAGTCGCTGCACGATCTTCAACGGCCACCAGATCTCGGCCAAACACCTGGTGCAGACGCATGTGCTCGATCATTTTCACCGCACCAAGCCCCGCGACTTGGTCGTGCTGGCGGGGTTCGGTCGCTTTGGCGAGACTATCCTGGCCGAGCTCCAGCGGGCCGCGGCTGGTTGCTTCAGCCAGGTGATCATCATCGATGTTGAGGCGACTCGGCGGGCCGTGGTCTTTGAGGACCAGATCGGGTTTTCGAAAGACTACGAGCGACGCATCATCGATGGTGACCTGCGAGATCCTGCGCTGTGGCACTCCCTGGCGGGCGCGTGTCGTAGCGTAGGCGGAGAGCCAGTGTTCGTGTTGGGGTCGGGGATTGACCGCACCAACCTGCGCACCGCGATGTGGCTTTCGGAAACGTACCCGAAGGCCCTGGTCGTGGCGCGAAGCGAGGAGCGGTGGAGCTTCGCCGAAGAGATTTCGCGCGATGCGGGGATCGAGACGTTCTCGGTACCCGAGTTGGTCGCGGATTCCATGCCTGCCGCCTGGTTCGAGGGCGGCTGAGGGAGCGGTCGCTCAGCGGCGGCCGACGATCGTCTCCGGATCGACGCGGGTTTCGTGGAGGTTCATGCGCCAGTCCAGGTGAGGGCCGGTCGTGCGCCCTGAGTTTCCGGCCGTCGCAATGACCTGGCCGGGCGTCACCACGTCACCGACCTCGACCTTGAACTTTTGCAGATGCAAGAACGCCGAGGTCAGGCCGTGCCCGTGGTCGATGACCATCAGGCTCCCCGAAAGTGGCACCTCGTGCTCCGCCAGCACGACCACGCCCCCCGCGGGTGCTTTGACGGGCTTGCCGACGGGCGCGGCGATATCGACCCCCCAGTGGGGGCCTTTGGCTTCCCCGTTGAGGTAGCGCTCTCGGCCGTAGGTCGAGGTGATCTTGCCCTTGAGAGGCCACTTGAAGCCGCCTGCGAAGTACGGCTCGCGCGTGGTTTTGTTCCGCAGCTTCTTCAGGCGCCGCTTGGACTTGGCGAGCGCGCGGCGGCCGGTGCGGTCGAGATCGACCATCTCGGGGGGCAGCCCGTCGATCCGTTCATCGACGAACTCGCGCTGGGCGACCTGAACGATGTGGCGCTCAACCTCGGCCCCGGGGAACTGAAAACTCAGACGTGCCCGCTCCTTTGCCTTGCGTTGCAAGCCCACGACGAAGTCGCCTTTGTCCGAGACCTTGGTTCGCCGTTTGCGAAACCAGACCTTGGTTTTGGGAGGCACGTGACCGATGACGAGGCCGCCCTGGGTGAACTCGCCAACGAAGCGCACGCGGCGGTCCGGTGTCGCGAGATAGTCCTCGTCGACGCTCAGGTTCAACCATGCTTTTTGCTCCCCGCCCGGGCCTGCGACGACCAGCGCGACGGTCAGCTTCATCTCGATCGGCGTGGCACTGGGGCCATGCAGACGAAGGCGGAACTTGCCTTTGCCGTGCGCGCGGTTGACCGCCGCTACCCCTAATGCGGCGCTCGTACCCGCGCTCGGGTCGAGGCTGTACGTGACATCCCCCGACAGCTCGATCTGTTTGCCGTGGACTTGGTCCACCTTGAGCGTCAGCGTCTGCTGCATGGGGAGCCCCATCAGCTCCACTTCGCGCCGAATCTCGAGGCGGCCGTTTCGCCCGACCGGGTCCGTCGGCAACGGGAGCGTCAAGTGGGAGAGCGCATGCTTGACCGCGTGCCCGATCTCGGTCGGCTTGGCATCCGTACTTGCCGGCCAGGGCAGGGCGGTGACCGCGGCGTGTCCGTCGCTCACCAGCTCGATCGGGTCGGGCCCGACCTGAAGGTTGCCGCGAAGACCCTCGATCATCGTTGCATCGAACGCCTTGCTCTCGGCTACCGTCAGCTCCGACAGCACGAGGGCGCGACGGGATGCACCCGGGGAAGC
>Ga0316189_10000970_pt1 | contig 28552 bp, 27 predicted proteins | sample LowCovwburrow_MG_FD_204930 | JGI IMG/M metagenome (GOLD analysis project Ga0316189, IMG submission 204930) | Coastal sediment microbial communities from Maine, United States - Lowes Cove worm burrow | ecosystem: Environmental > Aquatic > Marine > Coastal > Sediment | place: USA: Maine...
GCTGCAGATGGAGGTTTTGCCTCTCTGGTTCCACTGCTGTTGATCATGGTGATCTTCTACTTCCTGCTTATCCGTCCACAGCAGAAGAAACTCAAAGAGCACCGCGGCATGGTTGACTCACTGAGCAAAGGCGACAAGGTAATGACCGGTGGTGGTGTCTACGGCAAGATCACTGCAGTCAACGAAGATACCGTTAAAGTAGAAATTGCTGATGGCGTCGTAATCAAAGTGAAACGCGATACCGTGGCCGGTATTACTGATACAGCACCTGCAAAAGCGGCCAAATCTGCTGATAAAGCAGCAGCCAAAGACTAATAGTTTTTTAAACAAGGATTTAAATTCATGCATAGCTTTCCACGCTGGAAATACGGGCTTATCTTAACCGTACTTGTGGTCTCCCTGATGGGGGCCCTGCCCAACCTCACCACACCGCCATCATGGTGGCCATCTGCCCTGAGCACACCGATGACCCTCGGCCTTGATCTCAAAGGCGGTATTCATCTGGTTCTCGATGTTGATGTGGACAAAGCTGTATCCCACAGTGTTGCAGGCGATATCGACACCGCACGTCAGGCGCTGCGTAAAGAGCGTATCCGTTACAGCAAACTGGCCAATGATAGCACCAGCATGACCATTGTGATCAAACAGGCAGATGAGGTCGAAGCTGCCCTTAAGGTTCTGCAAGAGAACTTCACCACCTATGATATCAGTGACCCGGCAGGCAGCACCTTTGTGCTGAACTTGAAACCTGAAACTGCCAAAGAGCTTAAGAAGTTTGCAGTTGATCAGGCCATTGAAGTGATTCGCAACCGTATTGATGCGCTCGGCACCACCGAGCCGACCATCATCAAACAGGGTGAGCGTCGCATTCTGGTACAGATCCCCGGCTTTGAAGACAGTGCTCGTGCCAAAGATATGATCGGTCGCACCGCTCAGCTTGAGTTTAAGCTGGTGGATGAGAAGGGTGACCTTGATAAGGCACTTTCAGGCAGCATTCCCGCCGGTGACATCATCATGTATGGCCCGGAGCAGACCCGCAACGGCAAGAGCTACCGCCAGCCCTACCTGCTCAAGCGCCACACTGAGCTTTCAGGCAATGAGATTGCTGATGCACGTGTCTCTATCGACTCGCGCTATAATGAGTATGCCGTTACCCTGAAATTCAACACCAAGGGTGCGCGCAAATTTGACAGGCTGACGGGTGCGCATGTTGGCGAACGCTTTGCTATTATCCTTGAAGGCACTGTGAACTCTGCACCGGTGATCCGTGAACGCATTGCCGGTGGCTCCGCCCAGATTACCGGTAGTTTCTCACCCGAAGAGGCACATGATCTGGCTATTATCCTGCGTGCAGGCGCCCTACCCGCTCCGGTTAAAGTCGTGGAAGAGCGCTCCATCGGCCCGAGCCTCGGACAGGACTCCATTGATCAGGGCATCAACTCCATTCTTATCGGTTCAGTACTCGTACTGATCTTTATGGGGCTCTACTACCGCATGTTCGGCATGGTTGCCAACGTCGCACTGGTATTCAATATGCTGCTGATTCTGGCTGCCATGAGCATTATCGGTGGCACACTGACCCTGCCGGGTATCGCCGGTATCGTACTGACCATCGGTATGGCGGTGGATGCCAACGTGTTGATCTTTGAGCGCATCCGAGAAGAGCTGCGGCTGGGCAAAACACCGCTTGCCGCGATTGATGGCGGTTATGATAAAGCGCTCTCCACCATCGTCGATGCCAACATCACCACCCTGATCGCGGCCATCGTACTCTTCCAGTTCGGCTCCGGTCCGGTGAAAGGTTTCGCAGTCACCCTCTCGGTTGGTATTCTGGCATCGATGTTCACTGCCATCACTGTCACGCGCGGCATCATCGCATTCTCCACCGCCAAGCGTAACCGCATCGAAAAACTGAGCATCTGAGGCTACTGATATGCAACTGATTCGTTCTGACATTAACGTCGATTTTATCGGCAAGAGAAAATTCGCCCTGATTATTTCAGGTATTATGCTGCTGGTCTCCCTTGGCGCACTGGCTACCAAGGGCTTGAATTTCGGCATCGACTTCACCGGTGGTACGCTGGTTGAAGTTAAATTTGAAACAGCACCTGCAATTACTGATGTTCGTGCTGCCCTCTCTCCCAAAGGTTATGGCAATGCTGTGATTCAGGAGTTTGGTGCCCCGGAAGAGATTCTGATCCGCGTTCAGAATGAAGAGGCTGAGAACTCATCAGTCATCAGTACTGCTATCCTTGATGGTCTTGCCGAGAAGTTCGGTGCTGATGCCATTGAGATGCGCAGGGTTGAGTTTGTCGGCCCACAGGTGGGTGAAGAGCTGACCCGCGCAGGCATTATGGCTGTATTGATCGCCATGCTGGCTATTCTGATCTATGTCACCTTCCGTTTTGAGTTCCGCTTTGCACTCGGTGCCGATGCAGCCCTGCTGCACGATATTACCATTGTGCTCGGTCTGTTTGCCCTCACCGGCAAAGAGTTCTCACTGCCGGTGATTGCCGCACTGCTGACGGTAATCGGTTACTCGCTGAATGATACGATTGTGGTATTTGACCGTATCCGTGAAAACTTTGCAGCCAACCGCAAACGCAAGAATCCACTTGAAGAAAAGCTGGTGGTCAACGATTCGATCAATCAGACGCTGGCCCGTACCCTGATGACCTCCGTCACCACCTTGCTGGTGGTTCTCGCCCTCTTCTTCCTGGGCGGCGAAGTGATCCATGATTTTGCCTTTGCACTGATCGCCGGTATTTTTGTCGGAACCTACTCCTCCATCTATGTAGCCAGCCCGGTCATGTTGTCTCTGGCAGGACGCTTTAAAGGTAACGAAGAGGAGATCAAGGAGATGGAGGCAAGGCCCTGAGCCGCTTCATCTCTGCTACTGGAAGCGCATAAATGAAAGGTGACATCTCCCCTCAGCTACCCGGAGGAACACTGCTGTTCACCGGCTATGATGAGGGGCAGCTCAGCATCAACCGCACAGTCTATCCCAGCGGCCTCTACATCCACGCTAACGCCATCACTGCCCCCTGGGGGCCTGATAGCCTCAGTGAACTGACGACAGAGCACCTTGTCCCGCTCATGGAGCCGGCACCTGAGGTGCTGATTCTTGGCACAGGTCGTCAAACTGCATTCCCTTCTGCGGATATTATGGAGTTTGTAAGCAGCAGAAAGATCGGACTTGAGTGTATGGATAGCCGATCAGCCGCCCGCACCTACAATATCCTCATTGAAGAGGGACGAGATGTTTCAGCAGCACTGCTGCTACCCAATGCCCGGAGATAAGATGGCAATTTTTGAATTATCAATACAGACCCACTTCTCAGCCGCCCATAGTCTGCGTGACTATCCAGGTGACTGTGCGCGACTGCATGGCCACAACTGGCATGTAAGGCTCTATGTCGAGTGTAAAGAGCTCGATGAGATCGGTCTGGGCATCGATTACAAAATCATGAAAAATGAACTTAAAGCGGCTCTGGAGCCATGGGATCACTATAACCTGAACGATGTACCACCCTTTGATACCATCAACCCATCGAGTGAAAATGTGGCACGCGAACTCTACAAAGAGATGAGCGCACGACTTGATGATGATCGCATCCGGGTTTCACGTGTCGAGATCTCTGAAACCTGCACTGCCAAGGTTACCTACCGCCCATAAACAAAACGTGGGCCACAATGGGCCCACGCTTTTGTTATCTAAATCAGTTTAGAGTCTGGCTGCTGTTCAGGCCTGACACTCAGCCCGGTAGAGGCATGGTGTGACAGCACAGTTGGAGATACGTGTGAAGCAGTCGGAATTGCCTTCGGCAATCTGAATGGCGTGAATCAGCTCAGGTTTACGAAGCTTGGCGACCCCTTTCAGGCCAAGACCTGAGGCCTTCTCAAGCAGCTCTTTTTTTGTCACGGTTTTCTTTGTAGCCATGGTTTGTTACATCCTATATTTGAAATTGGCGCGAACCATAGCGGCACAAACCCCATTAGCAAGGGAAAACCGTTGATTTTACTACTATTTACAAGAAATCTTCAATCTAGGCAGGGGTGCATAAAATCGTCAGATGTCAAGTTGGCCCACATCGACATTTTTGCCCCACAATCGAGAGGCCAGTGAGGTGTTGGAACAGCCGGTGCTGAAAAAGCGAACAGAGCCGTCCTGCCCCTGCTGAGCAGAATCTCCACGCAGCAGAAGCCGCCTTTTCAGCTCCCGCGCAATGGCATCACCAGTGTCCAGAATTGAGATATGGTCTCCTGCAATTTCTGCAATCAGTGGCATCACAAACGGGTAGTGGGTACAACCCAGCACCAGAGTATCCACCCCCTGCTCAAGCAGCGGTTGCAGATAAGCTGTTAACATCGCCCTGGTCTCATCACCACTCAGATCACCGGCCTCTATACGCTCCACCAACCCGGGGCAAGGCTGAACAAGCAGCCTGGCATCTGCAGCAAAGCGCTCTTTCAAACTATTGAATCGTTCGCTGCTCACGGTTCCACTTGTGGCCAGCACACCAACGACTCCCGAACGACTACTGATCACCGCAGGTTTCAGTGGCGGCTCCATGCCGATAACAGGAACATCATAACGCTCGCGCAGCAGGCTCACAGCCACCGCTGTTGCTGTATTACAGGCCACAACAATCGCCTGGGCCCCCTCACTGACGAGGAAATCAGAGATCTTCAGGCAGCGATCACTCACCTCTGCAGCACTTTTGCAGCCATAAGGCATATAGGCTGAATCTGCCACATAGATTAATGGTTCTGCGCTTAGATGCTGGTGAATATGTGCAAGCACGGAGAGCCCGCCCACACCGGAATCAAACACACCTATTGGTTTCTGCATGTTTTGTTTATCCCCATCTCCATCAGTTTATCGCGATTGGCTGGAAGCTAACCAAAAAAAACGCCATGCGAAGTAAATTTCATGCAGTGAATAGAGATCTGAGGCTTATGTAAACGATTGTGATGATGCTACCTCTTCTGGCAGAGTCATGGCATGCAGAGCGACCCACACCAATGGATTACCGAGCATGGCGACTATCTCTATCGTTATGCCATCTCCCGTCTTCACAATGAAGAGGTCGCTGCAGATCTTATTCAGGAGACACTGCTTGCAGCATGGAAGGGGCATAAGAGTTTTGCCGGTCAATCCACCATTCGCACCTGGCTGGTCGGTATTCTTAAACATAAAATAATTGATTACATTCGCAAAGAGATACGCGACCGCAACCTGAATGAAAATGCGGAGAACGATCCAACCAGTGCCTTTTTCAACAACAATGGTAGCTGGAGTGAAGCTCCCCGCGCCTGGAATGAAAATCCTGAAGCGCTATTTCAGAATGAACAGTTCAGAGCGGTGCTCGATTCATGTATGAGTAAACTGCCTGAAAAACAGGGGCTGGTTTTCAGGCTTCGCGATATCATGGGTGATGAGACTGAAAGCGTATGTAAGAGCTGTGAGATTACACCGACCAATCTTCATGTACTTATGCACCGGGCACGCCTTGCACTGCGCAAGTGCCTTGAAATCCACTGGTTTGGAGAGGAAGCGAAGCTGTGAAGCACGCATGTAAAGATGTCAGCCGCCTTGCATCCGACAGTATTGATCGCAAACTCACCCTGTGGGAAAAAGTCAGGTTCCATCTCCATCTGGCCATGTGTAAAAACTGTAGAAATTTTGACCGCGCTGTTGAGCTGATGCATCAGGCAACAGAGCTAATACATCAAACCCGTTATGGAGAGGCCAAACTCACAGAGTCACAGCGTGACCGTCTGCATCAGGCCATGGACAGAGAAACCTGAACTGCTAGCAATTAAGAAGATTACTGTGACGTGACTGATAAGCTGACCATCAGGTAAAAAGAATATCCCCCAGAGGGTACGAACAGACACGATTTTTTTATGTTTGAGTAACCAGTTGTCATAAATTGATGTTTCCCGCTCATACGCGATGAACCATGTAAAAGCCCCCCCATTCATTGCCGTGGGGGGCTTCACATTTTATCTATGTACTACTACTCAACCATGGCTGGAAGCGGGATGCTCCAGACATGAAATCCTGAGGTGCCGCCAGAGACGTGTGAACCTTTTTGTGTTGGCCGATCCACCTTACGATCAGAGTGGTAATAAACCCTGCCATTTGAGCCAATCACAGGTGCACCATCACGGGCAGCATCAAATGTCAGGCGGGTCAGATGCTGACCATCACGTCGGATCATCCATACATCCCAGTTCTCTTTCTTCACTTTGATTCCGGCTTCGCCCCGATTGGACGTGAAGGCAATCCACTTGCCATTCGGGCTCCAGGTGGGCTGCACATCAATACTGTTGGAGTTGGTCAACTGAATCAGATTTGAACCATCGACATCCACCATAAACAGGTGCCAGCTATGACCTGTCTGCATGGAGAATACGATACTCTTGCCATCAGGAGAGAGCGAAGGGTTCACCCCTGCTGTGAGGCTGCTCTCCTCACCACTGCTGCCAATATGAAGCAGGCGGGTCTCATGACCGGCAATCTTCCAGTTTTTGAAATCCAGTTGATTGATATTTTTTGCCTTGGTAGATCTCATGATTCCCGATGTGGGCAGCAGACGCACACCGATTAAACCACCACTCTCCAGCACAATCGACTCAACAAACTCTCCAGTCAGGCGATAAAGACGGCGCACTGCCCCCTCACCACTGGCTGCCATCTGCCAGACACCCAGATCACCACCGCGATTAGAGAGAAAGGTGGCATGCTCAGGCCCATGCCAGTTCATCGAATGAAAAGCGCGACTATCACTCGTCAAGACATTCAATGGATCGCCATTTTCAAGCAGCCTGCGCGTTACAACACTTTTGTTGCGCTTACCTGAAACCACGAGAAGATGTTGGCCATTGGGTGAGAGCTTCGGATACATCTCAGTCTCACCCGATTCCAGTGTTAACAGGGTGGCATTTTCAGCTGGAGCTGCAGCCGAGGCAGGCAGCTTCTCCTTCACCTCCTGCTGCAACCAGTCGAAAAGATCATCATCACTGTAAGCCGTAGAGGAAAGTGCCAGCGCCGCAATAACAGTCATTGCCAGGCGAATCACGGTATTACCTCCTCCTGAAAGCATTACTTAATATCCAGCTTCCAGATATTCCAACCAGAGTAGGTATCACCCTGAGGATTGCTTAATACCCGATTTGAGTGAAACAGAACGCTGCTGTTATCCAGCCAGGCTGGTCCGCCATCGGTTGCAGCCCTGGCATTGGTCAGGCGGCTCACACGATTAGAGGAGACATCCAGCATATAGATCGAAGTTTCGGTAACAGCACCTGCAGAGTCACGGTTAGAGACAAATGTCAGTCTCTTGCCATCAGGGCTCCAGGCTGGCTCAAAATCACCATATGGCGAGCTGGTCATCTGCATCAGATTGTCACCATCAATATCCTGAATCCAGATATCGTAGTTGCCATCTATCTGACGAACAAATGCAATTCTTTTACCATCAGGAGAGATGGCACCATCATAAGCGTTGGGGATCATGATTGTTTCGCTGTTTTTGCGTGAAAAGATATACAGCACTGGCGCATCCAACTTGTTTGTATTGCCTGCTTTGGTTCCGGCATACCCCTGTTTGTAACGGAAGTTATCGGAATCATAACTACGCCAATGCTGGCCTACGATTTGATGGTGAGGGTATTTGGTAAATTCTGCCAGCATCTGATTATAGCGTGCCTTCTGGAAGGTGGTATCAAAACACCAGACCTTACCATCACTGGATGCATTGAGATGGAATGGAGCTATTGTACCGCGGTAGGTGGCCATACTACCGATGGCAACCTGACCATCTCCTTTGCCCTGCCACATCCATGCTGAGATCGGGCCTACGCGATCACTGACATAACCGATAGAGCCATCATCAACTGCAACGCCGTAACGCATGGAGTCATGCAGCGCCAGTTTTTTCAGCTGATAACGACTTGAATTCGGTGTCGCTTTGGAGACCCTGAACATCGACAGGTCATCACCCTTACGCTGACCGAAAACAACAAACTGGCCAGCCACAGAGGGATAAACAGATTCGATACCACGATCGGCGATGTAGGGCGCAATCGGATGGAGGGGATCCTGAACCGGGGTCACCACCGTTTTACTCATGGCCAATGATGGGTTAATTAATACCGCTGCGACTGCAAAGGCTGACAGCAAGTTTCTGGTTTTCATGTCGTTCTCCTGAATACAGTAATTTCTGCTTCGTGAAGAGATCTTCAATAACCCGGTCCCCACCAAAAGCTTGCGAATCATACATCCGCCCTTTTCAAAGCCTTTGTGATTTTCATCACAGATTAAAACCTTTTAATATGTGGTTAACCGAATCCGTATCCCTCGGCCTTTTACCACTATTTGACTCTATATTTTACCTTCAGACTTCAAACCATTAAGCAGATCCTCATAGTTGATTACCGGCTCATAATCCTGATCTTCAAAGGCCAACAGGTTCTTCTGATCTTCTGCCAGCATATTGCAAACCGCCTCATTGACGATATCGGATATGGAGCGATCCGTGCCTGCTGCCCGCAAACGCAGCGCCTTGTGTATGCTTTCATCAAAATAGATTGTTGCCTGTTTAGCTTTACTTCTATCCATAGCTCACCTCATAAAATAAAAGGATAACGCTATAACATTAAGACGTCAAAACCTCACACTTGAAATCCCCTACTCTCTCCTGTGCTCTTTATAATAGTTGATGAGACCATTGGTGGATGCATCATGATTTGTTGTATCTTCAAAATCATCGAGCTCAGGAAGTATTTTGCGTGCCAGCTGCTTGCCAAGCTCCACGCCCCATTGATCAAAAGCATTCACATCCCAGATCACACTCTGAGCAAAGATTTTGTGCTCATACATGGCGATCAGACTACCCAGCGCTTTCGGTGTCAGCTTCTGAAACAGAATCGAATTGGTAGGTTTATTACCCGGAAATACCTTGTGCGGCAGCAAAGCTTCCAGCGCTTCTCCGCTTAAGCCCTCCTCCTCTAGTTCACAGCGTACCTCTGCTTCGTTTTTACCCACCATCAGTGCTTCAGTCTGGGCAAAAAAGTTAGAGAGCAGCATAGGATGATGCCGTCCTACCGGGTTTTTGGTCTCCACCGGTGCAAGAAAATCACACGGGATCAGCTTTGAGCCCTGATGAATCAACTGATAAAAAGCGTGCTGACCATTGGTGCCGGGTTCACCCCAGATAATCGGACCGGTTGAATAGTCCACAGGCTGACCATCGCGGGTTACCCGTTTGCCATTACTCTCCATATCACCCTGCTGAAAGTAGGCGGAAAAACGGTGCATATACTGATCATACGGCAGCATGGCGTGTGAATCGGCATCAAAGAAATTGTTATACCAGACACCGAGCATGGCCAGAATAACCGGCACATTCTCCTCAAGCGGAGCAGTGCGGAAATGTTCATCCATCTCATGTGCACCTTCAAGAAGCTCCTCGAAATGATCCATACCGAGATAGAGGGCGATGGAGAGTCCTACCGCACTCCAGAGTGAGTAGCGTCCACCAACCCAGTCCCAGAATTCGAACATATTGGCAGTATCAATACCGAATGCGGAGACCGCCTTGGCATTGGTCGATACCGCAACGAAATGCTGGGCAACCGCTTTCTTGCTGCCGCCACGGGTAAGGAACCAGTCACGCGCCGTGCGTGCATTGGTAATCGTCTCCTGAGTTGTAAATGTTTTGGAAACAATAACAAACAGCGTGGTCTCGCGTGAGAGATGCCTGAGTGTCTCAACCATATGCGTGCCATCGACATTAGAGACAAAATGCATATGAATCTTATCACGACCATAAGGGGTTAACGCAGCACTCACCATAACCGGCCCCAGATCCGAGCCACCAATACCGATATTGACTACATCTGTAATGGGCTTGCCCGTGCTACCCAACCACTCTCCGGAGCGTACCGATTCGGTAAAGGCGCGCATCTGTGCCAATACCCGATTCACGTCCGGCATCACATCATGGCCATCAACCATCACCGGGCGGTTGGAGCGGTTGCGCAGAGCTGTATGCAGCACAGCCCGACCCTCGGTATTGTTAATTTTCTCACCCGAGAACATTCGCTCAGCCCAACCCTGAACATCACGTTCACGGGCCAGTTCAAGCAGCAGGTCGCGGGTCTCTTCGGTGAGAATGTTTTTGGAGTAATCGACAAGCGTATCACCAAAATGAAGGGAGAATTTATCAAAGCGCTGCGGATCATCGGCAAAGAGATCACGCATATGCACCTTCTTCATCTCTTCAGCATGCGCTGCCAGTTTTTTCCATGCTGCTGTTTGCGTCAATTCAGACACGTCCCCTCCCCTATGCCACCGATTAACGGAAAACCAGAAGCGTATAACTCAGCTTTTGCACAGGCTAAACCTTGTCTGCTCAGGATTCAATTCATCAAACAGTGTTCAACAGTTTGTTGCAGGCTTCGGGCATGGTAGGATGTCGTTGTTGTCCAGGGGAGAGGATCGATGGCTAAGCTTAATATTGTATTTATCGCATCGGAAGCGTCACCGCTTGCCAAAACAGGAGGCCTGGCTGATGTGGCGGGCTCTCTGCCACATGCACTGCAACACATCGGCCATAAGGTGACAGTAATCCTGCCCTTCTATCGTAAAGAGCTGGAGAAAAACGGCATCAGCACCAAACCGATGCACAGCTCTATCGAAATGTGGGCTGATGGCATACAGCGCCAGTGCCCTCTGCATAAAGCGAGTATCAGTGGTCTGGACTACATTCTTGTCGAGCAGGATGATCTCTATGATCGCGATGGCATCTACGGCCCTGCCGGTGGTGCTTATGAAGATAACCTGCTGAGATTCCTGCTGTTTGATCGCGTAGCACTGGAAGCAGCAGCACAACTGGGTAAAAAGGTCGATATTATTCACTGTCATGACTGGCAGACCGGCATGATTCCGGTACTACTGAAAACCCAGTATCAACACCACTCTGCCATCGCCAGTGCCAAAACAGTTTATACCATTCACAATCTTGCTTATCAGGGCAACTTCCCGCCTGAGTGGATTCATCGCCTTGGCATTCCAAGTCACCACTTCCATCCGGGTGATTTCGAATTCCATAATCAGATTAACTGCATGAAAGCCGGCATCGCCTCAGCCGATGCAATCACCACGGTAAGCCCCTCTTATGCCGAAGAGATACTCACCCCTGAATATGGCTGTGAACTGGAAGGTTTCCTGCAGCTGCATACCGGCAAACTCTCAGGCATCGTCAATGGACTTGATATCGCAGATTGGGATCCATCCAACGACAAATCGCTTGTCAGCAACTATGGTGCAGGCAATACAGCAGGAAAAAAACGCTGCAAAGCAGCACTACAGAAAGAGTTCGGACTCAACGTTTCAGCCGATACTCCGCTGATGGTTATTATCTCACGTCTGGCGGATCAGAAGGGCATTGATCTGCTACTTGCCAATGCTCAGCGCTGGATTGATCGCGGCTATCAGATCGGTGTTCTCGGTTCTGGTGACCCCCACAGTGAAGAGGCTCTGCACCGGATCGCTGATGCCAACCCCACGCAGATGTTCTTCTATCGCGGTTTCAATGAATCACTGGCCCGCCATATCTATGCCGGTGGCGATATATTCCTCATGCCTTCGCGTTTTGAACCGTGCGGACTGGGACAACTGATGGCCATGCGTTACGGCACTGTGCCTGTTGTTCGTGCAACAGGCGGGCTGAGGGATACGGTCACCGATCATAAACAGAGCCGGGGTGCGGCAACCGGCATCCACTTCAGTGATGCCACGCCAGAAGCCTTTGATGAAGCAGTAGAGTATGCCATCTCACTGTATGGCAATAAAACCATCTGGGCACGCATACGCAGTAATGCACTCAAACGCGACTCCTCATGGGAAGCCTCGGCAAGTGATTACGCCGATCTTTACGGAGATCTGCTCAGTTGATGGATCGGGTGTTGGCCGCCGATATCGGCGGCACCAATCTTCGCCTCGCCCTGATCAACAGAGATGGTGTTTTTCTTGATGAGTGCAGGGTTGAAGCAAGGCTGAGTCGTCACAACAAAACCACTACCGAAGATGCGGAAAACTATATTCTTGATGCCCTGCAAAATGCCATTGCCCCGTTTCTTGAACAAAATCCTGTTGTCGACATCGGTATCGGTTTTCCAGGTTTTTTCCGTGGTGACAGCGGCGTACTTGCCGGATCACCGAATCTTCCTCTGCTGCAAGAGTTTGCACTGGCAGAGCGCCTCTCAGAACGATTAAGTATCCGTGTCTCAGCTCAGAATGATGCCCTCTGTGCCGCTATCGGCGAGCAGCGATACGGCGCTGGCCGGGGCAAAAGCAACCTCTTACATGTTACACTCGGTACTGGCGTCGGTGGCGGACTGATTCTGAACGGTGTGCCCTATACCGGCGAGCGCGGCATGGCGATGGAGTTTGGTCATCTGCGCGTTGTATCCAGAAATGGCCGCAGCTGTGGTTGTGGCAATCACGGCTGCCTTGAAGCCTATGCCTCAGCTACCGCTGTCAGTCAACGTTTCGCAGAACAGAGTGGCATCGATACCGATGCCCGGCTGGTTTACGAATATGCCTGTGATGGCAACACAATCGCTTCTGAAATCCTCAAGGAGACAGGTTTGTATCTGGGGCTGGCCATTGCCGAAGCGGTCAAACTTCTTGATATCGAAACAGTCTCGATCAGTGGCGGCTTAAGCCACGCCTGGCACCTTATTCATCCGCCTTTGATGGCTGAGCTGAATGACAACCTCATTCCGCCACTGCGTGGCAAGATCAACGTGATCCACTCCACACTTGATGACAATGCCGGTCTGCTCGGAGCTGCCTGCATCGCCAGCCGCCGTCAGGAACATTGAATATCCCCTGAGCGCCTTGCATTCTTCCTACGCCATCCCAGCCAAACAGATCTCTGTTGAGCAGGAGATCAAACGCAGTCGTTTTGTAACCGATATCGGCCATGCCGAATCGAAAGCTGATGCACTTGCCTTTATCGAGCAGATAAAAATCCGTGAACCTGAAGCACGCCACCACTGTTGGGCCTATATCGCAGGCCATCCTGAGAGCTCGGTTGAACGAAGCTGCTCTGATGCCGGAGAGCCGCAAGGCACCGCTGGAAAACCGATGTTAAACGTTATACAGCATAAAAATATCGGTGAAGTTGTGGTGGTGGTAAGCCGCTATTTTGGTGGTATCAAACTTGGTGCAGGCGGCCTTGTTCGCGCCTACTCAAGCTCGGTGCAGCAGGCGTTTGAAGCTCTGCCGCTAAGCCGGCGCACTGCTACATCTCCAGCCACACTGCATCTACCATTTGCGCTTGAGAGTCAGATACGTCGACTACTTGATGGGATGGGCATAGAGATCAGACAGGCGCTGTATCAGGACAACGTTGAACTGCATGTCGATGTGGAACTCGGCAGAGAGCCGGAGCTTAAAGAGGCGGTCACCAACAGCAGCAACGGTGATGCAACAGTCACTTTCCCTAAAAGCTGCGCATAAAAAAACGCGGAGCCAGAGCCCCGCGCTTTCGTTCATACTACGCCACTACCTGAGTAGCCTGAATCAACCACACTTCGGTGCAATCGGAGTCAGCTTCCAGATATCACGATTGTAATCCTGCATGGTACGATCGGTAGAGAACTTACCACTGTAGGCCGTATTCAACACACTCATCTTCTGCCAGCGATTCTGATCCAGAAAAGCTTCCGCCGCCAACTGTTGCGCATCAATATAGGAGCGGAAATCAGCCGCCACCAGCCATGGATCGTGTGGGCTGCGGATGGCCTGGAAAATCGCTGCAAACAGACCCGGCTCAAACTGACTGAAGTGACCACACTCCAGCAGTCCCATCACACGGGAGAAGTCCTCATCCCCGGCAATGATTGCATCCGGATCATAATTTCCACGTGTTGCCTCAACCTCTTCAGCAGTCAGCCCGAAGAGAAAGAAGTTCTCATCACCAACCTCTTCACGGATCTCGATATTGGCACCATCAAGCGTTCCGATAGTCATCGCACCGTTCATCATGAACTTCATGTTACCGGTACCTGAAGCCTCTTTACCGGCTGTAGATATCTGCTCGGAGAGGTCGGCTGCCGGAGCAATGATCTCCATGGCAGAAACACGGTAGTTCGGGAAGAAAACCAGTTTCAGTTTATCACCCACATCAGGGTCGTTGTTGACCACCTCAGCTACATTGTTCACCAGCTTGATAATCTGCTTGGCGATGTAGTAACCCGGTGCCGCTTTACCACCGATCAGCACACAACGATTTGTCCAGTTGGCTGTGTCGCCACGCTTGATGCGATCATAGAGATGGATCACATGCAGGACATTCAGCAGCTGCCGTTTGTATTCATGAATACGCTTCACCTGAATATCGAACATCGCATCGGGTTTGAAGGTAACACCACATTCGGCTTCGACAATCGCAGCCAGGCGCTCCTTATTCTGAAGCTTGCAAGCCACCCACTGCTTACGGAATCCAGCGTCATCGGCATAAGGAGCAAGCTTACGCAGCTCACTGAGGTCGGTAACCCAATCACCACCAATGGTATCGGTGATCAGTTTTGACATCGGCTTGTTACACCACGCCATCCAGCGGCGCTGCGTCACACCATTGGTTTTGTTATTAAATTTTTCAGGCCACAGAGCGTGGAAATCGGCAAACAACCCTTCAACCAGCAGGTCTGAGTGCAGCTGAGCCACACCATTCACCGAGAAGCTGCCAACCAGTGCAAGGTAGGCCATACGAACCTGCTGCACAGGTCCCTCTTCGATAATCGACATGCGAGCCTGACGCTCCACATCACCCGGCCAGTGCTTGGCCACCTCAGAGAGGAAGCGGGCATTGATCTCGTAAATAATTTCAAGCAGGCGCGGCAGCAGGCGACCAAACAGATAAACAGGCCAACGCTCCAGCGCTTCCGGCAGCAGCGTGTGGTTGGTGTAAGCCATCGTGTTGCTGGTAATAGCCCATGCCGCATCCCAATTAAGACCATAATCGTCCATCAGGATACGCATCAATTCAGCAACCGATACGGTAGGATGGGTATCATTGAGCTGGAAACAGTTCTTCTCGGCAAATTCGGAGAAGTCGTTGCCGTGCACCTCAACCCACTGTCTGAGCACATCCTTGATACTTGCCGAGGCAAGGAAATACTGCTGGCGCAGACGCAGTTCCTTACCATTCTCACTGGCATCGTTCGGATAGAGCACCATAGAGATATGCTCCGCCTCGTTTTTGGAGGCTACCGATTCAGGATAACTACCGGCGTTGAACTCGCCGAGATTGAATTCGTCGGTCGCTGCAGATTTCCACAGGCGCAAGGTATTGACTGTACCATTTTTGTAGCCGGGGATCGGGGTGTCGTATGGCACGGCCAGAACATCCTCAGTATCAACCCAACGTGTACGCACAACGCCCTTGTCATCATGATAGGATTCAGAACGACCACCAAAATGAACACACTGGGTATGCTCAGGACGCTCAAGCTCCCAGATATTACCGTTTCTCAACCAGTGATCCGGCTCTTCAACCTGATTACCATCGACGATCTGCTGACGGAACATGCCATATTCGTAACGAATACCGTAACCGACTACCGGCAACTGCAAGGTCGCACAGCTATCGACAAAACAGGCAGCCAGTCGGCCTAAACCACCATTGCCCAATCCGGCATCCGACTCCTGATCAATAATCTCTTCCACATCCAGACCAAGCTTGTGCAGTGCTTCTGTAGTCTCTTCATCCAGACCCAGATTGAGCACGGCATTGCCAAGTGCACGCCCCATCAAAAATTCGAGTGAGAGGTAGTAAGCGCGCTTCTTATCCTGCTCTTCGTGCGCCTCTTTGGTGTTTTTCCAGCACTCCATCAGGCGATCCCTGATCGTGCAGGCCAGTGCTTTGTATTTATAATCAACGGAGTTGTTCGGTTTGTGCTGCCCAAAGGTGCGCAGATAGTGGCGCTGTATCCCATTGACCAGATCATCGCTGGTTTTTCCAACCGGCGGTACATCTCTAATATCACGAATTTCTTTGATCTCTTCTGTCATCAAATACACCTTGAGAGCGCCGTCCGAACTGCGGCTTTTTGGTTTATCTTGCGGGTGGCGCAGCCTGTCGAAACAGCCCTTTCAAGTCAACGTAAGTGCGGCAAAACCGCAAGCCAATCCATAAAAAGGGCCACCAACAGGCAGCCCTTTTATCAATCTCTATTCAGCCTTACTTAATTCTCGCGAACCAGACGGAAACCGATATATGGCAGGCGATAGCGTGGATGGAACACCCTTCGATCACCCGAACGCATATCCTTGGGAAAACGGTACCATGCACCACCACGCACGGAGCGGTCTTTATTGGACTTGGTTTCACTGTATTTCAGCTCAGAACCATCCCACTCCTGTTTGTAGTAAGAGCCTGTCCACTCCCAGACATTGCCATGCATGTCGTATAAGCCCCACGGATTGGGCTTCTTCTGACCAACCGGATGGGTTTTCTTATCAGCATTGGTGCCATTCCATGCGTAATCAGGGAAGTCAGCCGCATTATCACCCCATGAGAAAGCAGTCGTCGTACCGGCACGGGCAGCATACTCCCACTCAGCTTCTGTAGGCAGACGATACTTATAACCCTTCTTGCGGCTCTTCTTGGTCAGCCAGTCGGCATACATCTGAGCATCCTGCCATTTGACATGGATCACAGGACGATTTCCACGTCCCCAGTGCTCATCTCTGGCCTTGGAGTTTCCAGACTTTTTGGAAAAATGGTCGTATAGCTCAAAGGTAGTCTCATACTTGGCAAGCCAGAAACCCTTTTTGATCTCTACTTCATGCTGAACTTCATCAGGATAACGACCGAACTCACCTTCCGGTGATCCCATCATGAATTTACCCGGAGCAATGTAGACAAACTCAATGCCGAACTCATCAATCATGCTATCGCCGACCTTCGGTTCATCCGCCATAACCTTCACAGGCAGTATCAGCAGAGCAATCGTAAACATCAGGCCAATCAGGCCACGCTTAAAAAGATTCATATCACTCTCCCTACTTCCAATTGATCTTAATGCGTTCGAAGATATCGAGAACCCTCTTATGCCCCAGCAGAAGATGGTAGATCACCATGGAGACATGACAGGCAATGAAGACATAAATCACAATGCCGAATAACTCGTGCAGATTAAACATAAACAGCATATCCATAGTCATGGAACCATCAGAACGCACGCCGTTCATCACATAGGCTCCTGTCGTACCCAGTGCAATCAAGGTAAGAAATCCAAGTCCATGCATCGCCCCTGAGAGTGCGGTACGATTTTCAGGCGGTGCCAGCTTGCCCATAAAAATACCCGGCAGCTCCTCCTTTGCAGATTTGAAAAATTCAGAGCGATATTTTTTCGAGAACCATGGTACAAGACGTCCCCATGCATCCTTGTCGGCATAACGGGTCATCGCGTAGATAAAACTGAGCAGATAGGCAGTCCAGCCTATAAACATAATATGCCATGAGAAGAGGACATTTGCCCAAATCACCATTTTTCCCGGCTCCGGCACACGCATCACCAACGCGCTGCCCAGCTGAAATGCTACAGTCAATATAAACAGGAAGTGAAGAACACGCGTTGCCGTATTAATTCTGACCATGAAAACCTCCATACCAATCATTGGAAGCGAATGCTAAAATAACTTTATTATATTATCAACAACTAATATACTGCGAATTTCAGGATAAGCCACCACCCCTCCCGAGGCAGACCGCAACCTGCGCTTTTCGCCTGCTAATTCAAGTGACACCGGTATGCTTATTGGTCGCGATAAAGCGATATACGATCATACTCAGAATAGCTGCAAAAAAACACCAGACCGAGAAAAAAGCTTCGGTATAAAAGAGATAGGCGACACCAAACAGTAATAGCGCAAGCAGACCGAAAATCCGGATCAATTTAAAGCTGGAAAATATCGAAACCAGGCAGGTCGCCACAATATAGAGCAGCATCATCGGCCATTCGTAAAGACGTGGTGATATATAGATGATATGTTGATCTGCAACAGCCGTGAGTGGCTGCAGGGCAATCAACAGCAGCAGATGGATGGATACCGAAAGACCGATAAAGCGGAATATCCACATGCCCCTGAGCCGCCAGGGCTCTGTCTCAAGCAGCCCGACTGCAAACGGTAAGTAGATCGGCCAGAGCACATGCGAAAACATCGTAAACAGATAGGTAAACAGTGTCCGAAGTTGTGGAGCATCATAATGAAACGAGAGCCAGAGAATCCCTTCGATAAGCTGTTGGATTCCGAACAGCAGCGGAATCGCTGCAAAGGCCAGCTCGCGTCGCTCCCCTGCCCTTATTATCGTCACCGCACCCACGGCGATCAACGATCCCCCGACAATAAAACTGGCTGTAGCAGAGAAACACATTCAGCCTATTACCGGCCAAACAGTATGAGCATCATTGTTTCCGCTTGATTAAATCACACATCAGAATCCAATCCCTTCAGCCCTGATTGAGTAAGGGTCAACTCTATCTCTATAGCACAGGTGATAATGAAGCAAGCAATCGCTATTTAAACCTGAGTCTGATCTGGTGTGGAAAGACCAAGCAGCAGGGCCAAATTGGAGAGCCCCTCCTGCACGCGACTATAGGTGCTGTCGACGCTCTCTTTCACATCTCCTTCTAGCGCCTGCAGTCCGTCAAGGATATCCCGCGCCTGCTCGAAACCTCTTTCGATACCAACACGCACATTTTCGTAGAGCTGTTCACGTGAACGCTGCTCATCTACGGAGAGATCAGCCTGTTGCGCTTCTGCCCTGCCAATCAGCTGGGTGGCAAAACTGATGATTCTATCAGCCGCAGCTTCCGGGCTCATATCCTGGGCTGAATCAACAGCTCGCTGAATCGCACTATCTCCCAGATAGGGTTTAAACATCTCGTTAATCTTCTCCTGAGCTGCCTGTAGAATCAACGCAGTTGGATTGTTTGCCGCTCCCAGAGTCATGCGTGAATCCATTCTGGCCTGAACGGCTTCAGGAACGCCTCTCGAGCCACGTTCAGCATTCACCTTATCTGGAAGAATAATCGTATTGGGTGAATTAAATCCGGGAATAGTAATAGCCATCACAGTCTCCTGAGATTTGGCCGAATAAAATGCGGCCACAACCTCACTATTTATTATCGCATAAATTCAGGCCAACTGAAGATGGGTGAAAAAAACAAGCAGATAGGCATGATGTGGGGTTATGCGACAGTTTTGAGCAAATAGGACTTAAGCCTAGAGTTATTTTGCCGATAGACATGTAAGTTTATCCGCCAGGGAGACAGGACAATTCCACACTTAAGTACAGCAGAACATAAAGTTCCCATGGGCCTGAATCATGATCACGATCTGGTGCAGCGTATTGAGAAACTCAATGCCATCGGTATCGCACTTTCATCCGAGGATGATATGCCTCGGCTTATGGAGATGATTCTCGTTGGCGCCAAAATCATCACCCGCGCTGATGGTGGCACACTGTATACGGTTGCCGATGATAAAAGCCTGCATTTTGAAATCGTGCGCACCAGTTCGCTGGGCATCAACATGGGCGGCACCACGAATAAACCTGTACAGTTTAAAGCCATAGCCCTCTATCACCGTGATGGCAGACCGAACAATGAGCGTGTGGTTGCCTACTCAGCCCTGAACAATGAAACAGTAAACCTGGCTGATGTTTATGAAGATAATGGTAACGACTTCGACTTCACCGGGCCGCGCATGTTTGATGAGCGCATGAACTACCGCACCCGCTCGATGCTCTCGGTGCCGATGATTAACCATGAAGGGAAAACGGTCGGTGTCATTCAGCTGATCAACAAAAAAGATGAACTGAGCAATGAAGTCATTGCCTTTGATGATGACGATATACATCTGGTAAAATCACTGGCCTCACAAGGCGCTGTCGCGCTGACCAACAAACGACTGATTGATGACCTCAAAGAGCTGTTTGACTCCTTTGTGAAAACCATCGCAACCGGCATCGATGAAAAATCACCGTATACTGGCGGTCACTGCAAACGCGTACCCGTACTGACCCTGGCTCTGGCCGATGCTGCCAACATTGCAGATGGCAAACTGAAAGACTTCTCTCTCAGCGAGAAGGAGCGCTATAGCCTTGAAGTCGCCTCATGGCTGCATGATTGTGGCAAGCTTGTCACCCCGGTCCACGTGGTCGATAAAGCGACCAAACTTGAGACCATCTATGATCGCATCACCCTGATTGATACCCGCTTTGAGGTGCTCAAACGTGATGCTGAAATCGACATGTTAAAGCAGCTGCTTGAAACAGATATGAACAGCCCTGAAGCAGAGGAGATCGTACGGGTCTACCACCGTGAACTTGAAACTCTGAACGAAGAACGTGATTTCATTCGCCACTGCAATAAAGGCGTTGAATCGATGGCACCGGAACTCAAGGATCGTGTAAAAGCCATCGCCACCCGCACCTGGTGCAATAGTGATGGCGAAACTGTGCCATTCTTCTCTGAAGATGAACTGAATAATCTGCTGATTCAATACGGCACCCTGAACGCCGATGAGCGGCAGATCATTAACGATCATATTGTCATCACCAACAAAATGCTCAAATCGATGAAGTTCCCGCGCGACATGGAGAATGTCCCTGAGTATGCCGGCGGCCACCATGAGCGCATGGATGGCAAAGGTTACCCTCTGGGCTTGACCCGTGAAGAGATGAGCATACCTGCAAGAGTAATGGCCATTGCCGATGTGTTTGAAGCCCTCACCGCCAGAGATCGTCCCTACAAAGATGCCAAAAAACTCTCCGAGTCGCTATCGATTCTGGGTAAGATGAAACAGCAGAACCATATCGACCCCGACCTCTTCGATCTCTTTATCCATGAGAAGGTCTATCTCCCCTACGCGCAGGAGTTTATGGATCCTGAACTGATCGATATTATTGAACCCAACGAGATCCCCGGTTACCCCTTCGATATGGAATAAAAAAGGGCCACCCGATGGGCAGCCCTTTTTTATTCATCATATCTAGTTATATAATTAGAATAATTTACCGATCTTCGGTAGTTCGCCTACCAGCGGTGCAGCATAATCGACCCAGGCCTGTGTCACATCGTTACCGGCTTCGTTGATATACTCATCCTTCAGCTCAGTCGCTTCACGCGCCACAGTCGAGAGTGGCGTGATAAAACATTCACTGGCATAAGGAACACTGGAGAGTCTGCGAATCGCAACAGAACCCGGCTCAGCAGTAGCTACAGCATGATTCACACCAAACTCACCAACCATGCGCGCCTCGCGGGCATCAACCTCAGAGACAACCGATGGGAAACTGCGCTGCAGATATCCGAAGGTATCAGCACGCACGCGTACAGATTCACCAGCATAGGCTTCTTTTACTTTACCGGAGAGGAAATCGCCCAGTGCGCCTGTACCTGAGAGCTGCAGGTTACCATGACTGTCACGCTCACCTGAGGTCATCACAGGTTCGCCTGCTGCATTGGTAATACCTTCAGACACAGCCACCAGACAGCGACCATATTTGGCCACTGTTGCTTTCACATCAGCCTGAAAACGAGCTACATCAAAGGTGCGCTCAGGCACATAAATCAGATGCGGGCCATCGCCCTCATCCTGACGTGCCAGTGCGGATGCAGCGGTAAGGAAACCGGCATCACGACCCATCACAACATTAATTTTAATACCGGGAAGTGCTGCGTTATCACGATCATCACCCATAAAGGCCAGTGCTACGAACTTCGCCGCAGAGGCAAAACCCGGGCAGTGGTCGGTGACGCGCAGATCGTTATCAATGGTTTTAGGAATATGGATGGTGCAGAAATCGTAGTTCGCCTCTTTGGCCATCTCAGCGATAATATGGGCAGTTTCAGCGGAATCATTACCACCAACATAGAAGAAGTAGCGCACATCATTCTTTTTAAACACTTCAAAAACACGCTCGCATTCAGCTCTTCCGGGTTTCAGACGTACAGAGCCCAATCCCGCTGCAGGTGTAGCGGCAACTGCCTCGAGTTCTTCATCACTCTGCGTTGTCAGATCGATGAAATCCTCTTTCATAATACCAGCGATACCGTGATGCGCACCAAGGATGCCTGTAATGTCAGACTGCTTCCTTGCAGCCAGCACCGCGCCGACCAGCGACTGATTAATCACTGCCGTCGGGCCTCCAGACTGTCCGATCACCATTTTACCTTTCAAAGCCATGATTAGCCCTCCTATGATTGGCACGGCATAATAGCTGCTTCTTAGCCGTATGACACCCCCCTTTTTGCAGAGAGCAGATATAAAAATCCAAGGAGAAAGAGCATGACCTTACAACCCGGAGCAGAGCAGTTATGCGAAATCCTGATCAGAGCAGGCCAGGAGATAGTCATGCCTGCTTATGCGCGCTCAGTGCAGACAACGCGCAAACCTGATGGATCAATTGTGACTGAAACAGATCTGGCTTGTCAGTCCTTTATCGAACAGGAGTTGTTGAAAATTGATGCAGAGATCGGCTTTCTCGGCGAGGAGATGAGTGAATCGGAGCAGCTGGCATGCCTGCAGCGCAAGCAAGCCGCCTTCTGGTGCCTTGATCCGCTCGATGGCACCACTAATTTTGCCACCACCTTTCCCGGCTTCTCGATCTCTCTGGCTCTGATCAGAAACGGGCAGGTTGAACTCGCCTGCATACACGACCCTGTGCGCGCGGAGACCTTCAGCGCGCAGCTTGGCTGTGGCGCGTTTCTCAATGGCAAGCCGATCCACTGCTCCGGAGAGCAGCAGCTATCCAACAGCGTCGGCTTTATCGATTTCAAACGCCTGCAAAAGGCGACAGCCAGCCGCTTTGCGACTGAAAAGATCTATCGCAGCCAGCGCAATGTCGGCAGCTGCGCACTGGAGTGGGCTTGGTTAGCGGCTGGTCGCGGTCAGTTTATTATTCATGGTGGTGAAAAACTGTGGGACTTTGCAGCAGGCAGCCTGCTCGCTTCTGAGGCGGGTTGCTCTGTTGGCGATTTTTCCGGCTCAGCACTATTCCCTGCCCTCTCCCTGTCATCGCCCATTCTTGCCACCTGCACGCCTCCCATTCAGGAAAAGCTGCAGCAGCAACTGAGCAGTGAACATACTATATAAATAAATACTTTTTCACTGACTCCTTTTGGGGTCGCATTTTACAGACAAAACCGCTAGGATGCGGTTGCTAAAATTTTAGCGTCTTTGTATTTTATGAGGGGGAAACATGGGAAGCGTTTGCGATCTTAAGATTGATCTGGTGGAAGTGTGTGAGGCAGCAGCCCGCGCTTGTGCCCCATTTGTAGGCTCTGGGCAGAAGGATGAAGGCGACGGTCTGGCAGTGGATGCCATGCGTGAGCGCATCAATGAAGTTAAAATGAAAGGTGTTGTTGTCATTGGCGAAGGTGCCAAAGATGAAGCTCCTGCTCTGTATGATGACGAACCAGTTGGTACAGGTGAAGGTGTCGGCGTTGATATCGCTGTTGACCCGATTGAGGGAACCAACCTGTTCGCCAAAGATATGCCGGGTTCGATTGTAACTCTGGCTGCAGCACCTGCAGGCAGCATGTATCGTCCGGGTTCATGCTTCTATATGGACAAACAGGTCTATCCAAAAGCAGCACGCGGTAAAATTGACCCTGAAGCACCGGTAGCAGATCGTCTGCACGCACTGGCTAAATCTCTCGGTAAAGATATCCGCGAAATCCGCGTATTCATTCTCGACAAACCACGTCACAAAGAGATGATTCAGGAAGTGTACGCCTGCGGTGCCAAGGTTCGCCTGGCTACTGATGGTGATGTTAATGGTGCAATTCAGGCTGTGTTGAACATGGGTTCTGATGCGCTGTTCGGCATCGGTGGTACTCCTGAAGGTATTGTGACTGCCTGTGCAGCACGTGCAATGGGCGCAGAGATGTTCGGCCGCATGGCTCCTCAGAAAGACTTTGAGATCAAGCTTTGTGAAGAAGAGGGCATCGACACCAAACGCATCATCACGCGTGATGAGCTCGTCACCTCTGATGACTGCATGTTTATTGCTACAGGCCTGACCAGTGGCGCTTACTGCCATCACGTCAAGGTTGGCGCTGATGCCGATGGTCGCTACATGACCACTGACACTGTGGTGCTCTCCGGCTCTGTCGGTAACATCCGTCGAGTTCAGACCACACTGCACGTTTAATCACTAAAAATATTTTAGCAATTAAACAAAAACTATAAGCTAAGCTTATAAAAAAAATAACAACTACTGATTTGGCATGAATAGTTACATCTGCAACTATTCGCCAGCACAACTCTAACTATATTAATAAGGGGAACAAAGCATATGAGTAATAGCAGCCGTAGACACCTGGCCAATGCCGTTCGCGCACTCGCAATGGATGGCGTCCAGAAAGCAAACTCCGGTCATCCGGGCGCACCAATGGGCATGGCGGATATCGCCGAAGTCCTGTGGAATGATTACATGAAACACAACCCGACCAACCCGAAATGGGCTGATCGTGACCGTTTCATCCTCTCCAATGGTCATGGCTCTATGCTGATCTACTCCCTGCTCCACCTTACTGGTTATGATCTGGGCATGGATGATCTGAAACAGTTCCGTCAGCTGCACTCCCGCACACCAGGTCACCCTGAGTACGGTTATGCACCAGGCGTTGAGACTACTACCGGCCCTCTGGGGCAGGGTATTACCAATGGTGTTGGTATGGCACTGGCTGAGAAAACGCTGGCTGCACAGTTCAACAAACCTGGTCATGAAATCGTTGACCACAACACTTACGTATTCCTCGGTGATGGCTGCCTGATGGAAGGTATCTCCCACGAAGCATGTTCACTGGCCGGCACACTGGGTCTGGGTAAACTGATTGCATTCTGGGATGACAACGGCATCTCTATTGATGGCCATGTTGAAGGCTGGTTCTCTGACGATACTCCAGGCCGTTTCGAAGCATACGGCTGGCAGGTTATCCGTGGCGTTGATGGTCACGATGCTGAAGAGATCAAACAGGCGATTGAAACTGCCAAAGCAGAAAGCGACAAACCAACCATGATCTGCTGCAAGACTGTGATCGGCTTCGGTTCTCCGAACCTCTCCGGTACGCATGACTGTCACGGCGCTGCACTCGGCCATGATGAGATCGCACTGGTTCGTAAAGAGCTGGGTTGGGAATATGAGCCTTTCGAAATCCCTGCAGATGTATACGCAGGCTGGGACAACAAAGATGCAGGTTCTGCTGCAGAGTCTGAGTGGGATGCCCGTTTTGCGGCCTATGCTGCTGAGTTCCCTGCTGAAGCTGCTGAGTACACCCGTCGTATCAACAGCGAGCTCTCTGCTGATTGGGATGCTGGCGCTGATGCATTCATTGCTGAAGTTGCTGCCAAAGGCGAAACCATCGCTTCACGTAAAGCTTCTCAGAACGCTATTGAAGGTCTGGCCAAGATCACCCCTGAGTTTCTCGGTGGTTCTGCTGACCTCGCCGGTTCTAACCTGACCCTATGGTCCGGTGCAGTACCTGTGATCAAAGACCCTGCCGGTAACTACGTCAACTACGGTGTACGTGAGTTCGGCATGGCTGCAATGATCAACGGTATCTCCCTGCACGGCGGTTTCGTACCTTATGGCGCAACCTTCCTGATGTTCTCAGAGTATGCACGTAACGCTCTGCGTATGGCTGCATTGATGAAAGTGGGTCATATCGAAGTATTCACCCACGACTCTATCGGTCTTGGTGAAGATGGCCCAACGCACCAGCCTGTTGAGCAGACTGCAACCCTGCGCATGATTCCAAACATGGATGTATGGCGCCCTTGTGATGCGGTTGAATCATCTGTTGCCTGGAAAGTTGCCATCAAGAATCAGACGGGCCCAAGCTCACTGATCTTCTCTCGTCAGAACCTGCCACATCAGGATCGTACGGCTGAGCAGATCAAACTGATCGAACGCGGCGGTTATATCCTTAAGGATTCAGAAGGCACGCCTGATGTGATCATTATCGCAACCGGTTCAGAGGTTTCTCTGGCTATGGAAGCAGCGGCTGCATCGGATAAGAACGTTCGCGTTGTATCCATGCCATCTACCAACGCATTTGATAAGCAGGACGCAGCATACAAAGAGTCTGTACTGCCATCATCTGTGACTGCACGTGTTGCTGTAGAAGCCGGTGTTACAGGCTTCTGGGCGAAATATGTTGGCCTGAACGGTAAAGTAATCGGTATCGACACATTCGGTGAGTCAGCACCAGCTGGCGAGCTGTTCAAAATGTTTGGTATTACCACTGAAGCGGTTATCGCTGCAGTGAACGAAGTAGCATAAATCATTACGGAGAGGAGAGGATAAATAATATGACAATTAAAATTGGTATTAATGGTTTCGGCCGTATTGGCCGCATGGTATTCCGCGCTATTGCTAAGGACTACACAGATATGGAAGTAGTAGGTATCAACGACCTGCTGGACGCTGATTACCTCGAGTACATGCTGAAGTTTGACTCAGTTCATGGTCGTTTTGACGGTGATGTTGCTGTTGAAGGTGGCAACCTGATCGTAGACGGTAAAACCATCCGTCTGACTGCAGAGCGTAACCCTGCAGATCTGAAATGGGATGAAGTTGGCGCAGATATCGTTATCGACTGTACCGGTTTCTTCCTGACTACTGAATCTTGCCAGGCTCATATTGATGCCGGTGCTAAGAAAGTTGTTCAGTCTGCTCCTGCTAAGGACACTGAGACTCCAATGTTCGTATATGGTGTTAACCACAACGAGTACGCTGGTCAGGCTATCGTTTCAGCTGCTTCATGCACCACCAACTGCCTGGCTCCAATGGCTAAGGTTATCAACGACAACTTCGGTATCAAACGTGGTCTGATGACTACTGTTCATGCTGCAACTGCTACGCAGAAGACTGTTGATGGTCCTTCTATGAAAGACTGGCGCGGTGGCCGCGGTATTCTGGAAAACATCATTCCATCTTCTACCGGTGCTGCTAAAGCGGTAGGCGTGGTTCTTCCAGAACTCAACGGTAAACTGACTGGTATGGCGTTCCGCGTACCTACTTCTGACGTATCTGTTGTTGATCTGACTTGTGAACTTGAGAAAGACGCAACTTACGAAGAGATCTGTGCTGCTATGAAGGCTGCTTCTGAAGGCGAAATGAGCGCTACTCTCGGTTACACCGACGAGAAAGTGGTTTCTACCGACTTCCGTGGCTGCAAGAACTCATCAATCTTTGATGCTGGCGCTGGTATCGCACTTGACGGCACTTTCGTCAAACTCGTTGCCTGGTATGACAATGAGTACGGCTATACCTGCAACATGATGAACCTGGTTCGTCACGTAGCATAAGTAACATAACGTGGGAGCTTCGGCTCCCACGTTTGTCATTGCCCGTTTATTTTCTTTAATAAGCCGGCAGCGACAAACGTTATTACGTTGTTGATCAATCCAGAGTCATACCCTTGTCATCGTTAGCTGATAGGTGTGTGCCCTGTTTATCTTAAGGAGTAGAGAATGTCTGTAATCAAAATGACCGACCTTGATCTGGCTGGAAAACGCGTCCTTATCCGCGAAGACCTGAATGTGCCGATTAAAGATGGAAAAGTAACTTCCGATGCCCGTATCCGTGCATCCATGCCAACGATCACCCACGCAGCCAATGCCGGTGCTAAAGTCATGCTGATGTCTCATGTTGGTCGTCCGACTGAAGGTGAGTTCAGCGAAGAGAACTCTCTACAGCCTGTTGCTGACCACCTTGCAGGCCTCCTGGGTAAACCTGTACGTCTGATTCGCGACTATCTTAACGGTGGCTTTGATGTCGCTGATGGCGAAGTTGTTCTGCTTGAAAATGTACGTTTCAATGCTGGCGAAAAGAAAAATGACGAAGATCTCTCCAAAAAGTATGCCGCTCTGTGCGACATCTATGTGATGGATGCATTCGGTACTGCACATCGTGCCCAGGCCTCTACTCATGGTGCTGGCACTTTCGCACCGGTTGCATGTGCTGGCCCTCTGCTGGCTGGTGAGCTGGAAGCACTCGGTAAAGCACTGGATAATCCAGCCCGTCCGATGGTTGCGATTGTTGGTGGCTCTAAAGTATCTACCAAACTGACTGTACTTGAGTCTCTTGCGACTAAAGTGGATCAGCTGGTTGTTGGTGGCGGCATCGCTAACACCTTCATCGCTGCTGCAGGTTACCCTGTAGGTAAATCCCTCTATGAAGCAGACCTGATTGATACCTGCAAGCGTCTGACTGCAGATGCAATTGCCAATGGCGGCAGCATTCCTGTACCAACTGACATCGTTTGTGCTAAAGAGTTCTCCCCTACTGCTGCGGCAACTCTGAAAGCAGCTGATGCCTGCCTTGATGATGACATGATCTTCGATATCGGTCCTGATTCTGCTGCAGAACTGGCTGAGATTATCAAAAATGCAGGCACCATCGTATGGAACGGCCCTGTAGGCGTATTCGAGTTCGATCAGTTTGGT
>Ga0316189_10000971_pt1 | contig 28544 bp, 22 predicted proteins | sample LowCovwburrow_MG_FD_204930 | JGI IMG/M metagenome (GOLD analysis project Ga0316189, IMG submission 204930) | Coastal sediment microbial communities from Maine, United States - Lowes Cove worm burrow | ecosystem: Environmental > Aquatic > Marine > Coastal > Sediment | place: USA: Maine...
CGAAGGAGATTGTCGCAGCCTTTGGTTTGACGACGTGATCCTGCAATCGGAGATCCACATCCACGATCCTGCGGTGCTGCCAAACCCGGTCAATCGATCGATGCTCGCGCACCTGATGCTGGACCTGCCGCTGCAAACGGTACTGCTTGCAGGCTGTGGGGGTGGTGCCGTTGCACGCTGGCTGCACGCACGCGCGCCGGAGGTGATAGGTGACGCCGTCGAGCTGTCGCCGACGGTAGCCCGACTTGCACATGAATATTTTGATTTCCCACCGGCGCAGAACAGCAACTGGCAGCTGCTTGTCGAGGATGTGCGCGAATACCTGGCGCTCAGCGAGACCGGCTACGATTTCATCCTTGTCGACCTGGAGGAAAACCAGGTCACACCGGCATGGGTGACCGACACAGCCTTTCTCCAAGACTGCCATGCGCACCTGAACGGACAGGGAGTCCTGACCGTCAACCTGATCCTGCACGACAATGCCGGGGTCAGCGAGGCCCTGCTCAGAATACGCCAGGTATTCGGCACCGGGGCGATGATGCTTTTGAGCAACCCTGAGCATGACAACCTGCTGGTGCTGGCTTTTCGCACATCGGCACCAGAGATCCCGTCGCAGGAAACCCTCGAACAGCGGGGCCGACGCTGGGGTATCGACTTCACCGCACTGGCTGCACGCATTACCCGGATCAGCGCACCGGCGGCACATTCAGACACGGGCTGAGCCAAGCCTGACGCCTCAGCACAGGCCCGGGCGCGGATTCAGCTTGTCGGATCAGCGGACTTGCGCTTGAACGTCGTGGCTGCACATTTCGGGCAGGGCGGAATACGCCCGGTCTTTTTGAAGTGCAGCTCCTCACCGCACTTGGTACATTCCAAGACACCGGGCGCAGTGATCTCGCCCGTGTGATAAAGACTCGCCCGACGTGCCTGCTCGGCAAATCCCTTGAGTGCCGCGCCGGTCTGGTCCGCCATGCCAGCAAACATGTCCAGCATGCGATTCTGCATCAGCTGCCAGTCGAAGCTGAGCCAGTCCCGAAACTCCTGCCCGGTATCGGCGATGAAACTCGCCGCTTCGTGCAGATCACGCTCAACATAACGGGAGACCTTCTCGGCCTCCTCACGGGTCAGTTCTTCGAGTTCGACCGCCTTGTCTCGCGCGTCGGCGAGCGCTTCGCGCATCCATGGCACCGTCTTCTGTTCGGCACTGTCTGCGGCCTCATGCACACGCTCGAGCATGGCCTCGTATGCACCGACCAGACGATCGACGGGGTCTCTTTGTTTGTCATTCATGACCGCCTCTCCTCAGGTAATCACCCTCACGGTCATTCTAGCGCGCCAGCCGATCGATGGCGCGCACTGTTCGAAGAAGCGCCGGTTCAGGCCACCTCGCGGTCATCACCGCTGAGTCTGCGCACGGCCGGGTACAGATGCTCGGTCTCGGACTGGATCCGATCGAGGACAATCCCGAACATCTCCTGGGTATCTTCCATGAAGGCGTCATATTCCTTTATTACCAGTTCCTTGTTTTTGATCTTGCACCAACGCTTGAGGTAGGCGGAGAAGATGCGGTTGATCTCGCGCGAGCCGCCCATGAAGCGGTTGGCGATATTGTTGAGCTTCTGGTCTCCTGAACCGAGCAGCCTTGAATACATCGCGCTGTCGGTCACCGCCATGTGTTCCTTTACCGCGGTCACGTAATCGAAGAACAGATCGCAGGTGACCTCCGAGTCACAAAGTGAGCGGTCCCCCAGCAGGTGCTGAAGGATGTTTGTGAGTTCGGTAATCTTGTGGTTCTGCTGATGCAGTTCCTGATAGCTGACCATGATGTGTTTCCTCTTACATCCGCGTGGCGGTATTTATAGTGGTTGTGTGTGGGCAAAGCCCCACGGGTACTATGGTTAAGCTAGCTGGTCGCAAGCAAATATCAAATCAAGAGTTTTTAACCCAGCGCAAAAACTGACGCCAGATCGCATGCCCGCGCGCCCTGCGGTATCCTTCGCGGATTGCCTTCGCGTTGAAACCAAGCCATCCATGGATCCGCAGTACAAACCAGAACAGATTGAGAACGTCGTCCAGAAGCTTTGGGAAGACAAAGCCTACTTCAAGGCCACGGAAGACCCGAACAGGGAGAAATTCTACTGCCTGTCAATGTTCCCCTACCCCAGCGGCAAGCTGCACATGGGGCACGTGCGCAACTACACCATCGGTGATGTGATCTCGCGCTACCAGCGCATGCTGGGGAAAAATGTCCTGCAACCAATGGGTTGGGATGCGTTCGGCCTCCCAGCGGAAAATGCCGCGATCAAACACGGAAAACCACCGGCCGAATGGACCTATGCGAATATCGAGTACATGAAGGGGCAGTTGCAGCGCCTCGGATTCGGTTACGACTGGGACCGCGAACTCGCCACCTGCAGCCCGGATTATTACCGCTGGGAACAGTGGATGTTTACCCGCCTGATCGAAAAAGGCCTCGCCTATCGCAAAACCGCCACGGTGAACTGGGACCCGGTAGACCAGACGGTCCTGGCCAACGAACAGGTGATCGACGGCAAAGGCTGGCGTTCCGGTGCCGCGGTCGAAAAGCGCGATATCGAGCAATGGTTCATACGTATTACGGACTACGCCCAGGAACTCCTCGAAGATCTGGAAAAACTGCCCGGTTGGCCGGAGCAGGTCGCGACCATGCAGCGCAACTGGATCGGCCGCTCGCTGGGCGTACAGATGCGGTTCGGGATCGAGGGCGCGGAAAACGATGAGCTGGAAATCTATACCACGCGGCCCGACACCCTGATGGGGGTGACCTACGTTGCCGTGGCCGGGGAACACCCGCTGGCCCTGCAGGCGGCCGGCCATGACCCGGAGATCGCTGCATTCGTGGACGAATGCCGACAGGGAGGGGTGACCGAGGCCGAGTTGGAGACCATGGAAAAGAAGGGCATCTCCCTGGGGGTCAACGCCGTGCACCCGGTCAGTGGGGAGCCGGTACCGATCTATGCCGCAAATTTCGTCCTCATGGGCTACGGCACCGGCGCCGTCATGGCGGTACCTGCCCACGACCAGCGCGACTGGGAGTTCGCCGGAAAATACGGCATTCCCAAGAAACAGGTCATCTTCTGTCCGGATGGGCACGACTGCAGCATCGACGAGGCCGCGTACCTGGAAAAGGGGGTTCTGGCCAGCTCCGAGCCCTTCGATGGGCTTACCTCGGACGCCGCATTCGATGCCATCGCGGCCTGGCTGGATAAGCATGACAAGGGCGGGAGGAAGGTCAATTTCCGCCTGCGCGATTGGGGCGTATCACGACAGCGCTACTGGGGCTGCCCCATCCCCATCGTTCACAAGGCCGACGGCTCGGTAGAGCCCGCCACCGAGTTGCCCGTGCGCCTGCCCGAAGACGTCGTGGTCGACGGGTCGGGCTCGCCACTGAAGAAAATGCCCGAATTCTACGACCTCGGCAGCGGCGACCGGCGCGAGACCGACACCTTCGATACCTTCTTCGAATCCAGCTGGTATTACGCGCGTTATTGCTGCCCGGATGCGGACTCGAGCATGCTGGACGAGCGTGCGAATTACTGGCTGCCGGTGGATCAATATGTCGGCGGCATCGAACACGCCATCCTGCATCTGCTGTACGCGCGATTCTTCAACAAGCTGATGCGCGACGAGGGACTGGTCGACTGTGACGAGCCGTTCACCCGCCTGCTTACCCAGGGCATGGTCATCGCCGAAACCTACTATCGGCCCAGACCGGACGGCTCCAAGGAGTGGTTCAACCCGGCCGATGTGGAGGTGGATCGCGACGAAAAAGGCCGAGCGATCAAGGCGATCGCCACGGCCGACGGCGAGCCGGTCACCCCGGGCGGGGTGGAAAAGATGTCGAAGTCGAAAAACAACGGTGTCGACCCCCAGACCATGATCGATCGCTATGGCGCGGATACAGTGCGTCTTTACACCATGTTCACTGCACCGCCCGAGCAGTCTCTTGAGTGGTCTGACGAGGGAGTCGAGGGGGCGCATCGCTTCCTCAAACGCCTGTGGGCCCTGGGCGTACGCCTGGCGGACGGCACCGATATCGAGCAGGGCAACGCGGCCGACTGTGCCGAGGCGCGTCGCCAGGTGCACGCGGCGCTGCACAAGGCTCTGTTCGACTACGAACGCCAGCAATACAACACCGTGGTATCGAGCTGCATGACCATGGTCAACGTGCTCAACAAACTGGACCGGTCGCCGGCAGCCATGGCCATGCTGCTGGAGGGCATCGGCATCATCCTGCGACTGCTGGCGCCCATTGCCCCGCACATCACCCACACGATGTGGCAGGAACTGGGCTACGGCGAAGATATGCGGGACGCGGGATGGCCTGTCGTCGATGAATCGGCCCTGGTCTCGGATACCGTGTCCTATGTGGTCCAGGTCAACGGCAAGATGCGCGGCAAGATAGAGGTCGCGGCAGACGCCGACAAGGCGGCCGTCGAACAGGCCGCACGCGTCAACGAAAATGCGCGCCGCTTCACCGAGGGCCTGACCGTACGCAAGGTCATCGTGGTACCCGGCAAACTGGTCAATATCGTGGCCAACTGACGGAACTGTCGATCATGCACAAGACTCCTTTTCAAAGCCCACTCGCTGCGTTTCTGTTGCTGGCAATTGCCATGATTGCCGTCAACGGCTGTGGATTTCAGCCGCGTGGCCACTCTTCGGCCGTTGCCGACATTCCCAGTCCTATCGTTATTCGCGGTGCTGCCGAGTTTTCAGGCCTGTACCGGGAGCTTTCCCGACAGTTGCAGATCGCCGGGGTCGAGCTATCACCACCAGGCACCCCTGGCCTTCCCGTACTGCAGATCTCCGGTGTAAGAAGTGAGTCCCGCCTGCTGTCGGTCAACAGCCGCAACAAGGCCGTTGAATTCGAACTGATCGAATTCGCGAGCTTCAACCTCCGCTCGGCAGACGGCAAGCAACTGGTTCCGCAACAAAGATTGAAAGTAATCCGCATCCAATACCGGCCGGAAATAGCCGTCCTCGGCAGTAACCGCGAGGCCGAGCTGCTGCGCCGGGACATGCGCGAAGAGATTGCGGGCCGCATCATCCAGCGCCTCACCACCCAACACGCAGCGGCCGGGTGACCCCCCGATGCGGGTCTATCCCGACAAGCTGAACAGCCAACTCGGCAAGCAGCTAGCAGCTTCATACCTGGTAAGCGGTGATGAGCCTTTGCAGCTTGGCGAATGCTGTGATGCCATCCGCGCGGCGGCACGCGCCGCCGGGCACACCACGCGTGAGGTCCTCGAGGCCGGCAGCGGCTTCGACTGGCAGCAGCTGACGGCAGAGGCCGCTTCGTTCTCGCTGTTCGCGGAGAAGAAGATCATCGACCTGCGGATCCCGAACGGCAAGCCGGGCGCCGAGGGCAGCAAGGCCCTGATCGCTTACTGTAACGACCCACCCCCGGATACCCTGCTGCTGCTCACACTGCCGAAGATCGATCGCCAGCAACAGAACAGCAAATGGTTCAAGGCCCTGGACGCGCTGGGCGCGGTGATCCAGGTCTGGCCGATAGATCAGCAAAGGCTGCCCGCGTGGATAGAACAGCGCCTGCAGGCTGCAGGGATCCAGCCCAGCCGCGAGGCCGTTCGCATGCTGGCGGACCGGGTCGAGGGCAATCTGCTGGCCGCGCGCCAGGAGATCGAGAAGCTGCTGTTGCTGCATGGCCCGGGGGCGCTGGATGCAGACCAGCTCGCCGCTGCCGTGGCCGACAGCGCACGCTACGATGTGTTCGAATTGGTGGATACCGCACTGCGCGGGGAGGCCGCGCGGTGTATACATATCCTTGACGGACTCAGGGGTGAAGGACTTGCCCCGGCGGTGGTTCTCTGGGCCCTGCACCGCGAGGTGCGCAGCATGTCGCAGATATCCGCCGACGTTGCCAAGGGCCTCAGTCCCGACCATGCCATCACCCGGGCCAGGGTGTTCAGCAAGCGGACGGGGCTGGTTCGCCAGGCCCTTCCACACCTGCGAACAGCGCAATGGCTGTCGCTGCTTGAGCGCTGCCATCGTGCAGACATTGCCATCAAGGGGGGCGGCAGTGAATCGCCCTGGCTGTTGCTCGAAGATATCGCGCTCGGCATGAGCGGACAGAGACCGCCACTGCAGGGCCAAAGCTAGCCTGCAAATTGCACCCGTCGATCACAGGCGGACATGGAGGCTGGATTATGAATGCGGCAGATCTCGGTATCCTGGTGATTAACTGCGGGCACAGTCTGTGATCCGCCTGTGACCTAACCAGCCCCTCGCTTGCTCAGGCCGTCTCATCCAGCTTGAGCGGCGGCGGAAAAAAGGTCTTGACCAGATGCGAATGCAGTCTCCCGATATCGATCTGCAGTTCGTCGATGAACTCGTGCAGCGAGGCCTGATTCATCTCACCCACGTTTATCTTGAGCAGCTTGCGCTTGAATTCACGAATACCGCGCGTTGCCGGCCCGGAGTCATCCAGAACCCATACACTCTCGTCGACGGCGTCCAGACAATGCATGAACGAGCGCGGAAAGCTTGCATCGTGGAACAGGAAGCTCAGCACATCGGCGCGACTGACGCGGATCGCCACCTGACGCCGGTAGGCCTGATATCCGTTCAGTGAACGCAACACGCTGATCCATTGCAGTGTGTCCAGCGAGCGGGATTCCAGCAGGTCGTTGGGAAACAGGTCGGTGGAACGCACGTCAATGATTCGGGTGGTCATGTCCGCACGCTCCAGATTGCGGCCGAGGCGCGCGAAATGCCAGGCCTGGTCGCGGTACATGACCGCCCCCAGCAGCCCGACGATACCCTGGGAACCCTGGATAATTCCATCCAGAAAATCGTCCCTCCCGCCCTTGGTCAGGCCGGACTGGATATTCTCCTTGGCAAACAGATACAGTTCGTTCAATCGCTCCCAGGACTGGCGCGGAAGTACCTCGCGCACAGTGCGGCAGTTCTCTCTTGCAGAGGCCAGCGAGCTGAGAATCGAGCCGGGGTTGTTCGCGTCCCCGATCAGAAAACGCACAATGTTGCGTTCATTGGGTTCACGCTCGGTGGAGAAAAACTGATCGTGCAGTCCGGTAATCTCAACCAGCGGCTTCCAACCGGGCTCGATCCCCCGCGGTGTATCCAGTAGCAGATTCGAGTTCACTCGCACCAGACGGGCCGTGTTTTCGGCGCGCTCCACGTAGCGGGCGAGCCAGTAAATATTCTCTGCAACACGCGAAAGCATATCGGTCCCCAGCTAGTTCTCTGTATCCACGACCCAGGTGTCTTTCGAACCACCGCCCTGCGACGAATTGACCACCAATGACCCCTTGCGCAGCGCCACCCGAGTCAGCCCGCCGGTGGTCACCGAGATATCCCGCCCGCTCAGGATGAAAGGCCGCAGATCCACATGCCGCGGTTCCAGCGTATGACCCACCACCGTCGGCACCGTCGAGATGTCCAGGGTGGGCTGGGCGATATAGTTGCGCGGATTACGCCTGATCAGCTTTTCGAACTGCTTGCGCTCGGCCTTGGTCGCTCGCGGGCCGATCATCATGCCGTAACCGCCCGACTCGTTGGCCGGCTTGACGACCAGTTCATCCAGATGCGCCAACACGTATTCCCGTTCTTCCTTGTACATGCAACGATAGGTCGGAACATTTGGTATGCCCGGCTCCTCATCGAGATAATAACGGATGATGTCCGGTACAAAGGCATACACCACCTTGTCGTCGGCCACCCCGGCACCCGGCGCATTGGCCAACCCGACGTTTCCGGCCTTCCAGGCCCGAATCAGACCCGGTACGCCGAGCGCGGAGTCCTTGCGGAACACCTCGGGATCGATGAACTCGTCGTCGATGCGACGATAGATGACATCCACCCGCTCCGGACCCGAAACCGTGCGCATATAAACACAGTCGTCTTTTTCGACGAACAGGTCGCTGCCTTCGACCAGTTCCGCACCCATCTCCATCGCCAGATAGGCGTGTTCGAAATAGGCGGAGTTGTAGATGCCCGGCGTCAGGACTGCCACCTTGGGGCGTTTGACCTTGCGCGGAGACAGCCCGGCCAGCATTTCGTACAGCTGGGTGGGGTAATCACCGATGGGCAGGGGGGCGTAGGACTCGAAAAGCTCCGGGAACACCCGTTTGGTCACCAGGCGGTTTTCGAGCATGTAGGAGACACCGGACGGTACGCGCAGGTTGTCCTCCAGCACCAACAGGGTGCCTTCGGCATCACGCACCAGGTCAGAACCGCAGATGTGCGCCCAGATCCCCTGCGGCGGCTTCACTCCCACGCATTGCGGTCGGAAGTTTTTCGATTCCGCGAGCACCTCGGCCGGAAACACACCGTCTTTGATGATCTTCTGTTGGTGATAAAGATCATCAATGAACATGTTCAGGGCCCGGACGCGCTGCTTCAGTCCGGCCTCCACACCATCCCATTCCTTTTTATCGATGATCCGCGGCACGATATCGAACGGCCAGTTGCGATCGATCATCCCTTCATCTTCGTTGTACACGGTGAAGGTGACCCCCATCTCCTTGATCGCGAGGTCGGCGGCGGCCTGACGCTTGGCCAGTTCGCCGTCGTTCATGCGCCGGAATAAGCCGATCAGCTCCTTTGCCAGGGGTCGCGCCCGGTTCTTGCGCACCATCATCTCGTCGAAGAAACGGCCGGGGTCATACTCTTTGAGTTCAATAGGCATCGATCAGTCCTGGAAAACAACCATCATCAATCGCCTCGTCCCCGGGCGGAGAACCGCAGGTCCAGGGTGTAAGGATGTTCGCACTGACGGGCCTCATCGGGCACTTGCACCTTTCCGGTACTGTGCCCGATAGGCCAGAATCGTGCCAAACGCCGGGACTCGGCCTCGTAGGCGTTCACCGGAAGCGTGTCATAACTGCGCCCGCCCGGGTGAGATACATGGTAGGTGCAGCCGCCCAGCGATCGCGCCGACCATGTATCAAGCAGTTCGAACGTCAGCGGGGCATGCACCGGAATGGTCGGGTGCAGGCCTGAGGGGGGATTCCAGGCCTTGTAACGAACGCCTGCGACGAACTCACCGCGCTCCCCCGTGCACCGTAAAGGAACACGCCGGCCATTGCATGCCACAACATGGCGCGCATCCGTCATGCCGCGCACCTTGACCTGCAGACGCTCCACCGAGGAATCGACGAAGCGCGCCGTACCCTGACCTGTCACCTCCTCGCCCAGCACGTTCCAGGGTTCGACGGCAAAACGCAGCTCCATCTCGACGTCATCGACATTGATGGTGCCGTAACGCGGATAACGGAACTCGACGAAGGGATCAAACCAGTCGGTCTCGATCGGATAACCCCAGCGTTGCAGGTCTGCGACCACATCGGCCATGTCACGCTGTACATAGTGCGGCAGCATGAACCGGTCGTGCAGCTCGGTCCCCCAGGGCACCGGGGCCTGTTCATAAGGCTGTTGCCAGAAACGAGAGACCAGGGAGCGCAGTAACAGACCCTGCACCATGGCCATCTGCGAATGCGGCGGCATCTCAAAGCCGCGGAACTCAACCAGACCCAGGCGGCCGGTCGCCGAGTCTGGCGAATACAGTTTGTCGATGCAGAATTCGGACCGGTGGGTATTGCCGGTCATATCGGCCAGCAGGTTGCGCAGTACACGGTCGACCAGCCAGGGCGCAGGCACCTCACCCTTGGGCAGCTGCTGCAAGGCAATATTGAGCTCGTACAGACTGTCGTCGCGCGCCTCGTCAACCCGCGGCGCCTGCGAGGTCGGCCCGATGAACATCCCCGAGAACAGGTACGACAGAGCCGGATGATTCTGCCAGTAGCGCACCAGGCTGCCGAGCACCTGCGGATTGCGCAGCATCGGGCTGTCGGCCGCGCTCGGTCCACCGAGGGTGACATGATTGCCGCCGCCGGTGCCCGTGTGACGGCCGTCGAGCATGAATTTCTCGGTCCCCAGACGGGATAGTCGCGCCTCTTCGTACAACACTTCGGTGTTCGCGACCATCTCCTGCCAGCTGTGGGCAGGGTGCACATTGACCTCGATGACGCCCGGATCGGGGGTCACCGAAAAACGTTTGAGGCGTGGATCGTGGGGCGCGGGATAGCCCTCGAGCACGATCGGCTGACCCAGCTCACATGCCGTACCCTCGATCTGGTTCACCAGGTCAAGCCAGTGGGTCACATCCTCCAGCGGCGGCAGAAAAACGTGCAGATTACCCTCGCGCACCTCCAATGCCATCGCGGTACGCACGAAATGGCGTCCTTCATGTCTCGCATCGGCCGACCCCTGTTCGCTCAGGCCGTGGGCCCGCAGGGTGTCTGCGGCAACACCTTCCTGCCAACTGGTATAGCGTGAAGACACCTCGCCCGCACCCTGACTGGGCCCTGCCCCCGGCAAAGCGCCGCGCTCGGCAAAAGGATCGGTCGGGTGCAACTTCTGACGCTCTCCCTCCTCTTCCCAGACCAGGGCATCCAGCGGCAGACGCAAACCCATCGGGGAATCACCAGGCAACAGGAACATGTTTCCACGGCGGAAGGTCCAGGGCGAGCTGATCCATTCCTCGGCATCGCTGTCCCAGCCCAGCGGCAGCGCGTAACCAACGACCTGATCAAGCCCACGTTCAAACAGGCGGCGCAAGCGCACCCGTTCGAGCTTGTCTGAGACCTTGCTGTCGAGCACATCGATATTCTCGGGCAGGGTGCCCTCTTTCCACAGGTAATAGAGGACGTCCTCGTAGCCGGGTTCGACATTGTTCGCCGGCACCCCCAGACGGGCCGCCAGGCGACGTGCAAAGGCTTTCACGGCCTCACTTTCGGCCTCTCCAACAGCGGTCGGATCGGCCAGCAGCTTCGAATCACGCCAGACCGGCGTGCCGTCTTCTCGCCACAGGCAGGCCAGGGCCCAGCGCGGCAAGGGTTCGCCTGGATACCATTTGCCCTGTCCGTAATGCAAAACGGCGCCAGGTGAAAAACGCTCGCGCAGGCGCCGCAGCAGGACCTCGGCGCGTTCGCGCTTGTGCGGACCCAGTGCCGCTGTGTTCCATTCATCAGCATCCATGTCGTCGATGGACACGAAGGTCGGCTCACCACCCATGGTCAGACGAACATCGTTGTCCTTCAGCTCGGCGTCGACCCGCTCACCCAGGGCCATGACCGCTGCCCACTGGTCCTCGCTGTACGGCAGGGTGACGCGCGGATCCTCGTGGATGCGAGTGACCTCGTTGAGAAACTTGAACTCCACCTCGCTTTTATCGACCGCACCGGTGACCGCCGCGGCACTCACATAATCTGGTGTGCAGGCAAGCGGGATATGTCCCTCACCCGCCAGCAGGCCGGAAGTGGGATCGAGTCCGATCCAGCCTGCACCCGGGACGTAGATTTCGGTCCAGGCATGTAGATCCGTGAAGTCCTCGGCCGGTCCCGATGGACCGTCGAGCGACTCCTGGTCGGGCGCCAATTGCACCAGATAGCCGGACACGAAGCGTGCCGCCAAACCCAGATGACGGGCGATCTGGACCAGCAGCCAGGCACTGTCACGGCACGAGCCTTTGCGCCGCTCGAGGGTCTCCTCGCAGGTCTGCACGCCCGGCTCCATGCGGACCACGTAACCGATCTCCTCCTGAACCTTTCGATTGATCGCGACCAGGAAATCGTTCATCTCGATCGGTTCGCGGGAAATCCCCTGCACCCATTCGGTCAGGCGCGGCCCCGATTCGGTGCACTCAAAATAGGGCTTTAACTCCTTGTGTAGCTGCTTCGGGTAACTGAAAGGGAATTTCTCGGCGTAGTCCTCGACGAAAAAGTCGAACGGATTGACGGTGACCATCTCGACCACCATGCCGACATCGACCACCATCTTGCGGGTCTTTTCCGGAAACACGTAGCGGGCGACGAAATTCCCGAACGGGTCCTGCTGCCAGTTGAGAAAATGCTCCTCCGGCTCGACCTTCAGCGAATACTCATGCACCGGGGCGCGCGTATGCGGAGCCGGGCGGAGACGGATCTGATGCGGCGACAGGGAGACGCTACGATCGAACAGATACTCGGTTCTGTGGCGGATGGCCACTCGGATTGACATGAGACTTCCTCGGCTTGGATATGGCGCCAAAGTGGCAATAATAGTGCCGATTCAACTTCCGGGGAAACAACGGGCAGAAAAATTGGGGCTTCCATATCGGCACGATTTCACCTCATACTTGTGCTGCCACAACAGCCCGGATTCCTCTCGATGACATATTGTGTCGGACTCAGTCTCGATGACGGCCTCGTCTTCGCCTCAGATTCACGCACCAATGCGGGGGTCGACTATGTGACCTCCTACAGCAAGATGCACGTGTTCACACCGTCACCCGACCGGCTGTTCGTGATCCTGTCGGCCGGTAATCTGGCTACCACCCAGGAGGTGGTGAACCACATCCAGCGCGACCTCGACTATCCCTCGGGAGGCCCCAATCTGGCCAACGTGCGGTATCTGTTCGAGGCCGCCGAGTATGTCGGCGCGATCAGTCTGGCGGTCCAGAAAGAACACAGTGCGGCACTGGTACAGTCCGGCGTCAGCGGTGAAACAACCCTTTTGATCGGCGGCCAGATTGCGGGGCAACCGCACGGCATGATGCTGATCTATCCCCAGGGCAACTACATCACCTCGTCGCCGGAGACGCCCTACCTGCAGATCGGGGAGAGCAAGTACGGCAAGCCGGCACTCGACCGTATCGTGCACCCCGGACTGTCGCTCAACCAGGGTTCGCGACTGGCGCTGGTATCGCTGGACGCGACCACCCGGTCCAATATCACGGTAGGACCGCCCTTCGAGTTGGCCACTTATGAAAAGGACAGCCTGACGATCGGCTGCCGATGCCGCTTCGATGCAGACGACAAATATCTCATCAGCGTCCGCGAGGCGTGGAATAACGGTATCAATCAGGCATTCCTCAATCTGCCGAAGTTTTCCTGGGAGAGCCAGGGCAGTACCCAGATCGGCAACCGGCAACAGGCTGCCAACCAGGGCGCCTGAAGCCAAACCCGGCTACAGGTCCGCTACAGACCCACACCCTCCCGACGACGCGACGCTTGGGGTAGAATTCGCGGATTCGCCCACGAAATCACGAGTACAGCCATGAGCCACGCCGCCCAGTCGCAGATCGACGACGTTTCCGCCTACATGCACGACCTCGGGCAGCGCGCGCGCTTCGCATCACGGGCCCTGGCCGCCGCGGATACGGCAGCCAAGGACAAGGCCCTGAACGCCATTGCGGATGATCTTGACCAGGTCCGCGACGCGCTGATTGCAGAGAATCGCAAGGACCTGGAAGCCGGCGCGGCGGAGGGTCTGGACGCGGCCCTGCTCGACCGCCTGGAACTGAACCAGGCGCGCATCGACGGCATGATTGAGGGCCTGCGCCAGATAGCCGGTCTGCCCGACCCGATCGGCGAAATCTTCGATATGCGTTTTCGACCCAGCGGCATCCAGGTCGGGCGTATGCGAGTCCCACTCGGCGTGGTCGGCATCATCTACGAGTCGCGCCCAAACGTGACCGCCGACGCCGCCGCGCTGTGCCTGAAATCCGGCAATGCCACCGTGCTGCGTGGCGGTTCGGAGGCCTTCCATTCGAACCAGGCAATCGCCGCCAGCATCCACCGTGGTCTCGAGGCCGCCGGTCTGCCGGCCGATGCGGTCCAGGTCCTGGCCACGACCGACCGCGCTGCGGTCGGCCAGATGATCACCATGCCCGAGTATATCGACGTGATCATCCCGCGCGGCGGCAAGGGCCTTATCGAACGCATCAGCAAAGATGCACGTGTCCCGGTCATCAAGCACCTGGACGGCATCTGCCATGTATATGTCGATGACGAGGCTGACCCCAGCAAGGCCTTCGATGTCGCCCTGAATGCCAAGACCCAGCGTTACGGCACCTGTAACACCCTGGAGACCCTGCTGGTCCACGATACCGTCGCGGCAGACTTTCTACCCTCGCTGGCCGAGGCCTATCGCGAGAAGGGCGTCGAACTGCGCGGCTGTGAAAAGACCTGCAGCGTTATCTCCGACTGCAAGGCCGCCGGCAGCGAAGACTGGGATACCGAGTACCTGGCACCCATCCTGTCGATCCGCGTCGTCGATGGCCTGGACCAGGCGATCGAGCACATCAACGAGCACAGCTCGCAGCATACGGACAGCATCGTCACCGAGAACTTCACCAAGGCACGCCGTTTTCTGCGTGAGGTGGACTCCAGCTCGGTAATGATCAATGCGTCGACGCGTTTTGCTGACGGCTTCGAATACGGTCTTGGCGCCGAGATCGGCATCTCGACCGACAAGTTCCACGCCCGCGGCCCGGTCGGTCTGGAAGGCCTGACCTCGGTGAAGTTCGTGGTGTTCGGTGATGGGCACATCCGCACCTGAGGGCGACAGCCCTGCCGAAGGCAGACGCATCGGTGTATTCGGCGGGACCTTCGATCCCGTCCATAATGGTCACCTGCGGATCGCCCTCGATGCACGTGAGATACTCGGCCTGGATGAAGTCCGGCTGATCCCACTCGCACATGCGGTCCACCGCGACCAGCCCGAAACTCCGGCCGCCATGCGGCTGCAGATGCTGCAGGCCGCGGTCGCCGGACGCACAGACCTGATCTGCGACGACCGCGAACTGCGTCGCAAAGGCCCCTCCTACACCATCGAAACCCTGGAGTCACTGCGCCGGGACCTGCCAACAGCTTCGCTGTGCCTGCTGCTGGGTGACGATGCCTTCAACGGTTTTGCCAACTGGCGGGACCCTGTGGGCATCCTCGCTCTTGCGAACATCGCGGTGCTTCAGCGACCGGGCAGGCCGCTGCCGAGAGACCCGGAGCTCGACAAGATTCTCACGGGGCGCACCGTGACCAGACTGGACCCCGCGCGCAGCGGCCAGATCCGTTTCTGCCCGGTCACCCAGCTGGACATCGCCTCCAGCGACATCCGCCAGCGCCTTGCCGCCGGTCGCAGCGCGGACTATCTGCTGCCCGCCTCGGTACTGGACCTGATCGAGCGGCACCAGCTATACCGCTAGTGGGCCATGCGGCACGTTTCATTACACGTCGATCCTTGAAATCGTAAAAACACAACAAACCGGCCTGTCTTCACCCTGCTTCGCAAGCCCCGCGGGTTAGGGTGCGGCGCGCAGATGGTTTATGATTCACACCCAGTGCACTTTCCGGACCCGGGTATGCAGGTAGAAGACTTACGCGATCTCGTCGTCGACACCCTCGAAGACATGAAGGCCTTCGACATCGTCACGCTCGATGTCCGCGGCAAGACCAGCATCACGGATTTCTTCGTGATCGCCTCGGGCAGCTCCGACCGGCACGTCAAATCATCCGCTGAAGCGGTGGCCTTTCAGGCGAAACAGTCCGGCCAGGCGGCGATCGGTACCGAGGGCCTGCAGGAAGGCGAATGGGCACTGATCGATCTCAACGGCGTCGTGGTGCACGTGATGCAGGCAAAGGTGCGCGACTTCTACCAGCTCGAGCGGCTTTGGAATGTCGACCCGCAGGCCGCCGAAAAACTCACCAAGGAACATGGTTCCTCCTGAGGGCGGTTGCATTTTGGGGCGCCGCATTGGAAACACAAAGGCACAGAGATCGCAAAGGCTGTAGTGACCGGCTGGTGTGTTGCACCCGGTCCGCAGAACTGTTCGCTCTCTTAGCAACCAAAACAGCGTTTCTTTGCGCACTCCGGGACTCCGCGCCCCCTGCTTCCGCAATACCACGGCCAGATCCTGGCATCCCATGAAAATCCACCTGATCGCGGTAGGCGAGAAGATGCCGCGCTGGGTGCAGGATGGCTACAACGAATACGCCAAGCGTCTGCCGCCCGAGTGTGCCCTGGACCTGATCGAGATCCAGGCTGGCAAAAGAGGCAAAAACGCCGATGTCGCGCGCATCATGCGCGACGAATCCCAACGGCTGCTGACCGCAGTACCCAAGGGAGCGACGGTGGTGGCCCTGGAGGTCGGTGGCAGGAGCTGGTCGACCGAGGAACTGGCCGGAAAACTCGATACCTGGATGGGCAGCGGCCAGGACGTCGCGCTGCTGGTGGGAGGGCCGGACGGGCTCACCGACGCTGCCCGGGCAGCCGCCGGGCAGCTCTGGTCATTATCGGCGCTGACCCTGCCACACCCACTCGTCAGGGTCGTGCTTGCCGAGCAACTCTATCGCGCCTGGAGCATTCTGCGGAATCATCCTTATCACCGCGCCTGAGCACGGCGTCCCAGCCCCACTTCGGTTATCTTTACCTCAAGATAACAATATGAAGAAGACGCCAGCCGGCATGATCATCCTCGCTTCCCAATCTCCCCGCCGCGCCGAACTGCTCAACCAGATGGGTGTCGATTTCCGCATGGAACCGGCGCAGGTGGATGAAACAGTGCACGCAGATGAGCGTGCAGCCGATTACGTGGAACGTGTGGCCATGGCCAAGGCCCAGGCCGTGCAACGACGGTTTCCCGAACTCCCGGTGCTGGGCTCGGACACGGCCGTGGCCCTCAACCAGACCATTCTCGGCAAGCCTCGCGATCGCCAGGACGCCATCGACATGCTTTTGTCTCTGTCAGGACGCCCGCACGAGGTCCTGACCGGCGTCGCAGTCGCTACCACCGGTTCAACCCTGTACCGCCTCAATGTCAGCCGTGTGATTTTCCGCGACCTCAGTGAACAGGAAGCGGCCGCCTACTGGGCCACGGGAGAGCCCGTCGACAAGGCCGGCGGCTATGCCGTGCAGGGGCTGGCCGCCGCTTTTATCGAACGCATCGAAGGCAGCTATTCCGGGATCATGGGGCTGCCGCTGTTCGAGACCATGCAACTGCTCGGCACGATCGGGGTGCATGGCCGCCGGCACGTGTAATATGGCGGGATGAGTGAAGAAATCCTGATAAATATCACCCCGCCCGAGGCCCGGGTTGCGGTTGTCGAGAATGGTGTGGTTCAGGAAATCATCATCGAGCGCACCGGCAAACGCGGCCTGGTTGGGAACATTTACAAGGGCAAGGTATGTCGGGTCCTGCCGGGCATGCAGGCCGCCTTTGTCGATGCCGGCCTGGAACGCGCCGCATTCCTCCACGCCTCCGACATACATGCCCCGAACAACGAGAGATCCGACCAGATCACCGATCTGGTGCGCGAAGGCGGCGAGGTCATTGTCCAGGTGGTCAAGGACCCGCTGGGGACCAAGGGGGCCCGCCTGACCACCAACATATCGATTCCCTCGCGTTTCATGGTGTTCATGCCGAATGTGAACAATGTCGGCGTATCACAGAAGATCGAGGACGAGGCGGAGCGCACGCGACTGCGCGACATACTCACCCAGTACGCAGAGGCGAACGATATCAGTGCGGGATTCATTGCCCGGACGGCCGCCGACGGTGTGTCCGAAGAGGCACTGCACAACGACATGCGTTTTCTGGTGCGGTTGTGGAGCTCGATCCGTGAGCGCGCCGCCGCCGCACCCGGCAAACAGCTGATCCACGAGGACCTGCCGCTGGCACTGCGCGCGCTGCGCGACCTGATCAACCCCGAGGTCGAAAAGGTGCGCATCGACTCACGCTCGACCTGGGAAAAGGCCCAGCAATTTGCGACCAAATACATCCCGGAGCAGCGCTCTTCGATCGAGTATTACCCAGGCAAGCGACCGATCTTCGACCTGTATGGCGTCGAAGACGAGATCCAGAAGGCACTGGAACGTAAGGTCGATCTCAAGTCGGGCGGCCATCTGGTGATCGACCAGACCGAGGCGATGACGACGATCGACGTCAACACCGGCGCCTTCGTCGGCCACCGTAACCTCGAGGAGACCATCTTCAAAACCAATCTCGAGGCCGCCCAGGCTATCTGCCGACAGCTGCGCCTGCGCAATCTCGGCGGCATCATCATCATCGACTTCATCGACATGACCGACGAGGATCACAAGCGTCAGGTCATCCGCGCCCTTGAACGCTGTCTCGCGCATGATCACGCCAAGACCCACATCTCCGAGGTCTCGACGCTCGGCCTGGTGGAGATGACGCGCAAACGCACCCGCGAATCCTTGGAACACGTCCTGTGCGAAAGTTGTCCAACCTGCAGCGGCCGCGGCATGCTGAAGACGGCCGAGACCACCTGCTTCGATATTTTTCGCGACATCCTGCGTGAATGGCGGCAGTTCGACGTCGAGGAACTCCTGGTGCTGGCCTCGCAGGAGGTGGTCGATCGCCTGCTCGACGAGGAGTCGCAGAATCTGGCCGAACTCGAGCAGTTCATCGGTCGCCCGATCAAACTGCAGGCCGAGGCACTGTACAACCAGGAACAATATGACGTGGTGCTGATTTAACGACGGCGTACACGCCAGGAAGCCGCATTGCGTATTCTCAGAAATCTGCTGGTCGTGCTGGTGATCCTGTGGGGGCTGCTCGTCCTCATGGTGCGATCCGCCACGCCGTTTATCGCAGACTACCGCGGCGAATTGGGAGAACTCCTCTCCGCGCAGCTGGGTGTCCCGGTCACCGTCGATACTCTCGAGGCACGCTGGATAGGCATCGCCCCGCTGGTGGAACTGCACGGTGTAACCATCGGCGAGGACACACAGGCCCTCGAGATTGACCGCGTCTCGCTGTACCTGACACCGTCCGAGCTGCTGGGCGAATCGCGTCTGGATGCCCTACGCCTGACCATCGATGGCATGCAACTGAACCTGGTAAGAAAGGCTTCCGGACAGTTGCAGCTCGAGGGCGTCGGCATGATCGGCCAGAATGCCAGGCGGCCCGGCATCACGGCGGCACCACCGCTGCCAAGCAGCCTGCGCCTGCTCAATACCCGGGTGGTCTGGATAGACCGCAAGGCGGGCAAACCCCCTTTCACGATCGACAACCTGGATATCGTGCTCGACCGAGACGGCAGCCGCCTCGATCTGCGCGCCAAGCTGAAAACCGCCTCCGGCAACGCCGATCTTTCAGCGCGACTGGATGGCTTCCTAAGCACCCCGGACTGGGGTGGAGAGACCTACATCAAGGTCGAGAATCTGGACGTCGCGGACCTGTTTGATCATTACCTGCCGAACCACTATGGCCTGCATGGTCTGCAACTGGACCTCGAGTCCTGGGGCCAGTGGGACCATGCCGCACCGACGGACGCGCAGGGCAGCTTCCAGCTGCGCGATCTTCGCCTGCACCCGAAAACCGTGGATGCGGTGCCCCTGCACATGGTCCGGGCCAGCGCCGACTTCAGCATACGCCGCCGACAGGGTGAGCTGAGCCTGGGCCTGAAAGATCTGCTATTCGCGTTCAGGGACCACCAATGGCCGTTCGGCGACCTGGCCCTCTCACTGTCAGACCAGCCCGATGGACGCCGCCAAATCCGCGCCGCGGCCGACTATCTGGATCTGGACGACCTCGCCCGCATCCTGCAGGTTCGACTGCCCTGGCAGGGCCTGAGGGAACCTTTACAGCAACTTCAGCCGCGTGGCGAGGTCCGCGACTTCAGACTGGCGCTTGATCTCGCGGGCGAACAAACCGAGTGGCGCGCGCAGGGTAACTTTTCCGGGATCACGACGTCACCATGGGAGGATATCCCAGGTGTCGAAAACCTCAGCGGTCAGCTGCATGGCCAGCACGACCACCTGCAGCTCCAACTCGACAGCCGCGACGCCAAGGTACGTTTTAGCGGACTGTTTCGGAACCCCCTCGAACTGGTCACGCTTGAGGGGCGGCTGGATATCCTGCGCGAAGCGGACCAGTGGCAGATTCTCAGTGAGCACCTGCTCGCCGATACACCGCATATCGACACCCGTACCCGCCTGGTGGTCACGCATACCCCGGACCGCCCCCTGTTTCTCGACCTGCAGACCGACTTCAGCGACGGCGATGCCGCCCACGCAATGCGCTACTACCCGACCGGCATCATGAGCGAGGGTGTGGTGGAGTGGCTGGATGACTCAATCCGGTCCGGGCTCGTGCCCGGCGGTACCGCACTGGTCCACGGCTCACTCGCCGATTTTCCCTATGAGGATCCCAGCAGCGGCACCTTCCAGGTCGTTTTCGACACCAGGGACCTCGAACTCGACTATCTCGAGGGCTGGCCTAAGCTCGAACATCTCGATGCGCATGTAAAATTTCACGGCAACCAGCTGGACATCGACCTCGAATCGGCCGCCATCTATGACAGCCTGGTAACCGGAGCCCATGGTCATATCGATTCATTGAACCCTTCCGGCCCCCTGCAGGTAACAGGGACCGTGAACGGCCCTCTGAACAACATCCTCAAGCTGCTTCAGGAAGATGCCCTGCATGACGACTTCGGCGACATCGTGGCCCCCATGCGGGCCGAAGGCGACACGGAAATGAGCATGGCTTTTACGATTCCGCTGGCCGATGAGATCGGTTACGCACTCGATGGTCAGCTGCATTTTGACGGTGCCCGGCTGTCGTTGCCCGAATGGGGCTTCACCATGAGCCACATCCAGGGCGAGCTGGGGTTCAATCTCGATGGATTGTCGGCGAAAGGCATCCGGGCGCACGCGCTGGGCAGCCCGGTCCGGGTCGATGTATCACCTCTGGATGACGGCACCACACGGATCCGCACGCGCGGCGAACTGAAGCTCCAGGATATCGGACGCCAAATTCCCGCCATCCCGCTGCGAGCCGCCAGCGGCAAGTCAGACTTCGTCATAGAGATGAGTGTCCCGGCGGCCAGCGCACCTGCCGGGACCCCCGGCATCCTGTCGATCGACACTGATCTCAGAGGCGTTCGGATCGGCCTCCCGGCACCGTTCGGCAAGACGGCTGAGCAGACCCGCCAATTGTCGGTCAAACTGCCGGTCGGCGGTCAGTCAGCGCTGGGCAGCCTCAGATACGCCGGCCAGATAAACGCCCGGTTCAGTCATGATGGCGACCGGGTCGATGTGGTCCTGGGTGGCGGTGATGCCCGGCCCGAACCAGCGCCGGGCATCCGCATCGGCGGGCATCTGAAAACCGTGGACCTGTTCGAATGGAGCGAGGCCATGAACTCCCTCCCGTCTGGGGAGAATGACGGCTCGACCAGGCTGAATCTGGACCTGCGCATCGACCGCCTGAAGGCTGACAACCTGGGTATCGATGATCTGCATCTGGATGCTGGTGTCGACAAAGGCCTCTGGCAGGGCATCATCGAGGCGCCGAACCTGGCTGGAAAATTCAGTGCCGCACAGGAACTGACGAAACAGCCTATCCAGGTGGACCTGCAACGCCTGCATCTGCAACTGCCCCTGGGTGACGAAGATTTCGAACCCCCACCGGTGCCGGATCCAGACGACGGTCCGAATCCCTCAACCATGCCCGAACTCGTAATCAATATCGCTGAACTCGGGATCAACGAGGCAGACCTGGGCCAGCTGCGGCTGAATGCACGACGCGCCCCCGACGGCTTGCACGTGACCCAGTTCAGTCTGCGTGGCGGCCAGCTGGAACTCGATAGTGCCGGCCACTGGTCACGTGCCGAAACCCGTTACGAGACAGAATGGGGTGGACGCATCAGCACGGAGGACCTGGGTGATCTGCTGGTAGACTTGGGCTATTCGCGCCAGGTTCAACACGCGTCAAGCTCGCTGGAGTTCCTCCTGCGCTGGCCCGGGAACCCGGCGCAGTTCCATCGCATAAGCTTTGGCGGCGACATCCGCCTGGATGTCGACAGCGGGCGTATCGTCGAACTCGACCCTGGAGTCACCCGCGTGGTCGGGCTGCTCAATCTCAATGCCCTGACCCGACGCCTGCGCCTCGATTTCAGTGACATCTACAAGAAGGGTTACAGTTTCGACAGCATAAAGGGCAACTTCAACTTCACCCACGGTATGGCACACACCAGCAACCTGCGTGTACTCGGACCCACGGGACGCATCGACCTCGATGGCGATGCCGACCTTGTAAGCCGCACGCTGGACCAGCAGGTCACGGTCACGCCGGATCTCGATGCAACCCTGCCAATCGCAAGCACCCTGGCGGGAGGCCCGATCGCCGGGCTGGCGGTGCTGGTGGCCCAGAAGCTGATGACCAAGCAGGTCGACAATCTCTATCGTTTCGAATACAGCCTCAGCGGCCCCTGGGCCGAACCAGAGATCGAGCAGCTCGACACCGGCGGCACACTGTCCAAGATACTGCAGCCGTTCAGCAGCGAGTCCGAACAGACGCCGGCTGAGGAAGACGAGCCCCCGGCAATCCATTCGGAAACGCAGGCTACGGAAAAGGAACGCAATCCTGCAGCCTCTCGCCACGCGAAGGCCGGTGCCGCTTCGTCGCCCGCACTGGACACGGAACCCACCGAACAGGACACAGGGAAAACAAACCCCTTCCGCGGCCTGTTCAAGGTCCTGAAGGAAAGCCAGCCTCACGGGGCAGACCTGCCAGGAACCTCGGAATAAGGAGCAGCGTGACTGTTGCACACATTCCCACACACACTCAGACCCCATCTCGGCGCGATAACCCTTTGCCCATCACGCCGCAGGCATTAGAGTTGACACAACGAACACCCAGGTAGGTATCCATGCACAATTCGAAAAAGACAGTCGCAGCCATCCAACTGGCATCGGGAAGCAATGTCAGCGCGAACCTCCTGGAGACCGAACGCCTGGCCGAGGCCGCCGCCAAACAGGGCGCACAGATGATCGTCCTGCCCGAAAACTTCGCCTTTATGGGCAGCAGCTGCAATGACGCCAACGCCCTGCGGGAGGAGGCCGGCGACGGCCCGCTGCAGACATTCTTGTCTCAACTCGCGACCCGCCTGGGAATCTGGATCGTTGGAGGCACCATCCCGCTCGAGGCCGAACATGCAGCCAAATGGCGCGCTGCCTGCACCGTTTACGACGACCAGGGCCGGCAGGTTGGGCGTTACGACAAACAGCATCTGTTTGATGTCAACCTGGTAGAGAGCGACGAGCAGTTCATCGAGTCAGAGAGCATCGAGGCAGGTGACCGCGTGCTGGTCCTCAACAGTCCGGTCGGCAGACTGGGTATCGCAGTGTGCTACGACCTGCGTTTCCCCGAGATCTTCCGCGCCATGGTCGACCGTGGTGTCGAGGTGATCGCATTGCCATCGGCTTTCACTGCCATCACCGGGCGGGCCCACTGGGAAACCCTGGTGCGTGCACGCGCAATCGAAAACCTGGCGTATGTCATCGCCGCAGCACAAGGTGGTTTTCATGTCGCCAGCCGCGAAACCTACGGACACAGCGTAGTCGTCGACCCCTGGGGCACCAAGCTGGCAGAACGCGAACGCGGCAACGGCTGCGTGATCGCCGAAATCGACCCGGAGTTCCAGCAGACCACCCGGCGCAATTTCCCCTGCCTCGACCACCGTCGTCTGCATTGTCGCTGACCCCAGCACCAGAGCCGTCAACCAACGGCCAGGAGTAAAACCCAATATGTCGCAAAGCACGGCGATCGCGCGCGAGACTCTGCTTGATACACCAGGCCTGGATGAAGCCCAGTTGTCGCGGGTAATGGACCGCCTGCTGAGCCGGCAGGTGGATGCCGCGGATATCTATTTTCAATACGGGCGACTCGAATCCTGGGTGCTCGAGGACGGCATCATCAAGGAAGGCAGCCACAGCATCGAACAGGGTGCGGGCCTGCGTGCCATCAGCGGTGAGAAGACCGGGTTTGCGTACACCGACAGCCTGGAGCTCTCTCGCCTGCTCGATGCAGCAGGTGCCGCACGCTCGATTGCGCAGGCCGGGCAGCACGGGGCAAGAGCGATCGCCGGACCCGCTGCGGCACCCGCACTGTACGCACCGATCAACCCGCTGGACTCATTGAGAGAGGCAGAGAAACTCGACCTGATGCGACGTGCCGATGCCGAGGCTCGTGCCGCAGACCCCCGAGTACAGGAGGTGATCGTCAGCCTGGTCGCCGCACACGACATCATCCTTGTGATGGACAACAGCGGTCAGATCCATACAGATGTTCGCCCACTGGTGCGCATGAACGTGCAGGTGATCGTCGGGCACCAGGACAAACGTGAACAGGGCAGTTCCGGTGGCGGCGCGCGGCAGGCACTGACGTTTTTCCTGGAGGAAGATCGCGCCAAGGGCTACGCGCGTGAGGCCGTACGCCAGGCCCTGATCAATCTCGACGCGGTGGCGGCACCGGCCGGCATGCTGCCGGTGGTTCTGGGTCCTGGATGGCCCGGCGTGCTGTTGCACGAAGCGGTCGGACACGGTCTCGAGGGCGACTTCAATCGCAAGGGCACCTCGGCTTTTTCCGGGCGTATCGGCGAACAGGTTGCCTCGGCGCTTTGCACGGTGGTCGATGACGGCACCCTGCCCGGCCGTCGTGGCTCGCTGACCATCGACGACGAAGGCACCCCTTCCGGCAACAATGTGCTGATAGAGAAAGGCGTATTGAAAGGCTATATGCAGGACAAGATGAATGCGCGTCTGATGGGCGTGGCCCCGACGGGCAACGGCCGACGCGAATCGTATGCCCACCTGCCGATGCCGCGCATGACCAACACCTATATGTTGCCCGGCGAACACAAACCCGAGGAGATCATCGCCTCGGTGGAGCATGGTCTTTATGCAGTCAACTTTGGCGGTGGCCAGGTGGATATCACCTCGGGCAAGTTCGTATTCTCGGCCAACGAGGCCTACATGATCGAAAACGGCAAGGTGACCCATCCGGTCAAGGGAGCGACCCTGATCGGAAACGGCCCAGAGGCGATGAACCGGATCAGCATGGTCGGCGACGACCTTGCCCTGGACGCCGGTGTCGGAACCTGCGGCAAAGAGGGCCAGAGCGTCCCGGTCGGGGTCGGCCAGCCGACTCTCAAGATAGATCAACTCACCGTCGGCGGTACTGCGGCATGAGCCAGACCGAACAAATCGCGAAATTGAAGCAGGTCGTCGAAGACCTGCTGCAGGAGGCCCACCGCCAGGGGGCAGATGCCGCCGAGGCGGGCGTATCGACCCAAACCGGCCTTTCGGCGACGGTACGCCTCGGTGAGACCGAGACAATCGAACACACGAGTGACAACGGCCTGGGCATCACCGTCTACTTCGGTCACCGCAAGGGCTCGGCCAACACCACCGACCTGCGTCCGGAGGCCATCCGTGAGAGCGTTGCCGCAGCCTGCCGGATCGCCAGGCACACCTCGGAAGACCCTGCCGCCGGCCTGGCCGATGCAAACCGCATGGCGCACGACGTGGCGGACCTGGATCTTTATCACCCTTGGCAGATGGATGCCGATGAAGCGTCAACGATTGCACGCGACTGCGAAGATGCCGCGCGAGGTCTGGACCCACGAATCAGCAATTCCGAGGGTGCGACCCTGTACACCCAGGAATCGAGTTTCATCTACGGCAACAGTCACGGCTTTGTCGGCGGTTACCCCAGCACACGCCACAGCCTCAGCTGTGCGGTCGTCGCCCAGGAAGGCGAGGAGATGCAGCGTGACTATTGGTATGACAGCGGGCGCCTGCCGGCTGAACTTGCCGATCCGGCAGCAATCGGTCGCAAGGCCGCCGAACGAACCCTGGCGCGGCTCAACGGTCGCCAGCTGGGGACCCGTGAATGCCCCGTGCTGTTCCGCGCGGATGTCGCTCCGAGCCTGATGCGCAGCCTGTTCGGCGCGATCCGTGGGCATGCCGTCTACCGTAAATCAACCTTCCTGCTGGACCAGGTCGGGGAACAGGTCTTCCCTGACTGGGTGCAGATCAGCGAAGACCCCTTGCGCCCGCGCGGCCAGGCCAGCGCACCCTTCGACAACGAAGGGGTAGCCACCGGCTACCGCGACCTGGTCAAGAACGGCGTGCTGCAGGGTTATCTTCTCGATAGCTACGCGGCGCGCAAGCTGGGGCTGGAAAGCACCGCCAGTGCCGGAGGCGTACGCAATGGCGGCATCGCCAGCAGCGGCCAGACCTTCGATGAACTACTGCGCGAGATGGATCAAGGCGTGGTGGTTACCGAACTGATGGGGCAGGGCACCAACCCGGTCACCGGCGATTATTCTCGCGGCGCCGCCGGTTTCTGGGTTGAGAATGGCGAGATCCAGTACCCGATCGACGAGATAACGGTGGCCGGCAACCTCAAGGACATGTTCCGTAAACTGGTAGCCGTCGGCACCGACAACGATATCCCCGGCAGCCTGGATACGGGCTCCTGGCTGATCGAAAGCATGACGGTGGGTGGTGACTGAAGCCGTTAAGGCGCCCCTGGACGACCCAAGGAGACAAACCAATATGCGAATCCTGCATACCATGTTGAGGACCGGCGACCTCGACCGCTCGATCAACTTCTACACCGAAGTGCTGGGCATGCGCCTGCTACGTCAGAAGGACTATCCCGACGGCAAGTTCACCCTCGCCTTTCTCGGTTATGGGGAAGAATCGGACAATACCGTCATCGAACTGACCTACAACTGGGGTGTGGACAGCTACGAGATGGGCTCGGGCTATGGCCATATTGCGATCGAAGTCGACGATGTCTACAAGGCAGCCGAAGCCATCAAACAGCGGAACGGAAAGATACTGCGCGAGGCTGGCCCCATGAATGCCGGTACCACCATCATCGCCTTTGTCGAAGACCCAGATGGTTATCCGATCGAACTGATCGGCCGCAATGCACACTGACAACACGGAACCAGCAATACCGGAGTTAGCATGACCCAAGAACTGATGATTCTGCCGGCCAGAGACAAGACCAAGATCCGCCTGGTGCGCATCCCGCCCGATCACGAGGGGCAGGAGGTCTACCGCCACGTCACCGGCCTGATCGCTGAGGTAGAGGAAGACAAGCCGGGCTGCTGCTGGGAAGAGGTGTTGGCGACCCTCGAGGACCACGGTTTCGAATCGGTGGAGTTCCAGCTCGGGCCATCGCTCGACTGATCACAGATTTGATCCGGGGCGGACCTCACCCAGCAGGCCGGCCAGGAACCACCCCGAATATGCCAGAGGCCCGGGCGGGCTGAAGACGTTCGGGCCCGGGTCGGATCCGGTCTTTCCGTAACACCGGCCTGGTCAGCGTTTTTTCGACTTTGTCTTCGTTTTCGCTGCCTTCTTCTTCGCCGCAGATTTCTTGTTGGGGGCTTTCTTTACGGCGGGCTTGGGTGCCGCAGGCTTTTTCGCTGCAACCTTCTTGGCGACGGTCTTTTTCACCGGCCTCTTTTTCGTTGCGACCTTCTTGGCTGCAGTCGCTTTCTTTTTGACTGTTTCCTTCCTGACGGCCGTCTTTTTCGCTGTGACTTTCTTCGCGACTTTTTTCTTGGCGCTGGGCTTGTTTTTTGCGGCTGCCTTCTTTGCGACTGCTTTTTTGGCCGGCTTCTTGGCTGTCACCTTCTTGGGCGTAGCCTTCTTTGCCGTGGACTTCTTGCTGGCGGCTTTCTTGATCACCTTCTTTTTCGGTGCAGCCTTCTTGGCCGGAGCCTTCTTCACAACCTTCTTTTTCGGCGTAGCCTTCTTGGGGGAAGCCTTCTTCGCCGTGGTCTTTTTCTTCTCCTCGACCTTTGCTTCCGACTTTACCGCGGCCTTCTTCTTCGCGGCCGGTTTCGCCTTCGCCGAAGCTTTCTTCAGCGCCTTGGCCTCGGCCGCCGGTGCCTTCTCCGCGGTTGCCTCCTCGTCGGCCTTGCCGGGCGGCGTACTCGGCGGCAGGGCATCGATCATCTTGCGGACATCCTTCCAGGCCTTGCCCGCGCCCGCATCGCATTGGACTCGCTGCAGCTTGCCGCCGAGGCCGTAATACTGCAGCAGCGGACCCATCTGGCCCTCGTAGACCCGGAGGCGGTTGCTGATTGTCTCTTCGTAATCATCGGGTCGACGCACCACCCGTGCGCCGCACTCGTCACACACGCCGTCCACCAGCGGCGGATTGACGTACATGTTGTACTGGGCACCGCAGCTGTCGCAGGTAATCCGCCCAACCAGCCGCTCCATCAGTTCATCCGGGTCGACCTGCAGATTGAGCACCAGATCGACCGAGGCCCCCAGGTCGTTGAGCACACTGTCCAGCACATCAGCCTGGCCCGCGTTCTTGGGCAGATCCACGAGGATGAAGCCCTTCCTCAGGTCCATCTGCGGCATTTGGATCCGCAAAAGGGCGAGCAAGAGTTCGTCGGAGACCCGCGACATGTCCATCGCCTCTTTGGCCAGCCGCCCGAGTTCGGAGTTTTCAGCCGCCGCACGCTGCATCACGCTGCTCACCGTGATGATGGGCATGCCGTAGTGTTCAGCTATGTGACGGGAAAGTTCGGCCTTCCCCGATCCCGGGGGGCCCAATACAACGATCCTCATTTCGGCTCCTTGATGGCCATTATCGTTCTGCTTTGCGCCCTAATGTGCGGCAAATGCCTGGGTGACGACACCAACTTCCTGGCATAATAAGGAAATTAGGATTTTCCTATAGGGGCATGCGTGTTTTGCATTGGCTGCCCCGTGCCGGGTTGTCTAAGCTAATCGCACAATTGCAGCCTGTCAACGAAGCGACTGATTTTCTACGCATTTTAGGCGGTTGGCGGAAATAAACGAGTAATTTGCCCCGGTTTTCCACAATTCCACATCGAAATGCGGCCCCTTTCGATGCC
>Ga0316189_10000972_pt1 | contig 28542 bp, 19 predicted proteins | sample LowCovwburrow_MG_FD_204930 | JGI IMG/M metagenome (GOLD analysis project Ga0316189, IMG submission 204930) | Coastal sediment microbial communities from Maine, United States - Lowes Cove worm burrow | ecosystem: Environmental > Aquatic > Marine > Coastal > Sediment | place: USA: Maine...
GGTCGTCGTCGGAGCGCTCGCCAGACGAAGCCTCCGCGGAGCGGAGCTCGGCGTGTACGACCAACGCGGGCTGCACGGCTGCGCTGGGGGTCCCTGCGATCTGTCGTCAGGAGCTGCGCCGTTGTGTCGCCCTCGAGACCGAGCGCTGTGAGCTCCTCGCGGAGGAGGGCGACGTCGGCGACGAGGAGACCCTGTGGATCGGCGCGATGTACCCGGCGAGCGACTCTGATAGCGAGTACGGGGCGGAGGCGAAGCGCTGCATCGAGCTCGCTCGTCGTGACTTCGTCGAGCTAAGCGGCGGTCTGCCCTCGACCCAGCCCGGCGGGCGCTCGCGGCCGATCGGCGTCGTCTTCTGCGACGACTCGCGGGAGTACGAGGAGAGCGCTGCGCACCTGGTCGACGACGTCGGCGTACCGGCGATCCTCGGCTTTGGCCGGAGCAAGGAGGTGCTCGACCTGGCCCGCGAGCACTTTGTCCCGAAGGGCGTGTTGGCGCTGGCCTCGAACACCGCGGCGATGCTCTCGAGCATCCCGCACCCGGCGGGGGAGGAGCGCCTGGTCTATCGCATGACGACCAGCGCGACGATGATCGCCCCGCCGGCGATCGCCTTTGTTCGATCGATCCTCGAGCCTGCGATTCGCGGGCCCCAGGGGGAGGTCGGCGAGGACGGCACCCTGCGTGTGGCGATCGTCAGGACCGCCAACGCCTCCGGGACGAGCCACGCTGACGCGCTCTTCTCCGAGCTGGCCAGGACCCGCGGCACGGTCGGTCGCGAGGAGATCCGGCACTTCATCGTCGAGGACACGATCGAGGGGGTGCCTGCGGAGGTCGAGCAGCCCGCCGCGGAGGTCATCGCCTTCGCCCCCCACATCGTCCTCGACGGGGGTGCCTACAGCTTGGTGTTGTCGGCGATCGAGGCGGGGTGGGCCGGGGGTCCGAGGCCGCGCTACGTCTACGGCGGCGCGTCGCTCGAGGTCCTGCGCGCGGTCTTGCGGGAGCATCCCAGCTTCTCCTCGCGCTTCTTCACGATCGCCGCCCGGGAGAGCTCGACCAGCGCCAAGGTGCAGGCCCACTACCACGCCGCCTTCGGCTCCGGCGAGGAGCCGCGCGAGATCTCATCGACCCCCTATGACGCGTTCTATGTCCTCGCCTATGCGGCGCTCGCCCTCGGCGATGAGCCCGTGAGCGGTCGGGCGCTCGCCCGGACGATCCGCCGCTTGGTGCCCCCCGGGGAGCCCGTGGAGGTCGGTCCTGCGGGGATCTACCCGGCGCTCAACGTCCTCGCCGCGGGCGGGAGGATCGACCTGCAGGGGACCCTGACAAACCTCGACTTTGACCCGGTCACCGGCGATGCGGCCGCGGACTTCGCGATGTTCTGCCTCGACGAGGGCTCGGGTCTCCTGGAGAGCGACACTCGCTATGACATCGCGGGCGCCTCGATCACAGGTCTGGGCCGCTGCCCTTGAGGGCTCTTCGGCAGCGGCGAGCTTTTGGGATCTCCGCGCTCTCGCGCCGCGGTCTTCGGCGCCGATGCGGACGTGGGGCGTCGAGGATCGTCCGTCTGCTGCGATCTCAACGCACCTGTCACGCTGCTTCGCAGCGGCTCGCTTGTCATGGGCCCGCGCAGTAAGCTCCGCGGCGATGCAGGCGATGGATCGAGGCGAGGCCACGACACGGGTGGCGATTCGGGCGCTGGACGCAGGGGGGGAGACCGCCCGCGAGGACACCATCGCGGTCGAGGAGCCGATGGAGATCCGTGTCTCGAGCGGACCAGAGGGAGAGCGGAGGATGCGCAGCGTGTCGGTGACGATGCGGACGCCGGGGCACGATTTTGAGCTCGCGGTGGGGTTTCTGCGCGGCGAGGGGCTCCTCACCCGTCGCGACCAGCTGGTGGAGATCGCCTTGTGCGGACCACCTCCTCCAGGCCGAGCGCAGAGCAACATCGTCCGCGTGACGCTCGCGCAGGACGTCGAGCTCGATCTGGTCAAACTGCAGCGTAATTTCTACTCAACCTCGAGCTGCGGGATCTGTGGCAAGGCCTCGCTCGACGCCCTCGACTTCGAGGGCTACCAGGCGGCGGATCCGGCTCGGCTCCGGGTGGCGGCGGAGGTGGTGCATGGCATGCCCGCCGCGCTCCGCTCTGCTCAAGAGGCGTTCGACCTCACCGGCGGGCTCCATGCGGCGGGTCTCTTCCGCGCCGACGGGACCCTCGATCTCTGCCGCGAGGACGTCGGACGTCACAACGCCGTCGACAAGCTCATCGGCCGCCGGTTTCTCGATGGGCGCCTAGAGCTGGCCGATCACATCCTGATGGTGAGCGGCCGCGTCAGCTTTGAGATCCTACAAAAAGCTCTCTCGGCGGGGATCCCCGCGATCGTCGCGGTCGGCGCTCCGTCGAGCCTCGCTGTCGAGCTCGCCGAGCGCTTCTCGATGACGCTGATCGGATTCGCCCGCGACCGGCGGTTCAACGTGTATGCTGGCGCCTCACGTGTTGTCCGCGGCGGTTGAGCTATGCAGAAGAAGGGTGCAAAGCGCGAGCGGCTTCTCCCGCTCCTCCACGAGTACGGCGGCCTGAGCCCCGAGAACGTGGCCAAGGTGGCCAAAGCGACAGACGTGCCGGAGGCCGACGTATGGGGGGCTGGATCCTTCTACACGCTGCTGCGCCGCCCGGGAGAGCAGCTCCGGGTCTGCAGCGGCCTCACCTGCCGGATGATGGGCGCCGACGCTCTCATCGCCAAGCTCCGCGAGCAGGGCGAGCCGGTCGAGGCGGTGAGCTGTCTGGGCCAGTGTGATCGGGCTCCTGCGATCTTGGACGCGGAGCGCCGCCTGGTGAGCCACGCCGCTGGCACACGGGCGGTCACCCCTCCGGATCCTGAGCTGCCGATCAACCTCGCCGGGGAGGACGACACCAGCTACGCCGCCTTGGCGCGGGCGCGCGAGCTCGGGCCGCAGGCGGTGCTCGATCAGCTCGAGGCCTCGGGGCTGCAGGGGAGGGGCGGGGCAGGGTTCCCGGCCCACCTCAAGTGGAGGAGCGTCCGCGGACAGGCGGTGACCGAGCGCTACGTCGTCTGCAACGCTGACGAGGGCGAGCCGGGCACCTTCAAGGATCGCGAGTGCATGCTGCGTCGCCCCCACAGGGTGCTCGAGGGCCTGGCGATCGCCGCGCTGATGGCCGGCGCGAAGGACATCTACATCTACATTCGCGGCGAATTTCTCGCCGAGCGGGACGCCCTCGAGCGAGCGCTCGACGCGGCGAAGGGGGCGCTCGACGACTTCGAGGTTCACCTCGTGCTCGGTCACGGCGCCTACATCTGCGGCGAGGAGACCGCGCTCATCGAATCGCTCGAGGGCAAGCGGGGCATGCCGCGGCTCAAGCCTCCGTACCCGACCGAGCAGGGCTTTCGCGGCAAGCCTACGCTCATGCACAACGTGGAGACGATCGCTTGCGTGCCGTCGATCGTTCTCCGCGGCGGCGCTTGGTTCCGGGCTAAGGGGCGTGCGGAGGCGGGCAGCAAGCTCTACTGTGTGTCCGGGCACGTGGAGATACCCGGGGTCTACGAGCTTCCCCTCGGGGTGACGCTCGACGAGCTCGTCGAGACGGCAGGGGGCTATGTCGGCACGCCGCTCGCGTTCAGCCCAGGTGGAGCGTCGAGCGGCTTTCTACCGATGAGCAGGCGCGATCTGGCCCTCGACTATCGGAGCCTCGCCGATGCTGGCTCGATGCTCGGCAGCGCTGGGCTGGTCGTCCTCAATGACACCGTCGACATCGCCGAGGCGACGCGCTGGCAGCTCGAGTTCTTCGAAGAGGAGAGCTGCGGTCAGTGTGCCCCCTGCCGGATCGGCACGCGCTACCTCCACCGGCAGGTCGAGCGCTATCTGGCCTCGGGCTCGGTCGACGCCCTGCGTCACGCGGCCGACGTCGGCTGGGAGATGGAAGAGGGCTCGATCTGTGGCCTTGGCATGGTCGCGATGAAGCCGCTCGAGAGCGCGCTGAAGCACTTTCCCGGGGCCTTTGCTCGCCGCGACTCGCCATCGCGAGATGGGGGCGATTCATGAGCTTGTCTGTCGATAAGGACATCTTTTCCATCACGCTCGACGGACGAAGGGTCGAGGCGCGTCAGGGCGAGACCATCGTCCAGGCGGCGGAGCGCAACGGCGTGGCGATCCCCACGCTCTGTCACGACCCTCGGCTCGATCCTGCCGGTGCTTGTCGGATCTGCCTGGTCGAGGTGGAAGGTCAGCGCCGACTGCAGCCCGGCTGCGCCTGGCAGGTCACGCCGGGCATGAAGGTGACGACCAAGAGCGAGCGAATCAGGCGGCATCAGCAGATGCTGCTCGCGCTCTACCTCTCCGATCATCCGCTCGACGGCGAGGGGCTGCCGAAGCCCACGATCGGCGGCAATCAGCTCCGCGAGCTCGCCGAGGAGCTGAGCCCGCCACGGCTCGATCCGATCGAGGCGCCACGCGTCGGCCGCCCCGACGACGTCAACCCCTATATCAGCTTCGACCCCGACCACTGCATCCTCTGCGCCCGCTGCACCCGCTACTGCGACGAGGTCGAGGCGGTGAACGCCATCGCCCTCTCCGGGCGTGGGGCGAGCACGACCATCGGCACGGCCTCGATGCGCGGCCTCCTCGACACGAGCTGCGAGCTCTGCGGCGGTTGTATCGACACCTGCCCGACCGGCGCCCTGAGCGAAAAGAAAGTCTCGCTCAGGGTGCTCGATCAACGGGTCGAGCTCGTGCGCACGACCTGCAACTACTGCGGGGTGGGCTGCCAGATGGACCTGAACGTGAGCGAGGGCCGCGTCGTCAAGGTGTCGAGCCCGCCGCCCGGCGAGACCGTCAACGACGGCAACCTCTGCGTGAAGGGGCGCTTCGCCTACGACTTCATCCACCACGGCGACCGGATCACCGAACCCCTGATCCGCGGCGACGACGGGCAGCTCCACCCGACGAGCTGGAAGCACGCGATCGAGGCCGCCGCCAAGGGTCTTCGAGGCATCGCCGACAAGTACGGCAGCGACGCCCTCGGCTTCGTCTCCTCGAGCCGGTGTACCGGCGAGGAGAACTACCTGATGCAGAAGCTGGCCCGTGCAGCCTTCGGCACCAACAACTGCCATCAGTGTGCCGCAACATGACACGCTCCCACCGTCGCCGGTCTGGTGACAATGTTCGGAGCGGGCGCGATGACAAACTCCATCCCGGAGATTCGCGACGCTGATCTTCTGTTCGTCATCGGCTCGAACACGACCGAAGCCCATCCGATCATCGCGATGGAGATGAAACGCGCGGTTCAGCGCGGCGCCAGGCTGATCGTCGCCGATCCGCGCAAGATCTGGTTGGCCGAGTTCGCCGATCAGCACCTGCAGCTGCGCCCTGGCACCGACGTCTGGCTGCTCAACGCGATGGCCCACGTGATCGTCGAGGAGGGCCTCGTCGATGAGAACTTCATCGCCACTCACACCGAGGGCTGGCCGGAAGCCCGCGAGGCGGTGAAGGCCTATCCGCCGGAGGAGGCCGAGAAGATCACAGGGGTGCCCGCCGCAGCGATCCGTGAGGCGGCGATCGCCTATGCACGCACTCGCAAGGCCGGCGTCTACTACACACTCGGGATCACCGAGCACACTCACGGCACCGACAACGTCTACGCGCTGGCGAACCTCGTGTTGATGACCGGACATCTCGGCGTGCGCTCGGCCGGGATGAACCCTCTACGCGGTCAGAACAACGTTCAGGGCGCAAATGATGCCGGCGCCTCGCCGGTGTTCTACCCCGGCTACCAGCGGGTCGACGACGACAGGGTCCGTGAGAAGTTCGAACGGGCCTGGGGTGTACCGCTCTCGCCGAAGCCTGGCCTCAACCTCAACGTGATGATGAAGGAGGTCATCAAGGGCAACCTCCGCGGCCTCTACGTGATGGGCGAGGACATCGTCATCTCGGAGCCCAACGTGAGCAGGCTCGAGGAGGCGATGAACAAGCTCGACTTCGTCGTCTGCCAGGAGATCTTCCTCAACGAGACCTGCCGTTTCGCCGACGTCGTCTTCCCGGGCGCCTGTTTCGCCGAGAAAGACGGTGTGTTCACCAACAGCGATCGCCGCGTCCAGCGGGTCCGCAAGGCCGTCGAGCCGCCTGGGGACGCTCGCGCCGACTGGGCGATCCTCTGCGACGTCGCGCGGGCGGTGGGCTACGCGATGCCGGACTACGCAGACCCAGCCGCAGTCTGGGCCGAGATGGCGTCGCTCTCCCCGAAATTCAGCGGCATCTCCCACACACGCATCGACGACGAAGGCGGCCTGCAGTGGCCCTGCACATCGGCGGAGCACCCCGGCACCGGTACCCTGCACGTCGACGCTCCGATCAGCGGGAAGGGGATCTTCCAGGCCGTCGAGTACCGGGAGAGCGCGGAGCTCCCCGATCCTGAATACCCGCTGGTGCTCTCCACAGGTCGTACGCTCTATCAGTACAACGCCGCCACCCAGACGCGCCGTGACTCGGGCACCGTCGCCAAGAACGGCCGCAATTTCATCGAGGTCCACCGCTCTGACGCGCGCAAGCTGTCACTCCGCGACGGCGATGAGGTCGAGGTGGCGTCCCGTCGCGGCCGGGTGAAGGCCGAGGTCTGGGTGAGCAAACGGGTGCGCCCTGGCTGTGTCTGGATGCCTATGCATTTCAGTGAGGCCCGCGCCAACCTGCTCACCAACGATGCCGGCGATCCGGTCACGCAGACCGCGGAGTACAAGGTCTGCGCGGTTCGCATCGACCGCTGTTGATCTCGCGGGGGATGTGCGGCGACCTCAGGGCGAGCTGTCGATCTGCGCGCGAGCGCAGATGGCTCGCCGCGAGCAGTGGGACCAAGAATAGGTCGGTCCCTGCGAGTGCCGGTCCTTGTCTGAGCAGTGCCGGTCTCGGCTGAGCAGTACCGGTCTCGCGGTGGTGGGGCCTACCGGCGGGAAGCGGCGGGAGGCAGTCGTAGGACTGCCGATCCGGTTCTCGGCCGCGAAGGGGAGGGGGTCGGCGCGCGGCTTTGTTCGCGCTATGCTCGGCGGCGATGGTTGCCCAGCTCATCCACTGCCCTGCCTGCGGCGCTGCAGACACCTCCGTCGCCGGCCCCCGCGGCGTCCACACCTGCGTCTACTGCGGGGCGCGGTACCAGCTCGGTCGCGGGGCTGCGAAGTTCTCTGGGGGGATCTCGCCGCGGCGTGGCGGTTCAGCCCTTCTCATCGGGCTCATCGGGCTCATCGGGCTCATCGGCCTTGCGGGCGGGCTTGCGAAGTGGTTGCTTGTCGAGGTCCCGGGGACCCCTCCGCCGGTTGACTCCCTCCCTGGGGTCATCGCCCCCGCACCGGTGTCCCCGGTCGATCCGGTCGAGCCCCTGCCGTCAAAGGCCCCGCCCGTGCCCGTCGTCCCCTCGGTCGTCGAGGTCCCGCGGACCCCTTCGCCGCCGCTCGTCGTCGACGTCCCGGACGAGGCCCCGGCGAGCGCGACCTTTGAGGAGCATAGCCGGCGACGGGCGAGCGGCTCGATCTGGGTCTACGGCTACGTCACCAACACCTCGGCATTCCCGCTAGGCAAGGTCAAGGTCAGCGCCCTGCTCCTAGACAAGGCCGGCGAAGAGGTCGGCAACGACTTCGGCTATTCGGAGTGGGAGGGCATCGCCCCGGGCGAACGCTCGCCTATCGCCCTCCTGATCAATGACCCGCCGAAGCACGAGCGGATCAGCTTTGTCGTCTACGCGGACAAGCCGATATACCTGCCGGCGATGGCCGAGGGGCTGGAGGTCGAGGCCCAGGATCCGCGCCGCGACAAGTGGATGGGCTGGAAGACCGCGGGCAAGATCCACAACCGCGGCGACACCCCCGCTCGCTTCGTCCAGATCGACATCCTCGGCTTTGACGGCGACGACAAGCTGATCGACATCCACTCGGCCTACGCCGACGCAGACACCCTTCCTCCTGGGGAGAGCGCTCGCTTCGACGTGTCGCTCCTCAGCGGCGATCGCAAGTTCAAGCGCTTTGAGTTCTACGTCCACGGTCAGATCGCGGACTGATCGTCGACGAGCAGAGGTCCCTATCCCATGAACATCATCGCCCCGTCGGCGACGATCACGGGCTTGCCCTCAAAGTCGTCCGTCGGCAGTCGGCGGTCAGCAGGCCCGCCGACAAAGAGCTGCGAGGGGAAGGGGCCCTCGCAGGAGCGAGCGGCTAGGGGACCTCGATGACGACGCCGAGGCTCTCGACGCCGGTCTTCGCCGCGGCAGCGATAGCCCATGTTCCTTGAGACAGGTTTGTCGTCGCCTCGGCGGCGGGGACCAGGCGGTCGAGGACCCAGGCGTCACCGTCGCTGAAGTAGATCGAGTAGGCGCGCAAGCTGCCGGGCGCGCCGTGGTTGAGAGTGACGACGCCGGCGTCGAGGTTGAGCTCGGGCGGGTCGATCACGTCGCCGACAGCCGCAGCGATCGCCGGGGTGAGGGCGGGCTCGGCGTAGAGGTCGTCGCCGAGGATCCCCGCGAAGCCCTCCCAGTCGCTGAGGATCGGCTCGACGCTGAAGTAGATGTTGCCGCGGGCGCCGGCCTCAGACTCGGCGCGGGTGAGCTCGATCTGGGTCAGGAACTCGTCAAGGCTCCACTCGGGCCCGCTGCCGAGCTTGCTCAGGTAGTTGCCGGCGAAGATGTGACGGCCGCCGCTGGTCGCCCCGGCCCACCAGGAGATGAGCACGTCGTAGGCTTGCTTGGGGTAGGTCGTCGGCCAGTAGAGCTGCGGCGCGAGGTAGTCAAGCCAGCCGGCGTCGATCCACTTGATCGGGTCGGCGTAGAGGCCCTCGTATTGATCAAAGCCGCTGATCCCCGCTGGGATCCCGGGGCGGTAGATGCCGAAGGGGCTGATCCCAAAGCGAACCTCAGGCCGGAGCTCCGCCACCAGAACACCGACCGCCTCGACCATGGTGTCGACGTTGTGCCGGCGCCAGTCGTCGCGGTCGAGCTCGCCGCCGCCGTCCTCATAGGCGCTCCAGGTGAGATCGTCGGGGAAGGGATCGTCGGTCGGGTAGGGGTAGAAGTAGTCGTCGAAGTGGATCCCGTCGATGTCGTAGCGGCTCACCAGATCGTCGATCACCGCGAGGAGATGGTCCTGGACCTCGGCCGAGCCGGGATCCATCCACAGGTAGCTGCCGTAGGTGTGGGCGTGCTCGGGGTGGGCGAGGGCGACGTGCGGGGGGGCGAGCTCGGAGTTGAGGCTCGCCTTCGCCCGGTAGGGGTTGAGCCAGGCGTGGAGCTCGATGCCCCGCGCGTGCGCCTCGTCGATCGCGACCTCGAGCGGGTCCCAGCCGGGGTCCTGGCCCTGGGTGCCGGTCAGCGAGCGGCTCCAGGGCTCCAGCTGCGAGGGGTAGAGGGCGTCGCTCTCGGGTCGGACCTGGAGGAACGCCGCGTTGAGCCCGGCGGACTCCATGGTGTCGAGGATGTCGAGCAGCTCCTCCTCCTGGGCTGCGGCGCTGAGGCCTGGCTCGCTCGGGAAGTTGATGTTGAAGACGCTCGCGACCCAGGCTCCCCGCAGCTCGCGGGGGTGGCCGACGGGGACGAGGATCCTGTCGTCGCCGGTGGTCGACGTGTCGTCGGTGTCGTCGGTGTCGTCGGTGTCGCCGGTGTCGCCGGTGGCACCGGTGGTCGACGTGTCGTCGGTGTCGTCGGTGGTACCGGTGGTGGTCGCTGTCGCGGTCGCCGTCGCTCCGGTCGCGGTCGCGGTCGCGGATCCTGACGTGGAGGCGGAGGCGGTCGTGTCGGAGTCAGCGCCCGTCGTGTCGCTGTCGCCGTCGTCGTCGCTGACGTCCTCGCCGGAGCAGGCGAGAGACGTGGTGAGGAGAGCGCAGCAGAGCGAGCTTAGGAGGGTCGGGGAGGCTGGGCGAAATCGCTCCATGGCCCGAGGGTAGTCGGCCCTGGTCGAGGTGTACAGGGCGCGAGAGGGGCCCGCGAAGGCCGGGCGAGAGGGGCTCTACGACCCCGTGCTCGGGGTCGTGGGCTCAGCGGCCGCGGTCGCGGGTCCGGACGCGGACGATCGTCGGCACGAGTTCGCGCACCAGCGGGGCGCGGGAGATCGCCGAGAGTGCCCGACGTCGAATCCCGCGGACCGGAGCCCACGGGAGCAGCGTGACGAGCTCGACCCGAGGGCTCCAGCTTCTGAGGGTCGCCTCGATCGCCCTACGGTTGATCCCCCAGGGCATCGCAGGGAGGCGGTAGTTCCCGGCCTTCGCCTTGCCCTGCAGGGTCGCCCGCGAGAACCACTGGGGCACGGTGTCAAACATGATCTGCGAGCCAGGAAAAGCCTCGCAGATCCGGGTGAAGAGCCGTCGCGCGGACTCCTCGTCAAAGTACATGAAGAGCCCCTGCGCGGAGATAAACGCGGGCCCGCGACCTCGGATAGAGTCGATCCAGGCGAGATCGAGGGCGCTTGTGCGGATGTGGACGCAGCGGTCGGTCGGCGGGAGGAGGCGCTCTCGGACCTCGATCGACTCGGGGATGTCGACGCAGTACCAGCGGACATGACCGTCGTCGACGCGCTGGAGCTGGGTCTCGAGGCCGGAGCCGAGCTCGACCACCGCAGCGCCGGGGTGAGCGGCGAGCCATGGGCGGAGCGCGGCGTCGAAGATGGCGGAGCGGAGAGCGTGCGAGCCGTCGGGACGACCAAAGCTGCCCTCGAAGTCGTAGTCGATGCTGTTGTAGATCCGAACGCACTCCGGGTCGCGGAGCAGGGAGTCCCGCCGTGTCGCCTCGCATGCACGGTTGTAGAGCGTCCAGAGAGATGTCTCCGCGACACCGCTGAGGTCGACGACGGTCGTGTCGGACATCGTCGCGATCGTACCCTAGGCAATCGTCACCCTAGTCGACGCTGTCCTCGCGAGGCGACGAGGTCCGCCCTGTGGGGTCTGCATGGCTGCTCACGGCCCGTCGCGTGGTTCCACCGTGGGCGCTTTGGGCGAGGCCGTGCTCGGTCGCTATGGCTCCGAGCGGGTTCGGAGCGTCGCGGTGTTCTCGGCCGGCGGAGCCGTCGTCGCTGGTCTCGCTCACTGGAGCAGGTCGAAGCGCTTGCTCACCTGCTCCCCATTTCGCTCGAGCGTGACCGTCAGCGAGTCAGGATCCTCAGCTCGAACGTCCCGTACGTGCTCGATCATCCCGCTCAGGCTCATTCCCCGCCACGGGTGACCGTTGATCGCGAGGATCGTGTCGCGGTTGCGAAAGCCGAGGAGCTCCGCTGGATCTCCGTGGCGGACCGCGAAGATCGTCATGCCGATAGGCACCCCATCGCGGAGCCGCGGGACCACCCGAGCGCGGCTACGGGACCCCTCAGCGCCGAAGAGCGCAGCTTCGAGGAAGTCGCGGTGGACCGTGCAGCGATGCTCTTCGTCGCAGCTTAGGGCAGGGTGAGCGACCGGCGGCGGAGCGGGCAGAGGAGCGGCCGTGACGATGTGGGCGGCCGGCACGGCCTTCAACGGGGGGATCTGTGGACGATGATCGCAGCTGTGGGCGTGGTGCTCGGCTGGCTGCGAGGCCCCGGCAGAGGCGAGGTCACGTCGGCTCTCCTGGAGCAGATCGCGGCTCCTCTGGAGCTCTTCGGTCGCGGTCTCGAGCGCTGCTGTCACGTCGCTCATCGCCCTTTCTTCGGTGTTGGCGGAGAGTTGGGAGACGACGGCCAGGGCGGCGATACCTGCGGCCGAGAGTGCGCCGCAGAGGGCGGCCGCGAGGGCGATAATCGAGCGATCGCGACGGAGGTCACGGGTCGCGGCGGAGAGGTGGGGAGTCGAGCGGGGCAGCATGCCCGTTCATCAGAAGCAGGACTCGTGCCAAGGCTCTGTGTTCATCTGGTCGCTCGTTTCGGGGTGAGGACGGGCGAGCGGCCCAGGAGGTGTGACAGCTTGGCACTCCCGCTCCGGGGTGGGCATGCCAAGCTGTCGCGAAGGCTCAGAGAGTGGAGTCGCCGTCCTCCCGAACCTATGAGAGCTGAGGGGCGATTTCCTTCGCGCTCCGGGTCGCGTCGAGGAAGGTAAGGCCGAGCTTGGCGGTCCTCGAGGTCAGGTCCGAGAGAACCGCGTCGGGTCCACAGCGGACGAGGATCGTGTAGCCCTCGCTGCCTCGGATCATGACGAGCTCAAAGGGTGCCACGGCCGAGCTCGCGGACGATCCGGTCTGACATTCCCAGGAGAGCAGCGCTCATCGCCGCGACCCGGTCCTCCTCGACGTCCGAGGGCAACGCCGCGGAGATCATCAAGCCATCGTTGTCTACGATCGCTGCGCTTCGACGTCCGCGGAGGTCGACGTGAGGGTCTTCAGAAGTTTCGAGATTTGCTCTGAGCGGCTCATGGCTTCTTCTCTCGATTTGTCTTGGCAACCTGGTTTCGTTGGCGGCTCGTGAGCAGCGCGGACACTCGTCGGAGGTTTTGCCGGGCGACTCGATCCTCGGGGCGCCGGCCCAGGGCTCGATGCAGGAGCCTCGCCGCGCCCTCGAGGTCGTCGGCGCGGATCTTGCCCCTCGCATCTTTGATGAGCTCGTCGAAGTCGCGGTCCATCTCCTCGTCGAGCGCGGTCTCGCGGACGCTCTTGCGGACACGGGAGAGCGCGCCGCAGTCGAGGGCGCTCCGGATCGAGATGATGAGCTCGGTGGTCGACGCGACGCCGAAGTGCGCGAGCTCGGCGACCGTACGTCGGCCATCGATCCACTCGGCGAGCGACGCGATGCAGCGATCGCCGGGGGGCAGTCGGTTGCGATCGACCAGGCGGACGACCAAGCCCGCGATCCGCTGCCACTCGTCGTCGAGCCGGGCGCTTTCGAGCAGCAAGTTCATGATCGGGGCCAAGGGGCCCGCGGGCGGAGGAGTACCGCTGACGAAGGAGAAGCGCCCATGGCGACGACAGAGGAGCGACATCACAGCGGGGTAGCCACGCTCGTCCGCGGTGAAGGCCGCGACGATCTCTCCGTCGATGATGTGCAGCTCGCCTCCCCCCTCGAGGTGGAGAAAGCCGCATGATGCGTCGACGTGCATAGCCTGGAGCAGCGAACTCAACGCAATATCATTCAGATCGCCCTTGATAACTACTCCTCCGGAACAGCGAGCGCGGTTCTATCATTGTAGATAGTGTGATTCGCGAACTCAAGGCTTTGTTTCGCCACTCACAGGCCTATGTCGAACTGTGCACATATGCCCCTTTGTGGACCTTCTGCGTTGACGCTCTCGAGCTGGAGAGGTGACGAGAAGGGAGCCGACGACGTTCAGGCTCAGGTTCCGCCTGGCGAGACTCACGGCTGACGGTGTTGGGGCTCGTCAGCGAAACGTCGTCGGCTCTATCTGCGACTTCGAGCGGCCGCTCGCTACTCGGCGCGAAGCTGCGCGACGCGACGCAGGTTTTGCTGGGCGATCCTACTCTCGGGGTTGATCCGAAGTGCTGCCCGGACAGCGGCTTCGACGGTCGCGAGGTCGCCGTTTCGCATCGTTCTCCTGGCGAAGTCGAGGAGGTCGTCAAAGTCCGCTGTCGAGATGAAGCTTGCGATCTCCGGGTCGAGGCCGGTGCTCGGGCTCGGGCCGGTGCTCGGGCCGGTGCTCGGGTTCGGGCTCGGGCTCGGGCTCGGGCTCGGCTCTTCCTGCACCACCGTCGGATCCGGGACGGATCGCTCGACAGGCTCGACCTTCTCGATAAGGCCGAGGGTGAGCGCTTCGAGCACGCTCTCGACGGCGATCGTCGCCGAGAGCCCGGTGGCCGCGACGATGTCGCGAAGCGGGCTCACCCCGTCGAGACGATCCATGAGGGCGTCGATTTCGCCCCCTGTCGGACACCAGCGCTGATCACCGACCAGTCGGTAGGCATCCCCCTCGATGCGGCTCCACTCGCCTCGGAGATGAAGCGCGTCCATCATCGCGAAGGGGAGTCGATGCATCGGTTGACCGGGCTCGGCATTACCGCGAACGACCTCAAAGGTCCAGTTCTCTCGGAAGAGAATCTCGCGTAGGGCCGCCAGGCGCCGGTGTGGGCCGATCGAGGCGCCGACGACATGTCCCATGTGAAAGCTGATCTCAGCCTCGTCGCCGAGGCGTAGCCAACCAGTGATGTTCTCGATCTCGAGGAGGTGGAGCAATGTTGGCAACGAGATGTCTGAGACCTCGCCAACGAGGACGCTCTCCTCTTTCTGGATACGACTAGTGATCTGTACGGCGGAACCCATCGCTCCCCTGATTGTGAAGAAGAAGAGCACCCCAATGATGGTGCTTGTCTATGGGACCCATAGGTGAGGATCCTGGCATCGACTATCTCCGATTCTGCGTGACAGCGCAAGGGGGGCTCGCAGAAAAAGTGAGAAGTGTCTCGACGCCAATGTAGACTTCCCTTGACGTCAACATCGTCTCCTACAGGGTGCTACCTGTCGGGTCGCGTTGCTCTCGCTCGCTCGCCTGCTGCGAAGTCAACCCTGAATATGTATATGTTTTGCTGTGTCAATCACGGATCAAACAATAGTGTCAGGCTCTTGAGGCCGTCGAGGTGTCCCTCAGAAGGCAAGCAAAGGCCGTGTTAACGGCGTTCTGCGTGTCGTTGGGGGGGGGGAGCAGCGGATGGTGAACTCTTGGGCCTTCGTGATACAAACCTTGGACGAGGTGCGAGTGCGAGTGCGCATCGCGGCGCAAACGGGAGATCCTGGCTGCTGTGGGCCTGAAGTCCGAGTCAGACTCTGACGATGACTGGCACAGTCGCTGGTCCAAGGGGCAGCCACCGACTCAACATTCGCTCGATGTCAATAGATATCAGAGCAAGGGCTGCGGGCGGGGGAGGTCTGCGATGGGGACGGTGGCGAAGGCTCCTGTGCTCTCGCGAGGAGCGGGTCAGCCCTCTCGATCCGGTCGGACAACCCCCGAATAGGGTGTTTCGCAGACTTCCGCGATATCGAGCGCCGGACCTTGCCGACCGGCTGCTTCAGCGCAAGTGCAAAAATTGCGGTCATCGTCGCGCTGCCTCCGCAGGGATCGAACATTTGTTCAAGCTATTGGAACTCTGGTGCGGTTGAGCGCGCCGGCGAGCCGGTCGGACAGTGGTGTCAGCAATGAGAAGATTCGGGGGGCGATGATCGCCCCGAGGCGGATGACGCGGGGCGCGGCTCGTGCTCTGAATCGCGCTCAGGTCCCGATGAGCAGGTATAGTGCGGTGAGCTGAAGAGGGGCACTTTTGGTCGTCCCTCGTTGGGAGGGCTGGGAGGGTTCGGCCAGGCCGGCATGAGCTCGCCCAGGTGCTCGTGCGCGTCATCGGCGGAGGGCCTGTTTCCGCTCCGGTTGATCAGCCGAAGCACCTCTTGTGTGCTCGCCAGCGAGATCACAAGGGGGTGATAGGCGAGGTGCCGATGTCCTCGATACAGCTGCCGCCGAGGAAGAGGTTGTACGCGCGGGTCAGGATCTGCGTCGCCTCGTCGTAGCCGCTTGTTCTCGAAGACCTTGACGCGACGGTTGCTCGAGCGCCGGATCCCAAGGCGAGCGATCAATCGAGCCGCGAGGGCGAGCCCGCCGGAGGGCGTCACGGGAGCAGGGACCACGACAAATTCCGCCGGCGGAGGTCGAAACCCCTGGCGCTTGGGCCTCCTGCGGCCCTCGCTTCGCCGATGGTCGGCGTTGACATGGCTCGCACGGACGCCGTGTCCCGGGTAGCTCACAGAAGTGTCAGAGAGGGCCGCTCGCTTGGACTTCGGCGCGAGCGGGAGTTCGGCCGGCGATGCTCGTTGTTGCTCGCGATCTGCTCACGAACTCATGCGACATGTACAAAAGGTCGTGCTCGATCGAGACCTCCACCGAGCGTCAAGGGGAGCCCCAACAGACTCGGATGAAAGTCCTCGAAGAGCGCAGTGATGGGCTCCACTTTCATCCCCGTGGGTCGACGCTAGCCGGTGAGAAGCTCGGATGAAAGTCCTCGAAGAGCGCAGTGATGGGCTCCACGATCCCGACAAGCACCTCAGCCCACGAGCCCCCGGCTCCCTATCCTCATGAGGACGCGCCGGTGGACGGGCGAGGGGGGCAGCGCGAGTGAGTCTAGGACGCGTGGGCCCCTTGGAACAAGGGGGCCACGCACGCTCCGACCTGTCAAAGGGAGTGCTGTCCCCCTCGACCGGCCGACGCCTCAGCCTCCCCCCCATCCGCTCAGCCTAGGCAGATCCAGCTCCTTCGAAGAGCCTTTCAGCCCCCTCGTATGAGAGTCCCCGAGCGTCGACAAGCGGGAGCTGAGCCTTCACCCACGCGGAGAGGGCCGCGCCGCTAAATCCGTGGCGAAGGCGGGACTGACAGGCAGCCTCCCGCTAGCGCTTCTTCTAGGCCTAGGCGCCTGTGAGGCTGAGCAGAGCCTCCACCGGGCGACCGATGACGGCTCGTCCCGAGGCGACGCCGATCGGGCGCTGGACTAGCGTCGGGTGCTCGACCATGTGGCCGATCAACACGTCGTCGGGCTCGCTCCCGTCGAGGCCCAGCTCCGAGTACGCTTTGTCGCGCTTGCGCACTACGGCCTTCGGGCCGAGGCTGAGCATCTTCAGGATTCCGCGGAGCTCGGCCTCGCCGAAGGGCTCCTGGGTGTACTCGCGGTAGCGGTAGGCGACACCCCTGTCGTCGAGCAAGGCGACCGCCTTGCGACACGTGCTTCAAGTGCGCTTGCAGATGAGTTCGATCATCGGCGGATGATGCCACAGGTCCTCCCGCGACCCCTGGCGTGCGTTGCCCACGCGGATGTGATCCGACGCTCAGGGCGCGCACAACCCCGGCTGCTACGGCGCGTGCGCGAGGGCGTAGTCGAGGGCAGCGCGGACGGCCGCGACCTGAGCGGCGTTGCAGATCTCGGGCGTCGCCTTTGGGCTGTCGGGGTACACTTCGGTGGTGCTGGTGAAGGTCGCGTCGGTGATCCCGGCGCAGAGCCCCAGCGCCTTGAACGGGTAGCAGATGACCCCGGGCTGGGTGACGTCGGCGCCGATGATCTGGCCCTCGGCGTCGGCGGGGGCGATGTGGGTGATGAGCTCGACCGCAGCGATGATGGCGGCCTGGAGGGCATCCTGCGGGTTCTCGCGGTCGCCGACGGTGTAGAAGCCGTCGGGGATGTGGCCTGGCTCGTGGGCCTTGCCGTCGCGGGCCGCGAGCGCCGGGCGAAACTCGTTCTCGTCGCTGTCCGTGGTCTCGTGGAGGTCGAGGTGGAGGAGGAAGGGACCCTCCACACTGGCGACGAGGCGCATCAGCGCGGCGGACTCTTCGGCGGGCGAGTCGGCGACGAAGGAGCGGTTGGGATCGATGGACCGCGGGTTCCAGCGGTTGATCACCTCGTAGCCCCAGGGGCTGATGCAGGGGGCGACGAGGAGGTTTAGCCGATCGGTGTAGGTCGCCGCTTCGGTGGCGAGGAACGAGAGCGCCCCCTGGACACCGCTCGTCTCATAGCCGTGGACGCCTCCGGTGATCAGGGCCCAAGGCGCGCCTGGGACCGGCGTGGCGTTGCGGACCGCGAAGAGGGGATAGCGCTCAGGATCGATGCTCAGCGCCCCGTAGTGCTCGAGACGAAACGCAGGCCCCAGCGCCTCGATCTTGGCCAACACCTCCGCTCGGTAGCTGCGCTCGACCTTGCGGGACGTCAGCCACGCCGCCCTCTCAGCGTCGGTCCAGGGTTGACCAGGGGTACCAATGGGGTAGAAGCGCTCGATCGTCATACGCAAGTGGAACACTTCTGCCAGATGCGCAGGCCGGTGCCAAGGCGCCGACCCGGGGACCTCTCCGCCTCGCCCGTCGCTGGGGCCTCAGCCGCTCCGACGTCGGGCTTGGTGACGTCGATCGAGCGGCGGCTTCTGCGTCAAGATGGAGCGGTGATTGCACTGCCTAATTTCTCGACATGATCGAGGTGCGAGAACGGTCAAGCCTTCGATCCGTCTCGACGTCCAGTAGGGACCTGCGAGGTTGATCCCGCGGGGGTTCCCGGGGCCGAGGGGACGCTGGGCAGCGACGCTATCTGCGGGCAGAGCGCGCGCCAGAGCGCATGCCGGAGGACCGAGCCGTCATCCGCCGAGCATCGCAGACCGCTCTTCGGAGAGCTCCCACATCCGGATGTACGCCTCGGCGGAGCGGAAGAGCGGCTCGATGTCAGCCTCGTCGACGGCGTCGCGGCGGGCGTCTTCGATGAGCTCGGGGAGGAGGCCGATGTGGGAGAGGCCTTCGTTGTTGAAGTTGAGCTCGCGGTCGCCGACGGCGGGCTGGGTGAACTCGACGTCGCCGGCGAAGGAGGTGAAGGGGTAGGTGATCGGATCGCTCTGCGGGGTCGGGCAGACGCCGTCGCCGAAGCGCGGCCCGCGGGCGCCGGCGAAGCCGTTGAGGTCAAAGCCGAAGCCCTCCGCCGGGTAGCCGCCGTTGTCCTTGATCAGCTGGATCCGGCTCTTGAAGCCCTCGACCGTGCTGCCAGGGGCGTCGCCGCGGCAGCGGCCGAAGCCGGTCTTGGAGACCCCGCCGAGCTGGTAGATGAGGCCGTCGTAGGTCCGGCCGTGGCTGGCCGAGGCTGGGTACTGGGCCTCCTGGAGCAGCTCGTAGGCGCGGACGTAGGCCCACTGCGGGAAGTGGTCGACCTCGAGGATCATGCCGCGCGCCATCATCCCGGCGATGAGAGCCTCGCCGAGGGGGGCCATCTGTGCGTTTTGGCAGTAGGGGCCCTCTAGCGGCGGCTGGGTGATCTCGTCGAGGTATTGCGCGACGGTCGTCAGCGGCGCCTTCGAGAAGCCGCTGTTGTCGACGGGCGGCGGCGAGTCGTAGACGTCGCGCGGCATGTTGAGGCCGCCGAAATTGACATCGCCCTTGTCAAAGCCGCCGACCTGCGGATCGGGACAATCAAGGGTGAAATTCGACCAGTGGCCGCTGTTGGCGAAGTTGCCGAGCTCGATAAAGGCGCGGTCGCCATCGCCGGGGGAGAACTTGTTGTCGTACTTGTGGACCGGGAAGAGCGCGCGGATGCCCAGCTCGTAGTAGTGGTCGAGCTGATCCTCGATGTAGTCCTCGTCGCAGGTCGGGTCACCTGCTCCAGGGGTCAGCTTGCAGTTGAAGAGGTTGGCGGTCTCGATCCCGAGGATGACCGCCATCTTGCCCTTGCCGATCTGTTCTCGGGCCTCGGCGGGGGTGTGGACGACCCGAAACCAGCCGAGCCCGGGGCCGCCGGACTGGGCGTCGATGTAGCGCTCCATCGCGTAGCTCTCGTCGATGATCCGGTCGACCGCGGTCATGTCGTCGCAGCTGTAGCGGCTCTTCTGGATCCCCTCGCCGATCATGAAGTCACAGATGATCGCGTTGGTCGTCGCGTGCTGGACGACGAGGCGGAGGCCCGCGAGATAGGCCCGTTGCAGCCACATGTAGTACTGGGTCTGGTGGGTCGAGCGGCGAGGACCGTCGGGCCAGTCGGTGAAGGTGGGGTAGCCTTCCGTCGCGTGGTTATCCTCGGCGAGCTCGCCGGCGATGAGGTCTGGGAGGAGGCTCTGGAGGTCGGCCGAGTCCGCGCCGCTGGCGTCGAAGATGGCGCCGAAGAAGTCCTTGCGGCCCATCTCACCGTGGGAGATCGAGCAGTCGGGGAGGGCGTGTTCGACCCCGAGGCGGTGGTAGGCGCCGCCGTGGAAGAGGCCGCCGCCGCCGAAGGCGTAGTTCGAGTGGATGTGGGAGTGGGTGTCGACGATGCCGTAGAGGTCTCCGTCGTCGAACTTGGTGCGGGTGATCTCGCCCATCGCGTCGAGCGTCAGCTCCGGGTGGGTCCTGCAGTCTGAGGCCTCCTCGAGGGTGACGGGCAGGCCCTCGGCGACGACCGAGTCGGCGCCCAGGATGAGATCGGTCCGGTGGTTGCGGAGCTGGTAGCGGCCGGGGTCGACCGCCGAGCTCTCGAGGATCCACTCGGCGCCTGAGACGTAGGTGTCCTCGATCAGCGTGACGTCGGAGTCGAGCGTAGTCCGTCGTAGGAGGGGGCCGTCGTCGGCGACCAGGTAGCCGCCGTCCTGATCGTAGAGCAGGTAGGTGCCGAGGTCGGCGGCCTTCATGAAGAAGCGAGCGCCGGCCGCTCCGGCCGTGAAGGCGAAGGCGGTCGCGCCTGCGTTGGCGGCGAGGTAGGCGTCGTCGCTGCGCAGCGAGAAGCAGCCGTTCGCCTGGCCGTAGGTGTCGAGCATCGGCGCTTCGCCGGTGCTGCTGGTCTCGGTCTCGCCCTCGCCCTCGCCGGTGCTCGTACCGTCGGAGGTCGAGGCTGTGGTCGTCGCGCTGCTCTGAGCGTCGCCGTCGGGCGAGGAGGGGCAGCCGAGGAGGAGCGCGAGGGAGAGCGGGGGCAAGGGGGAGAGGCGCACAGCGGCCGAGTCTACCCCGGGGCCCGCGAGCACGCGTCTTTCCGACGAGCCGGGCCGGGGGCTGGCGGCGTGCTTGCGCCGGCGTGACGGCGTAGACTGGCGATCTGTGGTGTCGCTACGGCCGCTCGTGTAGACCGGGCCGCAGTGTCGAGTGGCGCTGGTGACCGCGCGGCCAGCCGGGTAATTGGCGACCCCCGGTGTCCATGTCAACCTCGGCGGCGGAAACCCCTGTCGGGTGCCCTATACTTGCCGCAAGGCCGTTGGTGTTCCGGTCGATAGCTTTGGTAGCGAGCAATTCGTGGCCAACCAACCGGTCCCTGGTCTCCTGGTGTAGCACTCGCCACACGAGCCCTGTCTTCGCCCCAAGTCATGAGCCGGCGGCGTCAGGGGTTGCCCCTTCGCTGAGCTGGGGGTCCCTACGAGCTCGCCCTGTGCAGGTGCCGCTGCTGCCGCTCCGGGGTCGCCTTGGCGGAGCGCTGGCGTTTGGGCGGGGCGAAGAGATCCGGCGCGGGACGTCCGTTCGCCGTGAAGTCGGCGGCGATCGTCGCCGCGACCTGATCGTGGGGTAGGTCGCGGACCTGGATCAGATAGCGCCCGAGGTAGCCGGCACGCTTTTGCAGCGAGATCGAGTGGACCCGGCCAGCCTCGGCGAAGAGCCAGTCGGCGAAGGCGAGGGTCCGTGCGAAGGGGGAGCCGTCGGTCCAGAGCAGGCGCATGCTCGAGGTGAACTCGCCGCGGTTCCAGAACGTGTCCCAGAGCAGCGCAAACCGCTTGAGCCGCTGCATGGTCGCGAAGTCGATCGCCTCGCTGCGGAGCAGGGAGTAGGGCGGTCGGGGGTCGTAGACCATGCCAAAGTCCTCGCTGTGCCGGGCGATCGGGGTGCCGCGCAGGCGCTTGAGGAGGCCGACCTGGATCTCCTGGACCCCGGCGGCGAGCAGGCGGTCAAGCCCGGCGCCGAAGCCCTCCGCGGACTCCCCCGGGAGGCCGACGATGAGATCCGTGTGCATGTGGACACCGGTCTCCGTCCGCAGGAAGCAGAGGTTGTCGAAGGTCTTGCTGAGGTCCTGGCGTCGCTTGATCCGCTCGCCGACGGCGTCGTCGAGGGTCTGGATCCCGATCTCGAACTGGAGGCTGCCGGCGGGGAAGCGGGCGATCAGCGCGCGGAGCCCCGCTGGGAGGCGATCCGGGACCATCTCGAAGTGGACGAAGAGGTCGAGGTCGAGACCTATCCGCTCGAGGAAGTACTCGAGGAGCGCCGCGCTGCGGGCGAGGTCGAGGTTGAAGGTCCGGTCGACGAATTTGAAGCGCCTGGCGCCGCGGTCGATGAGCTGGTCAAAGGCCTCGATGAGCTTCGGCAGGGGGAAGGGGCGGACCTTCTTGTCCAGGGAGGAGAGACAGAATTCGCAGCGGTAGGGGCAGCCGCGGGAGGCCTCGACGTAGAGCACCCGCTGGCGGAGGTCGTCGTCGCTGTAGAGATCGTAGGGCAGGGCGATGGACTCGAGATCGGGGAGACCGCCGTCGATGATCCGCTGGAGCGGACGCCGCCCCGAGAGCAGGCGATCACAGAGCTCAGGGAAGGCGCGCTCGCCCTCACCGCAGACGATGTAGTCGACCTCGGAGAGCCAGGGCTGGTCGTCGAGCTCGTAGCTGACCTCCGGGCCGCCGACGACGATCGTCAGCGCAGGCGCCAGGCGGCGGAGGAGCTCGGCGACCTGCCGGCAGAGCTCGACGTTCCAGATGTAGACGCTGAGGCCGACGATCCGGGGCTCGCGCGCGAGGATGGCCTCGACGACGTCGACCGGCCGGAGGTCGATCGTGAACTCGAGCATCGTCGTCTCGGGGCGCAGCGGGCCCATGTTGGCGAGCAGGTAGCGCAGGCCGAAGGCGGAGTGGGCGTACTTCGCGTTGAGTGTCGCCAGGACGATCGAAGGCACGGCGACATGGTAGCCGCTGGCGGCCGCGGGGGTGTGTTCGCGCGTCGACGGGCTGATGGGGCCGACGGGGTCGCCGACCTCCGCGGTCTACTCGGGATCGTCGAAGTCGAAGGCGAAGATCGGGTCGACCGGCGAGCCCGGCGGGATCGCCATCAGTTCCTTGAGGATCCCGTCGGAGAGCGAGTAGATCCAGCCGTGGATCCACGGCCCCTCGCGGTTCTTCCAGGCCTGCTGGATGACCGAGGTCTTGGTCAGGTTCTGGACCTGCTCGCAGACGTTGAGCTCGGTGAGGCGGTCCGCGCGGGCCTCCGGCGGGAGGGCGTTGATCTCGTCGCGATGTCGCCGGTAGACCTCCTTGATGTCGCGCAACCACTTGTTGAGCGCGCCGAAGGAGCGCCGTGCCATCGCCGCCTCGACCCCGCCGCAGCCGTAGTGGCCGCAGACGATGATGTGGGTGACTTCGAGAACGTCGACCGCGTACTGGATGACGCTGAGGAGGTTGAGGTCGCTGGCGACGACGAGGTTGGCGATGTTCCGGTGGACGAAGACCTCACCGGGGTCGGTGCCGGTGATCTGGGTCGCGGGGACACGGCTGTCGGAGCAGCCGATCCAGAGGAAGTGCGGCTTTTGCTGGTTGACCAGTCGCCCGAAGAAGTTCGGATCGACGAGCCTGCGCTCATTCGCCCATGCCTTGTTCGACAGGAGCAGTTTGTCGGTCTCTTTCATCGTCGCCCTTCGCTCGATCTCGTCCGAGATCCTAGAGATTGTGCCCCAGACGGGCGCCTGTGCCTAGAAGGCCGGGACGTTCGCCGAGGAGGCGGCGGCGAGAGCCCAGCGCGCTCCTGCGCGGCGATGGTTGGTCCTCTCTTGGCCTCGACGAAATACTGCTGCTCCGAGAGGACCTACGAGGGCTGGAGAGCACTCGGGGCTTTCATCTGGGCTTTTCGAGCCCTGAGCGGAAGAAGTCGTGGCCTGCGCTCGGCGAGCGCTTGATCTCCACCTTGATGTCGCGGTTCGCGGCGAGGCTCTCAAAGTCGGTCAGCGTGTCGATGATATCGTTGTCCACATAGCGGGCTTGACTCCCGTCGATGATGACGTGGCCGCCGGGGCGGACCTCCTCGAAGACGTGCTTGAGCCGCGCCTTGTTGAGGAAGGAGACGTTGGCCGTGAAGCGGATGTAGACGTTCGGGCCGTCGGCCGTGACGATGAAGGCCGAGCGGAAGTTGTCGCGGATGACGAAGAGGACGCCGACCGCGAGGCCGAGGAGGGTCCCCCGGAGCAGATCCGTGACCAGGATCAGGATGATCGTCGCGATGAAGGGGGTGAACTGGTTGATCCCCTTGGCCCACATCTCGCGGTAGAGCCGCAGCGGCGTCAGCTTGCCGCCGACGACCAGGAGGATCACTGCGAGCGCTGCCAGGGGGATCTGGTTGATCATCGACGCGAAGGTCAGGGTCGCGATCGCGAGGATGATGCCGTGGATCACCGCCGACCAGCGGCTGGTGGCGCCGGCCTGGAGGTTGGCGTAGGAGCGGACGATCACCGCCGTGACCGGGAGGCCGCCGAGGAAGCCGGAGACGAGGTTGCCGAGACCCTGGGCCTTGAGCTCGCGGTCAGCCGGGGTGATCCGGTGCTGGGGATCGAGGCGATCGGTCGCCTCGACGCAGAGGAGCGACTCGATGCTCGCGACCGCGGCGATGACCAGGCCGACGGTCCAGACCTCGGGGTCGGAGAGCGCGGCGAGCGAGGGCCTCTCCCAGAGGCCGAGGATCCCGGTCTTCTCGTCGATGAGCGGGATCTCGACGAAGTGATCGCCGATCGCCATGCTGGTGTCAGCGAGGCCGAGCGCCACCAGAGCGCCGACGACGACGACCATCAGGTGGGGCGGGGCGTAGAGCGGGAGGTTGATCCCGCGGCCGCTCTTGGTCCGGTAGTCGCGCCAGAGGAGGAAGGCGAGGGCGCCTACGATCGTGACGATGATCGCCCCCGGCTGGACGTGGTTCAGCGCGTTGAGCAGCTCGCTAAAAGTGTTCTCCCCGTCGAGCTGGCCGAAGCCGAAGTCACCCTCGTAGTCCACGTCGTAGCCGACCGCGTGGGGGATCTGTTTGAGCACGAGGATCAAGCCGATCGCCGCGAGCATCCCGCGGATGACGGCGTTGGGGACGAAGTGGGCGAGCACTCCGAGGCGGAGCGCGCCCATGCCGATCTGCATCGCTCCGGCGATCATCGTCGCGGTGAGGAAGGCAGAGAAGCCGAGGCTGAGGATCCCGTCGAGGACGATCACCGTCAGGCCGGCGGCTGGGCCTGCGACGCTCAGCGACGAACCGCTCGCGAGGCCGACGACGATGCCACCGACGACGCCCGCGACGAGTCCGGCGAACGCCGGGGCTTCCGAGGCGCTGGCGATCCCGAGGCAGAGAGGGAGGGCGACGAGGAAGACCACCAGCCCGGACCGCACGTCGGCGGTGAGGCTTCGCTGCTGGTTCATGGGTGAGCTAGCCACCGGGTGAGGATGTGGGCGGTCGGCTCGGGGAGCAATCCCCTAGTGGGGCCTTCTCTTGCGGACGTGCGAGGAGCGCCCAAGTGCGGCTATACGGTTGGTAGTGGGCGTTTATCTCGGCGAGCGCGTCGGGGTAGGCGGCCGATTGCGTAGTCTACGCGCCCGCTCTGGCATTTCTTGTGCCCAATTCTCCATCTTCTTCCTGGGGATCTTTTTCGAGCGTCGCGGAGAGTTCGGAGCTGGTCGACAGAGGTCTGTGCCGAGAAAATTCCTAGCGGCTGAATCATTTCTTCCGCGACCGTCACTCCCCCTTCAAGACCGGAGCACAGATGATGGCTAGCACGATGATGAAGCACACCGTTGGGCCCCTGGCCCTCCTCCTCTTGGCGTCGGCTTGCGACACCGACGGCGACATCGACGGCGACAACGACGGTGGGACCGTGATCTTCCGCGACGGCGACGGCGGCAACGGGACCTGGGGGACCGGGAAGCTCAACACCAATTTTCTCGGTGAGGATGGGACCTATCCCCTCAACTCGATCCCGCTCTCGGACGATCCCAACGCGGAGGTCCGCCTGCACGCGGTGTGGGCGACCAAGTGCATCGGCAGCGGGGGTGGGGTGGTCGAGGGTCTCTTCTACACCTCGGATCTCAACGGCGAGCTCGGGATCAGGGTCGCAGAGGGCAAGCTCCTGCCGGCCACCTTCCGAAAGTGGGGAGACGAGGCGGAGCTGTGCACGGTCGAGGGCGACCTCTGGGTCAACACCGTCTGGGGGATCGTCACGCCGCACGAGGAAGATCCTGAGAAGACCACCGACCACTACATGATGCTCCTCGATCAGAGCCAGGATCCCCTCGGGGAGCCGACCTACAAGTGGGGCTTCTTCACCGGCACGGAGCCGGAGCCCTTCAACCCGAAGTGGTACAAGCCGACCTGCGCCGAAGATCTGGCGCCGTTTGGCTCCGAAGCCTACGCCTTCCGCTTCCACTCGTACTTGATCGACGGCCTGGAGGTCGACGAGGCGACCGGGAACTTCTCCTACGGGGCGAAGTCTGTCAACGTCGCCTGCACCTCTGGTGCGATCGGGAAGTCGATCTCCTGGGGTTACACCCCTTGGGTATGGGGAGAGGACGTGCACGAGCTCGGCACCCGGATCACCCGCGCGGATTACTGCGGGAGTGGGAAATCCTACACGAAAGAGGGGAACAGGCTCCAGCTCCGCGACGACTTCGGGATCAACACCTACGCGGAGGCTGAGCTCCAGGATGAGGCTGCCTGGGAGCTGGAGCTCGGGAGGGCGACCTGCGTGACGTTGCCGCGCGACCACGAGCTGCGCGAGGGCTTCCAGGGGATCGCGTGCGATATCGACGGAGTGGCAGTGACCTTGCCTAGCTGTGACCACGACGAGCTCGTCGCGGCGGAGATCACCACCAAGGTCGGCGACTGAGCGGGGACGGACGGCGCCGGGACCACGATCGGGACGAGCGACGCAGCCTCCAAGGAGGTCGTGGCAGGAGTGCCGCTGTGGCTCAGCGGTATTTCGTCGGAGCCAAGAGGACCAAAGGACTGCAGGCAGAGAGCACTCTGCACCTTCACCACGGCCTCCTAGGGGTCGGAGAGCGTGATCTTGAGGGCGACGTTCTTCGTCAGCGTATAGGCGTGGCTGGTGACGAAGTCGTCGATCCCGTCCTCGTTGAAGTCGCCCGCCGTCACGGCCCGGCCGTAGAGGCCTGGTTCGAGGTTCATGCCGTCGTAGAAGAGCCCTGTGCCGTCGCCGCGGAAGACGTCGAGCACGTTGCTCTTGGTCATGCCGGCGAGGTCGAGATCGTCGTTGCCGTCGAAGTTTCCGGCGACGCCGGTGAACGGGAAGATATCGTCCACCTGGTAGCTGTAGAGCATATCACTATAGCCCATCGCCTCGCCGAGGCGGACATGGAGGTTGCCGCCAGCGTTGTCGAAGAGGGCGATGTCGTAGTTGTCGTCGCCGTTGAAATGGTCGATGAGGGCGAAGCGCGGCGCTGAGGCCGGGAGCTGCGGCTGATCTGGTTGGAGAGAGAAGCCGCCGTTGCCGTTGCCCTTGTAGAGCAGGAAGTCTCCCCAGCCGGTGAAGGCCCAGAGGTCCGTCTTGTCGTCGTGGTCAACATCGCGGAAGCCGACGATGTAGGCGTCCTTGGGGGATGCGTAGGAGACCTGGGGTCCGAAGAGGCCGCCAGGCTTGCCGAGGCGGACGGTCACCTTGTTGATGTTGCCCGCGTTGCCGACGACGATGTCATCCCAGCCGTCATCGTTGACATCGCCGAGGCCGACGCTGGTCACTGAGTTGAAGGTATCGTAGGTTTCGCCCATGGTGAAACCGCCGAGGCCGTCGCCGTAGGCCACGCCGATCTTGTCGCCGTAGCGATCGCCGATGGCGTCGAGGTGGCCGTCGTGATCGAGGTCGAGGACCACCCGCGGGGCGACATCGATCATGTCAGAGGCGAGCGGCGTCAGGCCCCCCTCTCCATCGCCGAGGAAGACCCGCAGCCCCCCCTGAACGCTCCCGCCGAGCACGTCGAGGTGGCCGTCCTCGTCGACGTCGCCGGTCGCGAGCCAGACCTGGTATGAGGTCGAGATCTTGAGCGCTGGCTTGTAGCAGAGTACGCCGGGGACCACGAGGCCGTCGCCGCAGGCGAGGCTGTTGGTGCACTGTCCGTCGTCGAGCGTGCAGTCGACGGTGCAGCCGAGCTTGCCGCCCTTGTAGCCGAGGCCGACGCAGCTCTCGCCGCCGAGATCAACACCGTCGCACTCCTCCCCGCCGCCAATGCTGTCGTCGCCGCAGATCGGTTCACCGCCAGTCGAGTCCGTACCGCTCCCCTCGGTCGTCGAGTCGGTGCCGTCCGAGTCGGAGTCGCTGCCCTGGCTCTCGGAGTCGGTCGCGGTCCCGGCTGTGGTGCCCGCCGTCATCGTCTCGGAGTCGGTCGCCGTGACGTCGCCGGTGCTCGCGGTCGTGCCTGTCGCCGAGGTGGCGTCTGAGGTGGCGTCTGAGGTGGCGTCTGAGGTGGCGTCTGAGGTGGCGTCGGAGGAGCTGCTGCCCTCCGAGGCGGAGATCGAGCCGGAGTCGCTCTCGCTGGCGCTGCCGGTCGCGGGGTCTTGCGTGCACACCTGCGCGACGCAGGCGAGCCCTCCGAGGCAGAGGCCATCGGCGGTACAGGGGCAGCCTTCGTAGCCGTCGACGCAGGACTCCGAGGTCCCCGTCGCACCTGAGGTGGCGCTGAGCATACCGCTCGTGTCATCGCCGCACGCGGTCAGGCAGAGCGCGGCCAGGAGGAGGGAAAGGCGAGGTCGCATCGTTCGCGATGCTATCAACATTGTCGAAAGTGTGCCTGTCCTGGACATCAGGAGGGAGGGCGACCTATCGTTGGAGCCCCTTGCTCGCGAGGCGCGCGGCCGCGCGAATGGTCGTGAAGGCCCCTCCGCCCGGGCTCGCCACGGCCTCAAAATCCTCGTGACCGCCTGGGTTGAGCTCCCGCCGGAGCTGCTCAAGGGGCATCGCGTCGGCCATATCGCGCTTGTTGTATCTCGCGGGTCGCAGAGTTGAGCGCTGGCATGAGTTCTCCTCGCGGGCCCCCAAGGGAGCGTCTCCCGCCTCTGCGCGATGAACCTCTACCTCCACGGGATCGGCCCCGATGACACCGACAAGGCCGTCCCGATCCGCACCGACGACGCCCTGCGCCTCGAGACAGGGGGTCTTGCCGCTGACGATGTGTCGTGAACTCATGCCGAAGCGCG
>Ga0316189_10000973_pt1 | contig 28540 bp, 23 predicted proteins | sample LowCovwburrow_MG_FD_204930 | JGI IMG/M metagenome (GOLD analysis project Ga0316189, IMG submission 204930) | Coastal sediment microbial communities from Maine, United States - Lowes Cove worm burrow | ecosystem: Environmental > Aquatic > Marine > Coastal > Sediment | place: USA: Maine...
TATCGGGACTGAGAGGCCAGATTTATTAGTAATAAGATTTTATTTTTTCACAAACTTCTTAGTTAATGTTCCTTGAAGCGCATTTATTTTTAGAAAATATATACCGCTATTTAATTGACTTACATCAATTTGGTTGTTAAGCATATTAACCGATATTGACTTCCCTAAGGCGTCATAGATTTTAATATCTTTGATCGTTATACTTGAAGGAATATCAAGAAAAAGCGTATCATCGATAGGGTTAGGGTAAACACTCACCAGTTCTTGTAAATTATCTTCAACTGATAATGTACATTCACCACCGAATAAGAAGTTTCCGAATAATTCACCACTACCATTAAGTCCTTCTAACTCAATAGCTGTAATAGCCTCATCAGACACAACACCAAAAAATGTTTGGGCATTAGTAGGTGTATTCACATTAAAAGTATCAATTAATGCTCCTCCAGCACCAAATACTCTAACAATTGTTGTTGGATCATTATTTTCCCATATATCCATGGCTACTGCATAAACATCTGGAGAAAAATTAATAATGGTATATTCTGCAAATGCTGCAGCTCCCACTAATGAACTAACATTCCCAATAGCACCTGGAGGTATGTTAACAACATCTCCAAAATTTGATGCTGAAATAGTAACGCCAGCCTCTATTTCACCGGCTGCAAAACATCCATCACCAGCACTACTTACATTACCACCGCAAACCGTTATGTTGGCAGGTCCATTTGCAAAATCCTCTAAAGCCAGTGTTGTATCTGAGCAATTTGCTGTTACAGCTGCATTAAAATTGCCTACTGTTGTATAGGTTCCTACAATTTCTCTTAGGCCATTTTCAGTTCTTTCGATTGTCGCTAATACACTTTCATTACTGGTAATTTCCGACGAATCATTGGTAGAGACTTCTAAATAATTTGTAGGATTTTGAGCAAAAGTGAAGCTAAAAGTTAAAACAATTAAATAAGTAATTTTTTTCATATGGTTGATTTTTATATTATTAAAGACTAAGTTAGTAATAATTTTCTAGCTTATATACAAAAAAGCCTCTCATTTCTGAGAGGCTTTAAAATATTTAAAATTAGATAGCTGTGTTCACAGCAATGAGATTATTTCTTCCCGTCTAATTTATCTTTAAGCGCTTGTAAAGCTTCATTAGCATCACCTAAAGTTGGTTTTGCTTCTGCTGCTTGAGCTTCTTGCTTTTTCACAGCTGCTTTTACATTTGCCATTTCTTCTTCTTTGAAGATAGCAGTATGTGAAGCGACTACACGTTTAAATTCTTTGTTAAATTCAATGATTTTAAACTCAGCAGATTCACCTTTCTTAAGCTTGCTTCCGTCTTCTTTTTCTAAGTGACGAGATGGTACAAAAGCAACGATATCTTCGTTGAAATCAATTGTAGCTCCTTTGTCAACTATTTCACCAATTTCAGCAGTATGCGTTGTTCCTAAAGCGAACTCTGTTTCATACTTATCCCATGGGTTGACTGTTGTTTGTTTGTGACCTAAAGATAATTTACGCCCTTCAACATCTAATTCAAGAACAACAACTTCTAAAGTATCACCTACATTAGTAAACTCACTTGGATGCTTGATTTTCTTAGTCCAAGATAAATCTGAGATATAAATCAATCCGTCGATACCTTCTTCTAATTCAACAAAAACACCAAAGTTTGTAAAGTTACGTACGATACCTGAATGTTTAGAACCTACAGGATACTTCGTAGTAATATCTGTCCATGGATCTGGCGTTAATTGCTTAATACCAAGAGACATCTTACGATCTTCTCTATCCAAAGTTAATATTACTGCATCTATTTCATCTCCAACTTTTACGAAGTCTTGAGCTGAACGTAAATGTGTTGACCAAGACATTTCACTTACATGAACTAATCCTTCTACACCTTCTTCAACTTCTACGAATGCACCGTAATCAGCAATAACAACAACTTTTCCTTTCACTTTATCACCGATTTTCACAGTATCTTCTAAAGCTTCCCAAGGATGTTTGCTTAATTGCTTAAGACCTAATTGTATTCTAGACTTATCTTCATCAAAGTCTAAGATTACAACGTTTAATTTTTGGTCTAATTCTACGATTTCATTTGGATGATTAATTCTAGACCAAGATAAATCTGTGATATGAACTAATCCGTCAACGCCACCAAGATCAATAAACACACCATAAGACGTAATGTTCTTAACGATACCTTCTAATACTTGACCTTTTTCTAATTGACTAATGATTTCTTTTTTCTGTTCCTCAATATCAGCTTCAATAAGTGCTTTATGAGATACTACAATGTTTTTGAATTCGTGGTTGATTTTCACAACTTTAAATTCCATTGTTTTATTTACATACTGGTCGTAATCTCTAATTGGCTTCACATCAATTTGAGAACCTGGTAAGAATGCTTCAATACCAAATACGTCAACGATCATACCACCTTTAGTTCTGCATTTTACAAAACCATTAACGATTTCACCAGTGTCATGTGCATTGTTTACACGCTCCCATGCTTTGATCACACGAGCTTTTCTGTGAGATAATACTAATTGACCTGTTGCGTCTTCACGAACATCAATTAATACTTCTACTTTGTCACCAACTTTAAGATCTGGATTGTAACGGAACTCATTAAGAGAAATTACACCTTCAGATTTTGCGTTGATATCAATAATAGCATCACGATCAGAAATATGAATTACAGTACCTTCAACAACTTCGTCGTCTAAGGTATCTACAAAATTCTCTGATACTAATTTTTCAAACTCTTCTAATTGCTTTTCATCGACAGGATCAATTCCTTCTTCGTAATTGTGCCAATTGAAATCTGCTAAGAATTGTTCTGGATTTACTTCCTCCACTTTTGGAGTTTCAACAGTTGTAGTTTCTACTGTCTCTGTAGTCTCTACAGTTGCTGTTGTTGCTTCAGTAGTTTCTACTTCGGCTTTTGTTGTTTCTTTTTCAGACATGTGCTGAATTAAAATTTGTATTCCGTACGCTGAGAAAGAGTGATGCGAATAACATACAGAAGCGTTATTGTTTGTGTTTATTTAATCCTTTTATTCTTTCTTAGATTCGCTAAAAGGAGTGCAAAAATACACATTATTTACTATAAAACAAAATATTTATATGATTGTCTAATCATTTGAATTTCAGAATTTAATAATGTTAAAAAATCAATCCTATGCATCATGACCTTTGGCATACAAATTGGTATATTTACGGTAGTATTAACACTAAACTTAAAATAAATAGTATTATGGTAAAATCAAAATATCAATCGGTTCTCGACTTAGGACAGTCATTAAACATTCAAGATGGTGATGTTAAAGTTGAAGATGGTAAATTAAAAATGTGGGGAACTGCAAAAAACCAGTATGAAAAAGATCTAATTTGGGATGCGATTAAAAAAGCAGGAGGCGATAGTCCACAAGACATCATGGCAGACATCAAAGTTGCCGATACGTCAGTGTATACAAGACATACAGTGAAAAGTGGTGAGACTTTAGGAAAAATAGCTAAGCATTATTATGGAGACGCTTCTAAGTATCAAAAGATTTTTGCTGCTAATTCTGATATCTTAAAAAATCCAGATGTGATTCATCCAGATCAAGAATTAATTATACCAAACGCATAAAAGGTTTAGTATAATTTAAAAACTTAAAAAGTGACTTATTTCATCTGCGCTCAGCAAACGAAAAGTCACTTTTTTTTAGGCCTTAACTTCTCTGATTTTTTCTTCGGAAAGTTTCAAAATAAATTCAAACTGTTCATCTAATGTCATATTTGAATTATCAACCTTAACCGCATTTTCTGCCATTGTTAATGGTGAATCTTCTCGTGTAGAATCTATGTGATCACGAGTTTGCACATTTGCCAGCACGTCATCGTAACTTACGTTATCACCTCTTTCAATAAGCTCGTCATAACGACGCTGTGCTCTTTTTTCTGCAGAGGCAGTCATGAATAATTTTAATTCGGCATCGGTAAATACAACGGTTCCAATATCACGACCATCCATCACAACACCTTTATCTTTTCCGAAGTCTTGTTGTTGTTTGACTAACTGCTCTCTTACTTCAGAGACGGTTGCTACCTGACTTACAAATTGAGACACCTTTAAAGTTCTGATATCTTTCTCTACGTTTACACCATTAAGATAGACTTCTGCAAAACCTTTTTCAGCATTAAATTTAAAACTAACTTTTATATTCTTTAAATGAGAAATCAAACCTTCTTTATCAAAACAATCCGTTTCTATAAATCCGTTTTGCATCGCAAATAACGTTACAGCGCGATACATAGCTCCAGAATCCACATACACATAGCCTAAAGCTTTTGCCAAACGTTTAGCAACTGTACTTTTTCCTGTTGATGAAAATCCGTCTATAGCAATGGTAATTTTTGTCATTTGTTCAAGTCTATTTGTAATCCGAAGAAATTAGCGTTAGATGCTCCTGAATATCTTGCATGTGTATAACTAAAACGCATTTTGTTTAACTTAACACCTAAACCAAATGATAGTCCTGAGAAATTTCGCTGCTCAAGTACTCGTAATTCCTCTGCTCTTCTAAAATTATAACCTAGTCTAATATTAAATCCACGATCTGGGAATAGCTCTGCTCCTATTATTGTATGCCGCAACAATTCATTTAAAAATCCAACTTCTTCTTGAGTCTGGTTACCATCCAAATCAGTTGTAGCTCTGGCTGGGTTTGAAAATCCTATAGGCCACGCCTGAAGGTTTTCAAACGTTAAGTGCCAGCGTAATGGCATATTTTCTAAAGTTTGTGACAGTCCTAAATTTACTTCAAAAGGCAACCTTTCATTTAAACCTGCATAGGTTGTGATTTGTGTTCCTAAATTTCTAACGGTTATAGCCGCTTGAAAATCTAATTTCTCATTAACATATAAGATTCCTAAATCTGTGGCAACACCAACAGAATTATATTGTTCTAATTTAGAGGTAATTATTTTAAGATTAGCGCCAACATAAAAATCACTAAAGGGAATTTGATAAGCATATCCAGCTGATAAAGCTGCTTCATTACCCGTAAAAGTTCCCGTAGAGACGCCATTTAAATCATAACCATCAAACGTTCCGTAATTGATGTAGGTCATACCAAAATGTAATGTTTGTACATGTCTATCCCAAGTATATGCGTAAGCAGCCGTTCCGTAACTAATCCCACCTAAATAACTTGAGTAATTCAGTGCTAATTGATTATCCATATCTGCATTAATCGTTGCTGGATTAAACAAACCACCGGTCACATCATAATCATAATTGGTAATAACTTTTCCTCCAAGGGCAGCTTGACGTGGCGATGAAATTAAGTTAAGAAACTGATATGTAGATTCACCACCAACTTGGGCAAAATGAGTAGTTGTCATTAATAGACATAAAATCGTCGTAATCTTCTTTAGCATATAAGTGTGCAAAGTAAATAAATCTATTGTAAAACGAATAGATGTCTATTTTATTTTTTCAATTTTTGGTGTTTCTATTTTAAACGAAGTTTTTGTCCAATGACAATCAAGTTATTTTCTAATCCGTTAAGTGATTTTATATCTTGAACAGTAGTGTTATTGCGGTTTGCAATATTGTACAAGGTATCACCTTTTGAAACCGTCCATACCGAAATATTATTTAATTCCGGAGTTTTATAGTTTCTAATCCGTAAGTTTTGTCCAATTTTAATCGAAGTGGTTTCTAAATTATTGGCTTGTTTAAGTTCGTTCAAACTTATATGATACAACTTTGATAGCGAGTATAAGGTCTCCCCTTTTTGCACTACATGAACATCTGTAGAACTTTTTTCATAAGCGTTTATAGCACTACTCTTTTCGTCAACAACTTTTAAATCATTACTAATGGTATCCTTAGCGATTACTTTTTCTGGAGCTATAGGGTTTTCATCTTTTGCTATAGTTACCTTTTCAGCATTTACAAGCGTGATTTCTCCAGTAGTAATATTTAACTTTGCTTTTTTACCATCTAAAATAACATCTTTATAGGTTTCTGTTTGTGCAACAGCTCCAAAACTTGAAGCTGTTACAATGAAAACAGTAGCTAATAATCTAAAGTGTTTTTGCATTTTTTACTTTTTGAGTCGTTAATGCGAGTTTTAAGACATCACTCATATCCTTAACATAATGAAATTTTAACCCTTTTAGATATTCAGGTTTTATTTCATCAATGTCCCGCTTATTATCTTCGCAAAGTAAAATTTCTTTTATTCTAGCGCGTTTTGCAGCTAATATTTTTTCTTTGATTCCTCCAACAGGTAATACTTTTCCTCGTAATGTAATTTCACCTGTCATGGCCAAACTCTTTTTGACTTTGCGTTGTGTAAACAAAGATACTAAACTGGTTAACATCGTCACACCTGCGCTAGGACCATCTTTAGGAGTTGCACCTTCAGGCACATGGATGTGCACATTATATTTTGAAAAAACTTCTGGATCAATACCAAATTCGTCTGCATTTGCTTTTATATATTCCATGGCAATGGTAGCAGATTCCTTCATCACTTTACCTAGGTTACCAGTAATAGTTAAGTTTCCTTTTCCTTTAGATAAGATAGATTCAATAAACAAAATATCGCCTCCTACTCTAGTCCATGCTAATCCCGTAACAACACCTGCAACGTCATTATTCTCATATTTATCACGTTCTAGTCTTGGAGCTCCTAAAATATCAATAACATCTTCATTGGTTACTTTAAGATTATACGCTTCTTCCATTGCTATATTTTTTGCTGCATGACGCACCAATTTCGCAATTTGTTTTTCTAATCCACGAACACCAGATTCTCTTGTGTACCCTTCAACCACTTTTTCGAGTTGTGGTTTGGCAACTTTAAGATGTTTATCTGTTAAACCATGTTCTTTTAATTGCTTCGGAAGTAAATGGCGTTTCCCAATTTCTACTTTTTCCTCAATGGTATATCCTGTCACATTGATGATTTCCATACGATCAAGCAATGCTGGTTGAATTGTATTCAAACTATTAGTTGTTGCAATAAACATCACCTTTGAGAGATCGTAACCCATTTCAAGGAAATTATCATGAAACTCACTATTCTGTTCTGGATCTAAGACTTCTAATAATGCCGAAGATGGATCGCCTTGGTGAGAGTTTGACAATTTATCAATTTCATCCAATACAAAAACAGGATTAGAGGTTCCTGCTTTTTTCAAGCTCTGAATGATTCGTCCTGGCATCGCTCCAATATAGGTTTTACGATGTCCGCGAATTTCAGCTTCATCACGCAAACCACCTAACGACATGCGCACATATTCTCTTCCTAAAGCTTCAGCAACAGATTTTCCAAGCGACGTTTTACCAACACCTGGAGGTCCATACAGGCATAAAATTGGAGATTTCATATCGTTACGCAATTTTAAAACGGCGAGATACTCGATGATTCGTTTTTTTACATCGTCTAAACCATAATGGTCACGATCTAAAATTTTCATAGCACGCTTTAAATCAAATTTATCCTTGCTAAACTCATTCCATGGTAAATCCAGGAATAAATCCAAATAATTTCGCTGTATTGAATACTCAGCGACTTGCGGATTCATACGTTGCATTTTTGACAACTCTTTATCAAAATGTTCAGCAACATTATCGTCCCATTTCTTTTGTTTTGAACGTTGACGCATCTCTTCGATTTCTTCACCTGAAGATACGCCTCCACCCAATTCTTCCTGAATGGTTTTCATTTGCTGATGCAAGAAATACTCACGTTGCTGTTGGTTCATATCACTTTGAACCTTAGACTGAATATCATTTTTAAGTTCCAGTTTTTGAAACTCTGTATTCATATATTTTAAGGTGGCCAGCGCACGTTCTTTTAAATCATTAATCTCTAATAATTCTTGCTTTTGCGTCACCGTCAAATTCATATTAGACGACACAAAATTCACCAAAAACGAACTGCTTTCAATATTCTTTATTGCGAAAGACGCTTCGGTTGGAATATTAGGACTGTCCTTTATAATCTGTAATGACAAATCTTTGATCGATTCAATAATTGCCGAAAACTCTTCGTTATCAACAGCAGGTTTTGCTTCGGCAACATCTTTAACGGTTGCTGTCATGTATGGATCTTCAGAAATGACGTCTTGAATTTCAAAACGCTTTTTCCCCTGTATAATCACCGTAGTGTTACCATCAGGCATTTTTAATACTTTGAGAATACGAGCAACGGTTCCTTTTTTGAAAACATCTTTTGCAGTAGGATCTTCAATCGTTTCATCCTTTTGAGACACCACACCTATAACTTTGCTTCCTTTATTAGCATCGTTAATTAATTTGATTGATTTATCTCTTCCTGCGGTAATTGGTATCACAACACCAGGAAACAAAACTGTGTTTCGTAATGATAAAATTGGTAGAGAGTCTGGTAAGACCTCATTGTTGATTTTTGCTTCATCTTCAGGAGTCATTAACGGGATTAATTCTGAGTTTTCATCAAAATCCTGAAATGACAAACTGTCAAGCTTTATAAAATTAGACTTCGCCATATTATTTTTTTGGTCATTCTGTCATTAAAATAACAAAACTATAGATTTATATTAATTTGAATAATCACTTTTGATACTGAAAAACAAGCGTTTAACAAGTAAAAGTAATTATATATCTTTATCTAAATTCAATAGTTATGCCATTACGTTTCCGAAGAATAAAAATTTTTATTTTCAAAAGTGTAACAATCATCTTACACCATCATCTCTATACTAAAGCATTTGTTTTTTGATACTAACCAACCAAACCATAGAGCAATTATTACAGCTTTGTAAACTTGACAACCAGAACGCGCAAATGGAAGTCTATAATAGGTATTACAAAGCCATGTATAACACGGCATTTAGAATTGTTAAAGACAGTTTTGAGGCTGAGGATATCATGCAGGATTCCTTTTTAACTGCTTTTACAAAGTTGAGTAGTTTAAAAGAACCTAAAACATTTGGTTCATGGTTAAAACGAATTGTGATTAACAACAGTATATATCACTACAAAAAAAGTAGCAAATATCAAGATGTTCCTTTAGATGATGTGTTGTATAAAGTTGAAGAAAGTTCAGGGATACCTGAAGATTATGAGTTTAATACTTTAAAAGCTAATCAGGTTCTGGAGACCATGAAAACGCTAAAAGATAATTATAGAATGAGTTTGACGCTTCATTTAATTGAAGGTTATGATTATGAGGAAATTTGTGATATTATGGGTATTTCAGCTGCAAATTGCAGAACCATGATTTCTCGTGCAAAAGAAAGCTTAAGACAAAAATTAGAGCCATTGATTGCATCATAGTAACTCAAATTAGTTTTTGATTACTTTGAAATAAAAATAAAACAGTTATGAAAAAAGATCCTATTAACGAATTGTTTAAAACCCTAGACGATAGTTTCGATATCGAAACACCAATTTCTGGGCATGAGCAACGGTTTTTAGACAAACTGAAACAACAAAGTAATACTGTTGTTTATAGCCAACCTAAAACGACCAATTACTGGAAACCATTCTTGGCAGTTGCCGCATCTATAGTGTTATGTTTTAGCATATTCACTGTGATGCAACAAGAACCAGAACTTATGGATTTAGCGAGTGTATCTCCAGAGTTATCGCAAACACAATCCTTTTTTACAACAGCTATTGCTCAAGAATTAGCATCACTTGAATCACAACGTTCTCCAGAAACCGAAACGATGATTGATGATGCCATGAAACAATTATCAATCTTAGAAAAAGAGTACGAAAAATTAAAAATAAACTTAAACGAAAGTGGTAATGACAAACGTGTCGTTTATGCTATGATTAGCAACTTTCAAAACCGAATTGAAGTTTTAAAAACTGTTTTAGAACACATTGAAGACGTCAAAAATTTTAAACTAAACCAAAATGAAAACACAAATACTATATAAGTTAATATTCGCATTTATTTTAATTCCAGCAGTATCCTTTGCTAATATCTATGGTGGATTAAATGGAAAACACACTAAAGAAAAAACGATAAAAAAGGAATTTAGCGTCGATGCAAACGCAACTTTAAAAGTTGATAATAGCTACGGCAATATAAACATCACAACCTATGAAGGCTCTACCATTACTTTTGAGGTAAAGATCAAAACCAACGGTGACGATTTAGAAAAAGTCCAAAAAAAACTAGATGATATCAATGTTGATTTTAGCGCATCGAGTTCAATGGTTTCCGCAAAGACACTTTTCAATAAAGATAAGTCGAACTCTTGGTGGAATTGGGGAAAAAACAATAATGTAAACATGGAAATCAATTACATTATTAAAATGCCAATCACTAACAATGTCGATTTAAATAATGACTACGGAAGTATTGATTTAGATAAGCTAGGAGGTCGTGCAGAGATTAATTGTGACTACGGAAAAATCACAACTAAAGAGCTCATGGCTGATAATAATGAAATCACCTTTGACTACACAAATAACAGCTATTTTGAATACATAAAAGGCGGAAGTATTAATGCCGATTACAGTGGGTATACTGTTGGAAAAACGAAGTCATTAGACATCAATGCAGACTATACCAAATCTGAAATTGAAATTGCAGAAAATGTGTCATACAATTGTGATTACGGTTCTTTGAAAATTAATAATGCAAATAATGTTGAAGGTAATGGTGATTACTTAACAGTGAGATTAGGCACTATTTATAAAAATGTGTCTATTAAAGCAGATTATGGCTCTATAAAAATTGATAAAATGGCTGCTAATGCTGGTAATATTGAAATCGATTCAGAGTACAATGGCATCACAATTGGTTATGACACTGCGTATAATTTCAATTTTGATATCGATTTAGAATACGCCTCTTTAAGAGATGCCGATGATTTTGAATTCACTAAAAAACGTATTGAATCTTCTGATAAATATTATCAAGGATACTACGGTAATTCTAACAGCGGAAACATGGTTAAGATAAAATCCGATTTTGGAAGCGTAACCTTTAAAAGACAATAAAAATAACCCACTATAAAATTTAAAAACATGAAAAATAAAATAGTATTAATTGCGGCATTATTAAGCTTCACCTTCTCTCAAGCACAATGGGGAAATAAGAAATTAAAAGGAAATGGAAATGTAACCACAGAAACAAGAAGCACATCAGATTATGATGCTATCAATTGTGCAGGAAGTTTTGATTATATCCTAGTGGCAGGAACTGAAGGAAAAATCACTTTGGAAGGCGAATCAAATTTATTAGCATACGTTATTACCGAAGTAAAAAACGGTAAATTAATAATCAAGACTGAAAAAGGTAAAAATTTAGATCCAAGTAATAACAAAACGATAAAAATTACGATACCGTTTAAAGAAATCGATTACGTATCATTATCGGGTTCTGGAGATTTATGGAATAAAGATAAAATCACCTCTAATAATTTAGAAGTGTCTTTGTCTGGATCTGGTGATATCATTTTAGACGTTCAAACAAAAGACCTAACAGGAAAAGTAACTGGTTCTGGTGATATCACATTAAAAGGATCTACTACCAATTTAAAAGCAGACGTTACGGGATCAGGGGATTTTCACGGATTTGATTTAAAATCGGTCAATACCGATGTTTCAGTTACTGGATCAGGTGATGCCGAAGTTGTTTGCACAGGAGTGTTTAGAGCAAGAGTGACTGGTTCTGGTGATATCGAATATAGAGGAAATCCTTCAAAAGAAGACACTAAAGTATCTGGGTCTGGAAGTATAGAAAACTAAAGTAATGTCATTAATCAAAATAAAAAAGCCACTAGCAAAATTGTTAGTGGCTTTTTTATTTATGTATTATTTTCTTTTAATAGCTCACATTAATTGAACCAGCAGCAATATTTAAATCACCTCCGTCAGCATTGGTAACAACACCTCCAAACGTTCCTGTTAGCGTTCCATTTGTATTCACAGTAATGGTAGATGTAAAGTCTTCAAAACCTTGAGTTGAAGGAAAGAAAACTGATATCAATGATAATTCAAATGCTGGATTTATAACATCAACACCTGTTTGGCCTTGACCAACTTCAAAATAAATAGTATAATTATTTGATGCAGACGTTTGTCCTGATACTTTTAATACATCACCATCTATAACGACATCAACAATATCAAACTCTATTGGTAATGTTCCTGCAGTTAAACTAATTAAACTATCTGAAGCGCTCGTCAGAGTACAATCGGCTAAATCATCAATAGTAGATTGAATACTTCCGTCTTCATCTCCACATTGTATAATTTGATTTTCAAGCGTTGCTTTATAAGCATTACAGATATTTGTATAATCCTCATCTGAAGCATTTTCAAAAGCCGTTTCCGCAGCTGTAACTGCTTCTAAAGCACTATCACAATCATTAGCAACCGTATTATTACAATCTCCTAAAGCATCTACTGCTAGTTGTAAACTACCATCAGTATCACCACATATCAGAATTTGAGCAGCCAAAGCATTACGATAAGCGGTACACAATTGCGTGTAATTATCATCATTAACACCAAAGAAATTTAATGCTGCCTGAGCTGTATTGGCTACTGCTGCTTCACATGATGTTCCTCCTGTTTCGAAATCACCTTCTAAAGGTTCATCTTCACATGATACAAAAGTTAACATTGCAGTGCATATAAAAAAAGCTAGTAATTTTTTCATAATAATTTGAAATTGGGTTTCTACAAACATACTAATTTATTTTAAAGGTTGATTAAAATAAAAAAAGCCATTATTTCTAAGTAAAATAATGGCTTCAATATATTTAAATGTTTTATTTCAATTTAATCAAAATATTCATCATCCAATGAATAATTAAATGTTCCATTTGTACAATCAAAAGGTCCTATTTGACCATCATTTCCAGATCTTATATATGTAAATTCAAAAGTTCCACGTATCACTCTTTCTTCTAAATTAAACTCTGTAATTGTAATTGTTCCTTCTTCTTCAAAAGCTTGAGGATACCCATCATTATTAAAATAAACAATTCCATAATGAGGCGTTGGTATAACACCATTATCAGAATAAACAACACCATCTGCTAAGGTATACGTCCCTTCACTCCAGCTACTTTGAGGAATCCAAATTGTGATTTCCTTTGTAAATTCAGTAGGTGTAATATTTTGATATGTACTATTTCCTTGAATACTTATATAATCGTCATCATTGGCAAAAGAAAATGTCACCATATTAATTGCACTATTAAATAAGTTAAATCCATTTGGTTTCAAGTTATCAAACTGTTCTCCATCTAAATTGGCTGTCATCAATGCTTCTACAGAAGGATTACTTATAACAAGTGAGCAATCACCTAAACTTTCAATTTCATCTTGGATATCACCACTTTCATCACCACAAGCTACTATCAAGTTTTGTAATGCTGCTTTGTAGTTGTTACAAGCTTCTGTGTAATTAAGTTCATTGGCATCATCAAAATCTGCAAAGGCTGCAGCCGCTAGTTCACTAGCGTCATTACAAGTCACTGGATCAGCTCCACCAGACGAATCATCACTATTACAGTTAAATACAAGAGATAATGCGAGTAAGCAAAAAATAAAATTGAGTTTTTTCATACTATAATATGTAAGAATTTTTGTTCGTGTAAACATACTACTTATTTTCTTTTGGCACTCTGAAAAGTAAAACTATTCCTACTAAAAAGAAGACAAACAGAAATAAAATTGCATTCCGCATACTACCTGTTACTTGGTCTATGGTTGCAAAAATAACCATACCAATAACGATTCCTATTTTTTCGGCAACGTCATAAAAACTAAAATATGAGGTGGTATCTTCGGTGTCTGGTAAAAACTTTGAATAGGTCGAACGTGCTAACGATTGCACGCCACCCATGACCAAACCCACAAAACCTGCTGCGATATAGAACTGCGTAGGCGTTTCCATAAAATAGGCATAAAAGCAAAGGAGCATCCAAATGAAATTAACGACTATTAGTGTTTTAATATTTCCAAATTTAGAAGAAGCAAACGATGTTAATAACGCACCAATTATAGCGACTAATTGAATCACTAAAATACTTGAAATTAGTCCAATAGTTTTAGCATCTGAACCTCCCCATGCAATTTCTTCTTCTCCAAAATAAACGGCGACCAACATAATGGTTTGCACTGCCATACTGAACACAAAAAATGCGACGAGGTAACGTTTTAATCTCAAATTTTGCTTTAACTGAAGCCAAACTAATTTCAACTCTTTTAAACCATTAAAAACGACTGCTTTTGTAACCTTATGTCCTTTAGATACTCCTTTTGGAAGTATATAAAAGGTATATTGACTAAATAAAGCCCACCATATCCCAACAGTGATAAAAGAAATTTTCATTGCTTCAAACGATGCTTTATCTTTCGCTTTTTGCATAGCGTCAGTAATTTCGGTTTCGGTTCCTGTTTGTGCTAAGGTTTCAGAAATGCTTATATCAAAACCAAACCAATTTGGATACATCACCATGCCAAGGTTTATGACTAATAAAATGACGCTACCAATGTATCCCAAAGAAAAACCCTTTGCACTAATACTGTCTTGTTGTTCAGGAAATGCAATATCCGGCAAATATGAATTATAGAATACTAAACTTCCCCAATACCCTATTAATCCCATGAAATAGAACAAGAGACTTATATGTATACTATCAATGCTGAAAAAGTATAACCCGATACAACCAGCACTTCCAACATAACAAAAGAACTTCATAAAGTTCTTTTTGTTCCCGACGTAATCAGCAATACCAGATAATATTGGCGATGTAAAAGCCACAACCAAAAATGTAAAGGCGGTCACGTAAGTAATTAAGGCGGTACTCTTAAACACCATACCAAATGCAGGAATCGTCTTTTCTGTCTGTGATATGAATAATGCAGAGTAAAATATTGGGAAAATTGAAGACGCAATTGTCAAGGTGTATACTGAATTCGCCCAATCATAAAAAGCCCAAGCAGTCAGTAATTTTTTACTACCTTTCTCTAGGTTAGCCATATTATTAAAATATAAAAGCTGCCCATAATTGAGCAGCTTCTAAATTACTATAATTTTTAGTCTTTACAATTAAAAGTTTCCTAAAGGTCTAAATGAGGTTGTTCCAAATTTCTTAGCTTCCAATACGGCTTTTGGTGCCCATTCTTGTAAGTTTTTAATTCGTGTATCATTAGATGGGTGTGTACTCATGAACTCAGGTGGTGCTTCACCTCCACTGTTCGCTTTCATTCGTTTCCATAATTCAGCTGCTTCAGAAGGATTATATCCCGCAATTGCCATTAAATATAAACCAATTTCATCCGATTGTGTTTCGTGACTTCTACTAAAAGGCAGCATCACGCCTACTTGACTACCTACACCATAGGCTTGATTAAAGATGTCACGGGATTGTTCATCTTCAATAGCAATATTTCCGGCAACCGCTCCAATTTGCTGCAACATTCCAGCACTCATACGTTGTTGACCATGATTTGCTAATGCATGAGCAACTTCATGTCCCATAATTGCTGCGATTCCTGTTTCGTTTTGAGCGATTGGCAATATTCCTGTGTAGAACACAATTTTTCCTCCTGGCATACACCAAGCATTTACGGTCTTATCATTGACCAAATTGTATTCCCATTGATAATCATCCAAATAGTCTTGATGACCATTAGCATTTAACCAACGCTCTGCTGCTACAGCAATACGCTGACCAACTCTTGTGATCATTTCAGAATCAGCAGTTCCTGTTACCACATTGTTCTCGGTCAAAAACTGATCATACTGTGCGAAAGCTGTAGGAAACAACTGTGAATTAGGGACTAGCGCCAAAGTTTTATTACCTGTAAACGGATTTGTAGTACAGGATAAAAAAAGTGTAATAACTCCTGCAGCTACAATATTATTTTTAATACTCATGGTTTATAATTTTAAAGATGTGACTCAAGTTACAAAAAGGTGTTCTTATATTTTGACCCAAAACATTATAAATTTGTCACATAAAAAACAAAAATAGTGCCAACTATAAGGTTCCTATAAGATGTAATTCTGAAAACTCTTTATTTACTGTCATTACTGAGATGCCGTTGGTTTCAATTCGTTCGAGTGGAATGATTACATTATCCACTTGAATTTCAGTGATATCAAAAGGTAAACCATGAATACGCAGTTCAAAGTCGTTGTATTTTGCATTAAATTTCCCTTCTTTATGTTGCTGAACGATTAACTCATTTTTCTTCCCTGTTAATTTAAAGGTTCTTAAACTATAACGGCCTTTGGTGTAATCATAGCCATCATGTGCATCATCAAATAATTGAGATTTTTCTTTTCCTTCTTTATAATAGACGTCTAATATTACAGTTTCAATGTCTTTCTCACCAACGTATTGTTGTATAGGGTACTTCGGAATGATGGCACCTTCTTTTACAAAAATTGGCATGCTGTCTAAATCTGCACTGACCCACATTTCTTTTCCTCCTTTTATAATCTCATCGGTCCAGAAATCATACCATTTCCCAATCGGGACATACATACGTCTTCCTTTTGCATTTGGTTCTTGTATCGGACAAGCTAAAATATGGTTTCCAAAAACAAACTCATCTGTTCTATAATGTGTTTGTGTATCTTCTTGATCATAAAGAACCAGCGACTTTAATATAGGTGTTCCGTCTTCAACATATTTCCAAAAAGATGTATATAAATAGGGTAATAACTGATATCTGATTTCTATGAATTTTCTAACAATATCTGTGGTTTCTTTTCCAAAAGCCCAAGGTTCTTGATCTCCATGATCTCCAGAAGAATGTACTCTAAAAAATGGATGAAAGATACCTAACTGCACCCAACGCGTAAATAGTTCACCTTGTGGCTGCTCTGCAAATCCACCAATATCACTTCCTGCAAAACTAAATCCAGACATTGCCATACGTTGAGCTTGTATGTTGGCAATCCATAAATGCTCCCAAGTGGCCACGTTATCACCTGTCCAAGTAGATGTGTAACGTTGTGTTCCAGCATATGCCGATCGCGTTATAACGAAAGGTCGTTTAGGATAAGCAAACTTTTTAAGTCCTTGATAGGTTGCTCTAGCCATTTGCATGCCGTAAATATTATGAGCTTTTCTATGACTACAAGGGTTTCCGTCATAATCATGACGTACATCATCTGGAAATGTTTTATTAGGAACTTCCATGACAGCAGGTTCGTTCATATCATTCCAAACCCCTTTTACGCCAATCTCTTCAATAAGTTCTTTAAATAATCCTGACCACCATTCTCTAACTTCAGGATTCGTATAATCTGGGAAATAACATTCTCCAGGCCACACTTTCCCTTTCATATAAGGACCATCAGCACGTTTACAGAAATAATCTTTATCGAGAGCTTCTTTAAAAACCGAATAGTCTTTGTCAATTTTAATTCCTGGATCTATAATCGCAACGGTTTTAAATCCGTCATCAGCCAACTCTTTAACCATTCGTTTAGGGTCTGGGAAATATTTTTTATTCCAAGTGAAACATCTAAAACCTTCCATATAATCAATATCCAAATAAATGGCATCACACGGAATTTTCAATTTTCTAAACTTAGAGGTCACTTGTTTTACTTTTTTCTCTGGATAATAACTCCATTTACATTGGTGAAATCCTAAAGCCCAAAGTGGCGGTAATACATGTGGTTTTCCTGTTAAATCAGTATAACTTTCTACAACTTCAGTCATTTGCGGACCATAAATGAAGTAGTAATTCATTTCTCCACCTTGTGCCCAAAAACTCGTAACGTTACGACGTTCATGAGCAAAATCAAAGAATGAACGAAAGGAATTATCAAAGAAAATCCCGTAAGCTTTACCATGATGTAATCCGGTATAAAACGGAATAGATTTATAGATTGGATCTGTATCTTTTCCGTAGGCATAAGAATCGGTTGCCCAGTTTTCAAAGCGTTTGCCTTTTAAATTAAGATGACTTGGTTTATCTCCGAGACCATAATAACTTTCACCATCGTTAGATACTTTACTCATTTTCACAATGTTGCCACCGTACTCATAACTCTCTTCCCAATGAAACCCTGTTTCATCTTCACTAATCAGTTTATTATCAATAGCATCGTAAATTTTTACGCTTAAATTGGCTTTAGCAATATGACAAATCAACTTAGACGTCGTTATTTTATAGTAGTTTTTTAAATCTTCAATTTCTAGATGATTATAACCTGTACTTGCATATTTGGTTATTGCATAAGAAAAATCATTTTCAAAAGTTCCCGTTGTCGTATAACGAAAACGCAATACACTATCACGTAAAACGGTTAATTGGAGTACGACTTCATTTTCGGTTGAAAAATATAAGGTATCAACATCTTTTTTAAAATCTATTATTTTTGAAGGAACAATATTTCCTTTATTTTCTAATTCGGTATTTACAATCATAAGTGTTTTCTTTTTTCAAAAGACATGTAAAAAAACGGAAAAATTAGGAGCAAAAAAAGTAATGCAAATAGTTATTATTAGTAATTGTCAACTACAACGATTTCGTTGCCAGCAAAAAACCTCAAAGGGCTTTGAAATCTTTGAGAAAAATAGGCTTATAAATTTTATTTACTGTACTTAAATACAACCACTCCTAAAGGTGGAATTTTAACTATAGCTGAGTGATCTCTGTGTTGCCAAGGCTCTTCTTTTGAAGTCACAGGTTTGTTTGTGTATTTTCCTGTTCCATGATATTTTTTAAAATCACTATTAAATATTTGTGTGATCTTTCCTGATTTTGGCAAGCCAAGTTGGTACTTTTCATTTTGGCTTGGTGTCATATTACAAACCACTATTACGGTATCCTTTTCTTTGTCTCCATGGCGCATATAGGCTAGCGTAGAATTTTGTGCATCACTATAATCTATCCACTCGAAACCTTCTTCAGAAAATTGCTTTTGATATAAAGCAGGTTCTTTTTTATAAAGCTTGTTTAAATCTTTTACTAAATTCTGAATGCCTTTATGGGTGTCATATTCTAATAAATGCCAATCTAATCCTTGTTTGAAATTCCATTCTATCTGTTGGGCAAACTCTAAACCTTGAAATAGTAAATTAGCTCCGGGATGCGTAAACATATAACTGTATAAGAGGCGTAAATTCGCAAAACGCTGCCACTCGTCTCCTGGCATTCTTCCTAGAATTGAGCGTTTTCCGTGTACAACTTCATCATGACTTAAAGGCAGCATAAAGTTTTCAGTAAATGCATAGGTCATGCTAAAGGTTAAATCATTTTGGTGGAAACGTCTATAAATTGGTTCTCTTGCAAAATAATCTAAGGTATCATGCATCCAACCCATCATCCATTTCATACCAAAACCTAAACCTCCAGAAAAAGTTGGTTTTGAAACCATTGGAAATGCGGTAGATTCTTCGGCGATGGTTTGAGTATCAGGAAAATGAGTATACACTGCTTCATTCATTTCACGCATAAAAGCAATAGCTTCAAGGTTTTCTCTTCCGCCATATTCATTGGGTTCCCATTGTCCCTCGTCTCGAGAATAATCTAAGAAGAGCATGGAAGCCACGGCATCTACCCGTAAACCATCAGCATGAAATTGGTCTAACCAATATAACGCGTTGCTTATTAAAAAGGATTTAACTTCATTTCGACCATAATTAAAAATTAAACTTTTCCAATCGTTATGATAGCCTTTCTTACGATCCGGATGTTCATATAAACTCGAGCCATCAAAAAAGCCAAGACCATGTGCGTCTTCTGGAAAATGTGATGGTACCCAATCTAGAATAACTCCAATATCGTTTTGATGCAAGGCATCAACTAAAAACTTAAAGTCTTCTGGATTTCCAAAACGTGATGTCGGTGCAAAATAGCCTGTGATTTGATATCCCCAACTTGGGTCATAAGGAAACTCCATAACTGGCATGAGCTCCACATGAGTGAAATTCATTTCCTTTACATAGCTTACCAACTCATCAGCCATTTCTTTATACGTTAAAAAACGGTCTTCTTCTATCTTCTTTTTCCAAGAACTCAAATGGACTTCATACACGGAATATGGAGCATCTAAAGCGTTATTCTTTTTACGCTTTTTCATCCATTTGCTGTCTTTCCACTTATAAGGAGCATCCCATACTATAGATGCTGTATTTGGTGGGTGCTCACTGCGCAAAGCATAAGGATCAGCTTTTTCAGTTTTGATGTCTTGGTTATTACTTTGTATTTTGTACTTGTATAAATTTCCTTTGACAACACCAGGAATGAAGCCTTCCCAAATTCCGCTAGAATCCCATCTTACATTGAGCTTGTGTTCTCCTTCTAACCAAAAATTAAAGTCTCCAATTACCGAAACCATTTTAGCACTTGGTGCCCAAACCGAAAAATAAACGCCTTCCACACCATCAAGAGTTATGATATGTGAACCAAATTTTTCATATAAACGATAGTGTTTTCCAGATTTGAAGAGGTCAACATCAAAATCAGTAAATAAACTGTGTGCAATTACTTCTGCCATAAATTAGTTGTTAATTATAGTTGATGTTTCTTTTAGCTGACGCTTATTTATTTTGAAAATATGAAAAGGAAGCGTTGGATGCAACTCGACATAATTCCATTCTTGATACCATTTATAACTGCTACCTGTAACCAGATCAGACACTTCAACACCATAACCAGGCTGTAAATCTAAATCATCAATTGGTAACTCCACATTTCCATGCTGCGAATTATGATGGTCTATGCTGATAACCATAAGCATTTCATTGGTTCGGTCGTCATTCCATTTATAAAAAGCGATAATATTTTCATTTTCAATGGCACAAAACTGAATATTATTGGTTTGCTGCAAAGCTTCGTTGTCCTGACGAATGGCATTAATTTTAGAAATAAGAAGCGTTAACTTATTTTCTATAAACCAATCATAATGTGATATCTGAAATTTTTCGGACATATAATATTCCTCTTTTCCAGGAATAGCTTGATCTAACATTTGTTCAAAAACGGGTCCATAGATTCCAATACTTGAACTTAATGTTGCTGCCAAGGCATAACGCTGAATATACTTAGATTCAATAGCTCCCTGTAAATGATACGGATTAATATCTGGTGAGTTTGGCCAAAAGCTAGGTTGAATATATTCACTTTGACTTGTTTGTGTCAGCTCTGTCATATACTCCATAAACTCTTGCTTCGTATTTCGCCAAGTAAAATAAGTGTATGATTGTGAAAAGCCTTGTTTTGCCAATTGATTCATCACTTTAGGACGTGTAAATGCTTCGGCAAGGAAAATGACGTTTGGATGCTTCTGTTTAACTTCGGAAATGAGCCAATTCCAGAAATAATAAGGCTTATTTTGTGGATTATCTACTCTAAAAATGTGTATTCCGCAGTCTACCCAAAACAACATTGTGTCTAGACATTCGTTCCAAAGATTTTTGTAATCTTTGGTTTCCCAATTCATAGGAAGAATTCCGTGTTGATTTTTTTCATGATTTTCGAAATCAATAGTTCCATCTGTTCGCTGCTTAAACCAATCAGGATTCGATTTCACCCATGGATGGTCTGGCGTGGCATGCAATGCGTAGTCCATTGCTATTTCAATATCGTGTTCTTTTGCTTTTTTAATGAGACGTTTAAAATCTGCTATTGTACCTAATTCTGGATCTAAGTCTTTTTGACCTCCATGTTTGGAACCAATTGCCCAAACAGAACCAACATCATCTTTTTGAGCGTCCGTTGAATTATTTTTACCTTTTCGGTTGAATTCTCCTATGGGATGTATCGGTGGAAAACACAAGGTATCAAATCCCATTTGCGCTATTTTAGGCAATAAACGTTCACAGTCTTTGAATGTACCATGTTTACCCTCAGTTTCAGAAGTGGAACGTGGAAAAACTTCATACCAAGTACTAAATCTTGCTTTTTTTCTATCGACATATACCTGAAATTCTTTTGATTCACTACAGAATTTCTTTTGAGGGTATTTTACAAAAATTTGATATAGTTTTTTGCTTCTTGCCTCAATAACTGCGTCGTTATAGGATGCAGTATTAGCAAAGAGTCTGATACAATTTTCTAGATATAATTTTTCAGTATTTGTTACCTTTTTGAGCAATAGACTTAAATGGTCAACACCTTCTAATAACTGAAAATTCACATGTTGCTTATCCTCTATTCTATAAGCGATATTACTTTGCCAATTTAATCCAGCATCTATCCAAGCTTGTATTTTATAATCGTAAAACCCTTGTTTTGAGACTTTAAATGAGGATTTCCATTCGTCGTTTTCTACAAGAAACATTGAGGTTTCACTCCATAATTTTGCTTTTTCGTGTTTAAATACTACTGCCGCAGCAATACTATTTTGACCATCAACCAACAGATTAGCATCTACAGAAACAATTTCGTTTACGACTCTTTTAATAAAAAATTCTCCTCCATTAATTTGTGGCGAAATATGATCTATCACTACACGTTTTTGGTTTAGCATATTTTGGTTGGTTTATGAACTTAAAAAAACAGCGACATTATTTAGTTATCGCAATTCATTAAGAAATATCAGTTCCTGAAGGAATCACAGCATCTTTTTTAACCACAACAATTCCTTGCTTTATACAATATGTATCGGTTTCTGTGTCTTCTAGATGTTCTCCACCTATAATTTTAACGTCATCACCAATACAACAGTTTTTATCAATTATTGCATATTTTATAAAGCAACGTTCACCTATTCCCATCCAAATTTTATTCTCTTTTTTCTGAATGTCATCAAAAGATTCATAATAATCACTACCCATCATATAGGTATTACTAATAACGGAATCTTTACCAATTCTGGAACGCACACCAATGACAGAGCGTTCAATTCTTGCTGCATGAACAATACAACCTTCGGCGATTACTGCCTTATCTAATGTTGTTCCTGAAACTTTCGAAGTTGGGAGCATTCTAGCATTGGTATATATTTTTTGCTTTGTATCGTAAAGATTAAACTTTGGAATATCATCTGTTAGACCAAGATTTGCTTCAAAAAAGGAATCTATATTACCAATATCTGTCCAATACCCTTCATATTGAAAGCTTAGTGTTTTGTGGTTGTCAATATTCTGTGGAATGATCTCCTTACCAAAATCCATGGTACCGGGAGTTTTCATTAATTTTTCAAGAAGTTCTCTATTAAAAATATAAATCCCCATAGACGCCAAATATTTACGTCCAGAATTTTTCATATCATCACTCACTTCCGATTCCCAATCTGGTAAGAGTGATGTATCAGGTTTTTCAATAAAGGATGTAATAACATTTTCATTATTAGTTTTTAAAATCCCAAACGACGTTGCATCTTTCGCATTTACTGGTAATGTGGCAATAGATATTTCTGCATTATTTTCTACATGTTGATTGATCATTTTATTAAAATCCATCTGATATAATTGGTCACCTGATAGTATTAACGCATAATCATAATCCTTGCTTTTAAAATGATGCATACTTTGTCTTACAGCATCTGCAGTTCCTTGAAACCAATCTCCACTATTTATGGTTTGTTCTGCAGCTAAAACGTCAACAAAAGCTGGACTAAAAAAACTAAAATGGTAGGTGTTCTTTATATGTCTGTTTAATGATGCTGAATTAAATTGCGTCAAAACATACATCCGTTGTATCCCAGAATTAATACAGTTTGAAATAGGAATATCTACTAATCTATATTTTCCTGCAATGGCTACTGCTGGTTTTGAGCGTGATTCTGTTAATGGATATAATCTGGACCCCTGTCCACCGCCAAGTATGATTGCTAACACCTTATCATTTGTCATCATATTTAATTCTATTTTAAAGTTTTGTAAAGATTTATATAGTCTTGTGCCGATTTATCCCAAGAATGGTCAATCGACATCATGTATTTTGTGTTTTTATTAAAGGCTTCTTTATGTGAATACCACGAAACACCACGTTCAATGGCATTATTAAAAGCGTCTACTGAAGCTTCATTGCAAGTAATACCAAAGCCACCATTTAAAGAAAAATCGCTAACCGTATCTTTTAATCCACCAATTCTGTTTACAACTGGTACTGTGCCATATCTCAAAGCATACATCTGGTTGAGACCACAAGGTTCTACTCGTGAAGGCATCAACAAAAAGTCTGCTCCTGCATACATGATATGTGATAATTTTTCGTCGTAACCAATAAATGCATTATAACGACCAGAATGCTTTTCTTTTAAGCTATTTAATTGATGTTCTACATTAGAATCACCAGAACCTAAAATTAAAATAGAAATATCTTGATATGATAATGCCCTATCACACATATACGGCAACAAATCAGCAGCTTTTTCACCAACCAATCTACCAATAAATGTAAATAAGGGTTTACTAGCATCTAAATTAAAAGTTTTACATAAATAGTCTTTATTAGCTTTTTTTCCTGAAAGTGAATTTTTAATAGTGTAGTTTTTAACGAGATAATCGTCTGCTTTCGGATTCCAAACTGCTGTGTCAATGCCATTTAAAATACCGACACATTTATGATGTTCGTGTCGTAGTAAGTTTTCTAATCCGTTTGCTTTGTACATCAATTCTTCCATATAACTTGGAGAGACTGTCGTCACCTTCCATGCGCACTTGATTGCTGAAGCTAGGGTGTTAATTGAATTTCCCCACATCGTAAAACCTAAACGATCTGCCTTAAAATGTGGAATAAATTCAGCGAGTTCCATTCCTGCCCAACCTTGATATTGTGCATTATGAATAGTAACTACTGAAGGTATTGAGCGCAAACGATCATACACAAAACTATGGGTCATCATAAAAGGAATTAACCCAGTATGATGATCATGACAGTGAATAATATCTGGTAAGTCTCGCTTTTGTTTAATCCAATCTAATGCAGCTACTTGAAATGCCAAAAACCGCATGCTATCATCATCACTGTAAACTTTTGCTGTGTATAACAATTGCGGGATATGTACACAAAACACATCAAAACCTAAAGCGTTGTCCTTTAAAGCTAAAATTTGAAAATCAATAGTGTGATATCCTAAATGAATTTCACTTTTAAACACTTCAGTAAACGTGTTGTTTTGCGTAAACTTCGTATTATAAAAAGGCATGATAACCATGCTTTCATGACCTAATTGATTTTGGTATTTTGGCAAAGCACCAACAACATCTGCTAGTCCTCCAACTTTTGCTAACGGATAGCATTCTGCACTTATATGGGTTATATTCATTCAGCTAGATAATTAATTTTCAATTTACAAAATTCATAACTTATTTTGGATATCTTTATTAAATAATGATGAAATTTTTATTATGATTTCATTTTGACTTTTTGTTTTAATGAAAATCTATATATTTTGGGTTTCTTTTTACAATTTAATGATTTGTTTTTTCTGAATACGGGCTCTACATTTTACGAAAAAGGACGACATTTGAATTTAAATGACTAGTCCACGAGTTAAAAAAAAGTTAATCTAAATTAATCTGTAAAGATACCGTTGTACGTTCGACAAAAATTGAAAACAAACTATGAAAAACCTATTAGCATTATGTGTCATTGCACTTTTATTTAGTTGCAATACGTCAGCACAGAAAAATGAAGCGACGACAAAAACCGAATTTCCAATTACCAAAACAGAAGCTGAATGGAAAAAGGAATTAACAACTGAACAATATTACGTTTTACGTGAAGAAGGTACTGAAAGACCGTTCTCTAGTGCGTTAAACAAAGAATATCGCAAAGGCACTTTTCATTGTGCTGCATGTAACACACCACTATTTAAGAGTGAGCATAAGTTTGATTCTGGGACAGGTTGGCCGAGTTTTGACAGAGAAATTGAGGGCAATGTTGCTTTTGGTTCCGATAATAAATTAGGCTACTCTAGAGATGAAGAACACTGCGCAACTTGTGGTGGTCATTTAGGGCATGTTTTTAATGATGGCCCAAGAAAAACAACCGGAAAGCGCCACTGTATTAATGGTGCAGCTTTGAAGTTTGTTCCTGAGCAATAAAACACCAAAAAATTATACACATAGCGATATAACATCTAACTATAGTAATTTATAGTCTTATAAATGTTATATCGCTATTTTTATTGGGCTAAAACTTGTCCTATGGAAAATTCTTATTTAAATAGTGTCATCAAACAATTTGAATATTATAAAAGTCTTGGTGACCAAACATTTGAGCAGTTAACATTTGAAGAATTACAAAAGGAATATGCTGAAGATTCTAATTCTATTTCCATTATGGTAAAACATATCGTCGGAAACATGCTCAGCAGATGGACTAACTTTTTAACTGAAGATGGTGAAAAAGAATGGCGACATCGCGATAGTGAATTTGAAGACACCTTTCAAAACAAAGAAGACTTATTAACCTATTGGAATAAAGGTTGGGATTGTTTGTTTGAAGCTATAAAACCATTAACTAGTGAGGATTTAGAATGTATTATCTACATCAGAAACCAAGGCCATACTGTTATTGAAGCCATAAACCGACAATTGGCTCATTACTCCTATCACATTGGACAAATCGTTTTTTTAGGAAAACTTTCTCAAAGACATCATTGGGTGTCTTTATCTATTCCGAAAGGAAAATCTACAACATACAATAAAGAAAAATTCAGTAAGGAAAAAAGTCGTAGACATTTTACAGACGACCTATAACTTGTCTGAGAAAAACAAATGCCTGCAAAACATTACAGGCATTTTATATAGAACTTAGTATACAATTCTATTCTAGTGATTTTGATGTATAATAACCCGTTTCATCGGTTATCTTGCCTTCATCATTAAAACTATGCACCAATAAAAGTGGTAAGATTACTTTTTTATTATCTGATTTTCTAGTCAATCTGACATCCCACCAGGACTGAACAACTTTCATACTGCGATCTTCATATTCCAAATAATCGGGATACCCTCTGACATCAATACTATTAATCGTCCAAACAGAATTCAAACCTTTGAACATTTCCTTTTCTTCTGCCAATGTCCGAGATTCATCAAGTTCCATATCTAAATCTGAAAAAGTTGCATCGTCAGTAAAATAGCTAAACGCTTTATCCGGATCATTATGCTCTAAAGCACCCATCATCAATCGTACGGTGTTAATGTAATCATGATTTCTATAAATAGTTCCATTCTTACTTGGCGCAAAACTTCGTCTTCTTTCTGCCCATGGCAAATCATTGTCATAAATGATTAACGTTTTAATTTTGTTATCACTTGTCATTTCATAAAGACGATGGACTGGCATATCTAATTTCACACCAGTTTTATTGTCAACAGCTTTCAAGTGATCCCATGTTTGTACCCAAACTTCATCTTCCTTTTTATACTCAATGGCATCTGGTGACGCATTAGGAGATCTTGTATGACTCGTATATGACCAGTTTTCTTTTATCCATTTTGGAGCACCCAAAAACCATTCTTTGTCTCTACCCTCGTCTCTTTTGTTGATGTTTGTGCCTTGATATTCTTTAAAATCATCGGCTAAATACGTCGCTACTTTGTCTGTGTCACCCTCAAAATAGGCCTTCCACATAGATTCTACGGCATCAATAGCCGGATGTTCACTGTAAACGGTCCCGTTTTTTTTCGTTTGTGAATACATGATGCTTGTTAAAAGCAACATGATCATAATTAATTTTGTTCTCATTTTAATAAAATTGATTGGTTAATAGGACATTAATTTAATAAAAATATTTTGATTATTAGTACATTACGCTTTAATTTCGGTATTTAGTCGTCTTATTGGCTTCATAATATTTGTGCAATTTTTCACCGTTATAGTCAAAACCAATTCAACATAATTTTTTAAGAATGTAAATTCATTATTCAATTTAGGTTTTGTAAATTCGTAACTTCAGAAAACGTAAAAAAATTAACATGAGTAAATACGATATTATAGTACTTGGTAGTGGTCCTGGAGGCTACGTTACAGCAATTAGAGCCTCTCAATTAGGTTTAAAAACTGCTATTGTAGAAAAAGAAAGCCTAGGTGGAGTTTGCCTAAATTGGGGTTGTATCCCTACTAAGGCCTTACTTAAATCTGCTCAAGTTTTTGAATATTTAAAACATGCTGAAGATTATGGACTAACAGTAAAAGATGCTGGTCATGATTTTAACGCTGTTGTAAAACGTAGTCGTGGTGTTGCCGATGGCATGAGTAAAGGTGTTCAATTTTTAATGAAGAAGAATAAAATTGACGTGATTAATGGTTTCGGTACACTTAAAAGTGGAAAGAAAGTTGAAGTTGACGGTAAAGAATACAGTGCAGACCATATTATTATAGCAACTGGAGCGCGTTCTCGTGAATTACCTAGCTTACCTCAAGATGGTAAAAAAGTGATTGGATACAGAGAGGCCATGACCTTAGATAAACAACCTAAGAAACTAATTGTTGTAGGTTCTGGAGCTATTGGTGTCGAGTTTGCTTATTTCTATAACTCCATGGGTACAGATGTAACTATTGTAGAGTATTTACCAAATATAGTTCCTGTTGAAGATGAAGATATTTCTAAGCAATTAGAGCGTTCTTTTAAGA
>Ga0316189_10000974_pt1 | contig 28527 bp, 28 predicted proteins | sample LowCovwburrow_MG_FD_204930 | JGI IMG/M metagenome (GOLD analysis project Ga0316189, IMG submission 204930) | Coastal sediment microbial communities from Maine, United States - Lowes Cove worm burrow | ecosystem: Environmental > Aquatic > Marine > Coastal > Sediment | place: USA: Maine...
ATTTTACGCTTTTTTTAAAATTTTCAAAACTTCCCGAAATACTAATATTCATGATATTTCCCGTTGATTTCACCATGTTATTTTGATTGAATATGTACGATTCAGTGTAACATTTTCATTTAGTAACCGTCTTATAAGTATATAAATCAATCAAAATCATTAATCATGGAATTAGTATTAACACAAGTGGACATCGAGCCATTACCCAAACAGGAAAGAGAAGCCTTTACATTTAATAGCGAAGGTTTATTAACATCTAATTATAAAGAAGAGATTCAAGATAATTTCTTTCATTCTAATCCAACTTCAGTATTTGGTATTAAGCAATCTATTAAAAGCAAACAATATCAATACACTCCAAGTATAGATGCCATTTTAAAACTTTCTGTTTTTGCTTTCGCAATAGTTGCTACTCTAAGCTAGTAGTGACTTTAATTTGACATTTAACTGTTGTTTCTGGGCATTTTTCAAAACACTTTTATAAAGTATGTAGTTCGTTATTTGTAGCGTGACTATTCTATCGAGTGGTTGTATAATTTAAATTTTGAAATTATGGGATTTGGAGGATCAGGATCAATGAATGTTGTTCTAAAGAACGATAAAAAATTGTTAAATACAAGAGAGAAGTTTAAAAAAACTTTGGGAGGATATGGAAAAGGAAGGAAGACTGAATATGATTTTCCAAAGGCTCAACCTCATGTTTTAAGACGTTTAAAAGAACGTATGAAACATGAAAATGAGCAAATTTTAAAACGAAGAATCATTGCTTTTATAGCAGTATCTATCATGCTTATTACGGGATTATTGTACATAATTTAAGCGTAATAAGATTTATAAATATTTTCATTTTAGTAGTAGTTAGTTAAAAAGAAAGTCACAACAGAATAATGTTGTGGCTTTCTTGATTTTTATAATGTAGGCAACTAACTTATAACTTCTTTAATTCGTTTAATAGCTTCTATTATTTGTTTTTGTGATGCTGCATAAGATATTCTAATACAGTTTGGATTGCCAAATGCATCTCCAGTAACTGTTGCAACTAAAGCTTCTTCTAACAGATATAATGAAAAATCTGTTGCATTATTTATAGTAGAACCTCTTAATGTTTTTCCGAAGTAACTCGAAATATCTGGAAACACATAAAATGCACCTTCAGGAGTATTGGTGTTAAAGCCATCAATTTCACTAAGTAAATTTAATACCAAATCACGACGAACTTTAAATTCATCAATCATATATTGAACTTTACTTGGTTCTGCTTCCATAGCTGTAATTACTGCGCGTTGTGCAATACAATTTGCGCCACTTGTAATTTGACCTTGCATTTTGTTACATGCTCTAGCTATGGCTTCTGGAGCACCAATGAAGCCAATTCGCCAACCAGTCATTGCAAATGCTTTAGAAACACCATTTACAGTAATAGTTCTATCATACATGTCTTCAAACTGTGCCATACTTGCATGTCTTCCAACAAAGTTGATATGTTCATAAATTTCATCAGAAACTACGTATATATTTGGATACTTTTGTAATACATCTGCTAATTCACGTAATTCTTCTCTACTATAAACTGAACCACTAGGATTGCAAGGTGAACTGTACCAAATCATTTTAGTTCTTGGTGTGATAGCAGCTTCCAATTGCTCAGCAGTCATCTTAAAGTCAGTTTCAATAGAGGTTTCTACTTCTACTGGAACACCTTCATTCAATTTTACGATATCATTATAACTAACCCAATAAGGACAAGGTAGTATAACTTCATCACCTGGATTTAGCATCGTAGCAGCTACATTAGCTAATGCTTGTTTTGCTCCTGTAGATACCACAATTTGAGGCAATGTGTATTGTAAACCATTATCACGCTTAAATTTAGTGATAATAGCTTCTTTTAACTCTACATAACCATCAACTGGAGTATATGAATTGTAGTCTTCATTAATAGCTTTAATAGCAGCTTCTTTTATAAAATCGGGTGTGTTAAAATCTGGTTCACCCAGACTTAAGCCAATAATATCTTTACCTTCAGCTCTTAATTCTCGAGCTTTTGCTGCCATAGCTAAAGTGGCAGACGTAGACATATTTAATATTCTTTCTGAAAGTAGGCTCATTGCAACTGGTTGTTTTGTAATACGAATAATATAACTAAGCTATACTAGGGTTTTTTCCTAATACTTTTAATTGTCTGTAATGTTCTGCAATGGCTTTCCAAATAGTATTATACTCATTGTAAGGTAAACTATATTCGTTGGCAGTTTCCTTTACAATTTTTGCAATTTTTTTGTAATGTACATGACTAATATGTGAAAACAAATGGTGTTCTACTTGTCTGTTTAATCCACCAGTATAAAACTCAACAAGCCAGCTTTTTGGAGAAAAATTAGATGTAGTAAATAATTGATGAACTGCCCATGAGTTTTTCATATTCCCATTCTCATCTGGTATCGGCATTTCTGTATTTGGCATTACATGTGCTAATTGGAAAATAACGCTTAAAATAATTCCTGCTGTATAATGCATGATTAGGAAACCAATTAAAACTTGCCACCAAACATAACCTAAGGATAGTGGTAAAACTACCCAAATTGTATAATAGATTATTTTACCAATAATCAGTTTAGTCCATTGTGTAGCAGGATTTGGAAAATCACCATAAGACAATTTTCTTTTTAAGTATAGATAAGTTTGTTTGAAATCTGTTGTAATAGCCCAGTTTACTGTTAATAAACCATATAAAAAGAAAGCATAAAATTTTTGATATTGATGAATTTTAAGCCACTTTGAATGTTTTGAGAAACGAATAATTCTACCTGCATCAATATCTTCATCATGACCTTGAATGTTAGTATATGTATGATGTAAAACATTATGTTGCACTTTCCAATTATAATCATTACCTGCTAATATATGGATACTACTTCCCATCAATTTATTAACCCATTTTTTACTAGAAAAAGAGCCATGGTTAGCATCATGCATTACATTCATACCAACACCAGCCATGCCTATTCCAATAACCATCATGCATAAAATTTGTACCCAAGTTGGTAAAGTAACAGTTAGCAATAATACTAGAGGGCCAAGAAGTAATGAGAACATTATTATGGCTTTAAGATATAATTTCCAGTTTCCTGTTTTTTTTATGTTATTTTCTTTAAAATATTCGTTTACACGTTTATTTAGAGTTCTGAAAAATTTGGCTGAGTCTGTTCGGGAAAAGGTGAGTGCTTGTTTTGTCATGTTTTGTTTGTTATCCATATAATAACGTGCTATTAATCGTTTTTTATATAATAAGTTGCAAATATAATTAATTATTAAATTGATATTCTTTTCTAATAGATTTATTATGAATCTAAATAGTTAATTTTGTCTAAAAATTATTAGTTGATGGAATTAATCCAAAAATATTTCCCAAATCTTACTGATGTTCAAAAAAATCAATTTAGTAAGTTGTTTGACTTGTATGTTGAATGGAATGCAATGATTAATGTGATTTCTCGAAAAGATATTGACGAGTTGTACTTGCGTCATGTATTGCATTCACTAGGTATTGCAAAGGTTATACAATTTAAAGATGGCACTAAAATCATGGATGTTGGAACAGGAGGGGGCTTTCCTGGAATTCCATTAGCTATATTATATCCAGAATGTTTTTTTCATTTGGTCGATAGTATTAACAAAAAACTAAAGGTAGTTAATGCTGTTGCTGAAGGTTTAGAATTAACTAATATAAAAACGTCGCACAAACGTGCTGAAGATATTAACGAAACATTTGATTTTATTGTAAGTCGTGCTGTTACTGCGATGCCAAGTTTTGTTGCTTGGGTTAAAAAAAAAGTGAGTAAAAAAAGTAACCACGAACTTAAAAATGGAATTCTTTATTTAAAAGGTGGTGATTTAACTGAGGAACTTAAAGGTTTTCCAAAAGCTAAAATTTATGATTTGACCGATTATTTCACTGAAGACTTTTTTGAAACTAAAAAAGTGGTGCATTTACCATTAAAATATAAACCATAAAAAAAAGCCTCTATTATGAGGCTTTTTTATTGAAAAAGTAAATATTAATTATTATCCTAAAAATGGATACCTGTAATCAGTAGGTGTTACAAATGTTTCTTTTATCATTCTTGGTGATACCCAACGTAGTAAGTTTTGAGCACTTCCTGCTTTATCATTTGTTCCTGATGCTCTAGCTCCTCCAAATGGTTGTTGGCCTACAACAGCTCCAGTTGGTTTGTCATTAATATAGAAGTTTCCAGCACAATTTTGAAGCGCTTTTGTAGCTTGCTCAACGGCATACCTATCTGTCGCTAAAATGGCTCCAGTTAAAGCATATTCGCTAGTTTCATCAACTAATTTTAAAGTCTCAGCATATTCATTTTCATCATAAACATAAATTGTAATTACTGGGCCAAATAATTCAGTACACATGGTTGTATATTTTGGATCGTTAGCTACAATTACGGTAGGCTCAATAAAATAACCTTTACTTTTATCATAACCACCACCAGCAATAATTTCTGCGTTAGTATCAGCTTTAGCTTGATCAATATACTTTGCAAGTTTATCAAATGAGCCTTCATGGATTACAGCTGTAATAAAATTACTTAAATCTTCAGGCGAGCCCATTTTAAATGAGTTGATGTCTTCTAAAAGATATTGCTTTACATCACTCCATAAATTAGAAGGAACATAAGCTCTTGAAGCTGCACTACATTTTTGACCTTGGAATTCAAAAGCTCCTCTAGAAATTGCAGTTGCAACTTGTTTTGCATTTGCAGTTTTATGAGCAACTATGAAATCTTTTCCACCAGTTTCACCAACAATACGTGGATAGGTTTTATAGTTATGAATGTTATTTCCAATTTGCTTCCATAATTCTTTAAAGATGAATGTTGAACCTGTAAAGTGCAATCCTGAAAAATCAGGACTTGACATTACTGTGTTTGTAATCATAACAGGATCACCAAAAACAACATTAATTACACCTGCAGGAACACCAGCTTCTTTAAATACATCCATAATAATTTTTGCAGAAAACACTTGGCTATCACTCGGTTTCCAAACAACAACATTTCCCATTAAAGCCATGCAGGCTGGTAGATTTCCAGCAATGGCAGTAAAGTTGAAAGGTGTCACAGCATAGGTAAATCCTTCAAGAGGTCTGTACTCAATTCTGTTCCATGCATCACTTGTACTAGCAGGTTGCTCTTGATAAATATCTGTCATGTACTGCACATTGAAACGTAAAAAATCAATGAGCTCACACGCAGCATCAATTTCTGCTTGATGAACTGTTTTAGATTGCGCAATCATTGTTGCAGCATTTATTCTAGCACGATATGGTCCAGCAATAAGTTCAGCTGCTTTCAAGAAAATTCCAGCACGTTGTTCCCAAGGCATTTGAGACCAGGCTTTTCTTGCTTCTAATGCAGTTGCAATTGCTTCTTCAACATGAGATTGTTCAGCCACATGGTATTGACCAACAATGTGTTGATGATCGTGCGGCGGAGTCATGGTTCTGGTGTTTCCAGTTGAAACGTCCTTACCATTAATGTACATAGGTACATCTGTAGAACTGTTAAACATAGTTTTGTATGCTTCTAAAACAGCGTCGCGTTCTGGTGATCCAGGAGCATAGCCTTTTATAGGTTCGTTAACCGCAATTGGTACATTAAAGAAACCTTTTCCCATAATATATTTTAGTTTTTGTAATTATTAAAAATGATGGCAAAGTTACGATTTTTTTGATGATATTTTGTAAGTTGCCCAATGGTTTACAGACTTAAAAATTCATGTGTACAGTAACCCTTATCCCAATTGAAAATAACAATTTCGTGTTGACGTCTAATAGAGACGAAGCACCTAATAGAATTACCTTGTCGCCAGATTTTTATGAAATTAATAATACGAAGTTATTGTTTCCGAAGGATGAGGTGGCTGGTGGATCATGGATTGGTATAAGTGAGAAAAAGCGAGTGTTATGTGTGTTAAATGGTGCTTTTGAAATGCATGAAAGAAAAACCTCGTACAGATTGAGTAGAGGTGTTGTGATGAAAGATTTGTTAGTTGCAGAAAATCTTATTAAATCTATTGAAGATTATAATTTAGAAGATGTAGAGCCATTTACTTTAGTGATTGTTGATTGGAGTTTATCACTGGAATTTTTGGAGTTAGTTTGGGATGGACATAAAAAACATTTCAAAAAACTACCATTGCAACCTAAAGTTTGGTCGTCATCATCATTATATAATGCTTCAATGAAAGAAGAACGATTACAATGGTTTAATGACTTTAAAAAAAGCCGTAAATTAACAGTAAAACATATAGCGGAATTTCATAAAACTGCTGGTAAAGGCAATTTAGATTATGGCGTTGTTATGGATAGATTTATTGTAAAAACAACTAGCATAACACAAGTAATTAGTAATGATGATAAGGTTTTTATGAATTTTGAGAACCTGCAAACAAAAACAAATTCAGAACACGTATTTAAATTTCCATTAGCTATAAATGAATAACACAGGAATCATTTTAACACTTGCTTATCCTGAAACTATAGTTATGGTTGCTGATGAATGGTATTCTCAGTATTTGCGTTTTTTAGGTGTTGGTAAGAAAAATTATGTAAGAGCAGGACATGCAGCACTTGTGTTAATTGATAAAGCAACTGGAATTTTAGAATATCATGATTTTGGACGTTATATCACACCAATTCCAAATGGAAGAGTAAGAGGTCAAGATACTGATCATGAATTGGAATTTCCGATTAAAGCAGAAATTGAAAATGATGCAATAAAAAATCTAAATGGGATATTAGAATTTCTTGCCACACATCCAAAATTGACACATGGTGACGGAAAACTAATAGCTTCAGTTTGTAATGTTATTGATTACTATAAAGCAAGAAGTCATATTACAAGAATGCAAAATCGTCATTTTATTCGTTATGCAGCATTTATAAAAGATGCTTGTAATTGCGCAAGATTTGTCACAGACAGTATTATTGCATCAGTAACAGATAATAAAATTAAGAAGCGTTTAATTAAATCTAAAAGATTTACACCCAGCACAATTGGCAATGTTGTTATTGCAGATACAGGAAACTGTGTTTACGAAGTAAGTGATCAAGGTGATATTTCAGAATACAAATCTACTGTTAGTAAAGATAATAGACGATATTTTCTAGACCGTTTGAAATCTCACCTTGTAAGTTTTGAAGGTACTTTGGAACCGATACTAGTTGATGAAAGAAGTCATCATGCACAATGGTTAGATGGTATTGCAGCAGGAGCATGGTTTGAATTACATCTAACAGAAAATAGTCATGTTTATCGCTTTAAGCGAATTTCACCTCATGGAAATATTGATGTAGATGGTTTGTATCATATAAGCGACACATCTTTCAATTATAGTACTAACTATAAATTTATACAATATTCAAATTGCGCATTTTATTACATTGAGCAACAAAATAAAGTTTATAGGTTTGATCTAGTTGAAAAGCTTAATTAAGTGCGAATTGAGCACTTAGTTTAAAAGTTGGTATAGCAACCTTAAATTTAGAAGTATTTGTGAAGTTCACCATATTATAATGTCCTTGCATAGCACCAAAAGGAGATGTTAATAAGCACCCAGAGCTATAAGTGTGAGATTCACCAGGTTTTAAAATTGGTTTTTTACCAATTACACCTTCGCCATCAATAATTTCAGCATTATTTAAAGCATCAAGAATCGTCCAGTGTCTAGAATTTAATTGCACTGAATCTTTACTCTGGTTTTCAATAGTAACCTTATAGCCAAATGCAAAATGTACTTTATAATTTTTATAGAAAGTACCTTCGAAATTTGTTTCGACCGAAATTTTTATGCCTTTTGTTACTTGTTGTACCATTTACTTTTTTGAAAAAGTGAAACTAAATTTAATTAAAAATATTTAGATAAGTAAAATTGAATTTGGAAAAGTAGGTATTCTGTTGAAAATTTAACATAACAAAGGGTTAATTGGTAATAAAAGTCGATGAAGCCTCACCAATGCCAATTAATTTATCGTAGCGACCTCCTAAATCTCTATAATACACCAAGACCTTGTAATTGTTTTCTGTCTGATCATAATTCCCACTGATTGCTCCTTCATCTATAACATTGTCCTTGTTTACAATAACGTATTTATAATTATAAAAACCTTGCTTTAAGAGTAAGCGAGTTTCATAAAATCCAGTATCTGGACTGAAGGTCATTTTGGTGTCTTCAGTAATCGCATAGTTATTAAAATTACCATATACATGAATGCTTTTATCATTAAGCATTTCTGGATGTTGAAGCGAAAAATGTAATACAGTATAGTCTGCTTCAATTGATACATTATCTGTGTCTAAAGCTGTTATCAAGAAGTTTCCGTTAATGTCTGGATTATAAGTATATGGTCTGTTTGCTCTTATAATATCTGTAAACAAATAATTATGATATAAATCTTTCAAGTCGAAAAATTGAACACCAATATTGGCACCTCTAACATTTTTGTTTTCAAAAAACAAATATTCATTTCCTCCCCAAAAACTAGATTCTGTATCATATTTGTAAAGCAATTCATTACCAAGCGTGTATTGTGGCTTTAAGCCAGTAATAGCATTTTTCAAGTTGTTATTCTGTATTATGCTGACATTAACAGTTTGCTTCGGGTTGTTAAAACGAAGGTTTAGTGAACCTACACTAATATCAACAGATTGTTTTTGGTGAATAAATTTCACATCTCTTGATCGCTTAACAGCAACACCAACATTAGTAAGGTTTTCATAAACCATAAACTTTCTGCTAAACATAAGTTCACCATCTTCATCAAAAATTTTAATCATATAATTTCCAGAAACTAATAATCGTGTTTGATTATTAGGGATCTGTAAATTGTAATGCGAATAAATTTGATAGGTGTTGAATGAGTTCTCGTAATTTACAATTCGTAAATTATCAAAACCTTGTAAGTATCTTGATTTCACTAGTCGTGAAGGTGTCCAATCATAATTGTAATGTTCAATTACATAATAAAAATCGGCTTCATCTCCATTCAGCGCATCAAATTCTAATTGCATTCGTTCTCCTAATTGTAGGATTGGTAATTCACTTTGGTTGGTATTACTTTTAAAAGTTATTGTTTTGATATAATAAGGAGGATCTACTTCTTCAGCAACTTGACTGAAAGAAAATTGTATAAAGAACAATGCGATGATAGCAATGAAATATTTTGAGGTCATTAAATGCTAATTTGTGGTAAATATAAACAAATTCTATGCCTAAAAATTTCTAGTAAAAAAGCTTACTAAAATTCTAAGTAAATTATTATGAAAACTGTTACTAAAATTCGTATTTTTGCACCGATTTTTAGACAACTAATCTCAAAAAATTATATATGTCAAACGACATTCGAATTAAAAAAGGTCTGGACATTAATCTTAAAGGTGAAGCTGAAAAAGCTAAAGAAGCTGCAATATTAAGCAACTTTTTCACCATTAGACCTGAAGACTTCCATAGTGTTATTCCAAAACTTGTTGCTAAAGAAGGTGCTAAAGTAAAAGCTGGTGAAACCATTTTTTATAATAAATCTAATGAAGCCATAAAATTTGCCTCTCCTGTTTCTGGTGAAGTTTTAGAAATTGCACGTGGTGAAAAACGTAAAATTTTATCTATTAAAATTCAAGCAGATAAAGAACAAACGTATCAAGATTTTGGAACGTTAAATGTTGATAATGCATCTGCAGAAGAGATAAAATCAAAATTATTAAATTCAGGTTGTTGGCCATTTGTAAAGCAACGCCCTTATGATGTGATTGCAAATCCTGATAAGTCTCCAAAAGCAATTTTTGTTTCAGGTTATGCTTCAGCTCCTTTAGTAGCTGATTTAGATTTCACACTTCAAGGTAAAGAAGCTGAGTTGCAAGCTGCAATTACTGCGTTAGGTAAACTAACTGAAGGAAAAGTACATGTTTCTGTTGGGAAAAATGCTAGTTCACCTTTAGCTAATCTGTCTGGAGTAACTATTCATAAAGTTTCAGGACCACATCCTTCTGGGAATGTAGGAACTTTAATTAATAAGGTTGATCCTGTTAATAAAGGAGAAGTGGTTTGGACAGTTAATGCACAAGATCTTGTAATTATTGGGGAATTATTGCTTACTGGAAAATTCAATGCTGAACGTGTTGTTGCTTTAGTAGGTTCTTCAGTACAAAAACCAAGATATTTCACAACAAAACTTGGAAGTGAAATAGCGACAATGATTTATGATCATGGTATTGAAAAAGATGCGAATGTTCGTATTATTTCTGGAAATGTACTAAGTGGAAAACATATTAAGCCAGATGGTAATTTAGATTATTATAGCAATACAATCACAATTATCCCTGAAGGTGATGATTATGAATTTTTTGGTTGGACAAAACCAATCTTCAATAAAATATCAACCTCAAGAGCTTTAACATTTTCTTGGTTAACACCAAGGAAAAAATACGATTTGAATACCAATACAAATGGTGAGCATCGTGCTTTTGTAACCACAGGAACTTATGAGGAAGTATTTCCATTAGACATTTTTCCAATGCAAATCTTAAAATCATGTATGTATAAAGATTTGGACGAAATGGAAGCTTTAGGAATGTATGAAGTGGCTCCAGAAGATTTCGCATTGACAGAGTTTGTGTGTGTTTCAAAACAACCACATCAAAAAATAATAAGAGAAGGTTTAGACTTAATGCTTAAAGAAATTGGATAATTATTCATTGAATAAAGAGAAATGAAAAATATTACAAGATGGGTTTAAAAAGTAGTTTACATAATATAAAAGAAAAGTATAAAGGCACTAAAATGGCTCCTGCGTTTAACGCAATCCATACCTTTTTATACTTACCAAATGAGACCACTCATAACGGAACTCATATTAAAGCAGCTGATGATTTAAAGCGTACCATGAATACAGTTATCATGGCATTAGTGCCATGTTTAATCTTTGGAATGTTTAACGCTGGTTATCAGCATCACTTGGCACTTGGAGCAATTGAAAATGCTAACGGATTTTTCGATACAATTTTTTGGTCTTGGGATAATTTAGTTGTTGGACTTTGGAAAGTACTTCCACTAGTTATTGTGTCTTATGGAGTTGGATTAGGAATTGAATTCTTATTTGCAATCATTAAAAAGCACGAAGTAGAAGAAGGTTACTTAGTAACAGGAATGTTAGTTCCTTTAATAGTCCCAATTGATATTCCATTATGGATGCTTGCTGTTGCAGTAGCATTTGGAGTAGTTATTGGAAAAGAAGTTTTTGGTGGTACTGGGATGAATATATTAAATCCAGCTTTAACCATTAGAGCCTTTTTATTCTTTGCTTACCCAACTTGGATGAGTGGTGATAAAGTTTGGGTAGAAGGAGCTGTAAAAAGATCCCAAGAAATTGCAGAAGGAGCTAATCTAGATGCTATTTCTGGTGAAACAATATTAGGAAGTTTAGCGCAAAACAATGGTGTTTTAGGATATGATTGGCTTGATATGTTCTATGGAATTATTCCAGGCTCAGTTGGAGAAACATCAACTTTGCTTATTCTTTTAGGAGGATTATTTCTGATTTTCTCAAAAATAGGAAGCTGGAGAATTATGCTATCAGCTGCTGTTGGAGCATTGACAATGGGGTTAATTTTTAATTGGACAGTTGATTCAGGATGGATTACAGAAAGCAGTAAATTTTATGGTTTAATGAGTACAACATGGTGGCACCATCTATTAATTGGTGGTTTTGCTTTTGGTGCTGTTTACATGGCTACAGATCCTGTAACTGCTTCTCAAACAAATAGAGGAAAATGGATTTACGGATTCTTAATTGGTTTTATATCAATAATGATACGAGTGTTTAATCCTGCATATCCTGAAGGTGTAATGCTAGCCATTTTATTAATGAATGTGTTTGCACCAACGATTGATCATTATGTAGTTCAAGGCAATGTTAAACGTAGACTTAAACGTTTAAAAACAAAAACGGCTTAACGATGGAAAAGAAAACAGACAAAAATTCGTACACAATACTATTTGCCATAGGAATGGTTGTAGTAGTAGGTTCTTTATTGGCCTTTGTTGCATCATCTTTGAAACCAAAAATTGATGAGAATAAGCGTATAGAAAAGCAACAAAACATTTTGTATGCCATGGGAATAAATGAAAATGAAGATGGTAGTGTGGCTTTCATTGAAGACGCCAAAGTAGGTGAGGAGTTTGCTAAATATATCACAAGTCAGTTAGTAATTACCAATGGCACACAAGTTAATGAAGATTCTGAAGCATATTTAATTGATGTTAAGAAAGAGCAATCAAAAGCTAAAGATGGTGAAGAAAGACGTTTGCCATTATTTGTTGGGGAAAAAGATGGTAAAACATATTATATAGTACCAATTAGAGGAAAAGGTCTTTGGGATGCTGTTTGGGCTTATGTTGGTATGGATGAAAACATGGTAGTTCAAGGTGCTTATTTTGATCATCAAGGAGAGACTGCTGGTCTTGGAGCTAATATTAAGCAACGTTATTTTATGGATGATTTTATTGGGGAACATTTAATGGATGAATCAGGAAACTTTAAGGGAATTAATATTTCTAAAAGTAATGGTGACCCATTGAATAAAGATAAAACTGATAATGAAGTTGATGCCATTGCTGGAGCAACCATTACAGGTGATGGTGTATCAGCAATGCTGAGAAGTGATTTAAGATTGTACGTACCATATTTTAAAACATTAAAGAAGTAATCTCATGGCAAAAGATAGTAGATTAATATTAGATCCTTTAGGAGACGATAATCCAATTACAATTCAAGTACTTGGTATCTGTTCTGCCTTAGCGATTACAGCGGAATTGAAAGCATCAATTGTGATGTCTATTTCAGTAATATTTGTTTTAGGAGTTGGCAACGTAGTTATCTCTTTAATAAGAAATATCATTCCATCAAAAATTAGAATTATTGTTCAACTTACAGTAGTAGCTGCTTTAGTAATTATTGTAGATCAAGTTTTAAAAGCTTACTCATATCAATTGAGTAAAGAACTAGGCGCATTTATTGGACTGATAATAACCAATTGTATTATCATGGGTCGTTTTGAAGCTTTTGCTTTAGGGAATGGTCCATGGAGATCATTTCTTGATGGTATAGGTAATGCACTTGGTTATGGTGTAATTCTAATTATAGTTGGATTCTTTAGAGAATTATTAGGATCTGGAACATTGTTAGGATTTAAAGTATTAGGAGATCCTATTGCAAAAACAGGATTGTATAGCATTGGATATGAGAATAACGGATTTATGTTATTAGCACCAATGGCATTAATTGTTGTAGGAATAATAATTTGGGTACAACGTAGTAAAAACCCAGCATTAATTGAAGATCACTAGAATATAACACTATGGAACATATAGAATTATTTTTCAAATCAATATTTATAGATAACATGGTATTTGCAACATTCTTAGGAATGTGTTCTTACCTTGCAGTTTCTAAAAAAGTAACAACAGCAGTAGGTCTTGGAGCAGCAGTAATATTTGTATTGGCGATAACTGTACCTTTAAACTGGTTGTTAGATCAGTACATTTTACAAGATGGTGCTTTAGCCTGGTTAGGTGAAGAATATGCTAGTTACGATTTAAGTTTCTTGTCATTCATCATGTTTATTGCAACTATTGCAACTATGGTGCAATTAGTTGAAATTGTGGTTGAGAAATTTTCACCATCATTGTACAACTCGCTTGGTATTTTCTTACCATTAATTGCTGTAAACTGTGCAATTTTAGGAGGTTCATTATTCATGCAATCTCGTGAAATTCCATCTTTAGGATTAGCTTTTAATTACGGTATTAGTTCAGGAATTGGATGGTTTTTAGCCATTCTTGCAATTGCAGCTATTCGTGAGAAAATAAGATATTCAAATGTACCTGCTCCTTTAAGAGGTTTAGGAATTACATTTATTATTACGGGACTTATGGCAATTGGATTTATGAGTTTTGGTGGAATGCTAACTGGTGGAGATGAAGAAGTGGTTGAAGAGAAAACAGAATTGGCACAACAAGAGATATCTGAAGTTGAAAAAGAATTGACTACTGCAGAAAAACAAGCAGAAAAATTAGCTGATAACACTATAAAAGAAAAGGAATAAATGATATTAGCAGCAAGTACATTAGGAACAATCTTAGCAACAGTTGCAGCATTTTTAGTTGTAATCTTGCTATTAGTAACATTGCTATTATTTGTAAAACAAAAGTTATCACCATCAGGTCCTGTAAAGATCTTAATTAATGGTGAGCGCGAAATTGAAGTAAGTTCTGGAGATAGTTTATTAACTACGCTTGGATCTGAAAAAATATTCTTACCATCTGCATGTGGTGGAGGAGGAACTTGTATACAATGTGAGTGTCACGTATTATCTGGTGGAGGAGAAGCACTTCCAACTGAAACACCTCATTTTTCACGTAAAGAATTACAACATGGTGCACGTTTGTCTTGCCAAGTAAAAGTAAAGCAAGACATGGAAATTACAATTCCTGAAGAAGTATTCGGAATTAAAAAATGGGAAGCTACAGTAGTGTCAAACTATAATGTTGCTACCTTTATTAAGGAATTTGTAGTTGAAATTCCTGAAGATATGAACTATAAAGCTGGAGGGTATATACAAATTGAAATTCCAGAAATTGAAGTTAAATATTCAGAAATGGATGTTTCAGCACATCCTGAAGATCATCCAGGTGAGCCAGATAAATTTAAAGCAGATTGGGAGAAATTCGGACTTTGGCCATTAGTAATGAAAAATACTGAAACTGTAGAAAGAGCATATTCTATGGCTTCTTATCCTGCTGAAGGTAGAAAAATAATGCTTAATGTTCGTGTTGCAACACCTCCTTTTGATCGTGCTAAAGGTGGCTGGATGGATGTTAACCCTGGTATTGCATCATCATATATTTTTAATCAAAAAATAGGTGATAAAGTCACTATTTCTGGACCTTATGGTGAATTCTTCATTAATGAATCTGAAGCTGAAATGTTATATGTAGGTGGTGGTGCAGGAATGGCGCCAATGCGTTCGCACTTATACGAATTATTCAGAACACTAAAAACAAACCGTAAAGTCACGTATTGGTATGGTGGACGTTCAAAAGCTGAATTATTTTACATCCATTACTTTAGAGCTTTAGAAAAAGATTTTCCAAACTTTAAATTCTATTTGGCATTATCAGAACCAATGGAACAAGATAATTGGAAGGTTAAAACAGATATTAATGATGAAGAAGGCGATGGTTTTGTAGGCTTTATACATAACTGTGTAATAGAGAACTATTTAAATCACCATGAGTCACCAGAAGATATCGAATTATATTTTTGTGGACCACCATTAATGAACCAAGCGGTTCAAAAAATGGGAGAAGACTTTGGTATCGATGATGAGAATATTAGATTTGATGACTTTGGAGGTTAAACTTCAAATACTATAAAACAAAAAACCCAACACAATGTGTTGGGTTTTTTGTTTTTAGTTTAGTTTTTCAATTTTTCTAATTTCATTCATAAATTTGCGCATAGCTTTTGGAACACTAGACATATGATCCCCTTGTAATTCATTCATTCTCATATTTGTCTGATTTTTGGAATATAAACTATCAACCAAATTATTATAGTATTTGAAATTATCATTACTACCTATATAAGTATGATGAGTAATAACCATGTTTTCTAGATGATATAATGGCAACCTAAAATGATTTTCTTTTTCATTTTTGTAGTCATATGGAAATTTTATCATGTCATCTTTAGTCGCCCATTGTTTTATTAAATTTAAATCATACAAACCAGCACTGCTTGCACTTAATTTTATTGGTAAATCATCATGCAACGTTAAATTAAGAGCAATGCCTCCACCAACGCTCCATCCAAAAACATATATTCTGTCTTTATCAACATATGGTTGTTCTGCTATCCAATTAATAGCTGCTTTGGCATCTCTTACTTCGCCCATAAACAGTTCAAAATTGCCAGGATTTCCATTTTCCCCTCTAAATGTTGGAGCAAAAACGATAAAGCCTTTATCAGTAAAGGGTTTTGTTATTTCGACTTGATTGTAACTTAAAGCAAAGCCACCATGAAGGTATACAATTACAGGTTTTTTTTCTGAATTGTCAATTTGTGATGTATTTAGAAGTGCCTTAAGTATTAAATTGTCTGATGCATAATTTACAAGTTTAAAATCTCCTTTTTGATCCACAAATTCTTCATACTCTTGAAAGGATTTTTCTTTTAATATAAGTTCAGTATCAAATGTCTCCCACTGGTTTGTATATGATTCTTTGCAGGTAAATAGTGTAAACACAATTATTAGTAATAGTATAGCTTTTTTCATTTTTAACAGTTTATAACTTAATGATACTTTTAAATTGATTTTGTTACAAAAAGCCCAACACATTGTGTTGGGCTCTGTATTTCATATGAACTTTAAGATTGTTTTCTCAAAATGATTTGACCTACATGATCTCCGTCGCAGTCATTGCCAGTAAAATTGATAACAAATGCTTTGTCTGTTGCTCTAATTTCTCCACTTCCATTAAAAACACCAGAACAATCAGTAATTACATCATTATAGTGAAATGATGTAATAGTATCACCATCAAATTCTACAATTAGAGTGCCATCGTTACTTCCTGCACTACAACAAGGAGTGTAGTTTGAACTTATAAAGAATTCTCCTATAAGTCTATCAGAATTAGATCCTGAATATTGAAATTTTGCTGAAACTGCAACGCCACTAAACGTTGCTGAAGGTGTTGTAGAGCTCCATGAACCTAAGTAATTTCCTGATAAAATACTTGTGTCTACAGGAGGAGTTGAATTTGTTCCTCCAGTTTCTTCTCCATCGTCTTTGCTACAGCTCATTATTGTGATTAAGACTGATAAAATAATTGCTTTTGTTAATTTTAAATTTTTCATGATTTTGTATTTAATTATTAATATTGATTTTTGTTGTTGTTCTTATATATAGAGACTAATCCAACTTATTATTGAGTAAATGGTTAGAGTTGTCCTTAACTGTATGATTTTGGCTATTTAACGCTATGCACCTTCACCAAACATTAATAAAATGGCTTCGAAAAGAATATCGTTTTCATTCAAAAACTCATGTTTCACACCTGCAGGTATTAATACTGCTTCACCTGCTGGTAGAGTAGATTCTACATCATTAATAATCATTTTGGCTTCTCCTTTAATTGCTATCAATAAAGTTGGAAACGGATTGCTTTTTGATTTTTCATCTTCATTTGCATGCTGCCCTTTTTTAATGGCCACATAACCAGAGCGAAAACCAGGTTGGTAGTAAAAAATAGATGCTTGTGCGCCATGTGTAAAGCGAGTATAATCTAAGCCATATGGAATACGCTCAGGTAGTCCCTTTGTCCAGAAATGGAAATAAACTGACAATAGTGTTTTTAGAAAATCTTGATCAGGATTAAAACCTTCCATCACATCAGCATCAAAAGGAGCGAAGTCTGTAGAAAATGCTTTTGCAGATCCTGTAAAGGCATTCATTTCTCCCCTATCAATTTTATTTAAAGTTTCTAAATCAGTATAAAAATAAAAGCTAGGTTGTTCTGGCTTTCCATCATATACTGTAACTTTTGCTGGAGATTCATCTGTTTTGACTTTTGCTTTAACATGCCAATAAGTTTCATCAACCTTTACTGCAAATGTAACGTCCTTTGTTAGTGTGACATCGTTTTGATAATCTTCAGCATAACCTTCAATAATTGTTCTTGCATCTTTTTGCTGTGAGAAGCCTAAAGATGTTTGTAAACAAAGACAGATAAATACTATCCTTATTAGTGTTGTTTTTGTTTTCATTTCTAAATTGTTTAATTGATTTATATATCAGACCGACTACACCAGCAGCGCTGCCGTTACTCAAAAATCTTGTTTAGGGATGAAAACAATTTATTTAGGGATGAATCTTCTAGATACTTTGCTTTTCTAGATAGGAAAGTATTTTTGTTTGATGAGATTTAGAAACAATAATTGAATCTGAAACCAATTTTAATTTGAGGGTCAGCTTTTTTTGATGGTGTTTAAAGGACTCTAAATGCATCATATTTGAGATGATGGAACGATTACATCTTAAAAAGAAATCAGGTGTTAGTTTTTGTTCTAAACTGGAAAGTGTTGATCTAATCAGATATTTTTTTAATTCTTGATTTTCAAGATAATTTAGACTGACATAATTATCTTCAGATTCTATAAATACAATCGAATTTAAAGGCAGAGCAATTTGATCATTTTTATAATCACCAGATAATAAAACAATTTCTTGCATGGCATCAGAACCTTTTGATAAAGACTGTACTTCCATGTACTCTTTTAAAATTGTGATATGTTTAAAATAAAAAATAGTAGCTGCAAAAGGGAAGGCTAAAACAATACCTAGTTCAAGAATATGCTTTAAGTAACTTGAAAAGCGAAAATCATGAAATTCCCCTACAATATTATATAGTAGAAATGTGATTGAACTTATAATAATTATTTCTAGAAGGAGCCAAGCAACTATTAGTGATTTTGGAAACGTTTTGAATATTAAAGGTCGAATTATAAATTCGCATATTAGAATGATTGTAAAGATTATTACAGTCATTACTAATAGAATAAAAACTAACAACAGGCTTATCTTTTCATCTGGTCTGTAATTATTGATACCAAATGGCTGAAAGAATAAAAGAAAAACATACACAAAAACACTACTTAGTGCTGCTAACGTAATTTTATATTTTTTCGATTCTGTATAAAGCAATGCTGAATTAGTCATCTTTAATTACTTCTTTATATGTTGTTTTAAATTAATTTTATTAATTAAATGTGGCTTGATAGGTCTTAATTTGCTTTAATAAATTAGTACACTCGTTGAGTTTTTCTTTGTAATTATTCAATCTTGAAAAGGCTCCATTTAAACGGATACTATTCATAATATAGGTGTCATTTCCTAAGTTTAAAACTTCTTCTATTTTTGGATCATAAATTTCAGGAACATTTCTTGAAAGTTCATTGACTAAGTTTTTGAAGTATTCAATTAAAATCGCCTCGTCTTTTTCTAAATCTACATAACTGTTATACATTTTTACTATGGCTCCTCTTATTTCATCAGATTTAATAATATTTAAATGAGAACTATTTGTCATCTCATCATAAGTAGATTGTAAAGGTGTGTAAGGATATATAGGTCGCCACTGTAGACTAAAATAAGTCAATAAAGAATCTCCAGCTTTCCTTTCAATAAGCATATCAATAAATGGATTTTTTGTATTTGCTTGTCTATTGAGCATTGTATAGTTTTTGTACAAAGCAATAGAATCTTTTTTTAGTTCTTCGGTTATGTTTTTTAAATATCTTTTTTCTAGACTTCTATCTTTTGAATATTGTTGTCAAGTATTAATTTGTAAGGCAATAAGAATGCCTATTACCACAAGAATAATTTCGCCAATAGCATATTTAAAGTATTGAGCTGTTCTGTTTTTCTCCATAAGGTCGTAGCGTATTTTTCGAAAGAATTTAATCATATAATCAATTTATGATTTACATTTTTCAATTAAAGTATGTTGCATTGCTTTAATTTCTTTTTCCATAATATTATACAATTGTTTCTTTCTGGCTGAAGTGCCTAAATACATAATAGCTTCACTCATTAGTTTTGTTGTTAATTCTTTTGATGGATAACCAATAGGAGTTAGTGCTTCAACATTTACAATAGTGGTGTCAATATATGGTTGGACAGCATTAGAAATTTGCCAACCCATTTCAATAAAATCTTTTTCATAATTAAAAAACGATTCCAATGTTTTATCTGAGTTGACATCAATGACATCAATAAGACCATCAAGAACTGAATAATAAGATATGAGCTGTTTTTTTAATTTTAAATCTTTAAGTAGACCCAAATTCCCACTTGATTTGATATCTTCAAAAGCGGCTAAGCTAGGTTTAAATGTGTACGAAGTTTGGTAAACAGAACCAACCATGGCATCTACAACTTCTTTTTGTGTAAATTTTGGTTTTTGTAGTATGCTTATTAATAGATTGCTATTTTTAATTCGATGCTCATTGGTTTTAATTTGATTTTTAATTTCTACAATATCTTGATTCAAATCTTCTAATAGTTTGCAATAATGATCTTCTTCTAAAAGGCGTTTTTTTCGCTCTTCATTCCAATTATTAATGCTTAATGCAATGAGAATACCAATTACAACAAGTATAATTTCGCCAATAGCATATTTGAAGTATTTACCTGTTTTGTTTTGTTCCATAAGGTTGTAGCGTATTTTTCTAAAGAATTTAATCATATGCTAAGGCTAGCTTATTTTTGATTTTTCACCATGTTACGTATATCTTCTCTCATTTTCACGGCGTCATAAATAATACCATCTTTTATAGTGTACTTTACACCACCAACGCGTTCCATTTTGCCAGTGTCATCATTTAATTTTAGAAACCCTGTTCCGTATAAAACTTTGAGGTTTTCAATTGGGTTTTCATCTACAATTACGAGATCAGCCAACAATCCTGGACGAATGACACCAAACTCAATTGGCTTTCCTTTTGGTTCAAATATAGCTTGAGCAGCATGAAGCGTAGCACCTCTTATTACTTCCAGAGGATGGAAACCTGCTTCTTGTAGTAATTCCATTTCTTCAATATATCCAAATCCCCAAAGGTTATAAATAAATGAAGCATCGTCACTTACAGTTACTCGTCCTCCTGCATTTTTATAATCATTAAGAAAAGACATCCATACTTTATAGAAATTCTTCCAGGCTATTTCGTCCCAAGAGGTCCAATTAAAGAAATAAGAGCCATGATTTTCTCTATTTGGCGTGTAGAAATCCCAAAGAGTAGGTAAGGTGTAATCTTTATGCCATTCAGCATCACGCTCTTTCATGACATCTCTTCCTGCTAAATAAGCTGTCATTGTAGGATCCATAATGAAGTCTAGTTTTAGAAGTTCGTCAATTAATGCTTGCCATTGTTCACTGCCTCTAGAATGAATTTTGTCCCAATTATAAGCCACTTGACTGAAACGGTGTTGCTCATCATTATAGTTGAAGTTTGCAGGCCAATGTTGTATATCTTCATTTTTATATAAGGCTTCAAATAAACCATAATAATGCGTCATATTATCAAGACCCATTCTTGCGGCATCCAATGCATTGGTTTGTGCTACCATTGGTTGAGAAATATGTGCTACAGTACCCATTTTGTGTTTATGTGCCTCATCAATTGCTGCTTTTAAAACATCAGGATCATGATTAAAAAACTTGATGCCTTCAACACCTTGCTTAGCTGCCCATTGTACCCATTCAACTGCTTTTCCTGGTGTATAAACATCGCCACCTTTCCAATCTTCACCAGAACCTAGCGTATGAAAAGGGATTATTCTAGGAGCAACAATTTTATTTTCAGCACTACGCTTTTTTTCTCTTTGAGTCCACGCTACATTAGCAGCAGGTACACCTCTAATGGTTGTGATACCATGAGCCATCCATAATTTATAAGGATACTCAGCATTAGGTGATTTTTTAGCACCACCAACATGAGCGTGTAAATTGATAAAGCCTGGTAACACATATGATCCTGTGGCATCAATTTCTTTAGTTGCACCTTGTGGACGACCAGCATCATTAATTGGAACATGTGGCACACCAACACTTACAACTTTTACTATTTTGTTGCCTTCAATAACAATGTCCATTGGTCCCATTGGTGGTGCACCTGAACCATCAATAACGGTTGCGCCACGAATAATTAATCGTTCAAAAGGGCCTTCTCCCTCGTTGGCCGTTCGGTCAGGAGCTGGATTTAGAATGTTTTGAGAATAGCCAAAAGTACTTGCCATTAAGGCAAGAACACAAAAAGTAAATAACTGTTTCATAATACAGAAGAATGATTGGTTAGTATAATATAGTTTAGAACAACGAATAGATACTGTTCTATGGTTTGTTTAAAGTTAGGTATAATTTTAAAAGCATAAGACCAATCACCAAAACTGGAGTTTGTTATGAGTTTTTATTTCATTCATGCCTTTTGGTTGTAATCCAGTAAATTATCATTTTAATTGTTCTTAATTGCTATTGTTTTCAATATCAGAAATTATTTCATTAGCAAGCTTTATAGTTTTCTTTTATATAAGGCTCATACATTGTTTCAATATCTTGACTAGAAATTTCCTCACGACTTTTTAATTGCTCAATGTGCCTATAATAATTAAGTAATTCAACTTGAATATTTTCATTTACATATGTCATACCATCTGAATTTGTAAGTGCCTCGAAGCCGTTAGTATTAACTTCAATTTCATGAACAAGCATTAATGCAACTATATACATTTGTATGTTATTATCAATCGGTTTTATGGTTTTAAATTGATCCAAAAAGACCTCAGAATACTCAATATTTTTTTCTGTTGTGGTTATTAAATCTTGAGCTTGTTTTATGTCATCCTCAAGATTTAGCTTTATAGTTGCTAAATGTTTATTGGCTTGATTAATGTTATTTTTATGTTCATTCCAATTGTTTACTTGAAGTGCTAGTAAAATACCAATCATTACAAGAATGATCTCACCAATAGCATATTTAAAGTATTTACCTGTTTTGTTTTTCTCCATAAGGTCTTTTCTCATATGTCTAAAAAACTTAAGCATATTTTTAGTTTCTTTTTTTTCCGCAAGCGGCTATCTTCACCAAATGTCCACTGGACATTTGATTTTGTTTCACAAAATTCAGTTTCGATAATCTAAAAAATTTAATCATAACTATTCTTGAGATTCAATTTCTTTTTCTAAATCAACTAAAAAAGATGCAATGATTTTACTTTTGTTGTTTAAGATTTCAAAATGATCAGTTCTAATAGGAATAAGGATGTTTAAAAAATTTCTAAACTCATCATCCTTTTTTAATTTTTCAAAATCGTTTGGCCTTGCAAGATTACTACTATATTTGTCATCACGGCGTATATGCTTTACCATAAGACGTTGCGTTGTGTTTTGATTAAAGGACCATTCCCATTTTCCCATGTCTTCAATTAAAATTTTTAAATGAAATTCATAAATATTTTTAAGTTGTGATTTTAAACTGTCGTTTGAAATGATATCTATACCTTTTTCTTTTAAATTATCGTAAGCAATGAAAGGTAAATAAGGCATATGCCAAGTATCTATTTGGGCAAATGATGTGTCCAAACGATTGTTATATGGTAAGTCTTTATTAATGTAATCCCTAATGATTTTATATTCACTAACCATTATTTCATTATAATTAGCAACAGTATCTAATTCTGTTTTGGTAAACTCTAAATCTGCTCTAATTTCTTTCAATATTTTTAATTCAACCTGTTTTAATTTGCGTTGTTCATTCCAATTATTTATTGAAAGCGCAATTAAGATTCCAATAACCACGAGGATAATTTCGCCAAGAGCATATTTAAAGTATTTACCTGTATTATTTTCCATAAGGAGTGATTTACGTATATGACGAAAGAATTTAATCATTTAATTTTCAATTAATATATCACCAATTTGCTCCAACAATTTGTGTGCGCTTTTTTTAGATTCATTAATCAGTTCATTTTGGGTATTAATGTGTACTTTCATTGAAAACAGATTTGAATAGACTTCTTCGTTCTCATGAATACGTACATTTGTAATGTCTTGTAAATGTGAATTATAATTAAGCATGTTTTTAAATAATTGCTTATTAAAGAGTAGCGGACCTATATCATCACTAAAAGCCCTTGTCATTTCTTTTACGCGTTCTTGTGTGCCATCTTCATAGTTATCAGAATAATAGAGAGACAATTCTTTTCGTAATTCCTTATTTGAAATAAGGTCAATGTTTTCAGAAGAAATCATATTATCAAAAGCAATTCGTAAAGGCGAAAATATATTATAGCTTGATAGTACATCCATATATTGCCCTACTTTAGGCATGTAGTTTCTCGGATCTGTTTCCACAGCAAATAATTGGAATAAAGAATCAATGGTGTTGATTTTTAGTAAGTTAAACGTCAATACTGATTCAATGTCACTAAGGTCTCCTTCTAAATTTGATTTGATTTCTTTTATGTAATTAACTTCCTTTTTATGTTGTAAACGCTGTGTATTCCAATTATTAATTTGCAGTGCTATAAGTATACCAATAACCACAAGTACTATTTCACCAATAGCATATTTAAAATATTTGCCTGTTTTATTTTCCATAAGGAGTGATTTACGTATATGACGGAAAAATTTAATCATTCAATTCTTTAGTTTAAATCCTTTAGTATTTCTTGAATGGCTCTATCTAGTTGCGGTTGATTACCATTTAATCGATCATTAAATGTTTCTTTTACATAGATATCTGGAACAACACCAGTTTTTTCTAAGTTTTCGCCAGTTAAGGTATAACAGCCCCAAGAGGGTAAACGATAAAATGAGCCATCGACCAAACCTGCTCCTGAAGTAAAAATAATCCAACGATAAGTTTCTGTACCTATTATTTTACCTAAACCTAATTCTTTAAATCCAGCTGAGGTAACTTCGGCATCACTCAACGTTTGCTCGTTAATTAATATGATAATTGGTTTTCCTGCTGGCCCAAAATTAGGTTGTGGTGAAAGCTTTCCTTCTCTATACTTCCATTGTGCATATGGTTTTTGAGATAAAAACTGTAAAACATCATCATGTACATTTCCACCAGTATTATTTCTTAAATCTAAAATCAATGCGTCTTTTTTATAGGCTTCTGAAACCATTTCTCTTTTAAAATTAGTAAGTTCTCCTCCTCCCATATTCTTCATATGAACGTATGCAATTTTATTGTTGCTTATGCGATCAGTATAAGATTGGTTGTTAGCTACCCATTCATCATATAATAATCTTTTTAAGTTTCCTGATGACGTAGGGTGAATGTTTACAACGTTGTTTCCCCCATTTCTTTTAAAAACCAACTCCATTTCATTATCAATAGAAGGTTCAGAAAAATAGAGTTCACGGTTATTATTTGTATCCACAATTTTTCCATTCACTGAAACCAATTGATCTCCAATTTTTATGTTTTTGCCACTAATGTCTGCTGGGCTTTTTGCAACAATGTGAGAAACAATGTAAGGATTATCCTTTGAAAACAGAATTCCTGTTTCTAGTGTTCGACTACCATAATATTCTTCATCTTCTTCACCATTAGAACTAAACCCAAAATGAGACGTGTTTAACTCTCCTAACATATCATTAAAAAGTAAGGTTAACTGAGAGCGTTTAGATATGTGTGGCAAAAATGCAGCATATTTGGTTCTTAATTTTTGCCAGTTTTCACCATGAAAATCTTCACTATAAAAATTGGACTCAAAACCAGCCCAAGCCTCATGGAACATTTGATTAAACTCATTAACTAAATTCTTGCGAAATGTAGCATCAATGTCTATTTTTTCTGTTTTATTTCCACTTAAGTTTACTGTATGAATTGCTCCATTTATGAGCATGTAGTGTTTGTCTTTTACACTTTTTGTTTGAAAACCACGAATACGTTTTTCGCCTACTTTTTCTGTTTTATTATCTTCAAAAGGTTTGATTATAGTTCGCCATAAATTATAAGTGCCTTCGTCATGGTTTGAATAGTAATAAACATAAGTGGTTTCATCTTTTGTAATAATGTCTGTTCCTCCTTGTAGGCCAAATCCAGGGCCAATGCGTTCTAAACGATCCATTAATCCATTCTCATTGATGGTAATTGAAATCGGTTTGCTTTTAGGTTCTTTTTTATCATCTTCTTCTGTGTCTTCACTTTTTTCATCTTTCTTTTCCTCTTCAAAAAGGGAACCAAATTTATCTGCTTTAAATGGCTCTTCATATTTGTCCAAAGCCATTCTATAAATGTGTGCAGTACTCGTTCCTCTTGGAAAACCTGGAGCTGTTAAATTTGAATCAAAAAACACATATTTACCATCAGCAGACCATACAGGATTTGATTCGCTCACACCAGTATTTGTTAAATTGGTTATTTTCTTTGAAGGAATATGATAGGTGAAGATATCCACTTCAAAATTGCGATACGCATTGTAAAGCAAATATTCATCATTAGGTGAAAACTGAGCTGAGCCTGCATATAATGCCCAAAATTCGTCCTTAACAACAGTCGTGCTTTTAAAAGTGCTAAGGTCTATTAAACGTAATTCATCACGACCGCTTATATAAGCAACTTTATCTAATTCATAACTTATGGTTAAGTTGATATTATTTTTCGCTTCATTTGTGTGACGCTTTTCAGAGCCAGTTCCGTCAGCAGAAATAGTATATATATTGGTATATCCTGCTGAAGTTTGATTGAATATTAGTGTTCGATTATCTTTTAACCATTTAACTTCTAAAATACGCTCGTCTGCTATAGTATTTAATTTTTGAATATATTTTCCTTTGATATCTGAAACGAATAATTCTCCACGTGAAATAAAAGCCATTTTTTTATTGTCTGGTGATACATCAAAATAACTGATGTTGTCTTTAACTTTGAAATCTTGTGACTTTGAAAGTGTGTTGTTCTTATTGATAGAAATTGCTACTTTTTGTGATTTTTTAGCAGCCACATCATAAATGAATATTTGATAATCTTTTGTGAAGACTACTTTTTGGCCATTAGCACTTGCTTGTGGTCTACCAATAGAGCTTTTGAATTTGGTAAGTGCTGTTTTTTTATCATTTAAAAAAGTATACAAGTTATACTCTCTTGTAGATTCATCAGAAGCGAAAAATAAGTTTCCGTTTTTGTCAAAAGTCACCCAAAAATCTTTTCCACGATATGAGGTGTATTCTTTATACTTTTTTGTTTTTGGATTATACGATTTAATATCTGGATTGTAATCACCTTTATAACGTTTTCGGTGTGTGAAGTTTTTACTTTCCCAGCTTTCATTAAAGAAAATTTCATCTGTTTTAGGGTGAGTAATTACATTATGAACATTATTAAAATAGTGCTCAAATAAACGACTTGGAGTTCCTCCATTAATTCCTACTTGATAACCACTATATCGATTGTAGCGAGATGAAGTGAAATGAATTTGTTTTGAATCCCAGGACCAACTATCAACATCATCTGCTGAATCATGGAATGTAAGTTGTTTAATTTCTCCACCATCCATTGGCATTATATAAACATCTCTATTTCCATACTGTGTTGCACTAAATGCAACCCATTTGCCATCAGGTGAAATACGTGGAAGCGTTTCATTTCCCTTCATGGCTGTTAAGCGCAATGCTTTCCCTCCATTTGACGGAATTTTCCATAAATCCTCATCATAACTAAATACAATTGTTTGTCCATCAGGAGATAGCGTTGGGTCAATTAGAAAATAAGCTTCTTGAGCGTTTAATAGTTCATTAGAAAATAATGAAAGAAGCATTAAAATTAAATAGTGTCGTTTCATAATATGCAATTAGTATTTAGGTGTTTTGTTAAAATGTTATTGATTTTAAATGATTGCTATTTCCTGTCATTTGCCAATGACCTAAGGCAATAGGAATGTTACCAATGCTATTAAGTGTGTCAAAAAATTCTTTGGTAACAAACGGTTTGTTTTGTAGCTCTTGAATTCTAGCATAATCCGCCAAAGCACTTTCCAATAAATATTTTCCAGTAATATAACTTGTCCCATATCCAGGTTGACGTAAATACAAATGCTGCTCGAAAATGAGGAGTTCTTTTTCGGTTTTCATCCAACCTCTTGGTGTATATTCAGAGTGAATGCCACCAGCTTCTTCCATAGTCATATCATTAGAATGAGCATATAGTGAGCCTAAGCCTCTAGCTGCACGCTGTGCAATCATAATATAAACAATTTCCTTACTTCTTGGACTATCATCATACAAACCAGCTTGCATAAACATTTCCTCAACTGCTGTTGCTGTACCTTCGTTACGAGAATCGAAAATATTATATAATAATGGACCTTTGCGTATCTCACTTTTATTAGGTTCATTATCCATACGCGCTAACTCAAACCAGTGATAAAAATGAGAGTATAATGGTCGTGGATCGTAGTGTTCACCAATCAAGAAAAAGTTGCGTTTTTCTTTTGGTACATATGCTCCTAAATGTTCTCGTAAGGCAACATCAAAATAAGGTTTTACAGTCACTATGTCTTGTTTGTCCAAAAAGTTGATGAGGCTCTTAGCAGCTTCATCAGCCATTTTATCATACGCCTCTGGTGAACTAGCATCAACTAATTCAGGAAGGTGTCTATTTCTATGCTCTTCAAGTTTTAATGATGACCAAGCTCTCGCAAGTTCACGCTTTAAAATCATGACCTCATCGTCCCAAGTTAAAGGCACTAAATGTACATTTTGCAAATACCAAGAATAGTTGTCTTTACCAATACCTGAAGGGCCTGTTTTTGAGCTGCCTTCTTTTTGTAACCAAGAAGCAAAATCATTAGTGGAATTAATGGCATCGTCAATAAGTGATAC
>Ga0316189_10000975_pt1 | contig 28522 bp, 22 predicted proteins | sample LowCovwburrow_MG_FD_204930 | JGI IMG/M metagenome (GOLD analysis project Ga0316189, IMG submission 204930) | Coastal sediment microbial communities from Maine, United States - Lowes Cove worm burrow | ecosystem: Environmental > Aquatic > Marine > Coastal > Sediment | place: USA: Maine...
GCCGTGGCACCCCCCACGCCTCCGCGCCCCTCAAACGTCTGCTCTGTCGCTCCTGTGCTTCGTCGCTTCCACCGCGCTTGTCCCCTCACCCGGCCCGTGCTCGCGCTCGCGCTCGCTCACGCCGCGGGATGCTTTGTCGACGAAGAACCCGAGGGAGACTCGGCGAGCACAGGCGAGGGCGCGACGAGCGAGGCCAGCACGACCGAGATCACCGGCGCCGCGGAGTCGAGCGACACGACAAGCTCGAGCGCTTCGGCCTCGGCCGCGAGCTCCAGCACGACGAGCGACACGGACACGAGCAGCACCGCCGCAGAGACGACCGCGAGCTCGACGACCGAAGCACCCGCGGTCTGCGGCAACGGCGTGCTCGAGGCCGACGAGGCGTGCGACGACGGCAACAGCTCAGACCTCGACGCCTGCCTCTCGACCTGCGCTCTCGCGAGCTGTCGCGACGGCGTCCGCAGCCAGGACGAGACCGACGTCGACTGCGGCGGCTCCTGTCCGGCCTGTGGCCCATGCGGCGCCTGCTACGAGAGCGCCGACTGTGCCGTGGGCGAATGTGCGAAAAATGGTCGATGTGTCGTCACCTTTACGATGACCATTGACTACATTCTCCATTGCACAGAGCCCGACGCCCCTAGCAAGAACACCACGCTCAAGGTGCCCAGCGGGGCCTACACGGCGACCGCGACCCCAGGCAGCGCAGGCTCCGTCTGGAGCCCCCCCTACACGCCGCCGACCGAGGGCTGGAGCTGGCGAGCCCCCTGCATAGGCGTCGACTTCACGCAGATGCGAACGCCCAGCGATGTCTATTACGCGACCCAAGCCGAGGCCTTCACCGCCCTGATAGCCCCCAGCGAGGCGTTCACCGTCACCGGCGATCTCCTGGAGTGCGGCCTGACCGACTCCGTCTGCTCGGACAATCAAGGCTCTGTCACCTTCAGCGCCCGAAGCCTCTGCGAGTAGAGCCCGCTCTGGCCGCACAATGGGTGCCGACCACGTCAACGCCGAGCGCAGGCGTGGTCGACGACAGAGAGGCCTGTGATGAGGGCGCGAATTCAGACGAGCGAGACGACGGCTCCTCGATGCACGGATGGTCAGCTCCCGTCCCCCGACGTCCTGCGAGCGCACCGAGAGAGCAGCACGAGGGCCCCCTGTCGCCCGTCGAGCGTCTTGTCGGGATTGTTCGACCCTTTGCGCCGTCGCTTCGCGCAGGTCCGCCCGCTCGGCCGGTCCGGGCCGCACCCAAGCTGCTATGGTCGTCCCTCCCGCCGACGATGAACGCCGCGCTCCTGCCCCTGCTCTTTGCCCTCGGCCTCTCGCCCGCCGCTGAGCCTGAGCCTGAACCTGAGCCCAGCATAGCGCTGACCGTCGGCTACTACGGGCCCTACGTCATTCACCCGGGCGTCGAGCTCGGCGCCGACGTCACGATCCGCACCTGGGACAAGGGCGCGGACCGAAGAGCGGACCGCAGGCGAGGAGCTCTGACCAAGACCCGCAGCGTCTTCACGGGTCCGCGGGTCGCCTTCTTCGGCCGCCCCCAAAACCACCTGAGCTTCATGCTCGGCGTAGGGGTCGGCTATCGCACCTTCTGGGATCGTCGCAAGGTGTTCTCTGCGTGGTCGCTCGGCGCCAGCTACCTCGGCACATTCCAGACCATCTCGCGGACAATCGACCTCAGCAGCGGAGCGACGACCAAGCGCGTCCGCGAGACCCAGAACGCCTTCCTGCCGACGCTCACCTACTCTCTCGGGCAGGAGCTCCCGAGCGGGCTCGGCTGGTACCTAGGCCTCTCGCTCGGCCGCAAGCTCTCGTTTGAGCGCGAGGGCTCGATGTTCTACGCCCTGAACCTCGGCCTGCTCGTCCGCCTGGGCTCAAGGAGCGCGCGCTGATGAAACGTCGAGAACTTCTCGCGGGCTTCCCGCTCCTGGCCCTGCTGACCTCGTGCGGTGAGGACACGGGCCAGTACTGGGACTTCGAGGTCAACTTCACGGGAAGGGTCACGGTCATCGGAGCAGGCGCTGCGGGCCTCGCCGCTGGCTACATCCTCAACCGCTACGGTGTCGACTTCGAGATCCTCGAGGCCTCCTCGGTCTTCGGCGGGCGGGTCAAACGCGCCGACGACTTCGCCGACTTCCCCATCGATCTCGGCGCCGAATGGATCCACGAGGATCCCTCGGTGCTCGCGGCGCTGATCGACGACCCGTCAGTCAACAGCTCGATCGACGTGCTCCCCTACAGCCCTGAGACGGTCTCCGCCTACGAAAAGGGCAAGCTGCGCGACTACAACGCGGGCGGCAACTACTACAGCGAGTTCAAGTTTCGCCAGACGACCTGGTACGGCTTCCTCGAGCGCCACATCGCGCCGGGGCTCCTCGACCGCATCCGCTTCGATCGCCCGGTCACGGAGATCGACTCCTCAGGAGAACAGATAAGGCTCCTCGACGCGGTCGGTGACACCTACGGGGCCGATCGGGTCCTCGTGACCGCGCCCGTCAAGCTCCTCCAGGGCGGGAGCCTCCGCTTCGTGCCCGAGCTCTCCGCCGAGCGGCTCCGGGCGCTCGAGCAGGTCTCCGTCCCCGACGGGATCAAGGCCTTCTTCGAGTTCAGCCAGCGTTTCTATCCAGACATCCTCTTCATGACGAGCCCGCTCGACCCGGACGCCACAGGTCAGCTCTACTACGACGCAGCGTTTCGCAAGGCGACCCGCCGCAACATCCTGGGGTTGTTCTGCGTGGGCGCCCAGGCGACGCAGTACACCGACCTCCCGAACGACGTGGCGATCCGGGACTACATCCTCGCCGAGCTCGACGCCATCTTTGACGGCCAGGCATCGGCCGCCTACGTCAAACACGTCGTCCAGAACTGGTCGAAGGAGCCCTACATCCGCGGCGCCTACTCGACAGAGTTCCTCGGGTCCGAGGCCGAGATCATCGCAGCCCTCGCGCAGCCCCACGATCGCCGGGTCTTCTTCGCCGGAGAGGCGCTCTCGACCGACAACGGGGCGACAGTCCCGGGCGCGATGCAGTCGGCCTACGCCGCCGTCAAGACCATCTTGAAGAACGCCGATTGATCGCTCCGGGAGGCGCGAGCAAGGCCGAACGCCGCAGAGCGCAGCCCGCCTGAACAGCGTTCATAGCGGTCGTAGGGGCTCGCGGGGGGGTTCGCGGGGGCTTCGCAGGTGATCTGGGCTCACGCTGACCTGCGGCGGATGTCGTCGAACTCCGGCGGCGACGACGTCATCTCTCACTCGCTATTCAAGGGTCGCGGGCAGATCGGTGATGTTCATCATTCGGGCTCATCTACCGGATGGAAAGACAATTCTGAATATCCTGAGACATTGCGCACATGCGGTCCTCTTGCGGTCCTTGCGAGCTTCTCCGCCTTGGCCATGGGAGAGAGGGTCGCCCTCCTCACTCGGCGAGGTCATCCAAATTGAGGCTGCGGCCTGCACGAACTCGAATCTATACTTCGAGAGTGATGACTCCTCGCAGCCTCCTCCTCCTCCCGTCGCTCATCCTCTCGTTGACCGCCGGATGCGGTCATGCGCAGATCTACTCGCAGAATGCAGAGGGGGGCGTGCTCTCGATCCACGGCGCGCCAAAGCCCGCGATGAAGAAGGCGGGCGAGATCATGGACTCGCATTGCGGCGCCGGGAACCACAGCATGATCAGTCGCGACACCGTCGTCGTCGGACAGTCGACCTCGACCTCGAGCGAGACAGACTACAGCGAGGAGGGGGGCTCGAAGACCGAGACCCCCACGAGCAGCTCGTCCGAGACCCAGGATGGCAAGGCTGGTAGCGCCTCGACCCGAGAGACCACGGTTTCCCGAGATGTCACCGAGACCCGCCTCACCTACGCCTGCGGCGGCTGAGGGGTTCTCGCGGCCCGAGCTTCCGATCTGGAGAGGCGCTCGCTCTCAGCGCCTCATCCTATACCCGCTCATTCTCGCAGGGCTGCGCGCGGACGGTGTGCCGCCGCCGCTGCGGCGACGAGCAGCGCGGCCCGTGCCGAGGAGCTTCGCCTGGGGACCAGCCTCAGGCCCGGCCTCCCCGCGGAAAAACTCTCGCGATGGCACCCAGCCGGCCAAGCCTCAGCTGAGCTACCGCCGCCCGCGTGAGTCATCTGCGGGCGCGGCGAGCCGACGAGGACGCTCTCTGACGTCCCGAGCTCCAATCAGCCACGGCGCAGAGACCGGTGACCTCGCTCGGAGTGAGGTCCGGCATCGGCACTCGTCAGCGGCGGAGCGTCACGTCTACGAGCCGACGGCTCGGAGAAGAGCCATGCTCTAGCTCGGGTCCATGCATGAGGCAGAGGAGCCCGATGCCCCCGAGATCGAGATGCACGCCTTGCCGTCTTCGCCACAGGCAGACTTCAGCATTGCTGGTACTTGCTCGAGCTCATCGCCCGAGTCGAGCCGACATTGTGTCGGCTCCTCTGCCATGGCGCAGCGCTCCTCGAGCTCCTTCTTCGCGGCGATCTGCTCGGCTGTCCCGACCGGACACTCATAGACATCCTCACCATCACAAAAGGTGAATTTTGTCTCGTCCGGGGCACATGTCGGCTCATCAGCGCTGCATGACATGGCCAAGGACGCGAGGAGAAGAACGACTACAGATTGCGCAATTGATCGAAGCACATCAACACCATCCCGATTGCTCGAGCGACAGGGTAACCGTTCTTGGTCGAGCCATCGTGATCCCACGCACAGTCTCTGCGCGCGCATCTCGGCGGTCTTCGAACGCCCCTCGCGAACCCTGAGGGTCTACGACAACATCTCACGCTGCTCGCGATCGAGCAGGGACTCTCGGGCGAGCATCCACATCTGCCCAAGAGGACAGGGTCGCAAGGCGCCGCGAGAGCACAGGGGACTCTCACCGCAGGCCGCAGGCCCGGCGCTCAGCGGCCCCCACAACGCCTCAGACAGCCGTGGACTCGGCGTGCAACTGCAGCCAGCGAACGACGTCCTGACGGCGGAGAAGACCGACGACGACGCCGCTGTCGACGACCGGCAGCTGACCGACATCGCGCCCGACCATCCGCCGCAGGGCGTCGACCGCTGGTGTCGTCGGTGTCGCGAGCTCGAGCTCCTCACGCCCAGTCATGATCGTGCCGACTTGGGTGGTGAGCCAGCTCCCGCGCGGCGTCTTTCGGACGTCGTCGATGCAGACCATGCCGAGCAGCCCGCCGCCGTCATCGACCACCGGAAAGGCCCGCGCGTCGCTCCCCAAGAGGTGAGCGTCGACCAGGACGCCGACCGGCAGATCGGCGCCGATGGTCGGCGGCCGCCGCTGCATGATCCGGGCGACCGACACCCCGGCCAGGAGCTGCTCCGTGACGACCTGGCGGTAGCCCTCGCGGGCCGCGTTGCTCAGGAAGAAGCCGATGAAGATCATCCACAGGCCCTGGCCGACGCCAGCGCTGAGGCCAGGCGGGGGCACTCCGAGCGCAGCCGCGACCCCCCCCGCGATCATCAGCCAGGCGATCACCCGACCGCTCATCGCCGCCCACCGCGTCGCCTCGACCAGATCCCCCTTCAGGTGCCAGAGGAGCGCGCGAAGCACCCTGCCGCCGTCGAGCGGGAAGCCGGGGACGAGGTTGAAGACGGCGAGCATGAGGTTGACCGGGCCGACCCAAGCGAGCACGGTCGCGACCGGACCTAGGGCCTCGAGGAACGCCGTCGGCTCCCCCTCGGCGAGCAACGCCGCGTCGCTCGCCAGCCAACCGCCGAGGGCGAGAAAGCCGACGCCGATCATCAAGCTGGCGATAGGCCCCGCGATCGCCATCCTCCACTCGGCCTTCGGCGAGGGCGGCTCGTTCTCGATGCTCGCGACGCCGCCGAAGATGAAGAGGGTGATGCTGCGAACGCCGATCCCGTTCCGTCGACCGACCAGCGAGTGGGCGAGCTCGTGAGCGACGATAGAGGCGAAGAAGACCAACGCCGCAGCGATCGCCACCCCCCAGCAGAGCCCCGCAGACCACGTCGGATGCCAGGCCGGAAAGACCCCGCTACCGAGCTGGTAGACGAGGAGCGTGAAGATGACGATCACGCTCCAGTCGAGCTGGAGATCGATGCCGAAGATCTTGCCAAGTTTCATCCCGCGCCCCATCGACGAGACCTATCACGACCGTGAAAGCGACCTCACGCATTCCTTGCGCGACGCGATCCTCTTCGATCGCCGTATGCACATTCGACAGCGCAGAGAGCGGCAAATACCGGCGCACACCGGAGGCTGCTCTCTCCGTCGAATGGTCATGATTGGAGCCGCCGAGCCCACGAGCGAGGAATCCTCGCTCCGGGATCGACCCCCCCGCGCGGGCCTCAGCACTGGCGCTTGCTGCGGATGTACGCGACGCAGCCGTCGACGGTCGCAAGACGCGGATAGTCCTCCTCGGGGATCTCGATCGCGAAGCGCTCATGCAGGCGAATGAGAAAATTGAGAAAGTCCATCGAGTCGATGTCGAGCTCCTGGCGAAGATCGATGCCGGGCTCGATCTCTGCCCGCTCGAGCTCCGGCGCGACCTCGATCAAGGCGTCGATCACGACCGCAGCGATCGACTCTGCGTTCTCTTCGTTCTCTGCGTTCTCTGCGTTCTCTTCGTTCTCTTCGTTCTCTTCGTTCTCTTCGTTCATAGGGCCTCGGGGTCCTGTAAAAGTCGATCCACAGCGGCGAGGAAGAGCGCACCGCGGTGCCCGTCGCTGACCCGGTGATCTGCCGCCAGGGTGATGTCGACGAGGGTGCGGGGGACCACGGCGCCGTCGACCACCCACGGTCGAAGCCTCGGGGTACCGACGCCTACGATCGCCACCTGCCTCGGATAGATCACGCCCTGGACCGCGTCGACGCCCCGGTCGCCGAGGCTGGTGACGGTGATCGTGGGATCCCCGAGCTCCGACGAGCGCAGCCCGCCCCCCCGCACACGACCGACCAGATCGCGGAGCGCCACCATCAGCTCGCCGAGGCCCCGCTTGTCCGCGTCGTGTAGCGCCGGCGCGACGAGCCCTCCGCCGCGCATGGCGACCGCAAAGCCGAGGTGGATCGACGGGCTCGGGATGAACCCCTCGGCCTCTTCGTAGGTGCCGTTCAGCTCGGGAAATTTGCAGAGCGCGCGGGCGACCGCCTTCACCGGGAGGATCACCGGGAGGAGGCGCTCCTTGACGCTTCGCTCCTTGTTGCTCGCCCCAAGCCAGGTGAGCGCAGCCGTGAAGTCAAGGGTGTGGCTCAGGTAGTAGTGGGGAATCTCGCGCTTTGAACGGGCCATCGCCGCAGCGATCGCCCGACGCATCGCCGCCTGCGCCTCCGCGCTCGGCCCTCGTCTGCGCGCCGCCTGCTTCGGCGCGGCGTCGCCTAGCGCGCTCCCGCGAGCGCGCTCGACGTCATCGCCCGTGATCGATCCGTGCGGACCAGTGCCGGCGATCGACGCGAGCTCGAGCCCGTAGCGGCGCCCTAGGTGACGAGCCCGCGGCGACGCCAGGGTCGCCCCCAGACGATGCGAGAGAGGGTGCACGACAGCGACCGGAGCGACCTCCACAGGCGCGGCCTCTGCCGCTGCCGCTCCGGGCCGAGGTGCCTCCACAGGCCCTGCTTTTGGCGCTGCCACAGGCACTGCCTCCACAGACGTGGCGTCGGGCGCTGCCGCTCCGGGCCGAGGTACCTCCACAGACGTGGCGCCTGACGCTGCCGCTCCGGGCCGAGGTACCTCCACAGGTGCTGCCTCCACAGGCGTGGCGTCTGCCGCTCCGGGCCGAGGTGCCCCCACGGGCGCTGCCTCCGGCGCAGCTCCTGCCTCCACGGGCGCGGCCTCCGGCGCAGGCGCGGCTCCGGCCGCGGGTGCCGTGGCCGCGGGTGCCTGCGGCGCGGCGACCGACAGCCCCCTCGTCGGGACCGCCGACACAGCGACCTTCGCGGCCTTCGCCGGGCTCTCGCCGATGACCGCGAGGATCGAGTCGACCGGCGCCTTCACGCCGACCGGGACGATCAGCTCCTGGACGTAGCCATCGTCGAAGATCTCGACGTCGATCGCCCCTTTCTGGGTCTCGACGACGGCGACGATGTCGCCGCGCTTGACCCGATCGCCGGGCTTCACCAACCACTCGACGAGGATTCCGGCGTCCATGTCGGCGCCGAGGGAGGGCATCCTGAACTCAGCCATGGGATCCCATCAGGCCGCGAGCGGCGGCCGCGATCGTCTCAGGTTGGGGGATCGCGGCGTCCTCGAGGTGCTTCGCGTAGGGGATCGGCACCTCAGCGCCGCAGACCCGGGCGATCGGCGCGTCGAGCTCGTAGAAGGCCTCCTCGGCCAGGCGAGCCGCGATCTCGGCGGAGAGCGAGCCGCTCCGCCAGCCCTCATCGACGATCAACACCCGGTGGGTCTTCCTCACCGAGGCGAGGATCGTCGGCATGTCGAGCGGACGCAGGCTCCGCAGATCGACGACCTCGACGTCGATCTTCTCGCCGGCGAGCGTCTCCGCGGCCGCCATCGACTTGCCCAGCGATCCCCCGTAGGTGATGAGCGAGAGGTCCTTGCCCTGGCGCCGGACCTTGGCGTGATCGATGTCGATCGCGCCGGCCTCCGCGGGCAGCGGACCCTCCATATTGTAGAGGTTCGCGTGCTCGAAGAGGAGCACCGGGTTCGGGTCGAGGAGCGCTGGCCAGAGCATCCCGCGGGCGTCCTCGACGGTCCCGGGGGCGACGATCTTGATCCCCGGGATATGTGCATACCAGCCCTCGAGGCTGTGCGAGTGCTGGGCCGCGAGCTGACGGCCGGCGCCGGTCGCCATCCGGATCACCAGCGGGATCTCAAACTGCCCGCCGGACATGTGGCGGAGCGTCGCCGCGTTGTTGAGGATCTGGTCGAGGGCGAGGAGGCTGAAGTTGACCGTCATCACCTCGACGATCGGCCGCATCCCGCCGAGGGCTGCGCCGATCCCCGCGCCGACGAAGGCCGACTCCGAGAGCGGCGTGTCGCGGATCCTATCGGGGCCGTAGCGGCCCAAGAGCCCCTTGCTGACCGCATAGCAGCCGCCGTACTCGCCGACGTCCTCGCCCATCAAGAAGACCCGAGGATCGCGGTCGAGGGCCTCGCAGAGCGCCTCTTTCATCGCCTCGCGGTAGGTGCTGGTCATCGCTTCGCTCATCGTCGGCCTCGTTCGGAGTAGACGTCTTTGGTCAGGTCGCCGACCGGCTCCCAGGTGCCCGCCTCGGCGAAGGCGACGGCGGCCTCGATCTCGCGGGCGACCTCGGCCTCGATCGCCGCGAGGGTCCCGTCGTCGAGGAGCTCGGCGCTGCGCAGCCGCGCCTCGAAGCGGACGATCGGCCCGTGCTTCTTCCAGCGCTCGATCTCATCGTTGTCGCGGTAGAGCTGGGCGTCGTACATCGAGTGCGCGCGGAAGCGGTAGGTGCGGAACTCGAGGAAGACCGGCCCCTCGCCGCGGCGCAGCCGCTCGACCGCCCGGCGCGTGGAGTCGGCGACCGCGAGAACGTCCATCCCGTCGACCGCCTCGGCGTGGACGTTGTAGGACGCCGCCTTCCGCTGAAGATCGACCTGCGACTCCGAGCGGGCGAGCGCCGTGCCCATCGCGTAGCCGTTGTTCTCGCAGGCGAAGAGCACCGGCAGCCCCCAGACCGCGGCGAGGTTCAACGACTCGTGGAACTCCCCCTCCGCGACCGCCCCCTCGCCGAAGAAGCAGACCGCGACCGCGTCGCTCCCCTGCATCTTGCTCGCCATCGCCAGGCCGACCGCGAGGGGGATGCCGCCGCCGACGATCGCGTTGCCGCCGTAGAACCGAGTGCGCGCGTCGAAGATGTGCATCGAGCCGCCGCGCCCGCGGCTGCACCCCTCCTGCTTGCCGTACATCTCGGCCATGATCGCGCCCATGTCGACCCCGCGGGCGAGCGCTTGGCCGTGCTCGCGATAGGTCGCGACGATCGCGTCGTCCGCCCGCAGGTGCTCCATCACCCCGGTGGCGATCGCCTCCTCGCCGACATAGAGGTGGAGGAAGCCGCGGATCTTCTGGGCGCTGTAGAGCTCCGCCGACTTCTCTTCGAAGCGGCGGATGCGGAGCATCTCGCGGAGGAGGTGCAGGGCCTGCTCGCGACCCGGCAGGGGGAAGGGGTGCTCATCGGTCATCACGGCGTCTCCACATCGTCATCGGCCTGGCGCTCGAGGGTCGAGGTGTCCCCCTCGGGGAGGCCTAGCTCGCGGGCGCGGAGGAGGCGGCGCATGATCTTGCCGCTCCGGGTCTTGGGCAGCTCATCCTTGACCTCGAACTCGCGGGGGGCGACCGCCGGTCCGAGGCGCTTGCGGGTGAAGGCCTTGAGCTCACGGAGCAGCTCCCCCGTCGCCTGATACCCGCTGTGCAGGGTGACGTAGGCCTTGACGATCGCTCCGGCCACCGGATCCGGCTTGCCGATCACCGCCGCCTCAGCGACCGCCGGATGCTCCAGGAGCGCGCTCTCGACCTCAAAGGGGCCGACCAGGTGCCCCGAGGTCTTGATCACGTCGTCCGCGCGGCCGATGAACCAGAAGTAGCCGTCGGCGTCGCGCCGGGCGAGGTCGCCGCTCAGGTACCAACCGTCGACGAAGCAGCCGCGGTAGCGCTCGTCAGCGCCGAGGTAGCCGCGGAACATCGACGGCCAGCCGGGGCGCAGGGCGAGCTCCCCCTCCCGTCCGCTCTCGCTGATCTCGACCAGGTGGCCATCGGCGTCGCGCTCGACGATCCCCGCCTCGATCCCCGGCAGCGGCTTGCCCATCGAGCCTGGTCGGATCGGCACCGACGCGAAGTTGGCGATCATGATCCCGCCGGTCTCGGTCTGCCACCAATTATCGTGGATCGCCTTGCCGAGCGCTCTTTGGCCCCAGAGAACGGCCTCTGCGTTGAGCGGCTCGCCGACGCTGGCGATGAAACGAAGGCGCGAAAGATCAAAGCGCTGCGGCAGCTCCGGCGGCAGGCGCATCAGCATCCGAATCGCCGTCGGCGCGGTGTACCAGACGTCGACCCGCTCCTCCTCGAGGATCCGATACCAGCGCTCGGCGTCGAACTCGGCCTCGTCGACGACCATCGTCACCCCGTTGGTCAGCGGCGAGATGATCCCGAAGGAGGTCCCGGTCACCCACCCAGGATCCGCCGTGCACCAGTAGACGTCGCCGGGGCGGAGGTCGAGGGCATAGCGGCCGGCGATGTGATGCATGACCACCGCCTCGTGGACGTGAATCGCCCCCTTTGGCTTGCCTGTGGTGCCGCTCGTGAAGTGGAGGAGCGCCATATCCTCGGGATCGGTCGCGCCGATCGTATAGGAGTCTGCGGCTGCGGCGAGGCGCTCGCCGAGATCGATCGTGCCGGGGATCGCGGTCGGCTCCTCCCCCTCCGCGATCAGGAGCACGTGCCGGAGGCCCGGCAGACGCTCGCGGAGCTGGGCGACCTTTCGCGTGTAGAGGCGCGGCGTCGTCACCAGCACACGACCGTCACCGAGGCTGAGCCGCGTCTCCAAAGGTTCGGGCCCGAAGGCGGCGAAGAGCGGCGAGAAGACGGCTCCGTGCTTGAGCGCGCCCAGGGCCGCGATATAGAGCTCCGGGAGTCGACCGCTGAGAACGAAGACCCGCTCACCGCGCTCGACCCCAAGCTCGGCGAGCAGGTTGGCGAAGCGAGCGCTCGCAGCGGCGAGCTCTCGGTAGGTGAGATCGCGTCGCTCGCCACGCTTGCCGAGCCAGCGGATCGCCACCCGACCGCCCTCAGGACCGGCGGCGTGGCGATCCACAGCCTCATGGGCGATGTTGAGACCGCGGCCCTCCGGGAGCCCGTCGAGGAGCGCCCGAGCCTGCTCCCACGAAAAGGACCCCCGCGTCGACGCGTAGTCCCCTAGATTTGCGGCGGCAGGCGAACTATCCGTAACCATCGTCCGATGAGGGTCTCCGCTCGGTGACTCCCTCGCAAGCGCGGAAAATCGACAAAGCCGGAGCCAACCCGGCAATTCTTGCAGGCGCCCGCGCACGCCAACCTCCGCACCTCGTCGATCCTCTGCGCTCATCGGGCCCGGCGCTGCCGGGCCCGCTCGTCGGCGGCTCGCCTCTTCTCTGGTCGTTGCCTGCTGTTGCTAGCTGTGCCGATTTCGCCGACGCAGGCCGACAAGACCCAAGAAGCCGAGGAGGCTCAGCAGTCCCTCCGAGGGATCGAAGGAGCGGTCGACACCGCAGGCACATCCGCTCGGGTCCCCGTCCTCACCGCCGCTGCTGGTCGAGGTCGCGCTATCACCCACCGTGTCGCTCCCGCTGACGCTGGTATTGGCGCTGGAGTCACTCGCCGAAGCGCTCCCTCCACTGCCTCCACCGGTTGACCCAGTCCCGTCGGTCCCTCCACTACCACCGGTCACGCCGGTCGTCTCGGTCCCCGCGCTTCCGCCCGTCCCCGCGCTTCCATCGGTCCCGCCGCTCTCGGTCCCGTCGCTCTCGGTCCCACCGCTCTCGGTGTCCGTATCGGTACCGACACCACCCCCCAACCACTTGGCCGCACGAATGGTCTTTAGCTGAAAACCATCGGGGCTGTAGGGATTATCATCGGCGATCACCACCTTGACCTGATGGGGCTCCTCGTCGGGCATCGAGAACACGAAGTCCGCCCCCTGGCCGACCTGATCGCCGTCGACAAACCATGTGATCGTCACCGGGTCGCCGTCGGCATCGACAACATCGACATGGAGGGGAAGCTCTTCCCCGACCTCGGCGAAGGGCGCAGGAGCGATGGGCGTACTCCCCGTGATCTCGGGCGGAGAATTGCTCAAGGCCACCTCGATCACCCGATGGCTGACATCGCGATTCGCACCATCATCGACCTCGACGCTGACGACGTAGGGCCCGGGGACGGTCGGCATGAAGTCGATATCCGTCCCCATCCCATCATCAAAAGCCCCGTCCATGTTCGTGTCCCAGCGGTAGGTCAAGGGGGTGGCCGGATCCCAGTGGACCGCCGATGCCTTGAGGCCGACGGATGCACCCACTGCGACCGGAGCCGGTTTCTCGATCTTCGCCTGCGGTCCCGGGCGGAAGGCTACCGGACCATTCTCGTCGATCATTCCGTCGACCTGCGCAACGAGCTCCAGAAGCTCAGGACGGATCGTGGTGTAGGGCGCCCGGATCGCCTCGATCAACGGGACATGGCCGATCTCGGCAGGGATCTCGAGCGCCGCATAGACCTCGATGATCTGGGCGATCTCCGCATCGGTCATCCCAAAGGAGCGGAACTCATTCTCCTCCTCGGGAGAAAAGCCCTGCTCGATAACCTTATTGAGCATCGCCTGGAAGTCGCCACCGTCGATGATGTCTCCTGCCGTCCCCTGGTCGACGAGATAGGCCTCGAGGCTATCGAGTTCGGTGAGCATCGCATCACCCGAGGCCAGCGCGAGCTCGGCGTAGGCCTTGACCTTCTCCGCCTGGATCAGCATCCCAGTGTTGTTGCCGGCCTCCTGCGCCCCCTGGAGCTTTTCGACGCTCGGGACCAAGGCATCGTAGGCGCCTGCCTGTATCCCCATTCGCGAGACTGCTGCGGCGTAGACATTCGGGCCCACTTGGTTCGCAGGAGCGGCATAGGGGACGCCGAGGCCCAGCGACTCGCTGAAGTCGAGATGGATAATGATGTCAAAGTTCGGATCGGGGGGATCCTTCTCGATCGCGTCGTATTTTGCATAGAGCGTATCCGCCATCCCCGCGATGTAGGGGCCGGCGATCGCGATCATCGCCGAGTTGTACGAGCTCGGGATCGGGAACGAGACTGCCCACATACCGATGCCGATGCCGCCGCCCCAGACACCGAAGGTCATCCCCCAGTCGGCGACCGTCGACAGGGTGTCAATCGCGACGAGAAGACCTGGGACCAGCGCCAAGTTGGCGGCCGCTTTCTTGCTCTGCGCCGCCGCCCCCTTGATCGCCGCAACATCGACCGAGAGCACGACCGGCTCGTCGAGGACGATGAAGGCCTCGCCCGTGCGAAAGTCCGCAGCCCCCCACTGCTTGAACGGATATTCGTCGACCGCAAGCTCCCAAGCGCCCGGGCTCAACTGCGGGTTCGGAAGCCAGACATATTGATCATAAAATGCTCCCCCAAACCCCGAGCTAGGGATCAGGTTTGGCGCGCCTGTGACATCCGCCAATGGATTGGCGTGACCGACGGGGATCACATGAACATAGGCTTCGGGGAGGATCTTGTTTGGCGGCTTTATGTCAAAATCGCCCGTTACGCACACAGCATCCCCAGGGTTAAACGACTCTTTGGGCGAAAAGTCGCAGTCCGTAGAGAACACCTGACTGGCCACCGCATGACCAGGCAGAGCGAGGACAACGATCGAAATGACGAAAACAGAAGAAATGCGCGACATCAGTCTCCCTTTCAAAACTCGCGCCAGAGTATCACCTGGACATACTTCGGCACCGTACTAGAATCGTGCACACTGATCAATAGTGCGCACGAGCTGGCTCGACCCCCAGCACATCAGGGGAAGAACACGCCGGCCAACCGGCAATCCAGAGAGCCTGCTCGTATTGGCCCCAGCCCCCCGTGATGCCCGCACCTGTGGAGCGGTGCTACAGGTCGCGGCGCTACAGGTCGCGGCGCTCCAAGTCGGCAATCCCGGCCCCGACCAGGGCCTTGGCCGCCCGCCCGATAGTCCGTGCCCAGAGGCGGAACGCTCGATAGCGGACCCTCCCAGGACTCGATCTGGGCGACTCTGCAACCTTCGTCGCCGAGGTCGATGTCATAGTCGGCTCGGTCGACAGAGATCGCGCCGCCTCGACGCCCTGGTCAGCCGCACACGATCATCCACATCGTGGAGTCCGCTTATGTGGAGTGGAGTCGAGTCGAGTCGAGTCGAGTCGAGTCGAGTCGAGTCAAGTCAACACGCAGCGCTGCCCTCAGCCGAGCTGAGCGCGCTGAGAATCATGCCGATGTTCGTCCAGTCGACGTCCCCCTTCCCGAGGATCTCCGCGACCGTGCGGACCTCGACGTAGGTGCGCTCTGAGTCGTGCTCGCCGAAGCGCTGGCCCTCCCGGGCCTCAAAGACCGCGAGCTCTTCGGCGCTGAGCTCGACGGAGAAGAGCGCCGCCCGGTGGGTCAGCATCGTCGCCATGCACTGGCGCTCACTGTGGGCCCGCAGGCGCTCTCCCGGGATCGCCACGCCGGTCTCCTCGCGCAGCTCATCGGCCGCGACCTTGCGCCCGTCCTCCTCACCCGTCGCCGAGGAGCCGCCGGGGAGCTCGTGGACAAGGCCGTCCGCGGTGGCCGCGTTGGAGCGAAATTCGCGGACGAGCACCACCTTGGTGTCGGCGAGCGTCGCACCGCGGCGATAGGCGAGGACCGCGCTGATATCCCCGCGCGAGAGGATCACCTCGCTACGCTTATGCCGGTCCTCCTCGGGGATGAAGACGTTGACCTTGAGCGCCCAGCAAAAGAGGCTCCGCCGCGCGCCGGTCCGGTAGTGCCACTCGAGGTGAGCCCCGTCGAGCCGATTGCCTGCGCTCCGCTGGGCGGCGTACCAGCGCTGAAACGCCGGCTGGCGCCAGATGAAGAGCGGGACCTCCCGCTCACCGCCGACCCGGGCGACGCCCTCGCCCATCGCCGCGAGGGCGTGCTCCAAGGTCTCCGCCAAGGTCTCCGCCAAGGGGACGCCGAGCTTGCCCGCGTGATGACGGAGGTAGCGGAGCTTCGGCGCCTCTGCCGGGGCCCCGAGCACGCACTTTCCTGAGCGCTGCCAGATCCCCCACTCGACGTTGGTCGTGAAGCCCGGCAACGTCTCGAGATCGCGGGGGATCCAAAACACGATCACGTCGGCCAGCTCTAGGCCCTCGCTCTCCCACTCCACCTGGTCGGTGTAGTCAAAGCGGACCGCTCCGTCGGCGTCCTCCGGGACGAAGACCGTGCCGTCGTAGCCCCGCGCCCGGAGCAGCTCCAGCGCCTCCGGCCGCCACGAGGGCACCTCCGGCGATCGCGGCGTCGGACCGGCGAGGAAGATCGCCCGCTTCAGCCGCTGCGGGAAGGGTTGTCGGGCGTAGACCACCTGCATGCAGGTCCCACTATAGGTCAGCCCGCCGGGCGCATGGCCCCGAAGACCGAGCACGCAGGACCAGGCCGATCCTGCGCCCGTCACGAGCACGCCCCGAAGATCCGAATCGCCCGCCGATAGGCTTCGACCACCTCAGCACGAGGATCGCCATCGCCTCCTAGCGGCCGAAGTGGATGATCCGATGGTAGGCGAAAAACCCCGCCCGCGAGATCGCCTTCTGAGCCGCGACGTTTCCGCGCTCCGTCGAGCAGATCGAGCGCAGCCCCCTCTCGTCGTTGACCGCCGCCATGCGCCGAAGGACATGAGTCGCGAGCCCCTCACCCCGCGACGAGGGGGCGACGATCACCCCGAGGTCTGCGCAGTCCACCTGCACCTCGTCGTCGCGGCGGTTCTCACCGATGGCGATCACTCGCTCGCCATCACGAACGCCGAAGACCTCGCCCCGCGCGAGCAAGTTGTCGTAATACCCGGAAAGCCAGCCTTCAGGCGCACCGGTGCTCTCCGCCGCGAGCGCGACGACCTCGGCCTTGTCCGGGGCTTGCATCACGACCAGCGGCCAGCGCTCGCTCGCCTCCGGCCTCGCAGGGACTGCGCTCGACGCATCACGCTGGTACATCAGTGCGTTGACCTTCAAGCTCGGGAAATGATCGAGGCAGAGCGCGAGATAGTGGGGCTCAGCGGTGCTGACAAACGCCCCCACGACAGGACTCCGCCCGCCCTCTTCGCCGCGCAGCAAGGACTGGAAGACCGCCGAGGCCTGGCCCTGATGGGTCCGGTCGAGGAAGAACTGCAGCAGGTGAGCCTCCTCATTCACGCAGGCAAAGCCGACGCAGGACTCGCCCTCATAGAGACCATAGTGGTCCGCCTGCGGCACAAAGCCGAAGAGCCACATACCGTCGAGCGGGGCCGTGGTGTCGCTCATGTAGAGCTTCTTCAGCGGAGCGAGCGTACGTGTGGACTCGAGCTTTTCGATTCTCATCGTCATCGGTGCATTCTCGGGAGGTCAAGCGCGTTCAGGGAGCACGACGCCAGCGGCCGTTCGAGTGCTTGATGAGCACTGGCTCGGACGCTCACAGGGCCGAAGCCTACCCCCAGACAGACGCCGTGTGCGTCACCGTGCTCGTCGTGCGGTCGTCGTGCGGTCGTCGTGCGGTCGCCGAGCTGTCGGAGCGGGCTCATCAGAGAGAGCTCCGCATAGCCGCCGCGGGACCCGACGAGAGCCACTCCGCCCGCACAATCCCAGCCTACGCCTGCGAAGGCACCAGCGCGGCGAAGTCGATCACCTCGCCCGCCTCACCGTCCTCGGCGCTCCTCTGCCGGCAGATCCGCAGCGACTTGCCCTTGAGCAGCCGCTCTACGGTCGAGCGATGGTAGCCAAGCTCGCCGGCGAGGGTCGTCACCGAGAGCTCGCCAGGGGCCTCCTCCGCGCCGCTGAGAAAGCCCTCCTGGTGGGCGACCATCGCCTCGACCAGGCGCTCGATCGAACGCCGGCGCCGCGCGGCGGCGGTCACCAGCCACTCGGCGGTCTTCTTGCTGGGATCCTCGGCGGCGTCGTCGACAGAGAGCACGCCCTCGTCGGCGAGGACGACGCTCAGACGCCCGTCCGCGACCCGGAGCTCGGCGTCGACCTCGGTCTCGGACTCCGGCGGCACCCAGGAGAGCGCTGGGTTATCGCGCAGCGCCTCCTCGATCCAACCCCGCATCTCCCGGTGGTTGCCCTGCAGCATCCGTATCGCGAGCTGGAGCTGGGGGGTGAGTACGACCTCGCCTTCGGAGCTGTCTGTCACCGCCGCATCCTAGCAGCCTCGAACTCCCCCTGGGACCGCCCCACAATCGTCGCCTTCTCGGCCACCTAGCGACCTCGTCTCAAGCTCCCACTTCGGCCACGGCTCGCTCGGTCAGGACCCTGCCACGAGGGAGCGCGAGGCGCAGAGCTCGTGCCACAGGCCCGCGAGCAGCGACCGGCATCACTGACCGCGACCGTGCTCGCCGACACGCAAAAAGCCCGCCCCGACGGCTGTCGGTGACGGGCTCTGGGACCCCCGAGGGGTCGAGGTCAGGCTCGGATCAGCCGCCGATGGTCGGGGCGATGTAGTTGCCGAGCGAGAAGGAGATGATCATGGCGAAGATGACCAGCGACTCGACGAACGCGAGGCCGAGGAGCATCGGCACCAGGACCTTGCCAGCCGAGTTCGGGTTGCGGCAGATGCCCTCGAGGGCAGCAGCGACAGCGCGGCCCTGTCCAAGACCGCCACCCATCGCGGCGAGGCCGATGGCGAGCGCCATGGCGAGGCCGTAGACGGCGCGCTCCGAGCCGGTGGTCTCGGCGCCAGCGGCCAGGGCCATCGTCGGCGCGAGGGTGACGAACATGAAAGTGGCGAAGAGGGAGATTTTGCGGGTCATGGTGTTCCTTGCGACTTTGGAAACTTTGGAAGCTATGGGGTGTGGAGCACAGCGTCTAGTGGGCTAGTGGTCCTCGGCGTGCTCCACGGCGAGACCTATGTAGATGATCGTGAGCAGGGTAAAGACCAGGGTCTGGACGATCGAGACCACGGCGCCGAGCAGCAGGAAGGGCAGCGGCACCAGCAGCGGGATCATCAGGGCGACGACGCCGACGACCTTGTGGTCCGCGACCATGTTGCCGGTCAGGCGCAGCGAGAGCGACACCGGGCGGGCGATGTGGCTGATGATCTCGATCGGCAAGAAGAGCGGGAAGAGCCAGGGGAAGCCGCCGATCTTCGGGCCGAGGAAGTGGGCGAGGTAGGAGAGCCCGTTCCTGTAGATGCCGGAGATGTTGTAGACGACGAAGACCAGCAGCGCGAGCAGCAGGTTGGTCTTCAGCGTGTCGGTCGGCGGCACAAGCCCGGGCACGAGGCCCTGGATGTTGCAGAGGAAGATGAAGATCGCCAGGGTGCCGGTCAGCGGCAGGTAGCGCTTCGCGTCCTCTTCGCCCATCACGTCGCTGGAGAGGTTGAAGACAGCGCCGACAAAACGGTCGGTGATCGACGCCATGCCGAACTGGCGCTGCGGGACAACGCCCTTGCTCTCGTCCTGGAGGCTAGCGCGGTAGCGCATAGCGAAGATGATCGCGAAGACGACCGCCAAGATCGCGCCGGCCACGTGGACCAGCGTGAAATGGGTCGCCCCGAACATCATGAACTTCCAGTCACGGGCCAGGTGCTCGGCGGCGTTGTGCTCGAGCTGATGCCAGAACTCAGGCATCAGGAGCGTGTACCAAGTGTCGTGGTCACCCATGGGTGTGGTCCGTCGCGGCTCGGGGGGTGGGGGTTAGGGGCGAGGGTCTTCGTCGTCGAAGTCGATCGGCGCCGAGCGGACGCCGGCGATCACGAACCCGAGGAAGGCGAGGGAGACTCCGACGACCAAGCCCTCAGGTTGGCCGGCCATGTACCAGAGGACGGTGGCGGTCGCAAGTGCGGCCACGGGCCAGCGGACAAAGGCCATTAGCGGAGCGAAGCGCGGTCGCGGGGCCGCCCTCAGCTCGGCCGTGGGAGCCCCGAGCATCTGGAACGCGGAGCGCCCCAGGAGATGGAGGTTAACGAGGCCGATCGCGGCCCCCGCAGCGACGCTGAGGGCCTGGGCCGGCTCCCAGAGGAACCACACCAAAGGGACCCCCAGGGCGGTGCACGTGAGCGTCCACAAGTAGAGTTCGCGGCGCCAGAGATCCCAACTAGGCATTGTCCCCCCGATCGCCCCCTAAGTGGTCGTCCTGTGCGCTCTCGCCCAGCAATCGCTGCTCCTCTTGGGCCCGACGAAACGCCGCAGAGCCGGGCCCGACCACAATTTTCGGCGGGGTCCCGAGGGCCGGCGAGGACAAGCCAGAGCGCGCAGGACGACCACCACGGCCTCCTAGGAGCTGCTCCGCCTTCGCTGAGGCGCCCCCCTTCGCGGCCTCCGCCGCAGCCTCCGCCGCAGCGGCAACTTCTGCGGCCTCCGCAGCCTCCTCTTGGGCGAGCTTCTTCTGAAAGACCATCGCCGTCCGGACGACCGCAAGGATCGCCGCTCCGAGGCCGACAGCGAGGCCGATCCAGCGGGTCTGCGGGGCCCAATGGGTCACGTTCTTCTCGAGCCAGAGGCCGCCAAAGTGGCCGATCGAGACAGCCACGGCCATCTCGATCCCGACCGAGGCGGCCTCGGCGAGCTCAAACCACTGGGCCCGCTCGGGCCGCTTGCCTGCCACCGCTAGGCCCCCTTCGAGGCAGCGACCGCGGCAAAGGCGCCATCCGCCGCCGCGAGGGTCTGCTCGATCGCAGCCCCATCGTGGGTGACCGAGACGAAGCCCGCCTCGAACTGCGACGGCGCCAGGTAGACCCCGCGGGCGAGCATCTCCCGGTGGAAGAGGCCGAAGCTGTCGGTGTCAGAGCCCTTGGCGTCGCTGTAGTCGCGGACCTCGCCGCCGCGGAAGAAGCCGCAGAACATCGCCCCGACCTGATTGGAGCTGAGCTCGACCCCGTGCTTGGCGGCCCGCTCGGCGAGCGCCTGGACCAGGGCCCGGGTCGTCTTCTCCAGCGCCGGGTAGGGGTTCTCTTGGACGAGGATCTCCAACGTGGCGAGCCCAGCGGCGACCCCGAGCGGGTTCCCGCTGAGGGTGCCCGCCTGATAGACCGGCCCGAGGGGGGCGATCTTCTCCATGATCTCGCGGCGTCCACCGTAGGCCCCGACCGGCATCCCGCCGCCGATGATCTTGCCGAGGCAGGTCATGTCCGGGGTCACGCCAAAGCGCTCCTGGGCCCCGCCGAGGGCGACGCGGAAGCCGGTCATCACCTCGTCGAAGATCAGCACCGCCCCCTCGGCGGTGCACAGCTCGCGCAGCCCCTCGAGGTAGCCGGCGACCGGCGGCACGCAGCCCATGTTGCCGGCGATAGGCTCGATGATGATCGCCGCGATCTCGCCCGGGTTGGCGGCGAAGGAGCGCTTGACCGCCTCCAGGTCGTTGTAGGGGACGGTCAGGGTGTCGACGACGGCCGCCGCCGGGACGCCCGCGGAGCCGGGGATCCCGAGGGTCGCCGCGCCGGAGCCCGCGGCCACCAGGAGCATGTCGGCGTGGCCGTGGTAGCCGCCCTCCGCCTTGATGATCTTGCTCCGGCCGGTATAGCCGCGGGCCAGGCGGAGGGCGCTCATCGTCGCCTCCGTGCCCGAGGAGACCAGGCGGACCATTCCGCCGCGCAGGGCCGGGACGATCTCGCAGAGGCGCTCGGCGAAGACCGTCTCCGCCGCCGTACAGGCGCCAAAGGAGAGCCCGCTGCGGGCTGCGCGGATGACCGCCTCGACCACCTCTTCGCGCCCGTGTCCGAGGAGCGCAGGCCCCCACGAGCCGACGTAGTCGACCAGCTCGGCGCCGTCCTCCGTGTAGATGTAGGGGCCGCGGGCCGACTTGATGAAGGGGGGCTCACCGCCGACCGAAGCGAAGGCGCGGACCGGCGAATTGACGCCGCCGGGGATCACCGCCCGGGCGGCCGCGAAGAGATCACGGCTGCGCTCGCCAGCGCGTCCGTCGTGGTGGTGGGGTGCTTGCTCGCTGGCGGTCATCGCAGGCCGAGTGTGCATCGCTCGCAGACAAAGTCCAAGCCGTCTCGCGGCCCTGTGCGCTTCCTCCTGCCAAAGCGGCGGCCTTCGTCGGTCCCATCGCCGGTGAGGAGAGAATCCTGGCCATCGACCTCTGCGTCTGCGTGCGCATCGACCCCGCCCTGCCCCACCCGACGCCGTGAGCCGGGCGAGCGAACGCGCCGCGTCGACGCCGACGAGGCGCTCGACGCCCGGATCGCCGGCGGCCAGCTGCCCCGCCTCCGGGCGATCAACCTCTCTTTCACCCGTCGATTCGAGCGGCCCGGATGCGCAGGCTCGAGTGCCGGCGACTCTCCGCCCGCGACCGCGACCCTTGAGCGGAGCGACCTGACCGGGGCGACCTGACCGGAGCGACCTGACCAGAGCGACCGTCAGCGACCGCCTCCGCGACCTCCTCGCCGCCCGCGACCGCCTCCCTTGAGCGAGGCGGAGCGACCTGACCGGAGCGACCTCAGCGACGCCGCCTGACCGCGGCTCGTCGCCACCTGACCGGTCGACGCGACCGAAGAATGAGCCACCAGCCCTGAGATTGCTGCTCCTACGATTGGACCCCATCCTCGCACCGCCAACCGCGACTCCGCGGGGACATCACAATGCACTGGCGATCCCGACGGCCCCGAATGATCTCCCAGCGACCTCCAGCTCCCTTGTCTATACCGATGATTGCAGCGCGGACGGCCGTCTCGTCTCTTGCGACGACCTTCTGGGCTCGGTCGCAGACACGAACACGGCGCAAAAGGCGCGGCGGGCTCAGAGCTCGATTCGGCCCCGTTCTAGGGGATTCGGACCGAGGAGAGTGAATTGACAGGGAGCCGACACTTCCCTGACATGCCCGTGCTATCGGTGAGGAGTGCGACTTCCCCTGGCTCTCTTCGCAGCGGCGCTCTGCGTTGCGGTGGCCGCGCTTGTCACCCACCGCGCGAGCATCGAGGCCACGCTGCCGAGCCCAGAGGCGCTCTTGCGGTTGGAGGAGGCGCCAGAGGTCTTTGTCCGTGACCGGACGCGCGAGCTCCAGTTCTCCCTGCAGGAGCTGCCCCAGTGGCGCAGCGATCCTGTGCTCGTCGATCCCGCGGGCACCTACGTCGAAAGTCAGCAGTATTGCGCCGAGGAGGAGTACACCCACGACAAGGGAGCGCTTTGGCATGGGCATGGTGTCTGTGGCGACTTCGCAGCCCTGGGCGACGAATGGTTCTTCGAGCAGCCTCCCTATCTCCACCTCTCCGGTCGCTCCTACGTCGCGCTCTTGCTCGCTGAAGAGCCCAGCGTCGATGTCGACTGGCTCGACAGGCATCGACAATATATGCGGGTTTCGGAGCTCGATCTTGCGGTCGAGCGCGGTGTGATCTTGAGCCCCGAGGAGGACGCGGTTCGGCTCCTCGAGCCCGCACGCCTGCGCTCGCTGCTCGAAGGGCGCTCGCTGCTCCTCACCGATGCACACGTCTGGGTTGCGGTCGCGGCGGGAGAAGCCGCCGGTACGACCGACTACGCCGTCTTTCCTCGCGAGGATTGGGATGTCCATCTCGCAACCCTTGGGTTTACCGGGACGCCGCTGCACGAGGGGGCCCAATGCCTCACGAGCGCCGGAGAGGTCTGTTTTCGGGTTGCCCTCGACAAGGCCCGTCGGTTGGCAAATCGCTCGACCCTGCTCGGCGTGGTCTCGATGTTCCTGCTGGTGGCGGGGGTGCTCGCTCTCGCGCTCCGTCGTTTTCGCGTGCGGCGACGTGACGAGGCGGCCCGGGCCTTTGTCCTGCAGACGCTTAGCCATGAGATCCGAACCCCGGCGACAAGTCTTGCCCTCTCGCTCGAGCCGATCCGCAGGCACTTCGATGACCTGCCCGAGGAGGTCCAGGTGCCCTTCTTGCGGATCTGTGACAGTGTTCAGCATCTCCAGCGGGTGATCGAGGCGAGCACCCACTACCTCCGCGGGCATCTCGATGGCCGACATATCAAGTTTAGCGAGACCTGCATCCCTGATGTCAGCGCATTTCTCCGCGATCTTGTCGACGAAGAGGCGGAGCGGAGCTCTTCAGAGCTCTGCTTTCGACCCCTCGCCGAGCCCCGGAGCGCGACCCTCGATCCCTACTGGGTGCGTGTGTGCGTAGAGAACCTCCTACAAAACGCGAGTCGCCACGGCGCACCGCCGATCGAGGTTCGTCTCCGCGCCCATCATCGTGAGCTCTGGATTACCGTCCAGGACGCAGGCGAGGGGCCTGAGCTCGACTTCTCGCAGATGACCAGCCCCTTCGGCAAACGACCCGATAGCCCAGGCCTTGGCTTCGGCCTTGCGGTGGTACGTCAGCTCGTCGGGGCGATGGGCGGGAGCCTCGAATTTGAGCGAGGCCCCACTCGATTCACGATCTGCCTGCGGTCTGTGCTCTCCCAGGCCGACGTCGCCGCCGCCACCGAGCTTGTATGCGAGGAAATGTGAGACTCTTACTGGTCGAAGATGACACCGGCGTTGCGAAGTCGCTGGGCGACTACCTCTGCGCCGAGGGCTTTGTGGTCGAGCACGCCGGCACTGCAGAAGATGCCCGACGGGTGGGACCGACGAGTGTGGACCTCGTGATCCTCGACTGGATGCTGCCGGACTCCCAGGGGATCGACCTTCTCCGCGACTGGCGGGCGCAGGGTGTTGAGACCCCGGTCTTGATGCTGACCGCACGGGCAGATCTGGTCGATCGGGTCCTCGGCCTTGAGCTCGGCGCCAACGACTACATCACCAAGCCCTTTGAGCCCCGCGAGCTCCTCGCGCGGATTCGCGTTCAGCTTCGCCAACGCCGGATCCCGGCCGCGGGCGCGGGCGCGGGCGCGGGCGCGGGCGCGGGCGCGGAGGAGGCCCTAACTCGAGTCGGAGGCCTGCGGATCAACACATCGACCCGCGAGGTTCGCTACGAGGCGGCAATGCTGGAGCTGACCCGGCAGGAGTACGCGCTGCTCCTGCTCCTCGCCGAGAATCCCAATCGTGTGTTCTCGCGGGCGGAGATCCTTCGCCTCGCCTGGGGATACGACTCCATGCCTTCGACCCGGACCGTCGACACCCACGTCCTACAGCTGCGACAGAAGACATCGCCGGACCTGATCGAGACTGTGCGCGGGATCGGCTACCGACTTCGGGTGCATGAGAACTGACAGAGATCTTGAGCTCGCCTGACAACAAAAATGCTCCGTTCCGCCATGTTCTCCCAGCCCGACGACACTCGCTGCGTCGGAGAAGATGAGACGCGAACATGCTTGAGAAAAACGGAAGAATCTTCGCCCTTTCCCTCTTCACCCTTTCCCTGCTCGGCTGTGATCGGCCAGCCCCCGAGCCCGAGGAGGAGACGGCCCTTGCCCGTCAGGCCGAGGTCGCGGTCGCGGTCGAACACCTGGAGGCCCATGACGATTGCGCAGAGTGCCAAAATATGCAGGAGTGCGACGGGGAGGAGAGCGGCGACCCCGCGAATGAGCTCCATGTTGAACCAGCAACGTTGCTCCGGGAGGGTGCGCCCCGGATCGGCCCCGCCGATGCTCCGGTGACCCTAGTCATCGCCAGCGACTTCGAGTGTCCCTTCTGTGCCAAGATGATCGACACGTTGGACGAGCTCGAGGCTCGCTACGGCTCGCGCCTCTCGATCGTCTTCAGACATAGTCCCCTGCCGATGCATCGCAACGCAGTCGAGGCTGCGATCGCCGCGGAGGCAGCCCATCGCCAGGGGCAGTTCTGGCCGATGCATAACCTCCTCCTCGCCGGGCAGCGCGAGCTGGGGGAGGAGTCGTACCAGAGATGGGCGGCAAAGCTCGGCCTCGACATGGCGCGCTTTTCCGAGGATCTCGCCGATCCCGACTTGCGCGCGCTCGTCGAGGCCGATGTCGTGGCGATGCGCGAGATCGGGGCCCGTGGGACCCCGAATATTTGGATCAACGGCAAGCAAATCGTCGGAGCCCGTCCGATGAATGTGTTCGCGGAGCTCATCGACGAAGCGCTCGTCCAAGCCGCTGGGCGCTGATCTGCCGCGGCAACGACCATCGGCCACACCGTCGCACGGGGCTGCTCGCGCCCAAACATCTAGAGACGGGCGCGGGCACGATCCTGCCCAGAAGACCTCGACATAGCCCTGCGACGGCTCTCGGCGGTTTTTTCGGGACGACAAGCACGCTCCCGTGCGACGTGCGACGTGAGGCGCTGCCGCAGACCGTGAATCGCCGCGTTTCGCCGCGTTTCAGCCGAATCGTTCTTCGAGCAGCTCCACCGCCTTTTGCACCCCGCTTTCTCGTCGCATGCGCTCGCCGACTTGCCTCGCCTTCTCGATGATCTTCGGGGAGAAGGCAACCTGCCGGATAGCCCTGGCGAGCTTCTTCGCGGTCAGGGATCGTCTGTGAAGCCCTCTCCCGGCGACTCCGAGGAGTCGCAGTTGTTCCGCCCAGTAGGGCTGATCGCCGACATGCGCGACCACGACCGATGGACGCCCCGCGTACAGTGAAGAATGGGATGTCCCGGACCCTCCGTGGTGGACGATGAGAGAACAATGCGGAAAAATCTCATGGTGAGGCGCCCCTCCGGTGAGCGCGTAGATGTCGGAGCGCCCCGACAGACTCGCGGCATGCGGCATATCAGGGTCCACCTGGATGATCGCACGAGAGCCGGATAGCCGGGCAGCCTCCAAAAACAAGCGCACATTGTCCTGACGATGCGTTGCCGGCGTGAAGGTTCCGAAGCTCATAAAGACCGGGGGATCGCCAGCGTCGATGAAGTCTCGCATCTCGCCCGGCATTCTCCACGGGGCACGCCCTGGCGGCATGTTGAAGAATCCGCAAACCCGAACATTTCGGACATTGTCATCCCAGTCGGGCTGGGGCGGACATAGGCGTGGGTCGACAGCCATCAAGACTAGAGTATCCTCCGGCGTGTAGGCCTCTCGGAATACGCACTTTATGGAGGGGAGCCCGTTGCGGGCTCGCACACCATTGAGCGGAGCATAGAGCAGCCTTGTCAGAGCGTGACCGAGCAGGCTCCAGGCGACGCGGTTCAACGATCTGCCGAGGTTCGGCAGGCCCTCCGGAGGATCGTGCTCCGACGCGACAATCTGGGGATAGAGACCGACCAGAGCCCTCGGACAACCGCACTTTTCGGCCGCTGAGAGCAGCGTGGGGTTCGCCGCGTGGCCGATCACCAGATCGTTCTCGCCGCACAGCCTCATCGCCGACGCATACATGTCCTCAAGATAAGGATAGAACGAATACTCATAGTAGCTTCGGACTTGTTTGTAGGAGTTCAGCGTCCGCGTCATCTCCCCGTTTATCCGCGCGATGTCGACAGCGGCGCTGACCGTCGCCTGTCGGTACCGGATGCCCATTGCCTCAGCAAGGGGGGAGTAGTCCTTCTTCTCCGCACACTGAAAAGCGAGCGTCACCTCATGCCCAGCGTCTTTCAAGCCTCCCGCCAATGCAAGGAATGGACGAATGTCCCCACTCGTCCCCCATGAGTGCAAACCGATCTTCATGTACCTTTTCCTTTCGATCCGTGTGAAGAAGGAATTCCGCGTTCACATCCTCGGTGATTTCAAGGCTGATTACCGCATAAAATCTTCTATCGCCCAACGGGCGATGTGCAGCGCGCTATCACCGGCCACGCGGTCAAGGGTTCAACCTGGGAATTCGAGGGAGGCTCGGTATCAGGGAGCTGACGGAAGCGCAGACGCAGACGCAGGCGAACGCGCACGCGCAGGCGAACCCAGACGCGCAGGCGAACCCGGACCCGCAGGCGACCCCGGACCCGCAGGCGACCCCGGACCCGCAGGCGACCCCAGGACACGCAGGCGACCCCAGGACACGCAGGCGACCCCAGGACACGTAGGCGAACCCGAGCGCGGACACGCAGACGGCCACGCAGGCGGGCACGCAGGCGAACGCGAAGGCGGACACGCAGACGAACGCGAACGCAGACGCGCAGACGCAGGCGAGCGCGGACGCGCAGGTGAACGCATCGTAGGAATGGTGGATATATCAGTACACCCGAACTGATGCGTGGCTCCGGGGGACGTCAAGAGTGAGGACACATGAGGACGGGCAGAGGTTCCGGGGATTCGCTATGGTGCCGCCGCTCCTATGCTCTGTCCCAGCTCCAGCGCACTCGCGCGCCCCCCCTACGCATCCCGCGCGCCCCACCCTTCCCGCATTTTCTACAGTTGGGGTCCGCTTCGCACCTCCGGTCCCTCGCAGCTTGTGCCCCTTGTGCCCCTTGTGCCCCTTGTGCCCCTCGCCCTCGGCGGCCATCGCAAGGACAGCGCGTCTGCGATACCAACAGAGGCCTCACCGAGGCACAGCGCAGGTCCCGCAGGTCTCCCTGGTTCTGACCTCAGCGTCAACACCAGGGCCAAGACGTCCGCCCTGGCCCTGGACCAGGCGTAGGTAGGACCAGGACCAGGCCCTGGCCCTGGCCCTAGCCCAAGCTAGGCTCTGGCCCGCGCCGATGGGCGCGTCACCGAAAGATTCTACGACACACGAACCTCGACCGGGGTGAGGATGAACTTCGACATGCAGGACCTCAAGGGGTTGATCAAACGACTCAAGAAGACGCCGGGTGTTGACCTGAGAACGTCGTCTCTCGGCCGAAGATGTAGCGAAGAGGCACTCGCCCGGGCCGAGGCGAGACTCGGCGCCTCGCTCGGCCCTTTGCGGAGGATCTACGCCGAGAACAATGGCTTTTCCGTCCGCTGGTCAAGCGCCGGTATCGATGGCGAGCTGGGCCTTCTCTCCCTGGCAAAGATGGTCGCGAGGGGCAATCCAGAGGCCTTTGAAGATGTCCTTTGGAATGATGAATTCGAGGCGCAGATCGAGGGTAGCCCTGAGGAGGTCGCCCACGCGCAGGCCGTTGCCAAGCGCCTACGGCTGCTCTGGGACACTGAGCTC
>Ga0316189_10000976_pt1 | contig 28513 bp, 23 predicted proteins | sample LowCovwburrow_MG_FD_204930 | JGI IMG/M metagenome (GOLD analysis project Ga0316189, IMG submission 204930) | Coastal sediment microbial communities from Maine, United States - Lowes Cove worm burrow | ecosystem: Environmental > Aquatic > Marine > Coastal > Sediment | place: USA: Maine...
TTAAAAATATTTGAGGCTCGTCAAAAATAGGCTTGAAAACACAGTTAAAAGTTAGATTTTCCAATATTTTTAGATTTTAATATATTATCTTTGTAACAGTATATAAACGACTCCAGCGATGCTTAAAAAACTATCCAATATTTTATTTTCAACCAGACTTACTGCTGCTTTATTTATTGCTTTTGCACTCGCTATGGGTATAGGTACCTTTATGGATGCAGGACAAGAAACTTCACCGACACCATACTCCAGAACATTGATTTATAACGCCTGGTGGTTCGAAGCTATAATGGGGCTATTCATGGTTAATTTTGTTGGGAATATATTTCGATTTAAATTATTGAGAAAAGAAAAATGGGCAACGCTCACTTTGCATTTGGCCTTCATACTTATTTTATTAGGAGCATATGTTACGCGTTATATTGGTTACGAAGGCATGATGCCCATTAGAGAGGGTGCAACATCAAATGTATTTTTATCGCAGAAAACATATCTCACAGTCTACATTGATGGAGACTACGTGGTTGATGGTCAAGAGCAGAGACGGATTAAACATTATGACGTCGATTTTTCGCCTCGTTTGGATAATACCTTTAAAGAAAGAACGGATTATAATAACCAGCCAATAACTATTGAATTAGATAAGTTTATTGTTGGCGCAGAAGAAGATATCATTCCGGATGACTCTGGTGAATCTTATCTTAAAATTGTTGAAGCTGCCAACGGTGTAGCACATAACCATTTTTTAAAAGATGGACAAGTTCAGAATATTCATAATGTGTTGTATGCCCTTAATAAACCTACTGCAGGTGCAGTTAATATTACCCATACAGATAGCTCATTGACCATTCAATCTCCTTTTGAAGGGGAATATATGACTATGGCTACTCAGGCTAAAGGATTATTAGTGAAAGATAGTGTGCAACCATTAATACTACGTTCGAGATATGTGATTGGGAATCAAGCACTAGTATTTCCAAAACCGGTCACTAAAGGCGTTTTTGACGTGGTAGAAAAATCACAAATATTGAAAGGGATAGATCAGGATGGCGTTGGTTTAAATATTACCGCAAATGGAGAAACCAAAATCATAACTTTGTTAGGTGGTCAAGGATCAAATAATGCATTTAAACAGATAAATGTTGGGGGATTGGACTTTGCCTTAAAATATGGTTCAAAAGTGTTGGAACTACCATTCAGCATTAAACTAAATGATTTTATTGCCGATCGTTACCCGGGAACAAAAAACAGTTATTCCGCTTATGCAAGTGAGATTACTGTATTTGATGAACAAGAGGGCGATTATAACTACCGTATTTTTATGAATAATATCTTAGATCATCGTGGATATCGTTTTTTTCAAGCATCTTTTGACCCTGATGAAAAAGGAACAGTTCTATCTGTTAACAACGATGCTTGGGGTACTAGAATTACGTATTTAGGTTATTTTTTGCTATATTTTGGGTTGATGGCAATTTTGTTTGCTAAACATACACGTTTTGACGATTTACGTCAAAAATTAAGAAAGATAAAAAAGAAGAAAGCAAAAATATTAACAATATTGCTTTTGGTTTTTAGTTTTTCCTCTTTTTCACAAGTAGAACATAGCGAAAATGATGGTCATGATCATGGGAAGCCAACCAAGGCTCAAATAGATTCCATTTTGCATGCCCATATCGCTCCAAAAGCAGAAGCAGATAAATTTGGCCGAATTGTGATTCAAGATTTAGGAGGCCGAATGATGCCTGTAAACACATATGCATCAGAATTATTGCGAAAACTCAGCAAACATGATACCTATGAAAATTTCGATGCCAATCAAGTCTTCTTGTCTATGCAGGAAAGCCCATTATTATGGTATAATGTGCCTATTGTTTATTTAAGAATGAAAAAAGGGGACTCTATTAGAAATCTGATTGGAGTAGAAAAAACTGAAAAATACGTAACCTTAGCAGATTTCTTTTCAAATAATGGCGACTATAAATTAGGGCCTTTCCTAGAAGAAGCCTATAAAGCACAAGTACCAACAGGATATCAAAAAGAATTTAAAGAAACAGATCAACGCATTCAACTTTTGTACAACACCATTCAGGGTAGATCTTTTAAAATATTTCCTGTCCCTGGCGATGATAATAATACTTGGATTTCATCATTTGAACATAGAGAACAAACATATAAAATTGAAGATTCGTTATACGGCAACTTTATCAATACGGGTTTCAAAGCTTATTTGTATATGCTAGACCAAGCAAAAGTTTCAGGAGATTTTACTGAAAGTGATAAACTTTTGGAGGCAATAAAAAAGACGCAACAAAAGTATGGCGAGGAGGTAATGTTAAGCGATAAGAAAATTGATGCAGAAGTAATGTACAATAAGTATGATATCTTTAAAAAACTATTCAGTTGGTATATGTATGCTGGTACGTTTATGTTTATCATTTTGATAGTTCAAATATTTAAAGATAAAAGTAAAGCCATTATTGTTACGGTTAAGGCATTTAAATTTATCATTTTGACATTATTTGCATTACATACTCTGGGGTTGATTGCTAGATGGTATATTTCTGGACACGCACCTTGGAGTGATGCTTATGAGTCAATGATATATGTAGCTTGGGCAACAATGCTATTTGGGTTATTATTTGGTAGAAAAAGTGATATTACAATGGCTTCTACAGCTTTTGTGACTTCAATGATTTTAATGATTGCTCATTGGAATTGGATGGATCCGGCGATTGCCAATTTACAACCCGTTTTAAATAGTTATTGGCTCATGATTCATGTTGCGGTTATTGTTGGAAGTTATGGGCCATTTACGCTTGGAATGATTTTAGGTTTTGTTTCCCTATTGCTTATGATTTTGACCAATGATTCTAATAGAAAGAAAATGAACTTAAACATTAAAGAACTTACAGTTGTAAATGAAATGGCATTAACTGTTGGTCTTGTGATGTTGGCCATAGGAAATTTTCTTGGAGGAATGTGGGCCAATGAAAGTTGGGGACGCTATTGGGGCTGGGACCCAAAAGAAACTTGGGCACTAATAAGCATCATGATTTATGCTTTTGTGATACATATGCGCTTAGTACCAGGACTTCGAGGGCGATTTGTTTTTAACTTAGGCTCGATTGTAGCCTTTGCGAGTATTTTAATGACCTATTTTGGAGTTAACTTCTATTTAGCAGGATTACATTCTTATGCTAAGGACGATCAGGAAATAAGTCAAGTATATATTTTGTTCGCTGTTGTGATAGTAGCAATACTGGCTTTCTTTGCATATAGAAAATATCTCAAATTTTATAAGAAGTAGAATTTTGTTAACTTGTAGGTTTAAACCCAACAGTAATGAATTTTATTAAAAAATTAGGAACAGCTAATATTGTCATACTTATACTATGCGCAATTATTATTGTTTTTGCAGAATATCTTTTTCTTTCGGGAGAAATGCTTCACGGAATATTTTTAGGTCTTTGGGCACCAATGCTCCTAGGACTGTTAATTTTTTTTAAATTGATTGAAAATGGCAGCAAATGATTTCATTTTATACTTTTCAATTTTTGTTGCAGTAATTGTTTTATTATGGGCTGTTATTTTAATCCGAGCTTTTGATAAAATAGATAAAAACTAGTTTATTTGTTTTAATGTGATGAAAAAGAAGTTAATATTCAGAATCTTAATGGTATTGCTCGTTGTCTTTGGTTGCAAGGAAGCGCAAACTGCCGAGGAGGTAAAAATAAACACCTCTCAAGGTATTTCGTTACTTAATAAACCCCTTATAAAAAGACAAATCGATTCGAGTTTAGATTCACTACAAATCTCAAATTATTTAAGTGCCCAACGTCACTATAAAATTGATAGGAACAAAGCCAATAATATTATTTGGCTAGGAAGACGGATTGCATATTTGGGAGATTATAAAAGAGCTATAGAAGTCTTTACAGAAGGTATTAATAAGTATCCTGATGATGCACGTTTTTATAGACATCGAGGACATCGTTATATTAGTACTCGGCAATTAGACAGGGCAGTTTCAGATTTTATAAAAGCAAGTCGTTTAATAAAGAATACTGATGATATTATAGAACCCGATGGAATACCAAATAAACTAAACACACCAGTATCTACTTTACATACAAATATATGGTATCATCTAGGGCTTGCGTATTATTTGCAAAAGGATTTGAATAATGCTAAAGAGTCATTTTACAAATGTCTTTTGGCTTCAAAAAACAATGATATGATTGTCGCAACCACACATTGGTTGTATATGACATTGCAGCGTTTGGGGGAAATAGTATCAGCTGAAAATTTGTTAGTGCCAATTACAAAGGACATGGCTATTATTGAGAACGGATCGTATCATAACCTTTTATTATTTTACAAGGGTATATTAACGGAAGAAGGTGTAACTATTAATAATTTCTCAGCGATAAACGAAGCAGTGCTTTATGGCGTTGGTAATTGGTATTATTTTAATGATGACATTGAAAGGGCCAAAGAGATGTTTAATCATATTGTAGAGTTGGGCAATTGGTCAGCGTTCGGCTATATAGCAGCTGAAGCTGATTTAAGTAGTATGGAGGAGTAGTTTACATTTAATTGAAAGTTGTACTGATTGCAGCATAACTAACTTCATTAAAATCATTAATTACCATATTCGCCAAGGAATAATCTTGATTTTTTGAGTGTGGACTATTAAAGGCAACACAAAATATTTTAGCTTTATTTGCTGCAATAATACCGTTGGTTGAATCCTCAATGACCATACATTCTGAAGTCTTAGAGCCACTTGCTTTTGCAGCTTTTTCAAATATTTCAGGATGAGGTTTTGATGCCTTTAAATCAGCTCCGCTTAATTTTGCAACAAAATATTGATCTAAATTAAATCTGGTAAAGATATTATTAATGGTTGTCATTGATGCTGAGGAAGCCAAAACCAATTTCAAACCATTATTGTGGTAATCTTTAATAAGATTTAAAACCCCATTAATGAGTTTGAAGTCACTGTCGTTTTCAAACAAATACATAAAATACTTTCTCTTTATACTTACAAGGGTTTCTGGTGCTTCGTAAAGATTATATTCAAGACAAAGTTGTTTACAAATATTTAGAGTAGATTGTCCTGTGAATGATTGGTATAATGTGTTCGATACTTCAATGTTAATATCTCTAAACATACAATGATATGCTTTGTAATGAATAGGTTCGCTATCAACAATAACCCCATCCATATCAAATAAAACAGCTTTCAGCATTTTTTTTTGCGAAGATATGTAAAGCATAGAGAGTTGCAAAGATTAGTTAATCTATATCTAAGGTCTCTACCTCTTTGACGATTCCAGAGTTTATTGATAATTTAATCTTGCCAATCCTGACCCTAATTAAACGAAGTGTGGGATGGCCAACAGTCGCCGTCATTTTACGTACTTGTCTAAATTTACCTTCCTTTAACGTAATTGCCATCCAACTTTTTGGACCATGACGTTCGTCTCTAACTTTTCTATTGAGAATAAACTCATTGTCAGTATAATTTAAAAGTCTTGCTTGGCAAGGCTTTGTGGTATATAGTGCATTGTTAACATTAATGTCAACACCGTTTTGTAAACGCTCTATGGCTTCTTTAGTTATAATACCATCTACTTGAACGTAATATTCCTTCTCAACGTTATGGCTTGTAATGTAATTGCTCATTTTTCCACTCGTAGTTAAAAAGAGCAAACCTTCTGAAGTCTCATCTAACCGTCCAATCGCCATTGTGCCATTAGGAAAATTATGTAACTCACCCAAAAGCTTTTTATTTCTCCTACGGTTTTGATTATTGATAAACTGACTTAAATAACCATAGGGTTTGTGCAAAATAAAATGTTGATGTTGTTTTGGTTCAATCACAGCGTTAGTTTAACGCTTATAAGGTATTAAAAAAATATTGCTAGTATCACAAATTATTTCCATATTTGCAGCTATGATTGTTTAAATATACTTTCCAGTTTTAGCTAAATACTTTTCGGCACATTCAAATACTAAGTACATATGTGTTTAGTAATATCTTATATTTAATCGTCAAATTATGTCATCAAACATTCCTTCAATAAAACTATTATTTAAATATTTTAAACTTGCACTTAGTGGTAAGGAGCAAGAATATACTTCAGGTAGTATTCGGCGTGCAGTTTTTATGCTATCTATACCCATGATTCTTGAAATGCTCATGGAATCAATTTTTGCAATTGTAGATATTTTTTATGTTTCGCAAGTAAGCGTTAACGCTGTGGCAACAATAGGTTTAACCGAATCTATAATTACCTTAGTTTATGCTGTAGCTATTGGTTTAAGCATGGCGGCAACAGCTGTTGTAGCTCGTAGGGTTGGAGAAAAAGATATTAATGGGGCTTCTCAAGCTGCAGTTCAAGTTATATTTTTGGGTGTTGCTGTTGCCGCTATTATTAGTGTAATAGGTATTTTATATCCTAAAGAGATTTTAAGTTTAATGGGTGCAGAAGCTGATCTTATTGCAGAGGGTTATGGTTATACAAAAGTATTGATGGGTGGTAATGTTACCATTATGCTTTTATTTTTGATAAATGCTATTTTTAGAGGTGCTGGGAATGCTTCAATTGCTATGTGGACATTGATTTTGTCTAATGGTTTGAATATAATCTTGGATCCCATGTTTATATTTGGCTTTGGTCCAATACCTGCATTTGGTGTTCAAGGAGCAGCCATAGCAACCACCATAGGGCGTGGGTCTGCTGTTGTATTTCAGTTATTGGTTTTGTTTTATGGTTGGAGTAAATTAAAAATTGGAGTTAAGGATTTAGTCTTGCGAGCTAGTATTATGTTTAATCTCATTAAGGTTTCCATCGGGGGCATAGGGCAATTTTTAATTGGAACCTCTAGCTGGGTCTTTTTAATGCGCATAATGAGTGAGTTTGGAAGCGATGTTCTTGCTGGCTATACAATTGCTATTCGCGTGATGATGTTTACATTAATGCCTGCATGGGGTATGAGTAATGCTGCTGCCACTTTGGTAGGTCAAAATTTGGGAGCAGATAAACCTGAACGTGCAGAAAAATCTGTTTGGTTAACGGGGAAATACAATGCTTATTTTATGGCTTTGGTGTCTGTTGTATATTTGATTTTCGCAAAACAATTAATTATGCTTTTCACGCTCGAGCCTGCTGTGGTTAAGTATGGTAGTCAATGTTTGCAGGTTATTGCCGCTGGTTATGTGTTTTATGCTTATGGCATGGTCGTTATCCAATCATTTAACGGATCTGGTGATACAAAAACCCCAACATATATTAATTTTATCTGTTTTTGGTTAGTACAAATTCCATTTGCTTATGTTGTTGCTATATATTTTGATGGTGGCCCTCAAGGTGTATTCTGGTCTATAACACTAGCTGAAGTCTTGATTGCTGTGATTGGGATAATTTGGTTTAAAAAAGGAAATTGGAAAACAGTTAAAGTTTAAATACGAATAAAATGACTAAGGAGAAATCGGGGTTTCATATTAAAAATAAACACAAGTTTGGATATAATATTGATGCCTTATGCAGGGTACATCCTGATTTGAAACAATTTGTATTTGAAAATGAATATCAAAAAACAACTGTTGATTTTGCAAACCCAATGGCTGTGAAGGCACTAAATACGGCTTTATTATTTAGGCATTACAATATAGTTTATTGGAAATTTCCAGATAATAATTTGTGCCCACCAATACCTGGACGAGTAGATTACATTCATCATTTAGCAGAATTGCTAGAATCTTCAGGTCTAACTCAAGATATATCTGTGTTGGATATTGGCACCGGGGCGAGTTGCATATATCCTATTTTAGGACATGCCGAATATGGCTGGCGTTTTGTAGGAACCGATATTGACGAGTCATCATTACAATGTGCAACAGAAATAGTAAAGCATAATAATTTAGGTGATATTATTCAGTTGAGGTTTCAAAAAGATAAAGCTCAAATATTAGGAGGTGTAATTAACCACATTGATAAATTTTCTGCAAGTTTATGCAATCCACTATTTTTTAAATCTGAAAAAGATGCTGAAGCAACTACTTTGAGAAAATTAAAAGGCCTAAAAAACAATGCAAGTATACCTACTCGAAATTTTAGCGGTAAACTAACTGAGTTGTGCTATGATGGTGGAGAAAAAGCTTTTATTCATAATTATTTATATCAAAGCTCCTTATTAAAAACCAGTTGCTATTGGTATACTACTTTGGTTTCTAAAAAAGAAAATGTAATATCAATTTATACCTCTTTGGAAAAGCTTGGAGCAACAAATATAAAAACCATTTCTATGAATAAAGGCAATAAAGTAAGTAGAATTGTAGCTTGGACCTTTTTAACAAAAGACGAACAAAATCAATGGTCGAATGAGTTATAATTGCCTATTAAATATGATACTTTATTAATAATTCATAATTTAGTTGAGTGTAAAACAAAATCGAAATGAAATTAGATATATTGGCTTTTGGTGCACACCCTGATGATGTGGAATTAGGCTGCGGAGCAACAATTGCTAAAGAAATTGCCAACGGAAAAAAAGTTGGGATTATAGACTTGACTCGAGGAGAGTTGGGCACAAGAGGCACCGCAGAAACTAGGGATATTGAATCTGAAAATGCGGCTAAAATTTTAGGAGCGACAATGCGTGTAAATATGGAGTTCGCAGATGGGTTTTTTGTTAATGACAAACTAAACCAACTGGAACTCATTAAAATGATTAGGAAGTATAGACCAGAAATAGTTTTATGCAATGCTATAGATGATAGACATATTGACCATGGTAAGGGTAGTAAGTTGGTAAGTGATGCGTGTTTTTTAAGCGGATTGTTAAAGATTGATACAAAATGCGATGATGAAGATAATTGGCAAGATCCATGGAGGCCAAAATTAGTTTATCACTATATGCAGTGGAAAAATTTAGAACCTGATTTTGTTGTTGATGTTTCTGGTTATATGGACAAAAAAATGGAAGCCGTTTTGGCTTATAATACTCAATTTTTTGATGCAACCAGTAAAGAGCCGGAAACGCCTATTTCTAGCCGTAATTTTGCAGATAGTATTGAATTTAGAGCAAGGGATTTAGGACGATTAACAGGAGTGCAGCATGCAGAGGGGTTTACTGTTGAAAGGTATGTAGCCGTTGATAGTTTGTGCGATTTAAAATAAATTATTAAAAACCCTTTGCAGAAAAAATGAAATAATATACATTTGCAGACGCATTGTAAAAATGCAAGTTATACGGTGGTTGTAGCTCAGTTGGTTAGAGCATTGGTTTGTGGTACCAAGGGTCGCCGGTTCGAATCCGGTCTTCCACCCAAAATAAAAAGCTTCTCATATGAGAAGCTTTTTTTATACGTTTTATTTGAACTATAAATCTATTTACTTGCTTTATCTTCAACAATTCGTTGTTCACGATTTGCTAGCTCCCAAGCTGTATGGAATATCAATTTTGTACGGTTTTCCAATAAATCATATTGAATTTTATCTGGTGTATCACCGGGTTTATGGTAATCTTCATGAGTTCCATTAAAATAAAATATTACAGGGACATTTTTTTTTGCAAAATTGTAATGGTCTGATCGATAAAAAAAACGATTTGGGTCATTCTCTTCATTATAGGTATAATCAAATTCAATGTTTGTATATTTATTATTTACCTCTTCAGAAATGTTGTGTAGGTCTGTACTTAATCTATCGCTACCTATGATATATAAATAATTACGATTGGTACTTTCTCGCTTAGGATTTATGCGTCCAATCATATCTATATTTAGGTTTGCAACTGTGTTTTCAAGGGGAACCAACGGACTATAATCTGTATAGTATTTAGAGCCTAAAAGTCCTTTTTCTTCTCCAGTTACATGTAAAAATATAATCGATCTCTTTGGACCATGACCTTTATCAGCTGCACTTTTAAAGGCTTCAGCAATTTCCATAACAGCAACAGTACCTGACCCATCATCATCAGCTCCATTATTAATTGCACCCTCTGAATCTATGCCTATATGATCCAAATGGGCAGATATAATTATGTATTCATCTGGCTTTTCTGTGCCTTTCATTATCGCTGCAACGTTTTCAGAAGATAGTGGTTCGGTTATACTTTCATAATTTACGTTTACCTCATTTAAGACGACAGCACTTTCTTCAGTTTCATTTATATTACTAACTAATGTTTTGCCAAAGTCTTCGTTAATTAAAAAATGATATATTTCTCCACTTTTGTCTGACAATTTCAAAGTTTTGCTCGTTCCTTTCTCTGCTCGTGTTTTATAAAATTTTGAATATCTATTAAAAAGCTGAGAATCCATGAAAAATAATGCCATAGCACCATAATCTTTTGCTGCGGTTCGTTTTGCAGAAATTGCTTGTCGACCATTAGACCATTTAGAAATCTCTTTAGTTCCGCTTACAATATAGTTACCAGCTTTATCCTTTGGTTCTCCACCTTTAACCACTACAATTTTTCCTTTAACATCCAAACCCTCATAGTCATTATGATTGTCGTGACTAATACCAAATCCAGCGTAGACAATATCAGTAGCTGAAAATGTTCCAGTATCCGCGGATGTCTGTGAAATAAAATCATCAAAATAATTAAACGATTTACCATTAACAGTAATAGTAACATTTGGAGTTTTTACTATGCTTAACGGAACTTCTTGCATATAATTACCCTTTGTCAAAGAAGGGATTTCAAGACTTACATAATGATTTTGTAAATACTCAACTGCCATTTTTTGTCCAGGTTCTCCAGTTTCTCGACCTTCAAATTCATCTGAAGCATAGGTGTACAATTTTTCTTTTAACTCGTCTGATGTTATGGTGTTTGCATAATTAATAATTTCGGTTTCCGTCACCCCTTTTTTACACGAAAAAACAGTTATTGCAAAAGCAACAATGAGTAGTGTATTTTTCATTCTTAGGAATTATTTGTTTATTATTTTGCGATATTACAAAAAAGTTTAACTAGCCTTAATTTTTCAGAATTCATTTAACATTATTTAACAAATTTTACTATGATTTATCTATAATAATGCGATTTTTTTGATTGGCCAGCTGCCATGCCGTAGCAAAAATTAAACGAGTCCGTTTTTCGAGAAGTTGGAAGTTTATTTTATCTGGAGTATCGGTAACTTTATGGTAGTCACCATGCTCTCCATTAAAGTAAAATATTACCGGAATATTGTGATTAGCAAAATTGTAGTGGTCAGACCTATAATAATATCTATTAAGTTCATGTTCGGCATTGTATTTATAATCCAAATCGATATCAAAGAAAGCATCATTTATTGCTTCTGATATGTAAAAAAGCTCAGTGCTTAATCTATTGGCACCAATAATGTAAACATAATTTGGATCTTCAACGTGATATTTGTCTACACGACCAATCATATCAATATTTAAATTAGCAATTGTATTTTTTAAGAGGAAAACGGGGTTTTCTGTGTAATATTTTGATCCTTGAAGACCAACTTCTTCAGCAGTAACATGCAAAAACAAAATACTCCTTTTTGGACCATAACCATTGTTTTTGGCTTCTTTAAAGGCTTGCGCCATTTCCATTAGAGCAACTGTCCCAGAACCGTTATCATCTGCACCATTATAAATATTGCCATCTAAATCTATTCCTAGATGGTCGTGATGAGCGGATATAATAATAACTTCTTTTGGTTTTTCAGTGCCTTTAATATAAGCTAATACATTCTCAGATGAGTTATATTTATTATCAAAATATGCGTTTGGAATATTTTGATAATAATTTAGGCCTCCATAAGGTGAAGCAATATCTTCTGAAATATAATAGTCCTTTAGATACTTTACTCCTTTTTTGTGACCAGTACTACCAACCTTTCTTCCTTTTAAACTGTCTGATGAAAAAACATATAAATGCTCTTTTAACTCACTAGCAGTTATAGTTTGGGCGAATTGTTCTATATGATTTGGCTGATGGATTTTGATATTGTCTTTTATAGCTTGAATCTTTTCTTTGTGACTAAGAGTAGCACAAGACCCAACCAGTACAAAAGCGGAAGCAAATAATATTACTTTCATTTAACAAGAAATTTTATATCAGGCAAATAAAGTAAAAATATAGCTAATCTTCAATTTCTATCGATTCTAATTCTTCCATATCTTCATCGGAAATTTTTTCATTTTCTACTGATTCAGAATCTTCAACAATCTCATTTGGTTGAAAGGTGTTATAAATAGTAAGCCCCGTTGCAATAATAATCAAAAAGAAAATCACTTTTATAAGCGTTACGCTTTTGCCTTCTTTATTTGCCATTTTGAAGGCAATTAGGCCAAATACAAAAGAAAGAACTATAGGTATTAAGGCAATACTACCAAACGGAAGAATAGACATAGCGACTCCAAGGATTGCTAATATGGTTGATAAAATAATTAAAAGTAGTCTCATTTATTAATGTTTTAATCCAGTTGCACTTTGTATTCTTAACTCTCCATTGCCAACTGCAATTTTAAATTTTGCATAAACAGGTATTTTATTGGCATCAGCTGTTAACCACAATACATTGTTGGCTTCACCTTCTAAAATAGTGTTGTCGTTCATGGAAATGGCTAGTTTGTAACATTCTTTTTTACCAATATTGGTGTCAATGGTTTCAGTTCCCATTAAAGTAACTTTGATGTTACTTTCCTTGTTGTCAAGTAAAATGGCAAAAGTGTCTGCACTACCAATTTTGGCTTTATGAATATCTAAATTTCTTATATGGTATAACGTAGATACTAAATCCATTGTATTAGGATTAATACTTAAATTTGTTTTTTCATCCCAAAACGTGCCATCTTTTCGTCTTTTTCGCTTTAAACTTTTTACAGAATTGGTTTTGTGATTGTAATTATACTGCATAAACTTATAGTAACCGCCTTCATTTATATCTCTTTTATATAGATAAGGTTTTAGTGAATTAGGATTGACATAACTTTCGTACAAATCATTGATTTTAAAATAACTGTCCCATTTGCTGTAGGTTCTAGCTTTACATTTAAGTCGCATCAAAGTGCTTTTTGAGGTCTTCACGGTGCTTGTTTCCATAGTTACTTGTGCTAAATCTGTAAGCAGCCCAGACATATTATATGAGGCCGTAAACACTAGTTTCTCATCTGTCCCAATGGCATTATTTTGAGATTGCACTAAAAATGCTATAAAAAATAATAAGGTAAAAATTAAACGTTGCATAAAAATGGGGTTTGTAGATTATAACGCAAAATATAACATTTATTATGCCGAAAATACAATGCTTATAAATAAGATGCTAATAATTATGATTTTAATTATTGGTTTTTGGAAGATCTATTTACTGACATTTGTCATAGTTTATGTTTTCTGGGTACATTACATTTAGCAGGATGTATGTCTAAAATGTATATCTAAATTTAACTAATGAAAAGAATACTGCTTCCTACTGATTTCTCAAAAAATTCAGTTAATGCTATTGATTATGCAGTCAGGATGTTTAAAGATGTGGCTTGTGAATTTTTTGTAATTAATATACAAAAAGCATCAACTTTCGTTTCAGACGATTTAATGACAATGTCCTCATCGGCAACAATTTATCAAACCTTAATCGATGCTGCAAAAAAATCCATAAAAAATGTAATCAATTCAGTAGTAAAAAGACACGGGAATAATTTGCATATATTTCATTCTATAGTCGATTACGATAATTTTATTGATGGGATCAATCAAATTTGTGAATCAAAGCAAATTGATTTAATTGTAATGGGCACTAAAGGTGCATCTGGAGTTGGAAAAGTAATTTTTGGCAGTAATACAGCAAGAGTTATGCAGCGCAGCAACACTCCTGTATTAGCGATTCCTAATGGTTGTAATTTTAAGAAAATAGAGCGTATTGTATTCACTTCAAACTATACGAGTCTTTATAGTGAAAAAGAATTGAGACCACTGGTTAAAATTTCTAATATGTTCAATTCAAAAATTGATGTACTTCATTTTAATGAAGATAATCAACTTACACAAAAACAAGAAAATAATAAAGAGCTGCTAGAATCACACCTAAGTAATTCAACCTATGATTTTTTAGATTTAGAGAGTAAAGATATCTTTAAAACAGTTCAGAATTATATCACATTTAATGATATAGATATACTGGCTATGATGAGCAGAAAGCGCTCTTTTTTAGAACGCCTTTTTGCAAGGCACTTAGTTGAAACGGTTGCGTTTAATATTAATATTCCGTTTTTGGTTATGCAAAACACTTCAGGTGACTAAAATAATTATTTTGCCTAGTAATTCTTAGTGAACTTTTTAGTAATTATCTGGCTTTCTGTAAAGATTTTAACAAAATACTGCCCCTGCGCTAATTCAAAAACTGGGAATGAATAGATATTACTTAATTCATTATCATGAATTTTGTGATATGATATTATTTGACCCAATTGATTTACTATAGAGTAAGCCAATATTTGCTCATATTTTTGTTTTAACTCAATGGTTATGTAAGATCCATTTGAGGGATTAGGAAACAATTTTGCAGCATTTACATATTCTGAATCATTAATTCCTGCGGTATTATCTACAACAACAAATTGTCCCATCATTCCTGCTAATGCATCTTCATGTTTTAACATGTGGCAATGGTACATATACGGAATTGTATCATCAAAATGATCTTCAAATTTGGTGATTATCCTTGCGCTTCCACCAGCTGGCACTAAAAAAGTGTCCTTTCGGCCTTGTAGATAGGGTGGGGTAGCACTACCATTAATATCTAGGATATAAAATTGAACATCATGCATATGAAAGGGGTGAGCTATACCAGAATAATTATTAAAAGTCCAAATTTCAGTATTGTTCAATGGCACCGTTACATTAATGGTATTCATATCCATGGTAACATTATTTATGGCAAAATCCCCATTTAATTGCTGGCTACCTCCCGTTAGTGGCGAAAAGTTGAATACCCTAGTCTCATCAGCATTGACTTCTTGGTATGGAGTAGGGATAACTAAACTTGATGGAATTGTAGTTACTGGGCTTGCTGTTTGAGCAATGACATCCATTTGTAATACATTGAAGTCGGCTCCGTTCATTACATTTGGATAATAGCCATCCAATACTTTTGAAGCCGTATTTCCAGGGTTAGTAGCACCATAGTTACCATCAGCAAGTTCTGAAGCATAACTCATTAAGTTAATGGTTTGCCCAACTAATCCAGAAAAATCCACTAATATTTCTGCTCGAGCTCCCGGAGATAATGGTAATCTTGTTAAAGCTAAAGGAGCTTCAACAAGACCACCATCAGTTCCTATTAAATAAAATGTCATGTTGCTAGTTAAACCAAAATTAAATGTTCGTTGTGAAGACCCGTTTAGCAATCTTAATCTCACTACTTGAGCTGGTACATCCAATTGTGCATTAATAGTGGCATTTACCATTAAAACATCATCATCATTAATACTGCTTAAGATTTGAAAGCTATCATCAAAAGATTTAGTTTGCACAGCTAAGGGAATATCGTCAATACCATAAGTTCTAGGTAAGTTAAGCGCAGCTTCTTCAGTATCTTTTACAATAATAAATCCAGAAATGCCTTTGCTTGCATGTTCATCCGTATGATTGAGTAGGTGAGGGTGATACCAATATGTACTTGCCTTATCCTTAACTTCAAATTGAGGGTTCCAAATGTCACCAACACCAATAACAGTATGTGGGCCACCATCATTAGCTGCCGAAACATGCAGACCGTGCCAATGTATAGTTGTTTCTTGTCCTAAATTGTTGGTGACATTAATATTCATATTATCACCTTGATTCATAATTAATGTAGGCCCTAGTAGCGGTCCATTAACTCCCATTGTGGCTGTGTTTTGACCAGCAAAGAATTGAAATGTTCCGTTTTCTAGGGTTAAGTTCACGTTTGGACTCTCTATAGTACTAGGAATTATTATTGGGTTCTGGGAAACCAAAATAATGGAGACCATAAATAGAGACCAAGTTAGTAGTAAAGATTTCATAGGCAAAAAAAGATTAGCAATACAAGACTATTTTATCTTGTATTGCTAAAATATAATAAGAGGTTTAACTTTTATAATTAATTAGATGAATTGCATTTAAATAAGTTGTGAAACATCGTCACTAATAATATGATGAATTAATCGAAAAACCATAGTATAATTTCCTAATTGATTATTTTTAAAAATTATAAGCATTATTGCAATTAAATTCTCCTAAAAACTCTCGTCATATTTTTTTATAATTTACCCCATTGTCGTTCACCCAAAAATAAATAGTGTTCTTTTCAAGATTAAGGACTTTTGGAAAATTTCCAGTTCCAATTTTTTTTGGCATTAATTGTTTTATATTAGTTGCCATAATATCTTCTCCTTTAGAGTATACCATGTAGGTTGTTTTATTATTGGATGAAATAGAAGGAGACCTACCATAGCCTATTTGCTCCTCACTATCATTATCACTAGCAATGAAAATCTCTCCTTCTCTTTGCCAAGCCGTAATTAAACCAAGTTTATCGCTAATTGTTAAATCGCCACCGTCCATTGGACAACCATCAATTTTCCAAGTTCCGGTTCCCATTTTTTCTGGCATTGTGAAAGTTTCACCATTATCCATAGATTTTGTTATATGCAGGTCTCTTGAGCCGTTGATGTTATTTCTAAACATTATATAAATCCCTCCCTTTGCATCACTAGAAATAGATGGTTTGCAACATTCGCATATGGATCCATCAGGAGATTGATACACCAGCTTACTTTTTGACCAAGATTTACCTCCATCATTCGATGTCGCTATATAGATTTTACCTTGTGGCTTTATACGATTACCATTTCTTTCACGAAACTTTTTAAATTCTTTAAAATTTTCAGCTTTGAGAGCATTTCTATCATTATCTAGAAGTACCCATAACAGATTACCTTCACTATCATCATGAAAATTTAATGTTGCATTTTTAGGTATATCACCAATTTTATCAAATAACTCCTTATAGGTAATTCCAGTTGGAGTCATTTTATTTAAATCTAAAACTTTTTTCTCTTCATTATGATTCGTTTCTGCTTTTTTAGTTGAATTTGAATGATTCATGTTGTGAGTTTTTTCAAGAAATCGAGTATCTATCCATGTGCAATAAAGCTTTCCATCTGGTGAAGATGTAATAGCTGAAAGGTTTTCTCCTGCAGATTTATCTACATCATTTATTCTGAATGGACCTTCCCATGATTCGCTAATAATTGATTTTGTCCAAGAATATAAATTGCCATCTTTATTTGGAGCTGTGATAATAATATTACTTTTAGTTATTGCTATTTCTGGTCCGCTGGAATAGCCTAAAGCTAAACCTTTAAGACTTGATACCAACAAGGGTTTACTAAATGACTCTCCGTAATCGGTAGAACTAGAGAAGTAAATTGACTCCTCGTTTCCAAATACAACCCCAATTTCATTATTTGAACTATAAGTTATTGATGGTATGTCTCCAAAAGAAGCTATAAGGCCAAATTTTCCATTTTCTTTTTTTGTAATTGCTTTGCTTTCTGTGTTTGTTTTGTTTTTACAACCCATTAGTCCTATCAGGATTACTAAGGTTAAATTCAAAATTTCTTTTTTCATGTTTTTTTTAATTGTTATTATTTAATGACGTGTTTTATACTTCCACACTTTAGCATGGCATCTCCATAATATGGATTTCTAATGTATTCATTTAAACTTAGCCAAGAAGCTCCTTTATCCTTATTGGCCATTGGACAAAATTGTACAAACACTTTTTGATTGATGCCAAAAAACATAACGCTGTTTATTATACTATTTGAAAGTGTGATAAAAAAATCGCGTTGTATTTTAATTTCGGAAGTATTAGCAATGGCATTGGCTGATATTTTAATATCTTTTTCTAAAGACATCCATTTTTTATTCGTGGAATCATTTAGTAATAGCTTCATGTCTATTCTATCTAAGTTCTCTAGAATTGTTGAGGCATTGTCCATTACATCAGTCGCATTATCTGCAACCAAATTATCTTTTAGTAAAAGGTAGCTATCTACAACTGTTTTTAATTGATTTTGGAATTGTAACGATATTGTTAAGCGCTCATTCTCATTAGAGTCTTGATGCTTTTTTGTGATATTAGAACTTTCCATTCCTATGTGTCCTTCATGTCCAGTCATGGTTTTTCCACCTTTTTGGTTCATCATCGATTTTTTGCCTTGAAGTTGAGCTGCCGCATCTATAGTAAATGTGCCATTGGTTACAATTTCCTCACCTATATCTAATCCAGATAAAACAATATAATTGGATCCAGAAGCATCTCCTAGGTTTATTTCCCGCATTTCAAAAACGGGTTCAAGAGTTGATGCTTTAGCATAAACAACAGAACGTTTTCCAGTCCATAATACAGCTGATTTTGGAATGCTTAAACTTGATGTATCTATATTTTTAGAATCTAATTGAATACTACCCGTTAATAACATACCTGGCTTTAATAAGTCATTTATATTTGAGAGTGTAGCTCTTACAGAAACAGTTCTTGTATTAGCATTTAAAACAGGATCTATATAATCTATAATTGCCTCAATATTTTTATTGGGATAGGCGTTAAGTGATATAAAAATTGGCTGGCCTATTTTTATGTTTTTAATATCTTGTTCATAGACATCAAGATTTGCCCAAACGCTGCTAAGATTTGAAATTTTAAATAATGGATTGCCTTCTTTTACATGATTGCCTTCTTCTACTAATACTTCTTGGATATAGCCATTGGTATTGGCATACATATTAAAGTTTGAAATTACTTTTTTGTTCTGTTCAATGCTTTTAATTTGTTTTTCAGAAATTTTCCAATATTTCAATTTGTTGCGTACCGCTTTATATAATTCTGGTTGTGATTCTTTAAGGTTTAAGGCTTCAATGAGCTCATTTTGTGCAGTCACCAATTCTGGTGAATAAATAGACGCAATTAATGCTCCACTTTTAACAAACTCACCTTCACTTTTATAATACAGTTTTTCTAATCGTCCTCCAAAATGGGCAGCCTGTATGGCACTGGCCTTATCATTTATTGCAATTTTTCCAGAGATTACAATACTATTTAAGTCAGTATTACTATTCTGTCCTACTATTGTAGTTTCAATATTTGCAAGAGCCAACGCAGTTTCTGTCATTTTAAACTGATTAGGAGATAAACCTTCAGCAGAGGTCTCTGCTGGAATTAAATCCATACCACAAATTGGGCAATCTCCAGATTCTGGTTGCATTATCTGTGGGTGCATGGAGCAGGTCCACAAACCGTTTTCTTCATGAGTTAATTGGTGTAAATGATTTTCGTTGGTGGAGGGTGAACCGCTAAAGGCTAGCCAACCTATAAAAAGCCCAATCAATAATATTATTATGTATTTGATATATGTTTTCATCTTGAGAATTTTAAGAAATTCAATATTATTCAGTTAAATAAGCAGTTTTAGCCTTAGCGACAAAAGCCGTTTTTACGGCATTAATTTCCATTAGTTGGAATTTTATTTTTTGTAACTGTAGCCTTAATATTTTATCGTAATCTAAGATCCCAGTTTCATAAGCTTTTAAATCTACATTGATTGCTAATTGTGTTTCTTCCTTATTCTTTTGTGCAGCTACAACGCTTAATATGGCATTATCAAGTTCTAAAACAGCTTTTTCAAGTGCTATTTCTAGTTGTTTTTGCTCAATATGTTTTTTAGAAACCAGTGCGTCTTTTTGGATTTCAATTTTATGCAGTTGCGATTTGTACTTTTTATTAAAAATCGGTATTGATAAGGACACCATTGGCATTACAATATCTTTGCCGTTATCAGTAATACTTATATCACTTCTTTCGTTCACCAATACGTAATCCAAACCAAACCCTAAATGGGGTAATTTTTCTTTGTTTATAAGTGCATTTTCATTATCGTAAACAGATTGTAACTGCTCAAGTTTGGATAATCGTGGGTGGTCCTTTATATTGGACTTAGGTATTTGAATATCCAATACATTTAGGCTATCAACAATGCTTAAAAGCGCCTCTTTATCTCTTTGAAGCAATCGGTTAAAGTTTTTGCTCAATGCAATAATTTCATTCATATTTTGAAATATTTTGCTGTGCAATTCATTTTTTTGAACCTTAATTTTTAAGACATCACTCATCGTCGCTTTGTTATTCTCGAGCGCAGAAAGAGCCATTGTCTCATAAGCACTTAATATTTCCTTATTGTCCTTAAGGATAGCAGTGGTTTTTTCTTTTTGGTACAACTCATAATAAGCAGTTTTAACCTGAAATATCACATCCCTTGCCGATAATTCGATATCAAATTTTTTAGTTTCGGATATAGCGTTAGCTACATTTTTTTGAGCTTTTAGGGTTCCAAACCAAGGGAACTCTTGTTTCACCCCAATTTTGGTCAATTGTGACCCAACACGAGTTTCTGGAGTTGATACAAAGTAGCCCAGAGAAACATCGGTATCATCTAAGTTTCCCACTTCATTAATTTTCTCCTTTGCTATTAGAAACTCAAAATGTTTCTCTTGAATTTCAGAGCTATTCGATTTGGCAATGTTTATGTAATCTTGTAATGTCTGGGCATTACTAAAGCTTACGGCTAAACAGAATAAAATCTGTATATAAATATGTTTAGTTTTCATTGTGTATTCGTTTTAATGAAATTTCTTTATTCCAACTATATAAAATGGGTACTACAAATAGCGTAATTAAAGCAATCAACATACCTCCAAAGCTCGGGATAGCCATGGGTATCATGATATCGCTTCCCCTGCCAGTTGATGTTAAAATTGGCAGTAATGCTAGTAGGGTAGTAGCTGTGGTCATTAAGCAAGGCCGAATGCGTTTTTCTCCAGCTTCTACAACGGATGCTCTAATAGCTTCCTTGGTCTTTGGCACATTTTTATCAAATGTTTGTGTTAAATACGTTGCCATAACAACGCCGTCATCAGTAGCAATACCAAATAAAGCAATAAAGCCGACCCAAACAGCCACGCTCAAATTAATGGGACTCATTTGAAAGAGCTCCCGTAAGTTTGTTCCGAAGAAGTCAAAATTTAAAAACCAAGATTCGCCGTAGAGCCAAATCATAATAAAACCGCCAGCAAAAGCAACAGCAATTCCTGTAAAAACCATTAATGACGTTGCCACGGACCTAAATTGAAAATATAAAATCAAAAAGATGATTGCTAAAGCTAATGGCACAACTACCGATAGTGTTTTCTCCGCTCTCAATTGATTTTCGTAAGTTCCCGTAAATTTATAGCTAATGCCCTTTGGAACAACCAATTCGCCTCTATCTATGGTTCTTTGAATGACGTCTTGGGCGCGCTCAACAACTGTAACTTCCGCTTCGCCATCAATTTTGTCAAACAGCACATAACCTACCAAAAAGGTGTCTTCACTTTTTATAACCTGTGGGCCTTGTTCATATTTAATAGAAACTAATTCTTTTAAAGGAATTGGATTTCCTTGAGGTGTAGGGATATATATTTTATCTAAATCTTCTGGACTTGAACGTTGTTCCCTAGGGTAACGAACACGAATACCATAACGCTCTCTGCCCTCTACGGTTTGGGTAAGTATTTTGCCGCCAACAGCAACCTCTAAAATGGTTTGTACATCTTGAATGGTAATGCCATAACGCGCAATTTTATCTCTATCAATATCAATTAATAAATAGGGTTTACCTACAATTCTATCGGCAAAGACAGCTTCCTTTTTCACACCTTTTACTTGTTTTAAAATGTCTTCCAATTGTAATCCAAAATCTTCAATATCCTTTAGGTTTTGGCCTTTAACTTTAATCCCCATAGGTGCCCGCATACCCGTTTGTAACATTACCAATCGCGTTTCTATGGGCTGCAGTTTTGGAGCTGAGGTTACTCCAGGTAATTTTGTTACACGAACAATTTCATTCCAAATGTCATCTGGAGATTTAATTTGATTTCTCCAATTACGATAGTATTCACCATCGTCATCGAGAATAAGAGTTTTGGTTTCAATTTTGCTTCCTGAAGGAATCAATGTTCCTGATTTGGTTTCAAATAAACCATTTTCATCTAATTTAAATTTTAGACGTTCTCCATCTGCATTTATTTTATATTCTGGGGTATAAATAATTACATTTTCATACATTGACAATGGAGCTGGGTCAAGAGCACTTTCTACACGTCCAGATTTCCCAACAACCGTTTTTATTTCGGGAATTGTGGCTACAGCCATATCCAATTGTTGCAACACACGTTTGTTTTCGGCTATTCCTGAATGTGGTAATGAAGTTGGCATCAGCAAAAAAGAACCTTCATTAAGAGAGGGCATAAATTCCTTGCCAGTATTTCGCATTATCATGACACCAAAAACAATGATGAGTGTTGGTATAGATAGAAACGCCATTTTATTGCGAAGCGCCCAATTTAGGATATTTACGTAATTTTTTCTGAATAATGAAAAGACACCTAATAAACCAAAACAAATCAAAGCGACAAATACTAAATTCCAGAAAATACTTTTATCAAGTCCAAGTGGTCGCCAATATTCGGCTAACAAAAATATAATAGCCAAAACAGTAATACCGATATTTATTTTGTTTGCTAATTCTGTATTTAACCTATTTTGTAATAATAAAACTCCAGTAAATCCAAAAGCAACCAATATAAGCCCTATGTTATATCCATAAATAACAGCTATAACTCCCAATAGAATTAAGATGCCATCTTTTATGTATCTGAATGATATTTTTATATTTCGTTTTTTGAAAATAAACGCAGCTAATGGCGGAATGACAAACATGGCAACAATTAAAGATGCCGTTAATGCCATAGTCTTGGTTGCTGCAAGAGGTCTGAATAATTTACCCTCAGCACCAATCATCGTGAATACAGGAATGAAACTGATAATAGTAGTGAGAACTGCAGTTAAAATAGCACCCGAAACTTCTTTCGTAGCATTGTAAACAACTGTATTTATGGGCGACTTGTCTTTGTCTTCATCAATATGCCTTATAATATTTTCAGATAGTATAATACCGACGTCTACCATGGTGCCTATTGCAATTGCAATACCAGAAAGGGCAACAATATTGGCATCGACACCAAAAAATTTCATACCTATAAATACCATTAGGATAGCTACTGGTAATAATCCTGAAATTAATATAGAAGCTCTTAGGTTAAATACCATAATCACGATAACTAAAATGGTAATAAGAATCTCTAAGCTTAGTGCTTCATTAAGTGTATTTAGTGTTTCTTTGATGAGGTCTGTACGATCGTAAAAGGGAACAATAGTGAGTTGTGATGTGCGTCCATCCTTTAAAACTTTAGACGGTAGACCAGTACTAATCTCATTGATCTGTGCTTTTACATTGGTAATGACTTCCATTGGATTGGCCCCGTAACGGGCAACCACAACGCCTCCAACCACTTCGGCACCTTCTTTATCCAATATACCTCTACGTTCTGCAGGACCTAAAGATACTTTTGCAATATCTTTTATGAGTATAGGCGTGAGGTCAACCGAAGTTACTACGGCAGTTTCAATATCTTCAATGGATTTTACATAACCCAAACCCCTAACTAGGTATTCTACTTGATTAATCTCAATGGTTTTGGCACCTATATCTTTGTTGGTTTTTCTAACGGCATTTACGACTTGCTGTAGAGAGATGTTATATTCTTTTAGAATATCTGGATTGACATCAATCTGATATTCTTGAACATAGCCACCAATAGACGCGACTTCCGAAACTCCAGAGGCTGAGGATAAGCCATACTTTACATAATAATCTTGGATACTCCGCAATTCATGTAAATCCCAACCACCAGTTACATTGTTGTTTTCGTCACGACCTTCGAGTGTATACCAAAATATTTGCCCAAGACCAGTAGCATCTGGTCCTAAACTTGGTTGAATATTATCTGGAAGTAATCCTTTAGGTAAAGAATTTAGTTTTTCAAGAATTCGACTACGGCTCCAGTAAAATTCGATGTCTTCTTCAAAAATAATATAGATACTTGAGAAGCCAAACATAGATGAACTCCGTATGGTTTTTACTCCAGGTATCCCCAATAAAGAGCTCGTCAAGGGGTAGGTGATTTGGTCTTCAATGTCTTGAGGTGAGCGTCCGTCCCATTTGGTAAAAACGATTTGTTGGTTTTCACCAATATCAGGAATGGCATCAACAGCAACAGGATTGCGAGGAAAGTTTCCAGTTTCCCAATCAAAAGGAGCGTTAGTAATTCCCCAACCAATAAACAGGGCCAGTAATAGAGCTGCAACTAATTTATTTTCTATTAAAAATTTAATGCTTTTGTTTAGCATGGCTAATCGATTTTAAGTTTGTAGGAAAAGATGAATTCTAAAAAACATCAATAACAAAACAAGCCCATACTGGCATGTGCCAATTGGGATGTATTCTAAAAACTTAAAATCAAATTATAAAAACTTCATCAAGAATTTGAATGTCCTTGACTATGAGAGGGGGAGAATAATCTTTAAAATGAATATTTTCTTTTTCTATACTCTCAAAAAGATTAATGCAAGCATAAACAAAAGATGTAATGAAAACTTGTTGTTGTAAATCTAAATTAGAAAAGTCCAATTTTAAATCATCTTGGCCTTCAATCAATTTCACTATATCCTTGCAACAGTCTTTCTTCATGTCTGCCAAATCTCTGTTGCCAATAGGATTCTCAATTTCCATACCACATGTTTTGGCCTTAGTAAACAAAGAACTATCAACCAGTGTATCACCACAATAATGCTGATTAATAGTTATGGACATTGTTGAAAATAATACCAACAAAGCCAAACAAACTGATATGCTATTTCTAAAGAAAGTTCTCATTGTCACTAACAAAGGTAGTAAATCTGAATTAAATGCCTTTAAAGAAATGTTAATTTTGAATCCATACGTAGGAAAATATTTTGTATTTTTATAAAATAGTACTAACCAAAAGCCAAACATTATTCTTACCCTTAAGAAATAGTTATAGTCCTCAAATCATTTTTGTATTGCATTTTAATGCCTGATTTTCAGGCAAGGCATTTTGCCTAATATATAACCAACCTAAAACCAATTAAAATGAAGAAAAGTGTGATTATTTTTATGATGATGTTTACAATCATCGCGTATTCTCAAAAGAAAAAAGCTGGAACTGTTTATAGTGAGCACCCTGCAATCAACATGGTAGAGAGTATGGTAAAAGCTTGGGTCGCTGGTGATGCTGACAAAGTTGCTACCTACTTAGATGATAATTTTAGAGCTTGGCAAGGCACTAGTATGAACAAAGAAGCTAAAGGCACAAGTAAAGAGAATTTTTTAAATGGCGTTAAAAACTTTAATAAGAATTTTTCTTATGTAAGTATGGAACGGTCTAGCGGAGCAACTCCTGATGCACTTGAGTATAAAGATGATGTTCTTTGGGTACAAACTTGGGATCATTTTAAAGCTGTACACGATGAAACTGGTGTAAAGGTCGATATGCCTATTCATAGATTGTATGGTATCACAAAAGACAATAAAATAAGAACGATACTTACTTATGATAATGATTTGCCTTGGGCAGAAATGAGACGTGGTTATGCGGCAAGAACCAATGGTGTTTTATATGACCAACATGAAAACATTAATAAAGTACGTCGGATGATGGCTGCATTGGAACATGGAGATGCTGATAAAGGTTTTAGTTACTTTACAGAGGATGCTCAATTTAGTAATTTGGATATGCCTAGAGGTGAGTCTGTTACATTAGCTGAAGAAAAAGAAGGGTTCATGAAAATGCTTGAGAATTGGACTATTGATAGCATTGATGTGCAAGGTTATCCTGATTATTTAGAGTACGAAAGAAGTGGAAAAGCGGTACAATCATGGTGGACCGTGAGGATGACGCGTAAATCTGATAGTAAAAAGGTTGTATTACCATTAATGTTTGTTCATGACTTTAATGATGAAGGTATGATAACGAATGAAGCGGGATATTACACAATGCAGGCCCTGAAAGATTAAAGGGTATACAGAATTTTAAGTAATTAAAAACCCGCAACATTTTGTTGCGGGTTTTTTGTTTTGCGGAGAAAGAGACCCCGTTGGCCTTTAATTTTTATCAGTAAAATCAAGGGATTCACATTTTTAAGTTGCCTTAGGGCAACTACTTTTTTTAAGTATCAAATGTTCTAATGTAAATAAATGATTTTGATTTCTAATAAGATTAATGTTGCTTATACTTCAGAAGGTGGCGGTCAATTCATTTAAGTTTTTAAATTTAACTTTCAATAGATTAAGGAAACAGTTTGTTCAATTTTGATTTTTTTTTAATTATCTACCCCAAATTTGTACCACTTATCTTGAAACTCCAATGAATAGGAGCGAGGCACTTTATGTATCCAACTTTACTTTTTAAGTTTAGTTGTACCTTATTTGTACCTCGTTAGATTAGAAACCGGATATTCCTTGATAAAATAGATTCGTTATACAAATGCATTATGAAATTAACTAGCGCAAAATACGGGATGCGGATGTAAGTTATTTTATATGATTAGTTGCGTTGTTTAACAATGAATTTTGCAAATACATACAGAATAGAAAATCCGTAATGATTTTAGATAGTATGTATGCATTAATCCTTATTCAATAGTTTGAGTTGTTGTTTAGCGCTATTCAGGTTGGGGTTTACTTCTAAGGCTTTAGTATAATATTTTATAGCATTTGCTTTATCGTTATTCGACAAATGTGCTTCTGCATAACTATCCCAAGCATTTGCGGAATTTTCAAAGTATTTAGTATTTAGCTCAAATATTTCCAAAGCTTTTTCAATCTCTTTCTTAGCCATAAAAGCATATCCAATTCGATTGATGTTAGATTCTATAGTTCTAAGTATTTCAGTGCTATTTTGATTTTCATGTATCAACTCCTTCATTTTTGTTTCGATTGAGTTATCAATTAATGATGCTTTAAGCATAGTCTCAATCTTATTAATAGAGGCATATTTTGAAGCAATTATGCTTCTACGTTCATCTATTTCTTCAATGCTAATCCATCTACCATTAGTAATAACACCTTTAATGAGTTTTGTATTTCTAATATCATCAAGAGGGTTTTCCTCTACTAATATCATATCAGCAATGAAACCTGGTATTATTTGCCCAAAATTCGAGTTTCTTAAATTGTTTTCTACAGCAAATTTCCCTGCGTTTTTTGTTGCGATAGAAAGAACTTCGTAATTACCTAATCCAGTTTTCACTAATTCTGTTAATTCACGGTGTACTGATTTACCAGGAAATAGACCTGCTTGAGTGGCATCTGTCCCTAAAAGTTGCAATATCCCGGCTTTTTGAAATTCATAAGTTAACATTGATGATAACTGATATTTTTTCTGGTCGCGATGGATAAAATTTTCAATGTTTGACCTCCTATTAATATTGCCACTTATAAATTCATTTCGCACAAGAATAGGGGCAACATATTTAATTTCAGGATCAGCTAGAATAATATTAACATCATCCCACATTATTAAATCTGTAAAGGCATAGGAAAGGTTTGGAATAATGGCAACATTATTTTTTTTAAGCGATTTTACTAATTCTGGAACTAAACCTAAATCAGGCTTAAATGCTTTATCATAATTCTCCGTGCTTCTTGGGCCTTTAAAATAGGTAAAAAAGAGCTCTTCGGTATGTGCAATCATATCCTGCCCATTGTTAATTGCATCAATTGGGTCAAACTTTCTTGATACATGGCCTACAACTGGTAGTTTTAATCGATTAGCCTCTTTAATTATAGTATTGAAGACTTGGCGAGAAATATTATTATATAATTTTATAAAGTCATATCCTTTTGTATTTAATTCATTAATCAACTCAACAGCTAATGCTGGATCAGATATTTTATAGGCACTTCCAGCGGCTGCAGGATCTCCATCAAAAATTCGTTCTGTTGTATAAATTTTTGGGCCTATCATTTTTCCTTGTTTTATCTCTTTGATTAATCTGAGGTTATTTTTGCCTTGATTACTTGTGCCACCCATATGCATTACTGTTGTAACACCATATGCTAAGTAATTAACTAATTCATCAGCATTTCTAATGTGAACATGCATGTCGGCAATTCCAGGCATTATATAAGAACCATTGGCATCAATAATTTGTGCATTTTCTGGTAGTTTAATAATTGATGAATCACCAAATTCAGATATGACTCCATCTTTAATTAATAGCGTTTGCTCTTCTAATACTCTTTCACTATCCATTGGGATAATATTTACGTTAATAAAGGCAACGTCTTGTGCGTTTATTGAAGTAATCAATAAGAGTGTAATAGTAATTAATAATACTTTTTTCATTTTTACTTATTTTAATGTTGTAATATATAAGTAATAATATCCTGAAGTGTCGTCACACTTTATAGTTAAATAAATCAACTATTAAGAGGGTCTAAAAGGTGAATAATTGACACTAATTGCTCATCTTTTAATTTATATA